>JAEEGI010023060.1_pt1 | contig 12255 bp, 10 predicted proteins | sample 8958751 | NCBI WGS metagenome assembly JAEEGI01 (sample SAMN16246545, study PRJNA631951) | gut metagenome | biome: gut microbiome; feature: rumen; material: KS-attached | host: Bos | place: Iran: Karaj | collected 2018-10 | reverse complement strand
CTCTCCATTTTGGGTATAGGCACAAAGTTTTTTGCGTATAGGCGTAAAGCATTTTGGGTATAGGCACAAGGTACTTAACCCTACCCTCAGTACCAGTTACCCCTACCCTTGGTACAAGTAACCCCTACCCTTTCCCCGACTTTCTCAGCATTTCATTGAAAGAAATCGGCAGATAATCAACCCTGTTTCTGCCATTCATAGTAATCTTTAAATACCCGACCGTCCTCAGCAGCGTCGGTCAAGACCTCAAGGAGGACGGGGCAGTCGCTCTCTATATATAATAAGGTGTCGATGCCTTGCTGCATCTTTTCAACATTTTCTGCCTTCAGATAGACAACGTTGTTCTGGCGGCAGATGCCCTCGGCGGTGGTGGTGTGGGCACCAGCCACGAAGCTGTCGGCAACTGGACTTTGCGACAGGCCGGGAAGCATGCTGAAGATGCCGCCACGACCGTTGTTGAGCAGGAGGATGCGGAGGTTGCCGCGCAGATTCTGGTTCCAAAGGGCGTTCTGGTCGTAGAAGAAGCTGAGGTCACCAATGACACAGAACACCTTTTCGTCAGTAACGACAGAGAAACCTGCCGCCGTAGACAGCGAACCCTCAATGCCATTGACGCCGCGGTTGCACCATACGTGGTGACGGGCATAGATGTTGGCTAAACGGATGGCTGAGCTGTTGGCGTAGTGGATGTTGAACGATAAACATTGAACGTTGAGCGTTTTTTCCTCGAAGTACTTCACGGCAGCCATCTGGGAATAGAGGGGCTGGTATTCGTCGGCACGGCGGGCAGCGGAGGCCAGAGCTGTCAGCCACTGGCGACGGTACTCCATACCACAGCAGTGGCGGTGGGAAAGCTTCTGGCTCAGCGACTGCAGCACCTGCTCAGGGTCGCCAACGACAATGCCACGCAGGTTCTGGAACGTGTCTTCCACACTGCCCGAACGGCTGATGCGCCACGTTACAGCATCGGTGGCAGTACGCAGGAAATGGCGCAGGCGCTTGCTGACGATGGTGTCACCAACATAGAGGATGAAGTCGGGACGTTGAACGTTGAACGTTGAACGTTGAACGTTCTTGTCCCCCAAAGCGAGTACCTCGTCAAAATGGCTGACGGAAGGGAAGGGGGAAAGTGACTCGTGCAGCACAATGACATGACTGAACAGGAAGTCAACACCGTTACCCTCGAAGTCGTGAGGATTTACCTGGCCAAAGACAATCATGGGACGGCGGGCCGATGACAATCCCCCAACCAACTCCTCGTGCAGACAACCATAGTCGCGAGTCGGTGAGGTGCGGATGACAGAGCGGACTTCGGGCAGACGAGGAACATCGAAGGTGAAGAGCGGCTCGGTGATAGGAACGTTGATATGGACGGGACGGGCATCGTCGGACGTGGCAGCAAGGAGAGCTTCGTTGACAAGGCGGCTGCAATGCCAGGTATCTGACTCTGGCAACGAGACAGAGCAGCTGACAAAGCGACCAAGGGCGCCCGGTTGCGGCAACGTCTGACCGTCGAGTTGGTCAATCCACTGTGGGGGACGGTCGGCACTGACAACGATGAGGGGCTGATGCTGATACCAGGCCTCTGCGACGGCGGGAGCCAGGTTGAGTAGTGCCGTGCCACTGGTGACGCAGACAACGACGGGGGCGTGAAGGGCCTGCATCATGCCAAGGGCATAGAAACCTGCCGAACGCTCGTCGGTGACGGGGTAGCACAGGATGTCGGGACACTCGTTCAGATTGTGGACGATGGGGGCATTGCGACTGCCCGGACAGACCACAGCATGACGAACGCCGTGGGCCTGGAGCAAGGCAGTCAATATGTTTACATTCTCTTTGTTACTAAACATCTTCGCATGGTTTCAAGCTTAGCTTCAGTCTCCTGCCACTCCTGCTCCAAGGTGCTGTCGCGCAGCAGGCCGCCTCCAGCATACAAGTGATAGATATTGCCCTCGATATTCATACAGCGGAGGGATACGTAAAGGTGAGTGGATGGGATTTGCAGCGGTCCCATGAAACCGCTGTAGTAGCGGCGGGGTGAGTACTCGTTACGGATAATGAACTGGAAGGCCTCGCGCTTGGGAAGTCCGCAGACGGCGGGGGTGGGATGAAGCTGTTGGAGCAGGTCGCCGATACGGTCGTCGGATGGCAGCGTAAACGTAAAGTCGCTGCGCAGGTGAACGAGATTGGCAGCACGGACGGTGCGAGGTCCTTCTTCCCGGAAATCGTTGGCAAACTGCTCCAGACACTGGGCAATATAGGTAGCCACGACGCGCTGTTCCTCAATGTTCTTGGTACTCCAAGTCGTGTTTTCCCCTTCACCGTCAAGCTGTCCGTCCTCCAGTCTCATCGTACCAGCCAAAGCGATGGTACGCCAGTCGCACCCGCTGCCCTCAAGCAGAATCTCAGGTGTAGCAGTAAGCCACATGCCGCTTTGGGGCGTATGGACCAAGGCGATGAACATGCGGGGATAGAGCTGGCAGGCACAATGAAAGAGTTCTACAGGGTCGATGGGTCGGTCTGTCGTCTCGTCGGCCTGACGAGCCAGCACAATCTTGCGAAACGTCCCTTGCAGAAGCTGGGAATGGTAATTGGCAAAGTCGATGGAATAAGAAGAGGTGAGAGGGGAGAGGTGGGAAGGGAGAGGTGAAAGGTAAGAGGTATGAGGTAAGGGGTGAGAGGTCACCTTATCGGGCCGTATCAGCACAATCGGCTGCCCTTCCTTCACCTCGAAAGGAGCAATGACAAAGCCCGACTGGCCGTTCAGCTGGGTACACGACAGGCACTCGCAGGTCTCGCCTTCTATCTGCGTGTACTGGTCGAAATGCGGCAAACGGTAAAGGGCATAGGCTGACATCACTTCTTCGACTTGATAATATAGTTGGTGACGCGAACGTTAGAGATAAGATCGCCGGAGGTGTCGCGGACATCGACGTTCCAAACATGGAGCGTTGTGCCCTTGTGCAACATCCGGGCGTAAGCTGTGACGGTGTCGCCCTCAGCAACAGCCTTCACATGGCTGCCGCTGACCTCGATGCCCACACAGGCACAACCAGGACAGAGGGCTGACGAGCCGACCCCGGCCACATTCTCGGCCAGTGCCAATGAAGCACCGCCACTGAGGAAACCGAAAGGCTGGCGGTTGCGCTCATCGACCTTCATACGGGCCAAACACGTATCGTCCTCGGGGGTGGAGATAAACTCCATTCCGAGGGCGGTACTCAAGTTAGGCTTTGCGTTGATAATTTCGTTTATACTTTCTACGTTCATTGGTCACTTTTTACTTGAACAACGAATATTCGGGTACACTCCAAGCCAAAACGCTGGCGCCGAGCACATCGCGCTCACGGTCGTCGAGCTCGGATGTCAGTATCTTCACCTTACCCTTCAGATTGCCAAAGACGTGCGACTCGAACGACTCGCAGGTAGGCTCTACCAGCCACTTGCCGGCATGCGATATGCCGCCCGTCAGGATGATAGCCTCCGGATCGACTACCGAAGCATAGTTGGCCAAGCCGATACCTAACATATAGCCTGTGCGGCGATACACCTCGATGGCCAACGCGTCGCCTTGATTACAGCAGTCGGCAATGAGGCGCGGAGACAGGTTCTCGATGTCACGCATCAGAGAGGGTTCAGCCGATGCTGCCATCAGCTCACGTGCCGTCAGGACAATGCCCTTGGCACCCACATAGGTCTCCAAGCACCCCTTGTGTCCGCAACCACACTGACGGCCAAAGTCCTCCACACAAGTGTGGCCGAACTCACCGCCATAGCCGAGGTTGCCAAGATGCTCGCGTCCCTCTGAGAAGAAGCAACTACCAATGCCCACGCCCAAGCTGACAATGATGAAATTGCGCATACCGTGGGCAGAGCCGAAGGCATGTTCGCCCAAAGCCGTAATATGGGCATCGTTGGCCAAGCCTACAGCCAATCCGATACGTTCGCGCAGCATCACGGCCAAGGGTATGGAACCCTTCCAAGGCAGGTTGGCAGCGTTCACGATATAGCCGGACGTGGAGCTGGCACTGGGGGCACTGACGCCAATGGAACGGATACTCTCGTAACCACCATTGGCCTCAACCAGTGTAATGATTTTCTCACTCAGCGCAGACACAAACTGATCGACATTTGGGTACTCCGAGGTGTCGAACGTCTCTTCTGCCAATATGTTACCCCGAATGTCAACAATCGCATAAGTGGTACGGGCGTTGCTGATTTCCACGCCAACTACCCGTGACTTGATACTGTATTCATCCATCATTTAGTTCTTTGTGTTTAGTTATTTGAATAATGAGTATTCCTTTACGTCCCATGCCAATGCGCTGGCACCCAATACGTCGCGTTCGCCTTCCTTCAGGATGGACACCAGCAGGCGCACCTTACCCCTGACATTGTGGAACACATGCTCGTCGAAAGCAGCCCGCATGGGCTTCAGAAGCCATTTACCTGCCGCCATCATGTCACCCGTCAGGATGATGGCTTCGGGATTGATGACCGAGGCATAGTTGGCCAGACCCAGGCCTAACATGCTGCCCACGCGGCTGAAGGTCTCGATGGCCACTTTGTCGCCTTTTTCGCAACAATCGGTAATGGTGTAGTAGTTCAATTCGTGGAGTTTGCTCAGCATCGTAGGCTCCTCGCTCTTGGCAATCTCCTCCTCTGCCGTTTTCAACAGTCCCTTGTCCGACACGTAGGTCTCAAGGCATCCCTGCCTGCCGCAGCCACATTGGCGTCCACCGACCTGAACACAGGTATGTCCCACCTCACCGGCAAAGCCGTTGACACCCAAGTGAGGCTGGCCGTTGGAGAAGATGCAACTGCCCAGGCCGCCATGACTGATACTGACAATGATAAAATCCTTCATGCCATGTGCGGAACCGAAGGCTTTTTCTCCCAAAGCCGTGATGTGGGCATCGTTGGCCAAAGCCACCGCCAGTCCCAACTGGTCGCGGAGCATGGCTGCCAAGGGCACCACGCCCTTCCACTTCAGGTTGGCAGCATTCTCGATGCACCCCGTCTTGAAATTGGCACTCGGAGCACTGATGCCTACGGAACGGATAGTCTCATAGCCGCCGTTCTCTTCGGCAAACGTAAGCAATTTCTCACTGAGTGCTGCCACATAGTCACTCACCTCGGCATAGTCCGACGTGCGGAAATAATCCTGGGCAATGATTTCACCCCTAATGTTCACAAGCGCATACGTCGTTCTGGTCTCGCGGATGTCAACACCGATGACACGCGTTTTGATTTGGTCTACTGCTTCTGCCATTGTACTTTAATCTATAAACAATGAATACTCCTTCACCTTCCAAGCCAGCACACTGGCACCAAGCACGTTGCGCTCGCTCTCGCCAAGCTCCGACTGCAGGAACTTCACCTTACCTTGTATATTATGGAATACGTGCTCCTCGAACGACTTCTTGGCCGGTTCCAGCAGCCACTTGCCGGCACGGGCAATACCGCCCGTGAAGATAAGAGCCTCGGGATTGACCAAGGATGCATAGTTAGCAAGCCCCAAGCCAAGTACCTCGCCCGTGCGGCGGAATACTTCGATGGCCAGCTTGTCGCCTGCATCGCAGAACTGACTGATTTTCTTCGGCGTCAAGTGCTCCTCACCCCGCATCAACGAAGGCTCGTCGCTTTCTTCCAGTAGCTCCTTGGCTGTGCGGATGATACCCTTGGTGGCGGTATAAGCCTCCAAGCAACCGCGGTTGCCACAGCCGCACTGGCGTCCGTTGACATCCACACACGTATGGCCTATCTCGCCAGCATGACCGTTGAAGCCTAAGTTCACGTCGCCGTCGCTGAAAATGCAGCTGCCCATTCCCGAGCCCAAAGTCACGGCAATGAAGTCGCGCATGCCGTGGGCTGACCCAAAGGCATGCTCTCCCAACGCCACCACATGCGAGTTGTTGGCGACAGCCACAGCCAGACCCAACTGGTCACGCATCATGGCTGCCAAGGGAATAACCCCCTTCCAAGGCATATTGGGGGAATTGACGATACATCCCGTCATATAGTTGGCACTGGGTGCGCTGATACCCACGGAACGGACACTCTCATAACCGCCGTTCTGCTCCACCAGCTCGACGATTTTCTCACACAAGGTTTTCACATACCCGTTGATTTCAGGATAATCTTCCGTCGGGAAACTATCTTTCGCAAGGATGTTGCCCCGAACGTCGACAATAGCATAGGTTGTCGCATCCAAACTGATGTCCACACCTACGACTCTTTTCTTAACTGCTGTTTGATTCATTGTACTATCTTATCTGGTTAGCTTACCAATTATGCCACAAATATAAAGATTTTTTCTTTATCACACAAATCTTTGCAACTTTTTTTGCAATATTTCACCCAAAAGTAGGATATTTCGGGAATATTTCGTAACTTTGCAGCCACTTTAGTATTTATATTCGGATATAAAATGAACATTTTAGAACTTAGTGAACAAGAAATCCTGCGACGCCAGTCGCTTGACGAACTGCGAAAGATGGGCATCAACCCCTACCCTGCCGCAGAGTATACCACCAACGCCTTTTCTACCGAAATTCTTGACAGTTTCAGTGACGATGCCCCAGCCCGTGAGGTCTCGATTGCCGGCCGCATGATGAGCCGACGTGTCATGGGTAAGGCTTCCTTCGTAGAATTGCAGGACTCCAAGGGACGCATCCAGGTCTATATCACCCGTGATGATATTTGCCCCGACGAGAACAAGGACTTATATAATGTGGTATTCAAGAAGCTGCTCGACATAGGCGACTTCATCGGTGTGCGCGGCACAGTATTCCGCACGCAGACTGGTGAAATTTCCGTACATGCCAAGGAGCTGACGCTGCTGTCGAAGTCGCTGAAGCCACTGCCCATCGTGAAGTACAAGGACGGCGTGGCCTACGACAAGTTCGACGACCCCGAACTGCGCTACCGTCAGCGCTATGTTGACCTTGTGGTGAACGACGGCGTGAAGGATACGTTCCTGCAGCGTGCTACCGTCATCCGTACTATAAGAAAGGTATTGGACGAGGCCGGATATACCGAAGTCGAGACGCCTACACTCCAGATGATTGCTGGCGGAGCATCTGCCCGTCCCTTCATCACCCACTTCAATGCCCTCGACCAGGACATGTTCATGCGTATCGCTACCGAGCTGTACCTGAAGCGCCTCATCGTAGGCGGCTTCGAGGGTGTCTACGAGATTGGCAAGAACTTCCGCAACGAGGGTATGGACCGCAACCACAATCCGGAGTTCACCTGCATGGAACTGTATGTGCAGTACAAGGACTACAACTGGATGATGTCGTTCACCGAAAAGCTGTTGGAAACGGTGTGCATTGCTGTTAACGGTTCTACGGAACGTGAGATTGACGGCAACATCGTATCGTTCAAGGCTCCCTACCGCCGACTGCCCATCCTCGATGCCATCAAGGAGAAGACTGGCTTCGACTGCGACGGCAAGACCGAAGAGGAAATCCGCGCTTTCTGCCTCTCGAAGGGTATGGAGGTCGACGAGACGATGGGTAAGGGCAAGCTCATTGACGAACTCTTCGGCGAGTTCTGTGAGGGAACGTTCATCCAGCCTACCTTCATCACTGACTATCCCGTCGAGATGTCGCCCCTGACCAAGATGCACCGCTCCAAGCCCGGACTCACCGAGCGTTTTGAGCTGATGGTCAACGGCAAGGAGCTGGCCAATGCCTACTCCGAGCTGAACGACCCCATCGACCAGGAGGAGCGCTTCAAGGAGCAGATGCGACTGGCCGACAAGGGTGACGACGAGGCCATGATCATCGACCAGGACTTCTTGCGTGCCCTGCAATATGGTATGCCTCCCACCTCGGGTATCGGCATCGGCATCGATCGCCTCGTGATGCTCATGACGGGCAAGACGTTCATCCAGGAAGTGCTATTCTTCCCCCAGATGAAGCCCGAGAAGAAGGCTCCCCAGTCGTCCATCCAGGAATGGGCTGCCATCGGAGTCGCCGAGGATTGGGTCTACGTGCTACGCAAGGCCGGCTTTAACCTCATCTCGAACATCCGTGACGAGAAGCCCCAGGGCCTGCAGCAGAAGATTGGCGACATCGTCAAGAAGTTCAAACTCGAACTGCAGAAGCCTTCTGTCGACGAAGTCGCTGCATGGATTGAGAAAGCATAGAAAGCCTACCCAAGCCCTCCCAAAAGGAGGGATGTTTAGATACTAAAGACAGAATATGAGCGACAGTAATTCATATAACTCTAATCTACACCCCTCCCTTCGGGAGGGCTTGGGTGGGCTTTGTGGTCGCATTGCCATAGTCGGCGGAGGCTCGTGGGCGACAGCCATTGCCAAGATTGTGGTGCAACACACGCACCACATTGGCTGGTATATGCGCCGCGACGACCAAATAGAGGACTTCCGCCGTATGGGGCACAACCCCCGCTATCTGACCAGCGTACACTTCGACACGTCGGAGATACAGTTCGAGAACGACATCAACCATATTGCCCAGCAATATGACACCCTGGTGTTCGTGACCCCTTCCCCCTATCTGAAGAATCACCTGAAAAAGCTCAAGACACGCATCAAGGACAAGTTCATCGTCACCGCCATCAAAGGCATCGTGCCCGACGAGAACCTGATCTGCTCGGAGTATTTCCACCAAGTGTTCGATGTTCCCCATCAGAACCTTGCCTGTCTGGGAGGTCCCAGCCATGCCGAAGAAGTGGCGCTGGAGCGACTGAGCTACCTGACCGTCGGATGTGCCGACGTAGAGAAAGCCCGTGCCTTCGCCAATATCCTCACCAGCGACTTCATCAAGACCAAGACTTCCGACGATGTCATCGGTATCGAGTACTCCTCCGTATTGAAGAACGTCTACGCCATCGCTGCCGGCATCTGCTCCGGCCTCAAGTATGGTGACAACTTCCAGGCCGTGCTCATGTCGAACGCCGTGCAGGAGATGACACGTTTCCTCACGGCTGTCCATCCCATCGACCGCAATCCGTACGACAGCGTCTATTTAGGTGACCTGCTGGTAACCGGCTATTCCAACTTCTCGCGCAACCGTACCTTTGGCTCTATGATTGGCAAGGGCTACAGCGTGAAGTCAGCACAGATAGAGATGGAGATGATTGCCGAGGGGTTCTTCGGCACCAAGTGCATGAAGGAAATCAATCGTCACTGGCATGTCAACATGCCCATACTTGATGCGGTCTACAACATCCTCTACGAGCGCATCAGTCCGCAAATAGAAATCAAGCTGCTCACCGACAGCTTCCGATAAGCTCCGTTCGTAATTCAATCCTTTTTACCATCACAGTCATTCTCCGTCAGTCGACGGCACACCCTCCTCGTCAGTGGCGATGGGGATGTAGTGGTCGGGGGGCGAAGCGGCTAATGGTGCCGCCGCGTCCTCCAACCATAGCATCAGGCACTCAGGCCTCACATAACATTTCCTATTCATGCGTGTCTTCTTTTGCATCGGACTCACACGGACTTTTTCGGACTCCTTTCTTTCAGTCCGTACCAGTCCGTGCCAGTCCGTTGCCCTTTTTACTTTTTTACTTTTTTACTTTTTTACCTTTAAATATATATATGCCGTGCTTCGTCGGCTCCCCGCTCAGCTTCCGTCCCTGCAGGTCATACCAGCTCCCCTTGCCAGTTGAAATGGGGATGGGGGTGAGGCTTGTAGTCCCCTCGATGCTGATACCTAATCGTGCCGTAACAGCAGACGAAAGTGTCAGCATACACCTATGGGCGGGCAGTCCCTGGTCGCTGTCCACAAGCACGAGCGCACCCTTGTAGAGCACATACGTCTTGCCGAATTCGTAGTTGTAGCCAGTGGTGATGACACCATCCGTCGGGTTGCCGTAGAACGTCAGGACGTTTTCGATGGTAGTGCTGGCAAGGCCGGTAGCGCTGCCTGTCGACGAGTAGGTAGCTGAGTATGTCGTGCCCGCCGTGCCCTTCAGCAGCAGCGGCGTGTCGGCCAGGATTGACTCCTGCTGAGCCAGCACCACCTTCGTGCCGTCCTCGCTGAGTCCGCTCACGGTGTAAACCTCCAGCCCGCTGGGCAGGGCGTACTCCTCGCTGCCGCACCACGTCATCCACGTCTGACCTGTGGCAAACGTGAAGTCATGGGTAGGCGTATGGCTGTAGGTCAAGGTGGTGACAGCATCGCCCAACTCAATTTCCAGTTCGTAGCCATCGACCGTACTTGCCGTCCACGTATACGCTATCACCTGGTTGTCAGCATCGAAGGCAGGCAGGTCCTCCACCGTTGCCGTCCAGCTGTTGCCGTTGTTCAGCGTCACCTCCTTGCCGTCCGACAGTGTGGCAGTAACCGAGGCTGGCCTTATGCCGTCGTGGTCATTCATATCGTTCCAGATTACCCGCACCGCAGCCTCGGTGTACCATACGGCTTTATAGCTGAGGTTGCCCGTCGTGCTTGTTGCGATGGTTACCTCCGTTTGCGGCGTATTGCCATTGCTGCCCGTCCATCCGCCGAAGGTGTAGCCCTCCAGCGTCGGGTTGTTCAGCGTGATGGGGGTGCTCTCTACGGTGTACTCCGTGGGATTGGCCGTAGCCACCGTGCCGCCTACCAACTCGTATTCTATACTATATGTAATAGGTGTGAACGTTGCCTCCACCGTCACGTTGGACGAAGGCATCGTCAGCTTGTAGATGCCGTTTGCTGCATCAACCGCTGTTACTGCCACCTCGCCGCCCAGCGCTATTTCGACAGTAGCGGGCGTGTTGCGGCGCGACTCGGCGACATCCGAGGGAACGGTCTTCTGCGTTGTAATGCTGTTCAACTCATAGCCTGTGTTCGGCGTGGACTTGATATAAACTGTAGCCCCTTCCTCAGCAGCAGAGATTGCCGTGCTGCAACCCTCATCGCTGTAAAAGCCTATCATGCCGTGAGCGTCGGTGCCAGTGCCATCGGTGATGGTGTACTCTACGAAGGTAGGCACAGTGATGGTAAACGTCGCCGTAGTCTCGCCTGAGTAGTTGCCAGCACCAGTAATGGTATAGGTATAGTTGCCAGCATTCTGAACCGTGCCGCTCGGAGCGGTCACGGTGTAGTCGGTCGTCAGCGCGAGTGTGTTCTCACCATCCGTCACGGTAATGACGGGTGTCAATTCGCTGCCCGTCCATTCCTGCGACGGAATGGTGACGGAGATATCCTTATGCGTCAGCAATTTCTTCACATCTGCCGTTACCGTTACGTTGTGGTCGGGCATGGTGATGGTGTACGTGCCGTCACCGTTGTCGGTGATGAGTTGTTGAGCACGGACTTCGGGGGCGGCAATCACCAGAAGCAGCCAAAGGGCTGCGCGAAATATATTCTTATTCTGTTTCATTGCAATCTCTTGTTATTTCTTGTTCTACAAAGTTGTTAATGTCGCCGGTGGCTTATTCTATACAGTCATCGTAATCGGGTATCTCGCTGGGTGGGGTGGATGGGGTGAAGCCATTGCCGCTGTCCGATTGTTCCGTGGCTTCGACGTTGGCGGCACTGTACCCCTCCTCAAGCTCGATGATAATCGTGGAACCCTTGCTGAGGTCCTGGCCGTTGCCGGTGTAGGGCTGACCATCGACGCTGAGTATCTTGAAGTGCTCGGGCAGGGTGAGCACGAGGTTATCGTTGCCGGTCTCGCCGCCCGCCCACATCAGGTAGCACGACGTCGGGCGAATCATAGCGCCGCTCTTCGCCCTCACGAAGTCGCCGGCCACGACGAGTTGTTCGTCCACCTCCTTGGTATTCCCTGCGAAGCCATACACCTTTCCGATTTCCTCAGGGTTCTCGCTGTCGCTCCAGTAGCGCGGCTGGTAGGTGCCTTTGAAGTTCCATTTGTTCCAGGAATATGACTCTTTGCTGCCGTCATACTCGGTCTGCTTGTTACCGCGTTCGTAACCCTCAGTGAAGATATCGAAGCCTTGGTAGTAGTCGTCCCCATTAGTGAAGTATAGGTATTTAGCGTCCTCGCCAGGCATGAAGAGATACGGCGTGTTGGCCTTCATCGTGGTCACTTCGTTAGCATCGTCGCTGCCTACTTCCTTCATCACGGCAATCCACATGTTAAATGGCACTTCCTCAATGCCTGCGAACTCGTAGAACTTTCCCTCCGAAATGTTGTCATATTCACCCCGCCTGATATCGTTCTTCGTGAAGTCGAACGGCAGCATGATGGTCACGGCCTCGTCTCTGGTGAACGGACGGTTGTAACGCAGGTAATTTGTCCTCTGTTTCGTCTTGACATCCTTGATGCCGA
>JAEEGI010023055.1_pt1 | contig 12256 bp, 1 predicted proteins | sample 8958751 | NCBI WGS metagenome assembly JAEEGI01 (sample SAMN16246545, study PRJNA631951) | gut metagenome | biome: gut microbiome; feature: rumen; material: KS-attached | host: Bos | place: Iran: Karaj | collected 2018-10 | reverse complement strand
CAACGGGACGGGGTATATGTCCTGGGCCAAGATGAACGCCGTCGATCTGGGTGAGACCACCCTCTTGGAACTGCGTTTCAAGGGCATCGTCGGCTCCACAGGCTTGAACTGGAACACCTCTTTGTGTGAATACAGCGACACCTCGGGAACCACACTTCCCGCCAATTACAACAACGGCTCGCTGAATGTCTATGCCATCCCTGTCCTTACCTCCAGCCCGGTGGACCGTCATCTGGTGGAGAACCAAAGCACCAACTTCGACGTGGGTGCCACAGGACAAGGACTCAGCTACCAATGGCAGTTCAAGACCCCTACTGGCAGCCGTTGGCAGGACTTGAGCAACGACGCGCATCATAGCAACGTGAACAGCTGGCGTTTGTATGTGAACCAAGTCACCATGGAGATGGACGGCAACCAATACCGTTGTGTGGTGAGCGGCACCTGCCCCTCGCCAGTGGTCTCCGACCCCGCCACCCTCACGGTCGAGGTCTTCATCCCGACCATCGTCACCTCCATAGGATCGGCTTCCATCTGTCCCAACACCGCTTTCTCAGTGCCGGTCACAGTGACCAACTGCAACAACGTGGGAGCCATCTCTTTAGTGCTGAATTACAATGCCGACCTGGTGAGTTATGTGGGTTATGAGGATGCCCATGAACAGCTGGCCAATGGCGTCTTGCGCGTGAATGCTGTCGCCGGCAAGCTATATCTCTCCTGGGCTTCGTCGAACCAAGCGTTGACCATTGGCGACGGCACCCTACTGTCGTTCACCTTCAAGTCGCGTTCGGGCAACTCCTCCTTGTCATGGGACGCCAACAGCTGCGAGTACGCCAACTTGTCGGGCGGGGCGCTGCCCACGGCCTTCAACGGAAACAACCTGAACATCTATTTCCCGCCGAGCATCACCCAGCAGCCTGCCGACCGGACCGTGAAAGAAGGGCAGAACACCAACTTCTCCGTCCGCGCCTCAGGGCAAGGGCTGAGCTACCAATGGCAGATGAGCCAGGACAACGGCTATTCCTGGGAGACGCTGAGCAACGGCGGCCCATACAGCGGCGTCACAGGCAACACGTTATATGTGAACGGGGCGAGCCGCGACATGGATGGACTGCTCTACCGTTGTCTGATTCAGGGCTCTTGCGAGCCTCCGGTGACTTCCGAGTCGGCGAAGCTGACCGTGGAAGTTTTTATCCCCACCATCGTCACTACAGCAGGCAGCCTCAACACCTGCTCGCAAAACGAGTTCGGCATCCCCATCTCGGTGACCAACTGCAACAATGTGGGAGCTATCAGCCTGGCGATGTCGTATAACACCGATGTGTTGACGTACGCTGGTTACGAAGGACTTAACCCTGCCTTGGGCAATGGCCAGCTTCAGGTCAACGCCGCCAATGGCATGGTCTTCATCGCTTGGGCATCCGTGGCGGGTGCCAGCATCGGAGACGGTAACCTGATCACCATCAACTTCACCGCCTTGTCTGGCACCAGCACGATGGGTTGGAACACCGCCTATTGCGAATATGCCAATCCGCAAGGGGTGGCATATCCGACCAGCTATAACAACGGTCGTGTGACTGTTGGCGACATGAGTTTCTCCATCACCTCACAGCCCTCCAACCATACGGTGACGATGGGTGAGAACACCACCTTTGCCATCAACACCTCGGGTTCTACGTCCGGCTTCCAATGGCAAGTCAGCGAAGACAATGGTGCCTCATGGAGTAATATTGTCGCGGGTACACATTATGCGACACCTAATACCAAGACGTTGAAAGTCAATAATGTGGCTCTTGAGATGAATGGCTACCGCTTCCGTTGTGTGATCAGTGGCTCTTGTGGTGTGCAGTATTCTTCTGTAGCCATTTTGACGGTGCAGCTTCCGGTGAACTACTATGAGATTGCGCTATCTTCCGAGCCTGAGGAAGGTGGCAGTACCGAAGGGGCCGGAGCATACGAGGAAGGACTTCCTTGTACGGTGACTGCCACTCCTAACGTGGGTTATGACTTCGTGAGTTGGACGGAGAACGGTGCGGTGGTTTCGCAAGACGCCACCTATACTTTCACGGTGACGAATGACCGTGCTCTCGAAGCGCGTTTTGCCCTCCATGATTATTCCATCACCGCAGTGGCTGTTCCCGAAGGAAACGGCAGGGTAGAGGGAGCCGGAACGTATCACTATGGCGACCATGTGCTGTTGACAGCCATCCCTAATGAAGGCTTTGTGTTCGACAACTGGACGGAAGGGGGTAATGTCATCTCAACGAATCAAAGTATCAGTTTCAACGTGGAGAACGATCGTGCATTGGAGGCTCATTTCTCTGTGATGCAACTTCATATCACCGCGATTGCCGAACCCGCCGCCAACGGCAGTGTCACGGGAACCGGTGTGTTTGATTATGGTACTACAGTTATATTGACTGCCATTCCCATTGAAGGCTTTGGCTTTGGTGGATGGTTTGAAAACGACACGTTGGTGTCTTCTGAAACGGTGTTGACGTTTGAGGCTCACACGGACCGTTCCTTTGTGGCTCAATTTGTCATCAGAACATTGAACATCACCGCTGAGGTTGATCCCGAGGAGAGTGGAAGCATCACGGGAACCGGTGTCTTCAATTACGGTGACCCTGTGGTGTTGACCGCCACGCCTTTTGGTGACTTTGAGTTCTATAACTGGACTGAGGACGGGGAGGAGGTCTCCACCCAACCTTCGGTGTCATTCACTGCCTATCAGGACCGTCATCTGGTGGCTCATTTCATCCGTACCATCAGCATCGCTGCCACGGCTCAGCCCGAGGGGAGCGGCACCGTGTCGGGTGCTGGCACCTACAATTACGCTGAACCTGTGACGTTGACCGCGGTACCTGCGGCAGGTTATTTCTTTGTCAACTGGACGGAGAACGGCACTGTGGTCTCGACGGAGCCAAGCATCAGCTTCACGGCTTACGAGAGCAGAACGCTGGTGGCGAATTTCGAGGCCATTATGCACCATATCAGCGTCAGTGCCAATGTGGCAGAAGGCGGTGTGGTTTCAGGTGGTGGCGACTTCCAGGAGGGTACCAGAATCACCGTGTTGGCCGAGCCTAATGAAGGCTTCAGCTTCTTGCGGTGGACGGAGAACGGCAACAGTGTCTCTTCCAACCAGGAGTATTCCTTCACGGTGACCGGTGACCGCGACTTGGTTGCCGTCTTCGAGTTGCTTTTCACTGACACGGTGGCTTCGGCTTGCGAGACCTTCGAGTGGCACGGACATCAATACACTCAAACTGGCGTCTATTATGACACCTTGCAGAGTCAGTATGAGAGCGACAGCATCGTTGCTTTGCATCTGACGATACATCTATCCTATAATATCGATTTATATGAGACCTCATGCGGTGTGTATTACTGGGATGATGAGGCATTTGCGGAAAGCGGTGACTATGTCAGACAATATGAGTCGGTCTATGGCTGCGACAGCATCGAGACCTTGCATCTGACCGTCATCCCTTCGCGTCCTTTGGGCGCCTTTGGCTATATGAGTCCGGCCAACAACTATATTGACCGTTTTACCAACATGGAGTTCTATTGGGATGCCGTCGCCAATGCCAACCGTTATGACTTTTATTTCTGGCAGGGCGATGGTGGTCGTCCGGAGTACCCCACGCTGTCGAACACCACGGCACACACCTATTCTGTGAGTGGTTTGTCGCATGGCGGTGTGTATCATTGGTGCGTGGTGGCGAAGAACGAGTGCGAGGAGCAGCAAAGCGAAATCCGGACCATGACTTGCCAGCTGGATCCTTCGATGGCGGTGATTCCTTTGGGGATGATTAATTTCGGAGATGTCGAGCTGGGCAGCTCAGCCACAAGGTCCATCTCTGTGTCGGGTGTCGCCCTCACAGAGGATATCAGCTATGCCTTCCTCGACAACACCTGGGGGCAGGACGCGCCGTTCTTCCACGTCACCCCGTCCAACTGGAGCCCCACCGAGGGAGGCATGTTGCATGTCACCTTCGAGCCGGAACCCACACAGCTCTACTATAACGCGGCCATCCGCATTGCTTCGGGGGCTTTCGCCGACACCGTTTATTTCATGGGGTCGGTGGCCAACCGTTACGTCTTCACCACCGAGGTGGAGGGGGAGGTGTATTCGGCCAACGACAGCATCCCGATTCACGGCCATGTGGAGGACATCCTTGGCAACGCTGTGGCGGATATGCCCGTCACGGTATATCTTACCGTCATGGGGTTACGGCAGACCATCACGGTGTTGTCTGACGCCAACGGCAACTACTCGACCACCTACGTCCCGCGCTATTCCGAGTCGGGCTATTATCAGGTGGGCTCTTGCGCGTACGGCGACTACACCACGGCGGTTCACGACTCCTTTGACATCCCGGGGATTGGCCTTGCCAGCAACGACCTCATCGTCTGGACTCCTTATCAGGACGAGATGGTGGCGGGCGTGATCGAGATCCGTAACCGAAGCCGAATCCCTGTCAGCGGCATCCAGGTCAACACGATAAGCGTTCCTTCGGGATGCGATGTGGATATCAGTGGCGTCACTGAGCTGGGTCCGTTGGAGACGGGTCTGTTTTACTATTATGTCACTGGCACGACGGTGAGTCAGGGCAACGGCTACGAGGAGGCGCTCTTCGAGTTCGTGACGGCCGAGGGGGTCACCATGAACATGACCTGCTATTACTATTGCCTGCCGCGCCAAGGCGCTTTGTCGGTGTATCCTTCTTCAGTGTCCACGACGATGCAGCGCAGCGCGCAGAAGGTCTTGTCGTTCCAGATTTCCAACCGCGGCAATGGCGATACGGGACCCATCACGGTCAGCCTTCCCAATGTGCCGTGGATGTCGATGATGGGCGAGTCCACGCTGCCCTCGATGCAGGCGGGCGACTCTTGTGCCTTCTCCATCCTGCTGGCACCTTCGGCCAGCCTGCCCTTGAACCAGTACAACGGCAGCATCGCTGTGAACTGCGCCAACGGCAGCGGCTTCTCCATACCCTACCATCTGACGGCTGTCGCGGACACCTCCACCACGCTGATTGTGGACGTGACGGATGACTACACCTATAACACCAATGGCGGCAATGGGCCTCACCTGGCGGGCGCCAATGTCAGCCTGACCTCCTACTATTCGTTGGAAAAGGTGGCCGAGGGCATGACCGACGAGAACGGCTTGTTCCAGGTGGACAACCTGCCAGAGGGATATTACCGCCTGTCAATCTCGGCGAAGTCGCACAAGGGTTATGAGGGCGTGATCCTGGTTGAGGCGGGACAGTCCACCCGAGAGAGCCGCCGGGAGGTGTATCTCCAGTTCCAGGCCATCACCTATTCCTGGGTGGTGGTGCCCACCGAGATTGAGGATGTGTATGATTTTGAGCTGGTCACAGAGGTGGCCACCAATGTGCCTGTGCCGGTGGTCACGATAGAGGGCCCCACCTCCTTTGACCCGCTGGAGTATGGCGACACGCTTCATTTCAACATGACCGTGAGCAACCAGGGCCTCGTGAACGCCCTGGACGTGCAGATCAACATGCCAACGGAGTTCGACGAGTATGTGTTCTCGTCCTTGTATGACCACATCGACACCCTTCACGCCAACACCTCGGTGGTCGTTCCCTGCTCGGTCACGAGAGTGGCCAACCGGAGTGACAGGTCAGACGAGTGCGTCACGGGTTCTACCAGAATCCGCCATTACTACTATTGCAACAGCATGCGCAGATGGGTCGAGCTGTTCCATACCGTCCATCTGAATTCCACCTGTCCCCATCAGCTGACGGGTGATTTCAACTTGACTCATTTCGCCTTGGGAATGGGCCTTATTGACTGGCCATACGGCAATTCCGGATGGGAGACCCCCGGCGGTGGCGGCGGATCGGGCCCCGGACAATTGGTTCCGTGTGCTGGATGCGCGCCTGAGGAACCCAGTTTCTGGACCGACCCCGTGGCGGTGTCGCCTGATGGCGACTGCACGCCCTGTTGGAAGATTGTCACCGAGTTGCTGGTCAGCATGATCCACTCCATCACAGGTATCGATATTCAGACCTTGTGGAGCTGTGTCCTTTACAACTTCAACTTTGACGAGGAATTCAGTTTAGGACGATTGGCGGTCTGCTCAGCGAATTTCGGGCTTTGCGTCCTCGACAACATGATCCAAGATGCTCTTGCCGATATCACGATCATAGGGAAGATACTTAAGGCGGTCGATGGCATTGTCTCCACTGCTAAGAACATCCGTGAATGTCTGAGAATTGAGGATGAATATATCGAACGCAATGATCTGCCGGTCACTGAGTTGCTGGAGCAGCTGGAGCAAATATCCGCCGTTTTGGAGGCAAGCACGGACCTCATCGGGAACCTGTTCGGTGATGAGGCCTGGCTGGAAGAGCCGAACCTCAAGCCGTTCCTGGAGAACTTCCTGTCGCTGGTCGATACCAACAACTACTCGGTGTCGTCACAGGCCATGCAGCAGTTGATTGAGGTCAGCGACCTTGAGAACGTGAGCGATGAGCAGATCCAGAGCTTTGTCGAACGCTGGAACAGAAGCATCCTGTACTGGGACGCTGGCTATCACACAGCGGACGCTTTGCCTGAGGGTAACAATCCCGACTTCATTGAGGACAAGTCGAATCTGCTGGATGTGTTCAATCAGGTGAACGAATACTCCGAATCGCATGGGTTTGAAGACACAGAGGAGATGCTGAACCAGACCATCAACGGCTTCAACGCCCTTGTCCACGAGCATGACGAAGATGTCTGCGCCAAGGTCACGGTCAGCTTCAAGCAGCGTATGACCATGACCCGCGAGGCCTTCGAAGGCACCTTGAGAATCACCAACGGCCATGCCGTTGACCCGATGCAGGACATCGACGTGGACATCGTCATCCGTGACATGGACGGCGTGGACCGCACCGACCTGTTCCAAATCAACGTGAAGTCGCTGTCGCAGATCACCGGTGTGGATGGCACGGGCAGCCTCGACGCGCAGACCGAAGGCACCGTGATGTTCGAGATGATCCCGACCATCGCAGCGGCTCCTGAGACCTCCGTGTATTATGCCTTCGGCGGCTCGTTCTCGTTCCTCGACCCGTTCTCGGGCGACGTGATGACCTATCCGCTCTTCCCGGTGAAGCTCCAGGTGAACCCCAGCCCCGAGCTGCATGTCGATTACTTCATCTCGCGTAACATCATCAGCGACGACCCGCTGACCAGCGACACCATCGAGGCCACGGTGCCCGCCGAGCTGGCCATGATGATCCGCAACGTGGGCGTGGGTGACGCACAGAACGTGTATCTGCAAAGCTCACAGCCTCAGATCATCGAGAACCAGAACGGCCTGCTGATCCAGTTCGACATGGTGGGCTCGGCCATGAACGGTGTGGAACGTCCCCTGGGTCTTACCGACATCCCGTTTGGCACCATCGCCAGCCAAACGGCGGGCATCGCCGAGTGGTACTTCACCAGCTCGCTGCTGGCAAGGGTGATCCACTCCACGCCGCGTGTGATCCACAACAACAGCTACGGCAATCCCAAGCTGAGTCTTGTGACGGAGCTTCATTCGCACGACTTGATCCATGCGGTGAGGGCTTACGGCGACCTGGAAGACGGCATCAACGACTTCTTAGTGAACGAGACGGTGGACTTGACTCATATCCCTGACATGATTTACTTCTCACACGGTGGCACCAGTCCCGTGAGCGAGGTGGTCCAGGCATCCACCAACGGCTCGCCTTTCGTGGTGAATAGCGAGGTGTCGCTGACGATGACTCCGACTTCTGCCGGCTGGAACTACGTCTGTGTCGATGACCCGGCGCAGGGACAGCTGGAGCTCATCGCCTGCATCCGCGACGACGGACAGGAGATCCCGCTGAGCAACGTGTGGACCACCTGGGCCACCATGCTCGACGAAGGCGCTCCTATCCACGAGAACAAACTGCATCTGGTAGATACGCTCCCGTCGAAACAACCTGTCACCTACCAGCTGGTGTATGCCAACGACCTGTTCAGCAAGATCACCGTCACCGTGAACCCGGTCAACTGCGGCCAGGTGAATGGCGCGGGTTATTACAGAGTGGGTGACACCGTGACGCTGCACGCCGTGCCGAGCTTCGGCTATGAGTTCGACAGCTGGTCGGAGGGCAACAACGTGGTGTCGAACGACACGGTGTTCAGCTTCATCGCGGGAGCGAACAGAAACCTCAGGGCCAACTTCTACCTCTCGACGAACACGATTCAGCAGATTCATCTCTATGAGGGCTGGAACTGGTTCTCTTCGTATATCACTTACGATGAAAGTACCATGCCATACGTGGCGGATCAGATTGATGATTACGCTTCGGCTGCGCTTATCAAGTCGCAAAACTCTTTCTCCTCTTTGGAGCATGGAGACTGGACGGGTACTTTGACTGCGCTGGAAAACCAAGACATGTATATGATTCAAGTGGATCATGACCTTGACTTCACCTTGACTGGCACCATCGTCAGGCCGTCCATCTTCCCGATTACGCTCTTTAAGGGGTGGACTTGGGTGTGTTATATCGCCAACAGGATGATGAGTCTGGATGAGAGCTTTGTGAGCTTGAGCCCCGTGGAAGGCGACCTTATCAAGAGCCAGTATGGTTTCAGCACTTACAATGCCGCAAGCGGGGAGTGGCTGGGCAACCTCACCACCCTTAAGCCCGGCGAGGGCTATGCCTATCTGAACAATGGTATGGCAAACCAGACGCTGATCTATCCGAACTCAGGCATGAGGGTCGTCGAGGAATACACAGAGGAACGTCATTTCAGCTATGACTGGCATCGTTTCATGAGCAACATGACCTTGATGGTGACGCTCGACGCCTCGGAGTTCGACCTCGGCAAGGGCAGCCACGAGATCGCGGCCTTTGTGGGCGACGACTGCCGTGGCAGCGCGCGCTTGCAGGAGGTGAACGGCCAGTACATCGCCTTCGTCACCGTTGGCGGCGAGGACGGCGAAGAGGTCACCTTCCGCTTGTTCGACGTGAATGGCGGTGAGGTGTATCCCGAGGTGGCTCAGGAGAAGCTGCGTTATGCGACGGACGCCGTCTTTGGCAGCCTCAAAGAACCCTTCAAGCTTCATTTCAGGGGCACTGGCTTGGACGAGACGGAGGCGATGCTTCGGGTGTCGCCCAACCCCGTCTATGCCCATGGCGAAGTCCGTCTTGGCTTGTCCACGACGGAGAAGGTGCGTGTGGAAATCTACAGCGCCTTGGGTGTCAAGGTGATGTCGAAGGAGACTTCTGACGGACGTATCGTGTTGAGTCCCGCCGTGGTGCCAGGGACCTACATCATGAAGGTGGTGTCGGCTTCCGGTGCAGGGCATTACTTCAAATTAATCGTCGAATAGAATCCGATTAATATATTAACATCGAAAAGCACGAAAGACACGAAAAACTTTCGTGCTTTTCGTGTTTTTCGATGTTTTAATTAATACAAGTTTCTTGATTTCCCATGATCATTCGCCAAATTCGCTTAATTCGCCGACATTTAATTCGCCAAATTCGCTTAATTCGCCGATACTTCATTATTCGCCGATTCCATATTTTTTTTATCTTTGCGGGAGAAAACCCGACGAGATATGAGAAAAAAATTCAATGTAACTGGCAGTTGCGATCCGAGCAGGCACTATATGGTGGATACGGCTGAACGTTTCAAGACCGTTCAAACTTTGATAGATTATGGCGAATATTTCACTATCAACCGAGCCAGGCAGTACGGCAAGACGACGACCTTGGATGTCATCTGGCGGAAGCTTTCGGGCCGGTATCTGGTGGTGCCTTTGAGTCTGGAGGGGATTGACAGCACGGCCTACGCCTCCAACGAAGCGTTCGCAGCTATGTTCGCCCGGCAATTCAAGGAGAACCTGCTTTCGCTGCGTCGTGATGACACGGCTGTGGAGATATGGCAACGTTGCTCTGCCAAATCGTTGGAAGAGCTTTCGATAGTCATCAGCGACTATTGCGAGGAGGTCGGGATTCCCGTTGTGGTGACGATAGACGAGGTTGACAAAAGCCTTGACAACCAGCTCTTTCTTGACTTCCTTGGCATGTTGCGCAACAAATATCTCGAACGTAACCGCAAAGGGATGCAGAGCACTTTCTTCAGCGTGGTGTTGGCCGGTGTATATGACGTGAAGAACCTCAAGTTGAAACTGCGTCCCGACGAGGAGAAGAAATACAACTCACCTTGGAACATCGCCGCCGATTTCAACGTGGACATGACCTTCCATCCGGAGGAGATTGCCCAGATGCTCCAGGACTATGAAAACGACATGCACACGGGCATGGACATCAAAGCCGTCAGCGAGGAGATTTACAAATACACTACGGGTTATCCTTTCTTGGTGAGCAAACTCTGCAAGGTGATCGATGAGGAACTGGAAAGGGACTGGACAGTGGAAGGTGTCATGACCGCCGCCAAACAGACCATCCTTGAAAAGAACACGCTGTTCACAAGCCTGACCAAAAACCTGGAGGAGTATCCTGACTTGAAACGCTTTGTCTATTCGCTGTCGATACTTGGCGACACGGTCACGTATGACATCAACAATCCCGTCATGGACTTTGCCACGATGTTCAGCATCATCCGATATGACAGGAACCGGAAGGTGAGGATCCACAACATCATCTTTGAGGAGGTTCTCAACAACTATTTCATTGCCGAGCAGAGCATCGCCGACATGGGCAAGCTGCGTTATGAGTTCAAATACGTGAAGGAAGGCCGGTTGGATATGGCGATGCTGGTGTCACGCTTCCGCGACCTCATGCATGAGGAGTATCGCGAGAGCACGGTTCCGTTCCTGGAGCGGGAGGGTCGTCTGCTGTTTCTCACCTTCCTGAAGCCTGTCATCAACGGCACGGGCTTCTATTATGTGGAGCCCGAGACCCGCGACAACCGCCGGATGGATCTAGTGGTGAATTATGCCGATCAGGAGTTCATCGTGGAGCTGAAAATCTGGCGAGGCGAAAAGTACGAGGAGCGAGGTCGCGACCAGTTGTCGGGTTACCTTGCTACCCGCGGCCTTGACGAGGGCTACCTCGTCACCTTCGACTTCTCGAAGGACAAGCAGGAAGCAGTGCCCCAATGGATTGAATGGAACGGCAAACGGATTTTTGAGGTGATTGTGTAAGGCCTCACCTGGCCTCGTTCTGAACCTCACCCCCCGACCCCCTCTCCACTGTGGAGAGGGGGAGCGTACTACCCTGGGCCTTTTCTACCGAGATTAAACCCCTAACGGGGTAGGTTTAACCCCAAACATAATTCTCAATGCTCAACTTCGCTTTTTTTGGCTTTGAAAAAAATAAAAAAAATTTGATTTTTTTGACTAATTCTTTTTTTTCCCGCCTCTAAATTAATGTAGGCGACATGTTTTCGCTTTTTAGAAAGTAGGATTAAGGAATGAAACATAAAATAATCAACATAATAACATATTGAAAATGAATTATCTACGATTAAGGAGGGCGGTAATAGCCGTTCTGTTCGTCCTGTTGCCGGGTGTGGCGGGATTGATGAAAGTGATGGGGCAGGGGAGTGCTCCTGCGGGTGCCATTAAGGGCATGTATTCCATCGCAGAAGGACAACAAGTTTACTTCTCGCAAGGCAATTTGCAGTACAAGGCGAGTACCAACACTTGGCGATTTGCGGAGAGCCAATGGGATTATGTGGGAACGCAAACTCCAGAATGGGGGGATCCGGGTGGAACAGTTCCACAAAGTGATAATAGCAATATCTCACAAAATTACAGTGGCTGGATTGATTTGTTCGGCTGGGGTACGAGCGGATATAACCATGGTGCCAACTGCTATCAGCCATGGTCAAATAGTACTTCCTATAGTGACTACTATGTTTACGGCAGCTACACCTATAATTTATATGACCAGACCGGCCAGGCCGACTGGGGATCTAACGCCATCATCAATGGCGGCAATCAGGAGAACAGCGGCTGGCGCACGCTGACGCAGCCCGAATGGGACTACGTGTTCAACACCCGCACGATGGTGAATGGCGGCCCCCGCTATACTGTGGGCAGGCGAGTTGAGGGCGTGTTGGGCGTGATTGTCTATCCTGACAATTATACGGGTTCAGCGGTTTCGTCTGACCTTACGTCAGAGGGATGGGCTGAGTATGAGGCAGCGGGCTGCGTCTTCCTGCCTGCCGCTGGTGACCGCTATGGGACTTCAGTTCTCAGTGTGGGCAGCTATGGCAGCTACTGGTCGGCCTCGTACTACGATAACGGCAGCGC
>JAEEGI010023054.1_pt1 | contig 12256 bp, 7 predicted proteins | sample 8958751 | NCBI WGS metagenome assembly JAEEGI01 (sample SAMN16246545, study PRJNA631951) | gut metagenome | biome: gut microbiome; feature: rumen; material: KS-attached | host: Bos | place: Iran: Karaj | collected 2018-10 | reverse complement strand
GAGCTAAGAATCAAGAGTTTAACAAGAAATATACTAAAGAATAAAAGATATGAATAAAAGATATTTCATTTTTGGAACTGCGCTGTGCGGTATGGTGGGGCTGGGTCTTACCTCCTGCAACAACGATAAATTCCTTGATGTAACACAGCCGAATATTCTGGCTTCAAGTGCTATGTTCGAGACTGAAGAGAATGCAAAGGCTGCCTTGACGGGCTGCTATGACTTGATGCTGCCGAGCCAGACTACAGGTCATAATGCTGATCCTTTTAAGCCTTACATCTTCACTACTTCTCACCCCACGATGGACTCTCAGGCCTCTGGTTGGGATAAGGCTTTCTGTCAACAAGGTTGGAACGCCCAGACAACGGAGCTGAATGATGGCTGGAAACACTCCTATGCTGCCATTTCACGCTGCAATGACTTCCTGACACGTCTGCAGGATGCTGATAACATCTCTGCTGATCTGAAGAAGAAGCTTGAAGGCGAGGCGCGTGCCCTGCGTGGTTACCAGTATCACTGGTTGGCTACTACATTCGGTCGCGTGCCGATGCTGGCTACTGGCGAGGACTATATCAACACCCCGCAGAAAGCTCGTGCAGAGACTCATAAGGAAATGTGGGACTTTATCATCGAGGATTTTAAGGCTGCTGCAGACCAACTTGACTGGGCTCCTATGGATGGTCAGTACGGTCGTTGCACCAAGGGTATGGCGCTGACTTACTTAGGAGACTCTTATATGTGGTTGGCTTATCGTACAGGTGACGAGTCGCAGTATGCACAGGCTAAGGCCATCTTCAAGCAGATCATCGACAGCGGTACATACGAGCTGAATCCTTCTTTCTCAACCCTCTTCGATGCTGACGAGGTCTGGAATAAGGAAGCAATCTGGCAAGAGGTGCTCAACGAGGGTGACAAGTGGGGCAGCTGGGATGGTTCTACATGGTCTGAGGCTCACGGTTGGGTAGGTTTCTACTATGGCGCTCCAGCCAATGGTGCTTGGGGAACATATGCCGTATCTTACGAGCTTTATGATGCCTATGAGGATGGCGACAAGCGTCGTGATGCATCACTTGTAACCGCATGCCTGCCCGAGTCAGAGTTGGATCGTATCAGTAAGCTCGAAGGACGTGACATCAAGAGCCACTGGAAGCAGACCTTTACACCGAAGGCATGGATTGCTAACAAAGATAATGATAAATATATTGGAAAAGGAACTGTTGACTTTACCGATGAAGGTAAGAATGTGATCAAGTATGATCCTGAGTGCCCAATTGGATTCAACCCGTTTGCTCAGGAATTTGTCAACTACAATACCTTCCACAGAGAGAAGGGTGATATTGCTCCTACCGTATATTCTACTAAGCACTGGCGTAACGGACGTGGTACCCACTGGTCTGGTGACATGTGGCTGCCTGATCACATCTATATGAAGCGCTATGCTAACGTGCTGCTCGACTATGCTGAGTGCTGCTTCCGTACCGGTGATGCTGCTGAGGGCTGGAAATATGTGAATATGATCCGAAACCGCGCCTTCGGTAACCTTGAGGTTGGTAAGGGCAAGGAGTTGACAGCAAAGTTCAACAACTACTTTAAGTGGCTGGGTACATTCTATCAGGACAATGGCTTTGGCATGTACACTGTTTCTGACGAGTATCCTATACCATTCAATGAGGTGACTGTTAACGTGCCGGATGCAGAGACATACTATACAAATTTGAAGGCTGAAAAGGGCTTTACCTCTGAGGTATGGAAAGTTGCTGTCAACGAGGAACGCCGTAAGGAGTTTAATGCTGAGTGGAGTTTAAAGACTGATCTTCAGAAGTCTGGTTATCTGGTTGACCACATGGATCACAACTATCCGAAAGGCTATGGGCAGGAGACTGGTATTGAGCAGATCTACCAGTGGCGTACATATCGAGGCTTCGATTTCAATGAGGCTAAGATGGATATGCCTATCCCGCAGGATGAGTTGATTAAGAACCCGCTTTGCGATCAGAATGAAGCTTATAGATAAACAATAATATAAAAACGGCAAAGGTGCTGAGTCGCGAGGCTCGGCACCTTTTTTTGTTAATCTGTTCGTTACATTAAATAATATTTGTATCTTTGCACCGACAACAAGCAAACAAGACAATGAAAAAAATCGTAACGCTAACCGTATTGCTGGTCCTGGCTATTGCCGCCAGTGCTGATACCGCAGAGATCCTGCGTACAGAGACCACTAAAAACCTAAAGGAAAACCTGTTGCCGTTCTGGATGGAGAAAACCGTAGATCCCCAAGGCGGATTCTATGGGGTGGTGTTGAATGATGGCAAAGCCATCGAGAATGCGCCGAAAGGTGCTGTGCTCAACGCTCGTATCACGTGGACCTTCTCAAGAGCCTATCGACAGGACGGACTGGAAGTGCATAAACAGATGGCCGATCGCGCCGCCGACTATTACATCCGTCATTTTATCGATCCTGTATATGGGGGTGTGTTCTGGCAACTTGACTGTGAAGGTCACCCCAAGGAAACCACCAAGCAGACCTATGCTTGCGCCTTCGGTATCTACGGACTGGCGGAACATTTCAGAGCGACAGGCGACCGCAGAAGTCTGGAGGCTGCTCTGAAACTCTATCAGACCTTAGAAGAGAAAGTACACGACAAGGGAGAAGCAGGTTATATAGAATCCTTTCAGCGCGATTATACGAAAGCACCGTTGAAAGGCGTGGATGGTCAGGCGAATGCCTCGAAGACGATGAACACGCATATCCATATCCTGGAAGCCTATACAACTCTTTATCAGGTGTGGCCCGATGAAGGACTGAAGAAAAACCTCAAGGAACTGCTCGGCATCTTGCAGACCAAACTCTACAATCCACGTACCAACCATCTGATCCTGTATTGTGATGATCACTGGAACCCCATCGGGGAAATCGACTCTTACGGACATGACATCGAAACCTCATGGCTGATGACTGAGGCGGCAGCAGTCGTAGGAGATCCTGTCCTGAAGAAACAGGTCGATGAGCAAGCCGTCAAAATGGCACGGACGGCATTAAAGGAGGGACTTAACGCCGATGGTGCCATGCTCTATGAGAAGTCGCCGGAAGGTATGAACCGGAGATTGGCGTGGTGGCCACAATGTGAAGCCATCATCGGTTGTGTCAACGCATGGCAGCTGACGGGCGATCAGTCGTTCCTCGATGCAGCCCTCAAGACCTGGACATACGTGAAATCTCACTTTGTGGATCAAGTGCATGGCGGTTGGTTCAAGGATCTCACAGAGGACGGACAGCCTCTGAATGCGCCAAAGGTGAGCGACTGGAACTGCCCTTACCACAACAGCCGCATGGCCTTTGAACTGGCTGAGCGTCTGGCACCTGCTTTGGTCCATACGGAGGTCATGGCATGGAGCAATATAACGGGCGTTCGCCTGGAAGGTGAATTGATCGACTTTGAGTCATCGCTGAGAGTCGGCACGATGGGTGGAGAGATGGAAAAGAGCGGTAGGGAGAAACAGCAGCACATCAGATACACCCGTGACGGACATACGCAGAAGACCATCACTCCTATGCATGGCGTAGAGTTCACTCAGACGGTGACCGACGTGGATCAGCAGACCGTTGCCCTGCACTGGCAGGCTGAAGCAAAGGCGGATCTGGACGAAGGTGCATGGTTCTGCATGACCTTACCTTCGAGCCACTATGCCAAGGCAAAAATAAACATCCAGAAGCGTAAAATCACCATCATAGCACCTGAACGCAAAATAACGCTTTCTTTTGACCGACCTGTCACGGCGATAACCAAAGACGAGGAAGGCAACAAGGCGATTTACATCACCTTACTGCCGGCACTCAAGAAAGGCAGCACGGCAGAGCTTGCTGCTACGATGACTGTTGACGGCATGCGCCACCATGAGACCGCAGAGATTGCCATCGACCTCACAAAGCCTGGCAGGGTGTTCGCAGGATTTGGCGGCAACTTCCGCATCCAGAATCCCGCCAAGGATCCATTAGTCATCGACTATTGTCTGAGGAACATGCGTGTGGCATTCGGTCGTGTGGAAATGCCTTGGGCTGTATGGGACATGCAAGGTGCAGAGGCACCCCATGTCAAACACAGCGCGGAAATGGCCCGACGGCTGAAAGAGATTGGTATGCCCGTCATTGTCAGCTGCTGGTTCCCGCCCTCATGGGCCGGTGATCAGACAACCCGTTCAGACGGTACGGTACGGGCTTTCCACCTAAAATCCACCGAGCAACAAAGAATCTTCGCGTCGCTCGCCAGTTACCTGGAGTTCCTAAAGAAGGACTATGGGGTAGAAGCTGATTACTTCTCTTTCAACGAGTCGGACTTAGGCATTGACGTTGTGTTTACGCCTCAGGAACACTGCGACTTCATCAAGGCCTTTGGACAGTATCTGGCAGACCGGGGATTGAAGACGCTCCTGCTGCTCGGCGACAATTCAGATGCCACCACCTTCGACTTTATCCTACCAGCACTCCACGATCCGGCAGCACACAAGTATATTGGTGCCATCTCTTTCCACTCATGGCGTGGATGTGATGATGTGACGCTGAAGAAATGGGCAGATGCTTCCAGACTGATCAATGTGCCGCTGATCGTCGGAGAAGGTAGCACAGATGCGGCTGCCCACCAGTACCCAGCCATTTTCAATGAATCAACATTCGCTCTTTACGAGATCAACCTCTATACACGACTCTGCGCCGTCTGTCAGCCATGGAGTATCCTGCAGTGGCAGCTTACCTCCGACTACTCGCTCTTATGGGGCGACGGCATCTATCAGTCAACAGGGCCGTTGCGTCCTACTCAGCGCTTCTTCAATCTGAAACAGCTTGCCATGACACCCGAAAATGCCTTTGCCGTTCCCGTTGTCTGCAACAAGGAGAATATCAATGCGGCAGCCTTTACCAAGAAGGCTACGGGAGAGTGGGCTGTGCATCTGGTGAACAATGGCGCATCGTGCGAGGCTGTGATTTCCGGACTGCCTGCCAGTACAAAGGAAGTAGCTGTCTATGTCACCAACAGTCACAGCCATGCCGAAGTGCGCCTGCTTAAGGTGACAGATGGACGTTTGTCTGTTCAACTTCCCGCAGAGAGTTTTGTGTCCATTATTACTGCCATTCTGCCACCATGCAAATAACCGTCTCATTATAAGACGGTTATCTGGTGGCAGTAAGGGTGGCAGAGTGGCAGTAAGTGACTATTTTCGCATTTTTACCAGGTATTCTGTACCGTTTTTCGTACGTTTCTTGATCATTTCTGGCATATTTGTCAGTGTTCTGCCGAAAGAAAAGAGCGAATTTAGTCGCAGATCGGCTCCAACCATCTTCTTGATATGGGCAAAAATGGCACTTGCCATGAGGTACTGCCCCTCAGACTCATCTTTTGCAACCTCAAAATAGTCGTTGAAATACTGTTCTACAGGTGTCAGCAACTGATATTGGCGATTTGACTCCATAATCTGCTGCGTCTGTTCCTCATTGAAGAAATGGGGCTCATGATGATCCAGCGCATGAAGTGCCTGCGCAAACAGCTGCTCGTGGTTCGGGCGGTGCGACACATCAATGGGGCCTGACAATTCCACACTGAGGAAACGGCGACCGCCGGAGGGGTCTGTCAGCACATCCGTCTGGTTGGTGGCTGCAATAAAGGACGCCAGACGCGGGAAAGGTTCCACATGTTTGCCATAGGGGCGCTTCACCTTCACCGACGGCAGGGTGATGATATTCTTCAGGAAGCCCTGCTGCAAAGTGGGCGAGATCTGGTTGAACTCGTCGAGATTGATCAACAGGAACTGACTCATTGCCTGAAGTGTCTGACGTTTCTCTGAGACATCAAGCTGGTTGGTATAGCCCCACTGCAACTCCGTCGGCAACAGCGATTGGATGAAGGTGCTCTTGTTCCAGCCCTGTCGGGAGATGAGCAACGGTGCCACCTGATTACCATAGCGGTCGTAGATCGAACTCCTCCACTGGCGCACCATTCCCAGGAACCATGTATAGAACCAATCCTCCCAATGGCTGTTCTGAGTGGGCACACGCCGTGCCAGTTCACGGATACGGTCTTTCCCATCCCACTTTCCACGGCACTGGCTGAGATATTCATCTACGGGATTGTAGGTCGGCACATAGGTGGAACGCACATAGCGCAGCACATCCTTATCCCATGCATCCACCCCTGCCAGCCGACATTCGATGGCCATCTGATTCAGGACACGCTCATCCACAGGCTGATACGGCTGCACCCAGGTGTTGTTGGGACGGTACTCGCTATAGCCCATCACCGTATTATAACGGAACACGTAGCGTGATTCCAGAAAGTCAATGATCTGCTGCTGGTGACTGCGGATCCTTAGCGGGTTGGACTGCTGCTTCCCTTTTTCCTCTTCCGTATAGACACTTGCGACGATGGCGCGGATATGGGCATCCTCCTCACGTGTCCACAGGTGGGAACGCATGTGGAGCACCGCCTCCTCTTCTGGGAAATCAAACTGGCGAAGCATCCGTGCGAGTTCCGTCAGGAAGGCCTCTTCGCGGTGGGGATCATCATCGAAGCGGCTCCCCATCTTCTCCCTGACCTGCTCCCACGCCGACCGGTAGAGATACTCGTAATCGCTGTACTTGCTATAGTCTGTCTTGCGCTGGACAGATACTTTCTTCTGGACAGGCGTGACCATTGAGGGATTGTGAAGTCCTGACAGGTTGATCTCATCGGGAACGACCAATGGCGTTGCTTTGGGGCGAAAACAAGGCTGTTCGTCGAGTGTCATACGGAAACTGGCCTTTGCCGAGGCTTCCTGCTGCACTATTTGTCCGTGGAACAAGCCACTATACACTTTTACGGCAAAGACATAGCCCGCCTGATAAAGGGTGTCGGCCTCCTCATCGGTTGTAGGCTCCTGACCGTTTACGGAGGTGATGCGTACCAGCAGTTTAACCGTCTTCCCGCTACTCCCACGGAAAGCCGCCAACGTGGAAGGCAGTGCCATGGCTGCTGTCTTCACCTGCTCTGCGGTCTCGCAGTCATCAATGCCACCGATGGTCAACAGCACCAGTCCGTTCCAGGTCTTAAATGCCAAGTCGCCATTGGAGGCTTTCGTCAGTTCCACTGCAGGATAGACACGCGGCAAAAGGTGCATGTCCTTAAACTGCCACCCCAGACTGACGAGCATCGGCAAGTGGCGGCGCAAATCCTGCACCGTCTGATGTTTCGTGTCCGTCTGAATACGGGTGATGAGTTTCTCGATAGTGGAGGTCGTGACGTGCGGCACATTCTTCTTGTCTGTTCTTATCAATGTTACTTTCATAGTGATGATCTTTTATGTTGTTCCTGATACCGTGTAACAGGCGTTCAGTAGTCACGTACGGATCGTTCCGATAATTCCTTACCCCTATTACAACCTATCTGTAATAGCATTACAAGTTAGTTGTAACAACATTACAACCTATCTGTAACACCATTACAAACCCTTTGTAATTTCCTCCTAAACCTTTATGTGAAATCATAGGTTAGCCAAGTCTCACTGAAAACCACCTCTTCCTGATAACCCGCACGGCGGAAGATGGCGCGGATGTCGGCCTGCTGGCGAGGCGTGAGCCACTTCTTGCCATTGCGATAGAGATAATAAGTGCCGTTGCCACCAAGATATTGTGTCAGACGATGGCGCATGGCTACAAACATCTCATTCATTCGTGGCTGGTTCTTACTGACGAATCCTGTGGCCAGCAACACCTTCTCATCCTTGCGGAAGAAACGGCACTTGCCATTCTTGAGGGCACCGGGGAAGACGGCCTCGCCCCATTCATAGCTGTCAGGAAGGGCCAGTGCTGTCTGAAAGCGCAGACACTGGTCCTTCATGGGGCACTGCGCATTGAAACAATACCTCCATCCAGAAGGTATCTGTTTGAAATCGTACTTCTGTTCCATTTTTTGTTTTTATAGCTATCGATTTAGCCTTGCAAAGATACAAAAATTTTAGCCAGAATGCAAGAAAAAAGGCAAAAATCTTCAAAATAAACAGCAAAATTCTCAGAAGCAGATACAAATAATATTTCAATTATCCAAATAATAATTATCAAAAGTTTGATAATCATATTTATGACAAAAATTGCCGAGCCTCGCGACTCGGCACCTTTTATTTATTTCATAAGCCTATAGGAGACGACATCTCTGGTTTTTATGGTCACCTTGCGGTCGGGTTTGTTCTTCAAGGTGGTCTTGCCCTCCATCTTATGGGTCCAGAGGTTGTAAACCTTATAGACAGTGGTATCGAAGGCGGTGCTCAGGTTGCTCACCTGTGAGTCGGTGAGATTGAAGTCCTGCCAGTTCAGATCATAAGTGATATCCTGGCGTGTCGGGTTGAGGATGGTAAGTGCCCAATCACCTCCTGCCAAAGGCTTGAACCAGAACTGCAGTCCTTCGTGGTCACAATAATGTAAGCCCTGAACTCCAAGCGTATCCTGGTCAATAGCTATCATCTCCTTATTCATGATGATGTTGCGAGTAGCTTCACTCATCGAGCGCAGGTCGTTGCCGAGAATCAGCGGACTTGCCATCATACACCACATGGTGAAGTGGGCACGGTCCTCGTTCTCCGTCATGCCGTTACCAACTTCCAGCATGTCGGGATCGTTCCAATAGCCCTTGCCTGCATATTGGCGCAATGAATCATTGAACTGGATACACTGCATCACGCCGAACTGGGTATATCCAGGGAAGACACGCAGTGAGTCGAAGTCACACCAGATATCAGGTGTTGTACGCCAGGAATGTCCCACTTCTTTTGCCCACTTCCATGGACGGCTGTTGCCCCATTCGCACATGCTGAGGAAAATGGGACGGCCTGCAGCACGCAAGGCATCGCTGATGAGCTGATAGGCGCCCTGCGGATTGATATTCGGTGTGTTACACCAATCGTATTTCAGGTAATCCACACCCCAACGGGCATACTGGATTGCATCCTGATATTCATGACCGAGTGAACCAGGCATACCACCACACGTCTCCGTTCCTGCATCACTGTAAATACCGAGTTTGAGTCCTTTACTATGCACATAGTCGGCTACTGACTTCATGCCGTTAGGGAACTTCACGGAATCCACCTGGATAAAGCCATTGCAGTCACGCTTGCCGTGCCAGCAGTCGTCAATGTTAATATAGGTGTAGCCCGCATCGCGCAGACCGCTTTCCACCATCGCATCGGCAATGCCCTTGATGATGTCTTCAGAGATGTTGCCCTGAAACTTGTTCCATGTACTCCATCCCATCTGTGGGGTGTCTGCCAGATGTTCCCATTTCTGTGCCTTTACGGTCACTGCCATTAGGACGAGCATGCCGCCCAGAACAGCCATTCTGCTTATAGTTCTCACGATTTCTTGTTTGGTATAATGTTATTTTTAATTATTTTTGCTGCAAAGATACAAAAAATACCACACTTTTGATTATCTTTGCAGCGTAGAAACTATAAATAAGCATTAAAAAATATGAAAAGGTTAACATTACTACTGTTTTTATGGTTAGGCTGCACCATCGCAATGACCGTCACTGCCGGCATCGTGGGCCTCAGTATCAACAAAGAAAGCGGCATCTACCAAAAAGGAGAGCGTGCCGTTGTCACGTGTCATACAGATATCGCACCTACGGACTCTTTGATTGTAAGTGTATCGTATAATAATAAGGTGGGCAGAACGTTCAGCATCCTACCGGCATCCGCCGATTTTACCGTCTTGGAACAGTCGTTAGACAGCACCTGCGCTGTCTCTGTAGAGGTGAAGGACTGTCAGGGTGCATCTGCCAGCATCGGTTATGTGGTGGCTCCTGAAGGTTTTCGCGCCGGCTATGAAGAGCCTGCTGACCTGATGGATTACTGGGGCAACCTCAAGCAGCAGCTTAAGGCATTGCCCATGCAGGTGAAGACCACGCCGCTGACCGTGCCGCAGCAGTATCAGGACAAATATACCTGTGAGGACGTGGAGATCAACTGCCTCGGTCCTGCCCCCATGCGGGCCTATGTTGCCAAACCTGTGGGCGCCAAGGAGAAGTCACTGCCCATCATCATTCTCTGTCGTGCTGCCGGTGTTAAAGGTGACTGGTGTCGCTGTTCGGTAAATGAGTGTGTAGGGAATTCTGCCTTAGGAAACGGCGCACTCAGCCTTGACCTCAATGCCCATGGCATGCTCAACGGCCAGTCGGACGACTATTATAAGATGCTTGAGGATGGGTTGCTGAACAAGTATTGGGAGTATAACGCTGCCGACCGTGAGACTTACTATTTCCGTGGCATGTACCTGCGTGTGTTAAGAGCTATTGAATATATGACAAGTCTGCCAGAATGGGACGGACGCCGCCTTCTCGTCATCGGTGAGAGTCAGGGCGGTGGACAGGCAGTAGCCGCTGCCGGATTGGATCCGCGTGTCTCGGCTGTGGTGCTCAATGTCCCAGCCATGCAAGACTTGGGAGGTGCCCGCCAGGGACGCCTCAGCGGATGGCCACAACCCATCGAGAACCACCAAGACCTCTCTTCGGCTCAGCTTGATAACACGCTGCCCTATTTCGATGGTTCCCAACTCATCCGTCACACAAAGGCCGAGATATTCTGTGAGATCGGACTTATCGACACGACCTGTCCGCCCTCAGCCGTCTTCTCGTCGCTCAACAATGCACCCGGCAAGAAGACCATCAACTGCGTGCCCTACCGCACCCACGCCTGGCCCTCTGGTGATCTGCGTGCCCCTTGGGAAGAGAAGTATCTCCACCCCCGCGAGGCATTCATCAACGAGTATCTGAAATAAGAGCTATTGAATTGGCAGGGTCTTGATGACGGGGCCGGAATAGGTGTTGATATAGAGACGGATGGAGTCAACGGCAAGGTCTGTTGTCGGGATGCTGACATAGGCCTGCGTGGAATAGTATTCGGGGACGTTGCCCTGGTCGTGATAAAGCAGAAGCGACAAGGTGCGTCGGCCATTGGGGTAGGAAATCAGCGAGTCTGTGACGACATCCAATTTCTGTACAGCCGTCGAATCCTCTGTATAGCCTGTCTTCAACTGAAGATGCAGGTTCAGGTACTTGCCTGACTTGCTATTCCAGATACTCTCAAACTTCACCGGGTCATCCTTATAGGTTTTCTCAAAACTGATAAGGGGTTTGACATACAGACAAGGTACCCTTCCCAAGGAAATGACCTCTGCCGCCAGTTTTCCATCGGCAGCCTTCACCTTATTATAATATAGCATACAGCGATAGATGGTGTCGGGGCGTGAGATCCACTGTGCCGTCGCAAGGGAAGTCAGTGGCAGGATTTCGCCATCGTCGGTGGTGATAGAAGTGACCTCGCGGTTACTGTTGACATTCGCCTCTGCAAAATCGCCCCGCATCAGTGAATACGCCCCCTCGCCTTTCTCGTAGGCATCCTGCGTACAGGAAGCCACAAGAATTATTACCAAGAGGCGAAGCAGATGTTTCATTCGGCAGCGAGTTTGTTTCTCAATGGATTGGCATACATCTTGAGCATAGACTCACGGAGGAAGGCCTCATCCTTATTTGGAATGGAGATCTTGGCCAGTTGTCCGGCCAGGTAGGTCTCGAAGCGGGTCTTGTCGTCATCCGTATAATGAGCCGCATGGGCTGTAGAGCCTTCCAGTTCATCGAGTGCGATATAGTTGCAGGGGAAGAGCTGATAGCCACGGTGGATATCCTTGTCCATGCGCTGGGCGAGGGCTGTGAAGAACTCTGTCTTGGGCAGTTCAGCCAGTTCTTCGATCCAGGTGTTGACAGGAGCGGCACAGTGATACATCACCCTACCCTTATAACCGAAGATACCAGTCTTCATATTGTCGAGATCGTCCTGACGACTCTTCTTGAAGCCAGGGATGTCGCGTTTCTCCTGTAGTTCCTGGGCTTTCAGGTAGTCACAGGGGTCGAACTCATAGCTGATGGTGAGTGGCACGATGTTGAGTTCGCGCAGACGATCTGCGGGGTTCTTCAGTTCATCGGGAGCGCCCATGGCCAGCATCTTCAGCACGGAGTCCTGCGTGCGGTCGTTAGAGTCCTTCGCCCTACCCTCACGCTGGGCGATCCAGATGTTCTCCTGTTTCTGGGTGACGGCATAGTGGATGTAACGGCTCATCAGCTGACTGGAGCGCAGCATCTCTTTCGGAGAGAGTCCGCGACGCACCGTGAAGGCCTTGTTCATACGGACCAGTCGTTTGATCCAGGGATAGATGAGCAGATTGTCACCGATACCGATC
>JAEEGI010023052.1_pt1 | contig 12257 bp, 7 predicted proteins | sample 8958751 | NCBI WGS metagenome assembly JAEEGI01 (sample SAMN16246545, study PRJNA631951) | gut metagenome | biome: gut microbiome; feature: rumen; material: KS-attached | host: Bos | place: Iran: Karaj | collected 2018-10 | reverse complement strand
TTCCTCGTTGGTGTCTGTGGCACTACCTTGTGTCGCAGTTTCAATGAGGAACTTCTTATGCAAGGCATCCCTCTGAGAGGCAGAATAGCCATTGAACCCGACAAAATAAGCTTCATAGTATTCTGTAATGACCTGTTCGATAAGACGGTCTTCTGTCTTGCTCACTTCGCCGTTACTGCCTTTCCAAATGAGCATGATGAGGTTTTTTAGGAAACCTATTTTCTCCACATTCAGCTCTTCTCGCTGGATTCGGAACGGGTTCATCGTGATAGGATTCTCTTCGGTATAACTGATATACTTACCACCGACATACTCACAAAGACCTTCATACGAGTTACCTGTATCAACCATGACAACATCTGTATTCTGCTCCCAAAGCTGTCTTACGACACTATTCATATGGAACGACTTGCCGCTTCCGCTTGGGCCAAGACAGAAAAAATTAGAGTTATCCGTTAGCTTCTCCTTGCCCTCTTTTCCACTGATGTCAATGGCAACGGGCACACCCTGACGGTCTGTATAATAGACCTTCAAAGGCGTTTCCTCACTCTTGGTCATCCTCTCCTTGTACATCATGCAGCAAGCAGCATCGCTCAGTGTCAGGAAACGGTCATACTCTGCATTAAGGCCATAACAATTACCAGGGAACGAGTTGACAAATAGTTCCAACTGATTGTAAGCACGTTGGCTGATATGGATTCCGATACGACCAAAGGCATTCTCCAAATGATTGGTACACTTCTGGAGATCTGCATCGGCTGCAGTGGTAATAATCAGGTTGAAATGGCAATAGACCAGCTGTTTGTTCTCTCTCGCTATCAGTTCTTCAACCTGCTTTATGTCCTCCACGGCAATCTGATTACTTGGATTGGGCAAAGAGGCATGGCGGTTCTTTTTCTTGGCGAGCTTACTCATCTCCTGCTTCTGGTTGGGGATGAATATGACTTGATTGAAGACAACACTCTGTGCGCCTGGTATGCTGTCAACAAGTGACATCAAATCCACAGGCATGGTGATATTGTTAACTTCTATATTGGTATATGGACGTATCAAAGCCGGAAGGATAATGCTATCCACATCGACAAGGCTGTACACCTTAAACTTTCTTGGGCCAATGCCGATACTTTCGTCCTTGACATTGAAATTGTTCAACGAAACATGTCTATCCGTGAAGTTCTGGGCAAGGTAACGGTCAGCATATTCTGTTGCCTGAGCCTTATTCAAGAACTCGGAATGTATTCCGCGGTCTCTGAGCTGATCCTTGACCTTGTTAATCTTTACCTGAAACTCTCTCCATTTTCTGTTATCAAAGCTGAAGAGTCTGCTTTTCTTGTTTTCCTGCGTGATAGTAATAAAAGTGGTACAGTCTGTATGCTCCCTTCCCTCAAAATAGCGGAAATAGCTTTCAGACAGAAACTCTCTGTTCCCGTCTGCCTCGCCCTTAAACTTTTTCTTGGTAAAGATGTCCTGCTTGTGGATGGCATAGCCATCGCCCAAGGTTGCCATGACTGCCGCCATGAGACTCGAATACTCATAGTAGCTGTCGATATTGGCACAGAACTTCTGAACGGGATTCTGCATGGCAAGAATAGCAGAGTATTCGCCAGTCTTGGTATAAAGCACACCAACACCATCCACGTCCTCGACCGAGAAGTAGATGTCTTTGAATATCTTTGCCCGTTTACCGCCTGTACCGAATGCGGAAACGGAAATTGCCATGCCAATCAAGATGGCGATGAAAATTAATATGATATAAACTGCCATGTACTTTCTTTCTTATTTGAGATTTAATAAGGGCAGCCGGCAGTAACCGACTGCCCTCATCCAAATGCTCTGGCAACTACGGCTGGCTACAGTTTACACAGCGTGGCATATACGAAAACACCCTTGTCAGTTTTCTTGGAATGAAGGCCACGACGCTGTTTCACCATGATTATGCCGACACCTGTACTGATTGACAGCACGGCAAAGGCAAGACCGATAATGAAACCAGTCAGCGCATAGACCAACATGAAACCAAGGATTCCGACGGCAGCGGTAATAGCCGCCCAGGTGATGTACCTTCCCTGTAATCCCATGAACTCCAAAGGACGTTGAAGCCCCTTGAACATCGGATAGTCCGTGTAGTTGTCTGTCTCCTGTGCCATAGTTACCTCGTTGTTAACCTGTGATACCGAAGAACAGAGGCAGTGCGTTGGCGGCTGCAATCAGGAAGATGCAGGCACCTACCACCATCATGATCTTCTTCTTCACGTCCTGCTCCTCGTTGTTCATGGCGATGTCATCGCAATATGATGGCGAAATTACGTTTCTAAATGGCTTATATACAGAGCATTAAGCATATAGGCAAAATGATGAAATATGCCAAAATTCGACTGTATGTTCCCGACATTTTAGGCTTAAAATTCGTTCGTTTTTTACGCTCCAAAACACCCTTTTTGGTGAATTTACACTAAACACTTTTTAACAGTGAATTTACACTTTTTAAGACAACTTTTCGCCGATTGTTCATGTTCCATAACCTCAAAATGTTGAGTGATGGCACACTCATTTTTCTTCCCTACTTTCGTCCTTCATGGGGTAAGTTCCATGATTGAAGAAAGGGAAAGAAGAAAGATGGGCTTGAAAACGTGTTCCAAGGGGTTGTTCATCGACCTTGCATGAAACAAAGTCGGTATAAGTAATTGATTATAAGGACAAATCAACGATTAAGACTACTCAATGTTCCCGATTTGAGCACACGAATCCCCTCAGAAACCATTTTTCATAGCAAATAGCATCTTGGATTTCCATTTTTGGGTGTCTCAGATGGCAAAATGTCAGTAAACAGGCTTAAATAACAATAAAAACAGAAGAGAAAGGCCATTATCTCATTAAAAATTTGTAACTTTGCGCCCATGCAATGTGCGCATGACGAACAATCTACGTTACATTCATCGGCAAAAGACCCCCAACAGCCAATTGGCTAATAAATATACAGAACTCCCTCGCAGTGTAGCATAAAGGTTTGGTCGCCTGTCGAGACACTGCATGTGGAGTTCTCGTTTTATTATGGTAGAGTTAAAAGACTTTATATCAAAATCTATTTGTGACATCGTGGAGGGCATCCATGATGCAGATAATAAGATTAAGGAGCAAGGTGCATTTATAGCAAAAACAATAAATGGCCCTGTAGGAGATGTCGATTATGCTACGGGGCAAGATGCGGAAGGCAATGTTGGACTGGTTAAAAACGTGGAATTTGACATTACTGTTATTGCGGAAGACGAGAACAAGTCTGGTGGTGGCGTTTCACTTATAGTTCCAACAAGTATAGGATTTAACTTCGGAGGTCTTTCAAAAAACCGAAAAAGGAACGAACAACATATCAAATTCAGTGTACCACTCTCTCTCCCTCATAAATAAAGATTATACACATGGAAAATAGTAAAGGCTACGTTTACATTCTTACGAACCCATCTTTCAGAGAAGATTGGGTTAAGATTGGCAAATCATCACGTCCCGTTAATGTGCGTTCAAAGGAGTTGGATAATACCGCTGTCCCTCTTCCCTTTGAAATTTATGCTACACTGCAGACGGAGAAGTATGATAAAGTTGAGAAACAAATCCACAAACAGATTGACCGTTTGACGGATTTACGCATTCGCCAGAACCGCGAGTTTTTCAACATTGCTCCAGACGTAGCCTTGGATATTATGCGCGACATCGCAGATTTGCTTGACGATGCCGAACTTGCAGTGTATGTAGATGGCAAGCCCGTAATTTCCAAGAGTAAAGAAGAAGATAAGGAGATAACAGCAAAGGAAGCTGCGAAAGAAACACGTCGCAAAGACCCCTTCAAGTTTCACATGATAGGCCTAAAGGTCGGTGACATTGTTACTTTTGATGCCCTTAAACTCGATGTAAAAGTAGCCTCTGATGACAAGGTGGAATACGAGGGCCGTCTTTATAGCCTTTCAGCATTTACTGGCAACTTCCTGCCAGAAGACATGCAGACACCATCTAGGGCATATCAGGGGCCAAAATATTTCAGCTATAAAGGTAAGACATTATACGATATTCGAAAAGAAAAGGAACAATAGTTATGTCAAAGTTCAACGAGGCAACAAGGGTTCAGATGCCAGCAATGGTGCATCTAACTCGCTTGGGATATAAATACTTCGGGAAGATTCACGAAGCCACTGAGGGTACAGTCTATGATGGCGATACCAATATCTTGATAGAAGTATTCAAGAAGAAGTTTGTAGAGCTGAATCCTGGTCACGAAGGAGAGTATCTTCAAGTGTTGCGTGACATCCGAAAAGAGCTGAATGATGATGATCTCGGCAGAGGCTTCTACAAGCGATTGAAGTCTGTGTCGCCAGTTCGGTTGATAGACTTTGACCATCCCAAGAACAACGATTTCCATTTCACGGCAGAGTTCACATGCAAGAATGGTCAAGATGAGTTCCGTCCAGACATAACCCTGTTTGTAAATGGATTGCCTCTTTGCTTTGTTGAAGTGAAGAAGCCCAACAATCACGGTGGCATGGTGGCTGAAAGTACCCGAATGAACAAGGAACGCTTTCCCAACAAGAAATTCCGCCGCTTCATCAATATCACCCAACTGATGATATTCTCCAACAACATGGAGTATGATGCCTTGGGCGGCATTGTTCCGATACAGGGAGCGTTCTATTGTACTGGAGCAAGGTCTTTCGCCCCCTTCAACTGCTTCAGGGAAGAAAACCCCGGCAGCATGAAGGTAGCTCCATATAACAGGGATTATCCGTACCTTGCCATCGACACGGAAACGGAAAAGAAGATACTGAGCGACTATAACTGTCAGGTGATTCACACAAGCCCTGAGTATCAGACAAACCTCGGAGAGAATACACCGACAAACAGAATACTCACATCCATGTGCAGCCCTGAACGCTTGCTTTTCATTCTTCAATACGGCATTGCCTATGTCCGTATGGAGCGTGAAGTGGATGGGAAGATAGAATCGACTGACCAAAAGCACATCATGCGCTATCAGCAGATGTTCGCAGCACTGGCTATCAGGCAGAAGCTTTCAGAAGGCGTTAAGTCTGGTGTCGTATGGCACACGCAAGGAAGTGGAAAGACGGCTCTATCTTATTACCTCACCTACATTCTGAATGACTTTTATGCCAAGCAGAATAAAGTGGCCAAGTTCTATTTCATCGTTGACCGTCTTGACCTTCTGGAACAGGCTAAGCAGGAATTTGAAGCCCGTGGGCTTGTAGTTGCCACAGCCAATACGAGGGCTGAGCTGATGGCACAGTTCCGTCAGAACCAGGCACAGCAGGGGTCGAGCGGACAGGCAGAGATTACCGTTGTCAACATCCAGCGTTTTGCCGAGGATAAAGAGAAGGTGAACATCACCGACTATGCCACTAACTTACAGCGTATTTTCATTTTGGACGAGGCACACCGAGGATATAAGCCCGGTGGATGCTTCCTTGCCAACTTGTTTGATGCCGATAAGGAATCCATTAAGATAGCCTTGACTGGTACACCGCTTCTGAAAGAGGAACGTGCCTCATGTAAGGTGTTCGGAGATTATCTTCACACCTATTACTATGACCGTTCTATTGCAGATGGCTATACACTTAAGATTATTCGTGAAGACATCGAAACATCATATAGAGAGAAACTTACACAGGTGTATGACAAGCTTGACACCCTTGTTGAGAAGAAGGAAATCAAGAAGAGTGAGATTATTCAGCACGACAACTATGTCAATGAATTGCTTCGCTACATCATCAATGACCTTGTTAGTTTCAGAGCTGCCCAAGGTGACAAGACTTTGGGCGGCATGATTATCTGTGAAACCAGTACACAGGCTGAGAAGTTGTTTGCTAACTTTGATGCCATCCAAAAAGAGATAGACCCGAAACTTAACTTGAAAGCTGGGCTTATCCTCCACGACTATGAAGATAAAGAAGTCAGAAAGCAAATCATCAAGGACTTCAAGAAGAATATGACTATTGATATTCTGATTGTGTTCAACATGCTCCTGACTGGCTTTGATGCCCCACGTCTGAAACGGCTCTACTTCGGGCGCAAACTCAAAGACCACAACCTTCTGCAAGCCATCACCCGTGTCAATCGTCCCTACAAGGATATGCGTTATGGCTTCCTCATCGACTTTGCCGACATCAAACGCAACTTCGACGAGACCAATGAAGCCTATCTGCAAGAGTTGAACCGATTCAATGACGTGGATGAGACAGGCGAAGGAAACAATACCGACACCTTTACACAGGTTATTGAAGACAAGGAAGAGATTGTACGCCAGATGAAGGAAATCCGTCAGGTGCTCTTTAATTATTCCTATGACAACGCCGAAGAGTTCTCTTCTGAGATCTCTACGGAGGAAGACAAGGCCGTGCTGCTCGATTTGAAGAAAGCTCTGACTTCGGCAAAGAACATGGCAAATATTGTCCGCACATTCGGCGATGACGATATGAAGGAGAAGTTTGCCCAGCTGGAAATCTCCAAACTGCCAGAATTGCTTTCTGAGGTGCAGCACCGTATTGACATCATCAACCAGAAAGAGGCATTCAGTGTGAGCGATGAAACAAAGGTGCTCATCAACGAAGCCATGATGGATATTGAGTTCAATTTTAGCAAGATTGGCACTGAGGAAATGCGCCTGATTGCTGGCGGCATAGAGTTGAAGGAGAAATGGCAGCGCACAATATCATCCTTCACCAGCAACTTCGACCAAGAAGACCCAGAGTTTATTACGTTGCGCGATGCCTTTATGGAACGCTTCAAGGAACACGGCTTTGTCATTGACACTATAGCGAAGTTCAATGAAGAGACAAAGGCTCTTGATGACATCATCCAGAGGCTTCAAGACTTACAGAAGCGTAACAACGTCCTTCTGAAGAAGTATAACGGCGATGCCAAGTTTGCCCGTGTTCACAAGCGTATTCGTGAAGTGAACAAGGAGCGTGAAGAAAAGCATCAGAAGCCAATGTTCTCATTCCTCGACGAGGAAATCATGGTCATCCTGAAAATCATCAAGGAAGACATCGATTCCAAGGTCTATGACAGGAACGACATCTTAAAGAAGGATGCTTATTTCAACAGGACAGTACTCGCCCTTATCAATGGTTGTCTGTATCAGTTCCCACAGATACAGCCGGAAATGGACGATTACAAGTTTATCCAGCAGAGAATTTCACAGCAATATATCAATCAGTATAACGCCACATATGGCGTAGCATAATCCAGATATGACGATAAAAGAAAAGACCCTCCGACTTATAGATGAGTTGAAATCTACCTGTGCCGCTTATGGTATGGGCAACGATGGCAACGAGTACAAAATAATCACACAGGTATTTTTGTATAAGTTCCTGAACGACAAGTTCGGTTACGAAATCAAGAATGCCAGAAGTGAGATAGCCAAGAAGATAAAGGCTGCTGACAAGTGGGAAACCGCTTACGCAGAACTGAGCGATAATGAACGGATGCTTTTGCAGAGTGCCATTTCGCCAGATGTACCAATGTTGGAACCATACCATTTGATTTCCAACCTGTGGAATCAGCAGGGAAAGGGCGACTTCGACACTATCTTTGACAATACAATGACCGATATTGCCGAAAAGAATGCAGACATTTTCTCCACCCAGACAACCGAAAATACCAAGATTCCTCTCTTTGAGACCCTGACGAACTTCGTCACGGACTCGGCTCAACGTGCGCCATTTGCCCGTGCTTTGGTTGACAAGCTTGTGAACTTCTCTTTTGAGGAAGCCTTTGCAGAGCATTACGATTTCTTTGCCTCTATCTTTGAGTATCTAATCAAAGACTACAACACGGCTGGAGGTGGCAAATATGCGGAGTATTACACGCCTCATGCCATCGCTACCATCATGGCACGTCTGCTGGTGGGTGACAATGCAGACCTTCACAGTATGGAGTGCTACGACCCTTCGGCTGGTACAGGTACGCTGTTGATGGCTCTCGGTCATCAGATTGGCGAAGACCGCTGCACCATCTTCTCACAGGATATTTCCCAGCGTTCAAACAAGATGCTGAAACTGAATCTGCTCTTGAACGGTCTGGTATCTTCGCTTGACAATGCCATTCAGGGCGACACATTGGTAGCACCTTACCACAAGAGCGATGACGGACAACAGTTGCGCCAGTTTGACTTCGTGGTCAGCAATCCACCGTTCAAGATGGACTTCTCCAATACCCGTGAAAAGATTGCAGCAATGCCAGCTCGTTTCTGGGCTGGTGTGCCGAATGTCCCTGCCAAGAAGAAGGAATCAATGGCAATATACACATGCTTCATCCAGCATGTTATCAACTCTTTGAAGGAAGGGAAAGGAAAAGGTGCTATTGTCATCCCAACTGGATTTATCACGGCAAAAAGCGGCATAGAGAAGAAGATCCTGCAAAAGATTGTCGATGACAAGATTGTGTATGGCTGCGTCTCTATGCCAAGTAACGTGTTTGCAAACACTGGTACGAATGTATCTGTGTTGTTCTTCGACAAGTCAAGAACGGCAGACAAAGTTGTGCTGATAGATGCCAGCAAATTAGGTGAGGACTACAAGGAGGACAATTTGCAGAAACACCGTTTGCTGCCAGAAGAAATTGACCTGATTGTCAACACCTTCAATGAGAAAAAAGCCATCGACGATTTCTCTGTAGCTGTGACATACGACGAAATCAAGGAGAAGAACTACAGCCTGTCAGCTGGTCAGTACTTCGACATCAAGATTGAGTATGTGGACATAACTGAGGAAGAGTTCAACACTCGTATAGCCAACTATCAAGATACCCTGACCAAGCAGTTTGAAGAGAGTCACAAACTGGAAACGGAAATTCTTTCACAACTAAAGCAACTTCAATTTAACAGCTAAAATGGAACTGAAACGCTATAAATTATCTGAAGTTGCTAAGGTGGAGATTAGCAGCGTTGACAAGAAAACAAAGGAAAATGAAACGCCAGTGAGGTTGTGCAACTTCACTGACGTATATCATAACTGGGCGATAACATCGGATATGGCCAGTTCCTTTATGGAAGCATCTGCAAACTCCAGTGAGATAGAAAAGTTCACTATCAAGAAAGGACAAGTCGCTTTTACAAAGGATAGCGAGACAAGGGACGATATTGGCATTCCTACATATATCGCAGATGATTTTGAGGATGTAATTTTAGGCTATCACTGTGCCCTGATTACTCCTGATGAAACAAAACTTTGTGGGAAGTATCTCAACGCTTTCATGCATTCTGCCTATATTCAAAGATACTTTGAACTGAATGCCACTGGTAGCGGCATGAGATATACGCTTTCCCTTGATACCCTTGAAAGTATGCCGCTGTTGCTTCCATCGTTAGAGGAGCAAAGGCGTATTGGCGAAATATTCTCGTCATTAGACAAGAAGATTTCCATCAATCGTGCGATAAATCAGAATTTAGAAGCACTCGCCAAACAACTCTATGACTACTGGTTTGTGCAGTTTGACTTCCCAAATGAGGAAGGTAAGCCGTACAAAAGCAGTGGCGGTGCTATGGCATGGAATGAGAAACTTAAACGTGACATTCCAGCATCATGGAAAACAGTTGTCGTGGATGATGTGGCAGAAGTATTCAATGGTGCCACGCCATCAACTGGCGATGAGCAGAACTATGGCGGTGATATAGTATGGATTACACCTAAAGACTTGTCCGACCAAAAACAGAAGTTCGTCTATCAAGGAGAACGCAATATATCACAAGCAGGATATGACTCTTGTAGCACTCACTTGTTGCCAATCAATACGGTGTTAATGTCAAGTCGTGCACCAATTGGACTACTGGCCATTGCAAAAAAGGAACTCTGCACAAATCAGGGCTTCAAGAGTTTTGTTCCAAAAGAAGATAGAATAGCAACATACTTGTATTACTACTTACAATTTCACATAAAACAGATTGAGCAACTTGGAACAGGAACGACATTCAAAGAAGTCTCCCGTGAAGATGTTTTGAAGTTCCCCATTCTAAAACCCAAAGATACCATTTTGGATTTATGGGAGAAAAGAGTTTCTGCTCTAAACGATAGGCAATTGGAACTTCAAAAAGAGAATGAGAATCTGTCTAAGCAGCGCGACGAACTCCTGCCGCTCCTAATGAACGGTCAGGTGTCGCTAAATTCTGATTTATCTGCCTATTGATAGTCATTTTCTTTTGAATGCTATCTAAGACAGTAACAATAGAATTCTGCGTGGTCTTATTTACATCTTCAATTGGAACGGCGTTATATGCTGCTTCCAGTTGAAGATTTTTTATGCCAGAAGTTTTACCTTCAAAGTTGAAGAATACCCCATTATTGTACACATGTTGGAGATAATAGTATATACCTAAAATCCGCAACTATCATCCAATACACGATTAAGGGTAGATTTATGAGTCGTTAGTAGCAGCTTTCAGTAAAAAGCAACAGCACAACATCAATATGTAGCCACCATCCCCTTACCCCACGATGCGACTTGAGGTAATACGCAGATTCAAACCGGAAAGAAAGGATTCTTATCCGAATTCTGTTTTGAAGGGTTTTGCATAAGCTCGGTTCTCTGTGTAGATATTCAGCACGTATTGCCTTGCAGTCATGATCCACTTGGCAGGTACGGAGATGAATCTGAAGACAAAAGCCTTTATGCGACTCGTTTTCTTGAGCCCAAAAGCCTTGGTGTCAAGCCTGCTCATGATGGTCTTGTAGAAATTGTGTATCAATGCAGTAAGCAGAAGAAAGACAGTATTCTCCGCCATGAATGACTTGGGGAGCCTGCTCCAACCGAATCCGTTGTTCATGTCGTCAAAGATACGTTCCTTGCCGCCACGCAGATTGTAGAATTCAACAATGTCCCTTGTCGATGACTTGTAATCGTTGGTCAGAATACAACGGTAAGTGTATTCGCCTTCCCACAGGTCAAGGTCGCCACTGTTGCGTCTTTGTCTCTGGATGACAAGACGATAGCACTTGCCTTCCCATTTCTCAACGAGAATGGAATTGAGTTCGAACTGGATGCCGTTAATCTCCTCCGTCTTCCATCCTCTCAGAGCAAAGATGTCATTGTAGAGCGAACTGCATCGGTTGGCACGGATGTAGAAATGTTTGCAATGCTTCTCTATCTCACTGACGATTTCCTTCGAGCAGGAACCGCAGTCTGCCCTGAAGCGATTTACACGGATGTTCTGGGATTCCAGAAGAGCGAAGAATCTCTTATGGGTGTCTGCCTGATGAAAACGCACATTCGTGTTACCATCGCTGTTCTCGATATAGACTATCTTGTCACCGATAACATATACGCCAGGCCTGTAGCCGAGGAACTTTTTGTAGGTCGGTTTTGCATCATACTTCTCCGTTTCAAGGAACTGATGGTCAAAGTCAACATCGTATTCCTCAATTTCCTTCAACTCGCCTGTAGAAACCAAAGCGTTTATAAGCAATGTGTTGAGTTTGTCTGCAGTATTGAAATCATAGGTCTTGCCTTGGTCGGAAGTATAGGAGATGTTTTCCTGTGTCAGTTCCTTGATGGCTCTGAGGATGGTATCAGAGCTGCATGTACGAAGGGTAGGATGATACGAGAGATGGCGCATCAGTTGTGACGTTACATCTTCCACGCATGAGCCGCCACAGAAATAAACGCTCATCAGCGAACGGACTATCTCGCTGAACTGATATCCGAAGATACTGCTGCATCTCTGACCCAGTGTTGAGTCGATAACGGGTGAAAGCATGGAGTCAAATTTCTCCATGATTGAAAAAATTCCTCCAAAAGGTGTGAGTTTCTCAGATTTAATTTGTATTTTTGCCATGTCATATTAGAGTTTTGCTTGTTTTCTTTTTGCAACACTAAGATAAGTGAAAATTCTGACATGGCAAAATCCTGGGCAACTTTTTGTTGCTCAGGAACTTATAAATAAAGTTAAATTATAGTGTTGCGGAATTAAGGAAAGTTAAAAAATCCTCCAACTTTTGTTAGATATATTTTTTTTGTGTAATTTTGTAATCATTATGCGGCAGTAATAATATACATATTAATACGAGTTAGTAATCCTGTAGTTCTCACATGCTACGAGGAGGTATTAAAAGGTGCGTTTCGACAACGCATCTAATGTAGTATATTATTGCTTAATCCAAATGAATATTATAAATTTAGGAATTCTTGCTCACATTGATGCAGGAAAAACTTCCGTAACCGAGAATCTGCTGTTTGCCAGTGGAGCAACGGAAAAGTGCGGC
>JAEEGI010023051.1_pt1 | contig 12258 bp, 5 predicted proteins | sample 8958751 | NCBI WGS metagenome assembly JAEEGI01 (sample SAMN16246545, study PRJNA631951) | gut metagenome | biome: gut microbiome; feature: rumen; material: KS-attached | host: Bos | place: Iran: Karaj | collected 2018-10 | reverse complement strand
AGTACCAATGCCGTGGAAATCACCCAGAACATGGGTATGAAAGGCATCGCGCGTATCGAGGAGTATTTCCCCGTGAAAGATGAGAATGCCGACCACGACCCGATGCTGCAACGTATGTATCACGGGCTGGACCAGCGCATCTTCACAACCAACCGTCAACCTGAGCCTATCGTCCACATCGAGAATCTGGAAGAGTATAATGAAAAGGAAGGTTTGGCCCTTTCAAAAGAGGAGATGGACTATCTGAAGAAGGTAGAGAAAGACTGCGGTCGCCCCTTGACGGACAGCGAGGTATTCGGTTTCGCACAGATCAACTCGGAGCATTGCCGTCATAAAATCTTCGGTGGTGTCTTTGTCATCGATGGGGAAGAAAAGGAATCATCTCTCTTCCAACTCATCAAGAAGACCACCAAGGAGCATCCGAATAAGATCATTTCGGCTTATAAAGATAATGTGGCCTTTGCGCAGGGGCCTGTCATCGAGCAGTTTGCTCCTGCCGACCATTCCAAGCCTGATTTCTTCCAGGTAAAAGACATCGAAAGTGTGATTTCCCTGAAAGCGGAAACGCACAACTTCCCAACAACCGTGGAACCTTTCAATGGGGCTTCTACTGGTACTGGCGGTGAGATCCGTGACCGTATGGGTGGTGGTAAGGGTTCTTGGCCTATTGCCGGTACGGCCATCTATATGACCAGCTACCCTCGCACTGATAAAGGGCGTGGATGGGAAGACATTCTGCCCGTACGCCAATGGCTCTATCAGACACCGGAGCAGATACTTATCAAGGCATCTAACGGTGCCAGTGACTTTGGTAATAAATTCGGCCAACCACTGATCTGCGGTTCCTTACTGACCTTTGAACATAAGGAAGGCAATGAGGTCTATGGTTACGATAAGGTAATCATGCTTGCAGGTGGTGTGGGCTATGGCACCAAGCGCGACTGTCTGAAGGGTGAGCCTAAACCTGGCAACAAGATCGTGGTGCTGGGTGGCGACAATTACCGCATCGGACTGGGTGGTGGTTCTGTGTCTTCTGTTGACACGGGACGCTATAGCAACGGTGTGGAACTGAATGCCGTACAACGTGCCAATGCCGAGATGCAGAAGCGTACCTACAACGTGGTGCGTGCCCTTTGTGAGGAAGACGAGAATCCGGTGGTATCTATCCATGATCACGGAGCAGCAGGACACGTGAACTGTCTCTCTGAATTGGTAGAAGATTGCGGCGGTCTCATTGAGATGGACAAGCTTCCTATCGGTGACAAGACGCTTTCTTCCAAGGAAATCATTGCCAACGAGAGTCAGGAGCGCATGGGTCTCTTGATCCAGGAGAAATCTCTGGAACATGTACGTAAAGTGGCTGAACGTGAACGTGCACCGATGTACGTCGTTGGTGAAACGACGGGTGACCATCGCTTTGCTTTCCAACAGGCAGACGGCGTAAGACCTTTTGACTTGGCGGTCAGCCAGATGTTCGGCTCGTCTCCTAAGACATACATGATAGACAAGACGGTGGAACGCCACTATGAGAATCCGACTTATAAACTATCCAAGCTTCAAGAATACTTAGAGAATGTCTTGCAACTGGAAGCCGTGGCCTGCAAAGACTGGCTGACCAACAAGGTGGATCGTGCGGTAACTGGTAAGATTGCCCGCCAGCAAACCCAAGGCGAAATACAATTGCCTCTGAGTGATTGTGGTGTGGTGGCCCTAGATTATCGTGGAGAAAAAGGTATTGCGACCGCTCTTGGACATGCCCCACAGGTGGCCTTGGCAGATCCTGCAGCTGGTTCTATCATGGCTGTTAGCGAGGCACTGACAAACATCGTCTGGGCTCCTATGGCCGAAGGACTGGACAGTATCTCGCTTTCTGCCAACTGGATGTGGCCTTGTCGTTCACAAGAAGGCGAAGATGCCCGACTCTATAAGGCTGTGCAAGCTTTAAGTGATTTCTGCATCGACCTGAAGATCAATGTGCCTACAGGTAAAGACTCTCTGAGTATGACGCAGCAGTATCCTGATGGAACAAAGGTCATTGCCCCAGGAACGGTGATTGTCTCTGCTGGAGGTGAAGTGAGCGATGTCAAGAAAGTGGTTTCTCCAGTATTGGTCAATGATCCGAAGAGTACCATCTATCACATCGACTTCAGTTATGACAAGCTGAGACTGGGCGGTTCTGCCTTTGCGCAGCAACTGAACAAGATTGGAGACGATGTGCCTTATACCCGCAGTGCAGAGTATTTCCGCAATGCTTTCATGGCCGTGCAGAAGTTGGTAGAGCAAGGCTTGATACAAGCCGGACATGACATCAGTGCTGGTGGTTTGATCACTACCCTCTTGGAGATGTGCTTCGCCAATGTAGATGGTGGTATGGAAATCAACCTGGATGGCATCAAGGAGAATGACCTTATCAAGATTCTCTTTGCCGAAAATCCAGGTGTTGTGATTGAAGTCAGCAAGGAACATAAGGCTGCCGTGAAACAAATCCTGTCTGAAGCAGGGTTGGCCTTCGTCAAATTGGGTCATCCTGCAGAAGAACGTCAGATACTGGTCAGCAAGGACGGTGCTACTTACCAGTTCCTTATCGACCATCTGCGTGATGTGTGGTATAGTTCTTCTTACCTGTTGGATCGCAAGCAAAGCAAGAACGGCTGCGCCAAGAAGCGTTTCGAGAACTACAAGATGCAACCTTTGGAGATCATCTATAACAAGGCATTTACAGGTCAGTTTGCCCAATTTGGCATCGATCCTAATCGTCGCACTCTTACTGGTATTCGCGCTGCTGTGATCCGTGAGAAGGGTACCAACAGCGAACGTGAGATGGCTTATCTGCTCTATCTGGCAGGTTTCGACGTGAAGGATGTGACCATGACCGACCTTGAAAGCGGAGAGGAGACTCTGGATGATGTAAACATGATTGTATTCTGTGGCGGATTCTCCAACAGTGACGTATTAGGCTCTGCCAAGGGATGGGCAGGTGCCATCCTCTATAATCCGAAGGCGAAGGAAGCCATTCACCGTTATTACGAACGAGAAGACACCTTGTCGCTGGGTGTTTGCAATGGCTGCCAGTTGGTGATGGAGCTCAATCTGCTTAGTCCTGAGCGCAAAGATTTAGGTAAGATGCTGCACAATGACTCTCACAAGTTTGAATCGGCTTATGTATCTGTGACTATCCCAACGAACCGCAGCGTGATGTTCGGTAGTCTGAGCGGCAGTAAGATAGGTATCTGGGCCGATCATGGCGAAGGGAAATTCAAGCTCACAGGTAAGGAGTATGATTACAACGTCATTGCCAAGTATAGCTATGATGAGTATCCTGGCAATCCGAATGGTTCTGACTATGCCGTAGCAGGACTTGCTAGCAAGGATGGCAGACACGTAGCCATCATGCCTCATCCTGAGCGTGCCTTCTTCCCATGGCAATGTGCGTTCTATCCGGCAGATCGGAAAGATGACCAAATCACCCCATGGGTGGAAGCCTTTGTCAATGCCCGACGTTGGATTGAGAATAAAAAGTAAAAAAGAAAAGAGGATGTGCGAACACATCCTCTTTTTTCTTTCATCACCTAAAGCGATTAGCAGCGCTTGTCGAGGTAAGGCAGCACGTAAGGCTTGCGATACTCATAGTAGTACAGACGGTGGGCAGCAGCCTCCTTGTCGTTACCAACGAAGGTACGGGTAGCTGGATTCCACTTCACTGGACGACCAAGCTCATAAGCAATGTTGCACAAGCAGCAGAGAACTGCGGTACCTGCACCAGCCTCGATAGGAGCAATAGTCTGCTCACGAGAACGGATACAGTCGATGAAGTTCTGAGCGTGTGGTGAGCTGATCTCATAAGCACCACCAGCTTGACGAGGAGCGGCATTACGCTGCTGCTGTGGACGAGGAGTACCAGGACGGGTACCACGGATGTTCTCAGGAATCAATGACATGTCTGAGCATTCGATGTGTGAACGAGATACATCTACATAACCATTTGTACCCATGAACTTCAGACCCTGTGAATTTGGCTGATCCTCCAGATAAGCGTGCTCCATCATGATGGTGCCATCAGGCCAACGGCAAGAATATGCCTCACCCTCATTCCAGTAGTTACGTGGATAGTACTCCACTGGCTGCAGACCGTCGAAGCCCATAGCGCAGTTAGCGATGTCATGCATGTGAGCACCCCAGTCAGCGGTGTAACCGTTACCAGTCTCACGATACCAACGCCATGCACCCCAGAAACCTTCGTTCTTGCCAGGGATAACTTCAGTCTTCTTACCCTTCTGGATAGTCTGCTCCAGAACGATCTGTGGGCACAGCTGCTCGTTGTACTCGATCTTAGGATCGCTCAAAGGGCCTAACCAGAGGTTGAAGTTCAGGTTAGCTGGGATAGGCTGAACGCCACCGAACTCCTCATACATCTTCTCGATTGGACGTGGAGGATCACCTACCTTAGAGTAGATCTTCTCTACATGGCCGATCTTACCAGCCTGGATGATCTCAATAGCCTTCTGGAAAGTAGCACCTGAACGCTGCTGGCTACCAGTCTGGAACACGCGCTTGTTCTGACGAACAGCATCGATCATAGCATAAGCCTCAGTGATGGTATAAGTCAGAGGCTTCTGGCAATAAACATCCTTACCTGCCTGGCAAGCGTGGATGGTGTGCAGAGTGTGCCAGTGGTCTGGAGAAGCAACCTCAACAGCATCGATGTCTCTACGCTCGAGGAGCTGCTCATACTGCTCATAAACGTCGCAACGCTCGTTCATGCCCTTAGACTTCTGCCACTGCTCAACAGTACGGCGGAAGCGCTCAGTCTTAAAGCTGTCAACATCGCTACAAGCTGCAACCTGTACACCTGCACAAGATGCCAAGCCACGGAAGTCGCTCAGTCCCTGACGGCCAAGGCCGATGAAACCTAATACAACACGGTCACTCGGAGCGATCTTCACACCATTCTGTGCCCAACTAGGCATGATGGTCAGACTTGAGAGACCAAGGGCGGAAATACGCAGGAAGTTTCTGCGGCTCATTCCATTCTTACTAGTTTTTTCCATATAAAATAATAAATAAGTGATAAAAAGTTTTTAAAGTAATATCTGACGGGCATATTTGATGCAAGTACCTACTTCCTTCACAGCATTAGACCATGGCTTCACTGGATATTCAAGCTCGATATCGCAGTAGAAAGGCTTCTTCTCGTCACGGATGTAGTGCAGCAGGTCTTCCAATGGAGTCTGTCCCTGACCCCAAACCTGGTTAGCATTTGGCTCCTGAGCATTAGGACCAGTCTTGTCTTTCATGTGGATAGAGAAGATACGATCTCCGTACTTCTTGATGAAATCTACAGGATGCTTACCGGTAGAACCGAAGTAGTGGCCCTGGTCGAAGTTAAGCATGATTTTTGGTGAGATAGCCAAAACTGGATCTGGACCATCTTTCCACTCATCAGTAGCATACTGCATGTGGTTGTGGAAGGCAAGAATCATATCGTGCTTCTCTGCAAATGGAGCAACGCGCTTAGCTGTATCGAGGCTAAGCTCGGTAGTCACGGCAGGGGCACCCATAGCCTTGGCCAACTTGAAAGCATAGTCAAGGTCTTCGTCAGAGCTGTTGGCTCCTGGGCTAGTCTTCACGATGTGAATGTCGATGCCCAGATCATTGAAACGCTTACGAACCTCGGCAACCTTGTCCCAATCCATGTTGGCACGCCAAGCCTTTACGGTCTCCTGATACTTAGCCATCTCTGCCTGTGCCTCTGGGCCCAGTTGGATACGACCTTGAATCTGCTGACCAGCTTTCTCTGCAGCTGCTCTGGCCTCAGCCATCAAGCGCTGCTGTGGGCTCTCTGGAATGCCTAAGCAACCTTCCAAGTCGTTGCCCATAAGCTCAAGATTGCTCACACCTGCGTTCTTGCAGTAACCGAGAAGATTCTCCAAACCACCAGGGGTACCACGGAAGCTGTAGGTAATACAACCCATGGCTACGCCTGCAAAATTAGAATTTACCTTACCATCGGCAGGAGCTGCAGCTTTAGTATCAGCTCCGGCACATGATGTCAGTGAAGGCAATACGGTGATACCTGCCAAAGCAGCGGCAGATACTCCTAAAAAATGACGTCTTGATTTGTCCATTATTTAATAAAATTAAATGTTAATAATCTCAGTTCTTCTGTTTGATACATAATAGGCTTCAAATTTAAGAATAATTAATAACAAAAACAAATATTCTTTCATTTTTAAAAGCAGATAAGTAGAAAACAGCTATCTTTGTACTCGATTTTAGGATAATGACTGGTTATGACTTCTAATAATATTATAGAAAAACCACATAAATTGTTCCCCTTGTTGTGGGTGACAGGCATACTGATAGCAGTGTGTGTGCTGTTGTTCTACTTTTTGCAGAGTTCTCAGGAATTTTATTATTTTTACAGGGAACAGCAGCAAATATTCCTTTTTGAAAACGATTATATTCTGAATCTGCTGAAACCCATTGGTGGTTTTGCTGCCATGGTTGGCCAATGGTTAGTGCAATTCTTTGTACTTCCTTACATGGGCGCCGTGATTTCCACCTTGTTGAGTCTGATTGCAGCCATCTTCTTAGGACTCACATTGAGGAAGTTGGATCAAAAGAACCTTTGGTGGATTTCATTGACCTTCCTGCCTTTCTTCCTCTATAATGTGTGTCTTCTGGATGTCTATGTGCATTATGACGGCTTGGTGGCATTGACCATAGGATGTATTTGTCTGTGGAAGTATGCCATGCTGCCAAAAGACAGGTGGTTACTTAGGTTTATAGGTGGCATTGTTATATCTTTGGTACTATTCTATTTAGCTGGTTCCGTCGCCGTACTTATCTGTTTGGCGATGCTACTGTTCGATTTGCTGCGTAAGGCTCCGAAAGCTTATCTGGGTGTGTTGCCGCTCGCTTTGGTTTTGCTTACGGGTATCGTCGCCGTATATTACGGCTGGATGGTGGATTATAGCTATGCTTTCTGGACGAAAGGCTATTGCGAATACTACTTTGAACCTACCTTCACACATACCTTAGCATGGATTTCCATCCCTATCTTGCTTTTGATGGCATGGCTATCTGCCCGATGGGAGTGCAAACGCGCTTGGATACAGCCAGTTCTGTCTTTGGCACTTCTCGTCTTGATGTTCTTTGGATGCCAAAGTCTGGCTAATGCCCAGAAGAATCATGCCTACTATACATTGCTGAAGCAGATTCACTATGCTGATACGGAGGAATGGGATAAACTGACCAAGGTTTTGGACATCAGTGCCTCTAACGAGGTACAGATGAACTACCTGAACCTGGGACTCGCTCATGAAGGACGACTGCTTTCTGACCTATTCGTTTATCCACAACAAAATGTCAACTCTCTGATGACTTCTTATGTGCAATATACTGACATGGGGGTATTGATGAGCCGCCTCTATTATCAGATGGGCGTGATAGGAGCAGCGCAATATCAGGCATTCAGCAGCACCGTGGGCATCACTTATGGTAATCCTTCAATGACCAAATTGCTTATTAAGACCTATCTCATCAATGGCACCTACCAGATTGCAGAAAAGCAAATCAGACTTCTGGAGAAGAGTTGGTATTATGCCGATTGGGCGAAGGGTATGCGTAAGTTTCTTTACAATGATGACGCAGTAATGGCAGATCCAGAACTGGGAAAGATGCGTTTAAGTCTGCCAGATAATGATGGATATGCCATGCTTTATGGTCCTTTGGTGGATTTGCAAACGGTGATGGATGCCAATCCAGACAATCGCGAAGCGGCAGATTACTTTATCGCCATGCTGTTGACAGCAAAGGATTACAATGGCATCAACTTCTTCGTTGATCGCTATTATGGAAAGGGTTGCATGACCACCTTACCAGAGCGACTTCAGGAAGCGGTAGTAGCCATCCATGAACATGACCCTGAGTATTGCCGTGCTCATGGAGTGAGCGAAGAAACGATCAATCGTTTTAGTCAGTTCCGACAAGATGTGTTGACTCTGCGACGAAGCGGAGCTACCAATATGTCGCGTCTGGCAGCTGGATATGGAAAGACCTTTTGGTATTATATGGTCAAGAATTGAACATTGAACATTGAACATTGAGCATTGAACATTGAATGCTTGCATGAACTATGCTGAAGCATAGCCGATAATTTTATTGAACTGGTAACATTTGGGTATTATGACATATAAATCTTTTATTTGTCTTATTATGACATTGGTTTTGACCGCTTGTGGGAAGAGCGATATCACCATAAGTGGTCAGTTGGGTGAGGAAGTAACGATCTCTCCAGATTACAAGGATGTGACCATTCCTCCAAACATTGCTCCCCTTAATTTCCAAACAGAGATAGAAGAGGCCACTTGTCTCATCATTGAAGATGAGCAAGGGAAAAGCTTCCAAGTCCATGCGAAAGAAGGGCTTTTCACCATTCCCTTGGGCCCATGGAAAGCGCTGTTGCAAGAGAATAAAGGCAAGAGCTTGACTCTGACCGTTTGTAAGGAAGAGGGTGACAAATGGAAGTCGTATAATCCTTTTACTATTCACGTTGCAGAAGAAGAAGCCGATTCTTACATTGCTTATCGACTATTGGTATCATGTTATGGGCAATGGAATCGAATGGGTATTTATCAACGTAATATAAGCAATTACGATCAGACCCCCATTTATGAAAATAATCTGACAGATTACAACTGTATCAATTGCCATAGTTTCCCTAATCAAGATCCTACCAAGCTCTTTTTCCACATGCGTGCAAAAAATGCAGGTACGGTGTTGATACAAGATGGTAACGTGCAAAAACTAAATACCGCTACCCCTGAAACCATGTCGGCTTTAGTGTATCCTTATTGGCACCCATCGGGCAATTTCATTACAACTTCCGTAAATAAAACATTTCAGAGTTTCTTTTACCATCACGAGAATACGTTGGAAGTCTATGACACCGACTCTGATGTAGTTATTTACGATGTGGAGCGTCAAGAAGTTTTCTCTAGTCCTGCTTTGAAAGCCGACAGTGTCTTTGAAAGCTTTCCTACCTTTTCTCCTGACGGACACAGTTTGTATTTCCTCACTGCACGTGCCAAACAGATGCCTGTAGAGTATAAAGACTTACGCTATAGCCTTTGCCGCATAGACTTTGATCCTGAAGCCCGAGCATTAGGGCAGCAGGTAGATACCATTTTCAATGCAGAAAAAGAACAGATGAGTGTGTCATTCCCACGAATTTCTCCAGATGGCAGATTTCTGGTTTTTGGCATGCAGGAGTTTGGGAACTTCTCTGCATGGCATAAGGATTGCGACCTTTATTGCCTGCGTTTAAACGATGGAGAAATATATCCGCTTACTGCTGCCAATAGTGATGAATCAGAGAGTTATCACAGCTGGAGCAGTAATAGCCGTTGGATGGTTTTCAGTAGCCGAAGAATGGATGGATTGTTTACGCGCACTTATTTCACATATATCGATAAAGATGGAGTGGCGCACAAGCCATTCTTGCTCCCACAAAAGAATCCTGTGCAGTACTATGATGACTTGTTGTTAGCGTATAATCTTCCTGAGTTTATCAAGGATAAAGTAGAAATAAACCCTCACAAGATTGCTACGGTCATGCGTAACACGGAAGGAGTAAACGTCACTTATCGCAAAGACTGACTCCTCTCTACGGCTGTGCGCTGAAACTGACGTCAATCCCGTTGGTTTCTTTCATCATACGGGCGATATCCTTCTGATCGAATTCCACCTTATCACTGATAAATTCTGGAATATTGTAGCAGAAAAAGAGGTCCTCGTAAAACTCTACAGGGTTTTTCTGTGGCAAAAGGAAAGGTTTATGTGCCACTCCGTCCGCATCGATATAGGTAAAGAAAGGACGTGTGTAGAGGTCACCCATTCTTCGACTGCTGAAAACCATCCAACGGCTATTACTGCTCCATGAGTGGTAACTATCTGTGCCATCCGGACTATTAGCTTCCGTGAGTGCACGCATCTCACCGCTCTGTAGATCGATGATGTAGAGGTCGGCCTCAGAGTGCCAGATAGAGAAATTGCCCGCATCATGCAAAGTCACCACCATGAAACGTCCGTCAGGTGAAATGCGGGGGAAAGATACACTGCGTCCCTCTGTCTTAGCATTATAAAGCGTATCAACCTTGCTTCCGAAAGTACGGCTCTCTACGTCCACATCGATGCGACAAAGACTATAGTGTACATCTTTGTAGGTCAGCGGAAGACTATCCACCTTGGCTGCAGAGCAGAAATAAAGGCTTCTGCCATCGGGAGAGAACGTGGGGAACGTTTCAAATGCATCATCCGACTTCAGCAGCGGAGTGCTGAAAACCTCGTGACGATTCACATCATAAACCACTACATCAGAGGCATTATCGAACACTTCCAGGACATTCTGGTTATGCGCAAAGAAAGACTGATGAGTGTCATTGACGGAGAAAGCGATATATTCACTCGTAGGATGCCAAAACGGATAAACTAATGCAGAGATGGTTTCATCGGTCTTGGTGTTCAGCTTCTCGGCATTCTTTCCTTGACGTAATACCGTACCTGCATGCTTTGCCCTCATGTGAAACAACATCTTTTCTGGATCACGTGAAGAGAAACTATGGCAATTGACGCAATTGTAATCGGTAAATGCATTCTCATATACAGGCATCTGCTCAAAAGACCCCAAATCGCGCTGATAAATGCCCATTTCATTCCAGAAAGTATAGGTGGGTTGAATGAGGCGGTAAGCGATATAAGGATCTATCTCTTCCTGAGCTACATGCATGAAGAACGGCAAATAGGCCATCCACCCATCTTGGGTCTTGTGACAAACGGTCAGAGTAATGTCATGCCCTCTATTATCTTCCAAGAGGTTTTTCCATTTCTTTGCTGGAATGGAGAACAATCCCTTGGCATCACCTAGCACCTGAATACTCTCCCCTTGAATGCCAGTTACCAAAAGGGCGACTTCTTCCTGGACTTGAACCTGGAAATTCAGTGGGGCGATGTTTGGCGGAATCGTCACGTCTTTATAATCGGGGAAGACGGAAACTTCCTCATCAGACTGCAGAGAGACTTCTATAGTGGAGTTGCATGAAACCAGCAACAATAGCAGTAAAAACTGAAAGATGACATTGAATCGTATAGTCATAAGAATGTGGTTTTCATTAATTATCCTTGCAAAGGTACAGATTATTATTTTCTTTTCAACAAATAACCCATGTTTTCTTATATCAAGGCTTATTCTTTGTTTAAATAATGTGAGAACCTCAAAACATCCAAAGGATTTTCATACGATTGGCGAAGGACAAATCATTTAACATATATTAAGAAAATCTTTATTATTAATAGGACCATAAGATGTAATTTTGTATGGTATTATTGGTTAATAACGACAGGTAATGAATTCAGATAAATCTTCAAAACTTAGATTGTTGTTGACAGTAGGCATGCTAATTGCAGTATGTTTATTGTTGTATTCTATTTTGGAGAGTACTCAAAAGTTTGTTTATTATTACAGGGAACAGCAGCAGATATTCCTTTTCGATCATGCCTATATCTTAGGTTTATTAAAGCCTATCGGGGGTTTGGCCGTGATGGTGGGACAATGGTTGGTTCAATTCTTCATGCTGCCACACGTAGGCGCCTGGATCTCAGCATTACTCAGTCTGGTATTTGCCTCCTTCATCTTCTTAAGCTTACGAAAGTTGGATGTACATGGATGTTGGTGGGTACCATTAGTATTCATACCTGTTTTACTATACAACATTTGCTTGCAAGAAAGCCACGTACATTATAATGGATTAGTAGCACTAACCATTGGGAGTTTCTGTCTTTGGACATATTCCTTACTGGCCAAGACTCATTGGGCGTTTCGCGTTATAGGAGGTGTAGTGATTGCATTGGCGCTGTTCTACTTGGCAGGTTCGGTGGCAGTCCTCATTAGTCTTTCGATGTTGTTGTTTGACTTGCTTCGTAAGGCTCCAAAAGCCTATCTGGGAGTAGTCCCATTGGCAGTGGTGCTTTTCATGGGCATCTTGGCAGTGTCTTTCAATTGGTTAATGGATTATGATTATGCGTTTTGGACAAAGGGTTACTGCGAATATTACTATGCTCCAACGACCCTACATACTTTATCATGGGTCTCACTACCATTACTGATGCTTTTAGTGGGAGTGTCGGCCAAATGGCAGTGGCGCAAGACTTGGATGGAACCAGTATTGGCTGTGGTACTGATAGGGCTGATGACCTTCG
>JAEEGI010023048.1_pt1 | contig 12260 bp, 14 predicted proteins | sample 8958751 | NCBI WGS metagenome assembly JAEEGI01 (sample SAMN16246545, study PRJNA631951) | gut metagenome | biome: gut microbiome; feature: rumen; material: KS-attached | host: Bos | place: Iran: Karaj | collected 2018-10 | reverse complement strand
CTTAAAAAGATATGATTAAGGGGTAGACTGTTATGAAAAGAAAGATAAAGATATTTAACATTCTTCTGCTGATGTCGATGGTTCTGACGCTGTTTTCTGTTCACACTGTCGATGCGATCGAACAGAGTGAATCGTTCGATACGATTGAAGGTGGAGAGTATGAGCCGTATACCTATACAGGCAAGCATTTCCAGATCTACTGCAGATATGGCGGCAACATAGATGGCATCGGTATCTTTCCCGGTACAACAGATAATGTGGTCATCAGTTCCCTCAACGGCGAGATCATCACAAAGATCGAAATGCACAATACATACCATACAGCAGAAGGTACGATAGCAGAGCCGGGCAATGTATCCGTCTCCGGAAACACCATCACGGTAACGGATATCAATGCGGCATCCGTGAAGATTGGCCATGATGATACCGATTATGCTCAAATCGATAAGATCGTTGTTTATTATGACGACGGAACGATTCCTCCGGAAACAGTATATCCTCTTTGGGTCGGCGGCAGACAGGTCACCAGCGATTATCTGAGCAATTCGGATGAAGGCTGGAGCTATGATCCTGAAACGAATGTTCTTGCCCTTAACAACGCCGTGATCACTGGGTTCAATAAAGTGGATGATTTTTACTGGGCATGCATATCTGCCGATATGGATCTGACCATTTCTCTTTCCGGCACGAATATGGTAGGCAATGATGGAGTTTTAATGATCACAAACAGTTCCGATGTAGTGCTTACGATCACCGGAAGCGGAAATCTTGTCACAAACAGCACAGGGGCGATCGATCTGCAGTCCGGAAAGCTCATAATCGACAATACGACACTGACAGCAGCTTATATGAGGGCTCCTGATATCGATATCATCAATGGAAGCAAAGTCAGCCTCAATGGCGATTGGTCAGCGATAGCTGCCAGGGGAACTCTGACAGTGAAAGACAGCAAGGTTGAGGCAAACAGCAAAGGTGAGACGATTCGTGCTAACAATATCTCCATCAGCGGAAACAGCGAGGTCAGAGCCACAGCGACAGAACAGACAGGAAGGGCAATAGCCATATTTGCAATGGATTCCTTTGAGATAAATGATGGTGAGATCGTAAAGCCCGAAAAAGGCAAGATCGCAACCGCCATTATCTATGATGATTTCTCAGTGGAAGCCTTTACCGTACTTGATGAAGACGGCAATATTGCCAGTGAAGCTGTCATCATGACTGTCACCCCTGAATATATAGTCACCTCAGGAGCAAGCGGAACTTATACATTGGACAGCGGTGAAGATTATACGCTTACTATCAAGCGCAATGTCAATGACGGAATCTGTTTTGAACGCTTTAAGAGCGTCGAACTTGACGGACAGGTATTGACAAAGGATACAGACTATACTGCAGTAAAGGGAAGTGTAGTCATTACACTCAACAAAGCTACACTCAACAGTCTTACTGAAGGGAATCATTCAATCACAGTCAACTTCGATGACGGAAAAGCGGAGACAAGCCTGACAGTAAAAGCAGCACCTGATCCTACACCGACACCTGATCCGACTCCTGTAACGCCATATCAGATCCCAAAGACAGGTGTGGAATAAAAGGAAATAAAGTCATTTCGATCATATAGATTATTTCAGACGCCGTTCCCGGGAATGGCGTCTTTTTGTATCTACAAAAAACCACTGGCTAGGCCAGTGGTCAGGATAAGCTTCAGCGGAGTGATCATGATTATATGCAGCTTGAAGTATGGATGATACTTAGTAGAATGAGATATATCTGAAATGGGAGGTAATTATGGCGCTTGCAGATTATATCCATAAGAAGCCGGTCATCGAAACAGATCGGCTGATCATAAGACCGATGACGATCACGGACGTTCCGGCTTTGAAGAAATGGATGCCGGACAAGTCGATCTATGCCTACTGGGGCAAGGGCCCAGGCAAGGCTGAGAAGGATCCGGAGCTTCTGTTTGAAAAAACGGAAAGGATCTCGAAGAGCTTTCATCTGGGGATCGCTGAAAAAAGCGATGATGAAGTGATCGGCGATCTATGGGTCTACCTGATCGAGAACGACAGAATGGCGCAGGTCGCGATCAGACTGTCAAAACATAAGCATGGCAGAGGATTTGGGACTGAGGCTCTTTCGGCAATGACGAGGTTCTGTTTTGAGAATACGGAGCTGCAAAGACTCTGGACAGCAGTCGATGTCCGAAACACCGCTTCCTGGAAGATGCTGGAAAAGTGCGGTTATACTAGAGAAGGATTGATCAGACAGGGAAAGATGGTGAATGTCTGGTGTGACTATTACATATACGGGATGCTGAAGAGCGATATGCAGCAATTGAAAACAGAGAGTGTTGCAGCTTCCCGTGATCAGATCGAATGACGATGACAGTTGCGAAGTGAGGGACTGATAATGGACTGGTGTTCGATATGGAACAAGGGCTTTTGAATCATCCTTATCTTTCGTTTGCGCTTCCTTGTGTTATAAAATTAAAATGTTGAAGGGATAAATGATATGAAGAAAATTGCGGGGATCCTTAAAATCTGTTGCACGTTTGTGCTGATCGTTGAAATCATTGCGCTGGCTATGGTCGCTTTTACGGCAGGTGCTTTGGCTCTGGCCGGAAGTTTTTCCGGGCTTGCGGCAAAAGAAGGCAGCCCGTTCACCATCAGCGTGGAGAATATGACGCCGGCGGAAATGGATGAGATGAAACCGGTCGTGCTGATCGCGCTGGCTCTGGTGATCGTGTCACTGGTCCTTGTGGTCATCGGCACTTTGAAGACCAGAACGGCGTTGAACGAGTGCAGGAAGGAAAGACCTTTCTCTGAGAAATGCATGAATGCGGTCAAAATATCGGCACGCATGGAAGTCATCAGCGGCCTCTTCGGTATCGTTTCGTCACTTTTTCTGGGCATGGCGGCTTCTTCGCTGAAGATCAATGGCAGTTCCATTGGCGGCACTTCGTCCAGTACGGCGAGTCTGACTTTCGTGATCTATGCGCTGCAGAAATATCTGCTTTACCATATCGCAAGATACGGTCATTCTCTGGAGACTGATCCGGAGCGCCGTTAAGCAGGAAATACCTTTCGCGATCTGACCTGGTCTGTAGAAGGATCAGGTCTTTTTTTGGATCGCGGATCCGTGAGCTGGACCGATATCGATATAAAACAACGGGATCGCCTTGGGGCGTTCTTCTGCCGGTGTGAATGCATGCCGGGATGGATGGTGCGGTCATATAATGGTGGCAAGAGGAAAAATAGAATGAAATACAAGGAATACGGAGAAAAGGATAAGGAGACGATCCTGCTGCTGCATGGAGGCGGTCTTTCATGGTGGAACTACCGGCAGGAAGCGGAAATGCTTCAGGATGATTTTCACGTGATCCTGCCTGTCCTGGACGGGCATGCGGGAAGCGACAGATCTTTCACTTCCATCGAGGACAATGCTGCCGAGATCATCTCTTTCATAGATGAGAACTGTATGGGGCAGGTCCTTCTGATCGGCGGTCTGTCTCTAGGCGGGCAGGTCCTGCTGGAGATGCTGAGGCAAAGAGGCGATATCTGCCGCTATGCGCTGGTCGAAAGTGCTGCCGTCATCCCTTCAAAGCTGACGGAGGCTCTGATCGCTCCGGCCTTCGGCAGCAGTTACGGTCTCATTAAGAACTGGACTTTTGCGAAACTGCAGTTTGCTTCACTGCATATGGATGATGATCTCTTTGAGGATTATTACCGCGACAGCTGTGCGATCTCAAAGGCAGACCTGATCGCTTTCATGAAAGCCAGTGTTTCCTACTCCCTTAAGGAGAGCATGGAGGTTTCGGCCAGGGTTCATGTGTATGCCGGAGAAAAGGAGAATGGGGAGATACTCAGATCGGCTGAAAAGATCAGAGACTGCGTTCCCGGTTCTGTGCTGAATATCCTTCCGGGGCTCTTCCATGGTGGATTTTCCGTGAATCATCCGGGCATGTATGTCGCCCATCTGAAACGGATCCTGGCTGACGATAAGCCTGTTTCTGTCTCAGTTTAGGCAGATAATCTCGACAAATGGTTCGTTATGCTGAACAATAGAAGTATAAAGATCTGATAAAAGATCATTTGATACGGTGAAAGGTAGACATCATGAATTACGTTTATACTGCACTTATCTCTTATCTGCTTGGCAGTTTCAATACTGCCTACTTCCTGGGCAAGGCAAAAGGTTTCGATATCCGTGAGAGGGGAAGCAACAATGCCGGTGCCAGCAACGTCAAGGTCAATCTGGGCTGGGGCGCTGCCATACTGACCGGTCTCTGCGATATCCTGAAGGCATTCGCCGCCGTCAGACTGTGTTCCTATCTGTTTGCGGATGACGGAGTGATCCCTTTCCTGGCCGGAACGATGGCGGTCATAGGCCACATCTTCCCGTTCTACATGGGTTTCAGAGGCGGCAAGGGTTTCGCCTCATACCTGGGCATGCTGCTGGCGATAGACTGGAAGCTGGCGCTGGTCGTCATGGCACTGACTGTTGTTCTGACGTTTGTGACCAACTACATCGCCGTTGCGACAATATGCGTCGTCCTGATCGCACCGGTCTACTTCTATCTGAAAGGGGCGAACATCTGCGGCGTGGTGATCCTGATCCTGCTGACTCTGCTGATCGTATACAAGCACAGGATCAATATTCAGAGGATCAGAAGACACGAGGAGATCGGTTTCCGGGAGAAGAAGAAACAGTGAAAAAGCCCGCAAGGGCTTTTTATAATGGCTTGAAAGATAATAAAATGAAGGTATGTTCACAGAAAGAGAATTGAAACTCCTGGCTATACTGCTCGGTTCGGACGAATGGCTTTCGGGCAAGATCCTTTCGAGCATGCTGAATGTGAGAAGCAGGACCCTGCAAAGCGAAGTCGCTTCGATCAATTCCATCCTGAAGAAGCATTCATCATTTTCAAGGATCGCTTCAAACAACCGGCTTGGCTATCGTCTTGAAGGAAATCGCGAACAGATCAAGAAATATGTTGCGGACATGGGTTTTGATTCTGCGGATGATTCCTATCGCAGCGCCAATTCCATCCTGACGGTCCTTCTGTATGAAGACGACTATATCACTTTGAACGACATCGCCGACAGGACTTTTCTTGCTCCGTCTTCAGTCAGCGCAAATCTGGAAAAGGTCAGGAAGATGATCGATCGGGCCAGAGGCGCCGAGCTGATCGTTCATCCGCGCAAAGGTTACAGGCTAAAGGCGCAGGAGCACGTCAAGAGGATGCTGGTGGTGAATGCTTTGGATGAGAGGATCTCCGAAGTGACCAGGCAGTATCCTGAGATAGAAGAGGGCTATGAGATCCTGGATGATGTAAGAGATGTCCTGATGAATGTCTTCCTGCCGGTCGACTATATCATCGAGGGCAAGGCTTTTGATGCTTTCTCACGTTACTGCGCTTTTTCGATCACGAGACAGCAGAGCGGCCATCTGATGGATGAAGAGATCGAAGACCACGAGATCGAGCCTGTCGTCAGGCAGATCGCAGCTTCTCTTTCGGAAGAGCTTGGCTGTTCTTTCAGTGAAAAAGAGCTCCTGAGCATGGATGACAGATTGAAAGATCTCAATGTGCTGGGGATCTCCAAAAAGGATTATCCTTTGATGGAAGAGAAGATCAGAAGATTCTCTGATCTGGTGAAGAAGGAAACAGGTCTTTCGATCGAACTGGAAAACAGTTATCTGAAGCGCCTGTCTGAACATCTCTATCGCATGGATAGAAGATTGGATGTGGGCAATTATCTCAGAACTCAGGATCCGGAAGCGATCGAAAAACAGTACCCGGTCGCTCTGCATCTGGTCAGGACGATCCTGCGAAGAGTCTTCGGGAAGAAGCTTCCGGGAAACGAGGAGAGACTGGTCGTTCCGTATATCGCTTCTTTCATCAATGATTCCCATATCAAAGTCAAAGTGGATATCGTTTCTGATCTGCCGGTCGGAGAAGTCTATCGTTTCCGAAGCAGACTTTATGAAACGTATGGAAACTATATTGATAGGATCAGGATCTTTCCGGTCTATCTGTATGAGAAGAGGTTCGCGAACAGAGATGAGGATCCGGTCTATTTCACGACGGAAGAAAAGCTTGTCTTCAGATATGATGAGCTCATTTATGTCGATCTCTATGAAGAAATCTATCGGTCTGATATGATCGTGAAAACGATCATGCGTAAAAGTGATGAGTTGAAGAAAAAGCGCTTCCTTGGTTTTGCGGAAAGATTTGAAGATGCGGTCTGCGAATATGAGGTGAAAGGCTGCGGGATCGATGACATATTGGAAGAATTGGCCGGAAGCAGCTCTTCAGAAAACCGCAGCTGCTGTGTGATAGATGATTCCTGTCTTCTGGTGATCACGCATGGCGGAAATGATCACATTCAGAAAAAGGTCATTCTGAGTGAGGCTCTTGTTTATGACAACAGGTCGATCGATCAGATCCTTTATTTCAATATCGGATGCGCAGAGGATGCCGATCTTTTCAGTCAGTACATCAGAGAATCGATAAACAGGCGCATCTGATCACTCCGGTTACTTGCGGGACTAATAAGGAAAACGCTTCCATTTTTCTTTGCGCCATTCCATCATACAATGGTCTTGTAAAAAAAGGAGACAAATATATGGCTAAGAATTATGAGGCTATTGCAAATGAGATCGTCGAAAGGATCGGCGGTGCAAACAACATTTCCAAGATCTTCCATTGCGCGACCAGACTGCGTATGCAGCTTGTCGATCGCGATGCTGCTGATCTTGAAGCGGTGAAGAAGATCAATGGTGTCATGGGTGCTGTCGATTCCGTCGGCGGTGTTCAGGTCATCATCGGCAACGATGTCAATAAGGTCTTCGATGCTGTTCTGACTCAGAATCCAGGTATCGAAAAAGGCGAGAACAGTGATGAGAATCTCGATGCGGATATCAATGAAAAACAGAATGTATTTTCTTCCGTATTGAATGTCCTTTCTTCACTGATCGGACCGGTCATCCCTCTGATCATGGTCAGCGGCTTGCTGACGGCAGTCCTGACGATCCTGACGAAGTGGGCAGGTCTGTCTGCTGAAAGCACGACTTATACGATCCTGAACGTTGCAGCAAACTGCGCTTTATACTTCCTGCCTGTCTATATCGCTTATACAGCTGCCAGAAAATTCGGTACTGACGTCATGATCTCGCTGTTCATCAGCGTCCTGATGATCCATCCGGAGATCATTTCACTGGCCGATCAGGGTTCCTTCGTTTCCCTGTTTGGTCTGCCTGTCAAGACAGCGAACTACACCAGCACACTGATCCCGATCATTCTGACGATCTGGGCTCTCAAATACGTTGAGAAGCTGGCTGCGAAGATCATTCCTGATGCGATCAAGTTCGTCTTCCGTCCGTTCGTGACCATCCTGATCATGCTGCCGATCGCTTTGTGTGTTACCGGTCCGGTCGGAAGCTATCTCGGTGATCTGCTCAACATGGTCATGACTTCCATCAACAATGTCGCGCCTTGGGCTTCTGTCCTTGTCGTCGGCGCTTTGGCTCCGCTGCTTGTTCTGACCGGTATGCATTTTGCCCTGATCCCGCTGGTTTTCATGGAATTTGCGACAGTCGGTTATGACAATATGCTGTTCAATGCTTTCATCGGCATGAACTTCTCCCAGTTCGGTGTTGCTTTGGCTGCTTTCCTGAAGACAAAGAACAGAAATCTGAAGGAACTTGCAGGTTCCTGCGCGGTCACAGCTTTCCTTGCAGGTGTCACTGAGCCTACGCTCTATGGTATCTGTCTGAGGATGAAGAAGCCTTTGTATGCGACCTGGATCGCCTGCATCGCCAACGCTGTCTTCTGCGCGGTCTTCGGGATCAAAGTATACAGCTTTGGTGCTCCGTCATTCTTCACGATGCCGATCTTCATGAATCCTGATGGTTCCATGTCCAACTTCTATCTGGCTATCGCTGCTGCAGCCCTCACGATCGTCGTCGCATTCGCTGCGACCTGGATCCTGGGCTTCGATGACAGCGTCTACGGAGAAGAATAGATCTGAATATCAGCTGGAAACCGGACGATCAGTCCGGTTTCCTTATCTTGAAAGGAGTCGCCCATGCGATCAACACCAATAAATACAGTAGAGAGAATAAGCGATGATCTTTATGTGATCACAGAGACCGAAAGCATTCACTGCTATCTGCTGATCGGCGAAGAGAAAGCTCTGCTGATCGATGCGGGCTGGGGATACGAGGATATCAGGCCTTTGATCAGAGAGCTGACCGACAAGGAGATCATGCTGGCAATAACGCATGGAGATCCCGATCACGGTCTTGGAGCTGTTCATTTTGAGGATTTCTGGATCCATCCCCTGGATTATGGAAAGCTGCTGATGAACGATAATTATGACGAGAGGAAGGGGATGCTGGATCATCGTCTGAAAAAGCTTCCGCAGATCGCTCCTTTCATCGATGTGGAAGGATACTGCAGATCGAGATTTCCACAGGATCACAGAGTTCATTTTCTGAAAGACGGGGAGATCATCGATCTGGGAGGGAAGCATGTTGAATGCATCCTGACACCCGGTCACAGTTATGGTCACCTGATGTATCTTGAAAAGGAGAAAGGAAGACTGTTTTCCGGAGATCAGCTGGTGGATCATCACAATATCTGGCATTTCCTCAGTGCTGATGAGCAGGCACCGTTTACTACGACCCTGAACAGTCTGAAGGGTCTGAAAAACAGGGAGGATGAGATCAGGGCCATCTATCCGGCGCATGCGAAAACGCCGATCGATAAAGTCTGTCTTGATGAACTGATCGAGTGTCTGGAATCAGAACTGGAAAGCAACTATATGTGCGATCAGCCTTTCCATTCCTATAAGGGTGACGGATGGCGGCACTTCTATAAGTCTGTGGATCTGATCTATTCAGATGAAAGACTGGAGGAATATCTGGGACATCCTGTTGATCGTAAAAAAAGGGCCTGAGCAGATCAGGCCCTTTGTTCTGTTTGAAGAAATATTGATTTTTTTATTGTTTATGAGATGTGAAAGAGCTCTTCCAGGGCTTTTCTGACACCGTCTTCATTGTTGGATGGACAGATCCTGTCGGCATGTTTCTTGGTCTCGTCGTCGGCATTCTCCATGACGATGGAGAGTCCTGCCGTATCCAGCATGGCCAGGTCGTTTGCGGCATCGCCGAAGGCGACGGAATCCGCAATGTCGATATCCATGTACTCACAGAATCTGAGGAGCGCTTTTCCTTTGTCGATGCCTCTGGCGTTGACTTCCATAAAAAGAGGTCCGGAAGACGAGATGTTGAGGGAAGGGAAGTGTTTCTGCAGATCTTTGGTGATCCTTTCCTTGTCTTCCGCCTTTTCCAGGTAGAGCAGGAATTTCTGCGCATCGGAATGTTTTTCTGCAAAAGCTTTGATGATGTCCGGTTTTCCGGTGAAGTTGAAGAGGATGTCTTTGACGGCGCGTCCGGCGATCTCTTCGGCGACGTTTCCTTCCTCATCTCCTTCGCAGATCCTTTCGCCGTTGATGACGGCCGATCTGAATACGGGATAGTCCCGGATGTGTTCCAGGAGCTTCAGACCCGTTTCGTAAGGAATGGCGTTCTCATAGATGTATCTCTGGTTTTTATAGTCGTAGACAGCTCCGCCGTTGCAGCAGATGGCATAGGAGACAAAAGGCTGTCCCCTGATGGCTTTCGGCATTTCACGATGCGTCCTTCCGGTGGAAGGCAGAAAGAGGATCCCTTCCTCATCCAGCTTCCTGAGAAGTGCCAGTGTCTCTTCGGAAACGCTTTTGTCGTCTTTCAGGAGCGTTCCGTCCATGTCGCTTACGATGACTTTATACATATCTATACCTTCTTCTTTTGATTTAAGTATATTCGTTGAGGATGTGTTTTGAAAAGCGGGGCGATCATCAGCGTGATCAGTAAAAAAATACTGCCGTTATACTTCAACGGCAGTTTTTCTTTTGCATTGCTTTCTCAGCTTGGGTTTCATAAACCCGTAATTTTGCACTTTGTGTTTTAAATTTTTAATATAGGTAGTGATGGAATTCTCTGTCATATGACAGTAGCCGTACATTGGTCTTTCCTCCGTAGGAATATCCAATGTTCTGATCAGCAAGTTTACCACTCATCGTCCGCTGATCAACCGGCCGATGAGGGATCAATGAATTTCTTTCAGGATCTCCTTCATTTTTGATTCCTCCTAATTCTCACTATCCGACACCCATCGGATCTTAATTATTTTTCCTTCTCTTTACACCTTCATAGTAGCAGTTTTATATGAAAAGAAAAGACTGTTTTTTTCTGAATTTTTATGAGATAATGAATCTGTTGGGGGTGATCCGGAAGGATCGTTTTTTTATGGCTTCAGTCAGGACTGTCCGAAAAATGGAACAGTCCTTTTTTCATAATATCCTATCATGGGATCGGGAGGTGGATAGATGAAGAAATATACGATCAGCGAGCTCGTCAATGCCGGAAGGTTTTCCAACAACAGGAGGTCGGATCTGCTGCGTTGCAGCGTGTGCGGCTGTTATCACTGCGGGAGGATCTTTCTGGCAAACGATGTCCGCTGGAAGGATCTGAACGACATGGAAAGCAGGGCCGTCTGTCCCTTCTGCGGTCACGATTCGATACTGGGCGAGAGCTCTTCCTATCCTTTGAACAGAGAGTTTCTGAAAGCGATGAAGAAGTATTATTTCCGGGAGGATCTTCCCTATGTCGTTTAAGGAATATATCAAGGAGATGAAGCGTCTGGGCTGGAGCGATGAGGAGCTCAAAGATGACTATACCTTGCATGAAAAGACGGAGAATGACGGATTTGAGTTGCCTTGGTTTCCTTTTGAAAAAGAAGAAAAGCGATCACAGTCCTTTCAGAAATGAAGTGGCGTGATCGCTTTGATCTTTATTTTTGTAAAGTCTATGATGTTCCTTGTTTCTTTGAAGTATCTTCTATGTTTGATGCAATGCTTCAACCATTCAAACACCAGGCTTTGGGTCGAAGACGAACGGACTGATCTTGGCATAGGAATCTGCCATTTCGATCCTGGCGTTCCTGGCATCGATGTCATTCTGAAGGTTGATGAAGTATTTCTCTGACACGCCAAAGAATCTGCCCAAACGGATCGATGTATCGACCGTGATCTTTCTCCGGTCATGGAGGATGTCCTGGATCCTGGAAACCGGAACATCGATCTCTTTGGCGAGTTTATAGGCGGACATACCAAAAGGCTCCATGAATTCTTCATATAATATTTCGCTGATTTTAGGTGTTTCGATCATTTTAGTCATATCCACATCCTCCTAGTGATAATCGGTGATCTCTACTTCATAGAAATCACCGTCTAGAAATATAAAGCATATTCGGTACTGATCATTGATACGAATACTGTGTTGTCCCAGCCTGTCTCCTTTTAAAGCTTCCAGTCTGTTTGCGGGCGGAACTCTCAGATCTTCAAGCGTCTCTGCATTATCGATCATGATAAGCTTTCGAAGCGCTGTCTTTTGTATGGAGTTTGGCAACTTTCTGGAAAGCTGCTGATCATAGATTTTTTCTGTTTCTTTATCTTTAAAAGACCTGATCATTTTTACCTGATTCAATTATACCTATATAACGTGTATATGTCAAACGTGTATATGGCTTATGTGAAATTATGAATATGACTGATATGATGAAAAATAACACGATAATGTTTTTGTGAAGACGATGGAGAAGTATTGATTCAGGGATCCTGAATATAGATTAAGGGGTATATAAAAGAGATGAAGTGACTGAACTGCTCTGGTTTAAGAAATGCGATCATGATCCTTTCAGGAATGAAGATGGTGTGATCGCTTTGATCGTTGATTTTGTGTAGTCTTTAGTGTTCCTTGTGATGATATAGTCTGCTTTGATGTTTGATGCACTCACAGATCGTATTGTCCACAGGCACATTTTTTACATCTTCCATCTGCTATAGTTTGTCAGACAGGAGGAAGTGATGATATTAGAGAACATCATGAATAACAGAGTCACGCAGCTTTATGAGATGCTGACGAAGAGCGATTTCAAGGGGAATGTGGAAGATGAATATGTGGTCTCTCTGATCTATGTGATGATGTGCATCGACCGCTGCGTGAACGATCAGATCAGCTTTGACAGGAAGCACTATGTCCTGCTGGCAAGGGAGATCATCAGGATCCATGATACGGGCGCTGAGGATGTCTCCTATATGGTCCTGACCAGGGCGATGATCGATTATTTGAAGAAGAAGGGAAAGAAGTACAGA
>JAEEGI010023047.1_pt1 | contig 12260 bp, 13 predicted proteins | sample 8958751 | NCBI WGS metagenome assembly JAEEGI01 (sample SAMN16246545, study PRJNA631951) | gut metagenome | biome: gut microbiome; feature: rumen; material: KS-attached | host: Bos | place: Iran: Karaj | collected 2018-10 | reverse complement strand
CGTGCATAATTCCACGGCGGACGATCCCGTGCTGTGCCTGGCCTCCGGCGGAAAGATCGGCAATCGGGACGAATCCGGCTACAACATCGGCTGGTGCATGGGCCTGGCCCCGTACACCGGACTGGAAAACTGCGAATACATGTATGTGGTGGAAGGCGGCGGCAATCCCGCGGGCGCCCGCCTGTTCATCCGTTACATCACCGGCGGCGTGGACGGCAAGTCCGGCGGCCTGAAGCCCTTCCAGAAGGAAGGCAACTGGGCGGTGCGCGATGACGTGGTCTCCAAGTGGAATCCCGCCACGCTGGAAGAGTGCGGCGCGATCGAGGGCGACCTGGAGGGCATCTACAGCCTGTTCCTGGACGCCCAGGATATGTGGACCTACTGGCTGGCAAAGAATCCCAACATGTAATGGGTAAAACAGCGGCGGGGGGAAGCATGCTTTTGCGTCTTCCCCTCGCCTGTTCTATGGATGCGGAGGCGCAGGAAAGTTCATGAGCAAAAAGGAAACGCTGGCTGAAAAGGAAAAGCAGGCAAAGCGGCAGGAGCGGGCGGACAGCTTTTGGAGCGCTTTTCAGTTTACGGAAAACGGCAAGCCCAAAAGCAGCCTCATCGTGTATACGTTTTCCCTGAGTATCCTGTTTGTTGCGGCGTATTTCCTGTGCTATGAAGGCGCCATCCGGCTGCTGACGGGGCCGCTTTCCTCCCTGCCCGCCTGGGGAAGCAACCTGATCATCGCGCTGCTGGCCAGCGCAGCGGGCGCGGCGGTATGCTGCCTGCCTCATCGGTTTTTCAGTGACAAGCGCCTCGTATTCGGGGGCCATTTGTGGCTGTGCGTATACGCGGCAGCCGTGCTGGTCATCATGCTGGCCATGCTGGGCTTTACGGAAGGGTTCTTATCCTTCCTGGTGTTCTTCGCCTGGTTCATCCTGCCGCCAACGGCGGCGGGAACAGGGGCGTCCGCCCTGCTGTTTCGGCGGGACCGGGCGAAAAAGCCCAAGGCGGAACAGGAACCGGAGTGGAAAAAGTATGTCAGCCGCCGATAAAGAAAAGCTGATCATCCGCTTTTTTAATGTGGGCGACGGCGACAGCGCACTGCTGGAAAGGCTGGGAGAAAAGCCCTTCCGCCTGCTGGTGGACGCGGGAAGCAGCCTTCCGGAAGCTTTGCACGGAGGCTGCGTCTGCGCGGAATACCTGCGGGCGCTGGGCGTTTCGCGGCTGGACGCGGTCATCATCACTCACCTGCACCTGGATCATATGGGCGGGCTAAAGGAAATCGCAGAGACGATTCCCATTCGGCGGGTCATTTCCGGGTATTTTCCGCCGGACGGGGCCGGGACGATCCCGCAGGAACCCCAGGCGGAAAAGACGGTGCGCGGTCTCATCAACTGTCTGAACGTATGGAAGGAAATCACGGACCTTCTCCAGCGGCAGGGCTGCGCCCTGGAGGAAATCCGGGAATCAGGGCCGCTTACCGGGCTGGGGCCGGGGCTGAAAATGGCCTGCGTTTCGCCCGATCCGCCGGGAATGGAAAGGCAGAAGCGGGCCTGGGACAGCATGTTCCGGGGTGAAATGATTCCCGATGCGGAAAAGGCCGCCGTATCCCGGCTGCGCAATCCGGCGTCCCTCATTTTCCGCGCCGAATACGCCGGGCGCAAGCTGGCGCTGGGGGCGGACTGCTTCGGGGCGCTTTGGGAAGGGTGGGACAATGCTCCCTGCGATTTACTCAAGGTACCTCACCATGGCGACCGGAAGGCCATGACGCAGGCCCTGGCTGACGCGCTGCGGCCCGTTCACGCGGTGGTGTCCTGCGGCGAAACGTACATCCCGCGTAAGGACAGGCCCTCCGCCGACACCGCGGCCATGCTGCGGAAGGCGGGGGCGCAGGTATGGTATACGGGCGCGCTTGCGGGCGATCCGTTCAGTCCGGCCCGGCATTGGCCCTGGATCGCCTTTCAAATCGAAAAAAACGGCCGCCTCACGGGGCCGCTGACGGAAACGAGAGAAAACCTGGAGGAGTGCGAATGATTACCACGGTTCTGTTCGATATGGGCGGCACGCTGGAGGATATCTGGGTGGACGAGGAATCCCATGAGCTGGCCATCGCCCAGTTGGACCGCATGCTGAAAAGCTGGGGCATGGACCCCGGCATCGGACTGGCGGAGCTGCGAAAAGCGGTGGAAGCGGGCTGGAAGCGGTATGACACGGTGCGGACCGCCGGCGACGTAGAGCTCAAGCCCACCCAGATTTGGGGCGATTACATCCTGACGGATTTTGATTTTCCGCGGGAAGCGCTGCTGCCCCGCTGCGAAGAAATCGCCCATATGTGGGAAGTGACGTACTTTCACCGCAGGCTGCGGCCCAGGGTCAGGGAAATGCTGGGCGAACTGAAAAAAATGGGGCTGAAGCTGGGCGTGATCAGCAACACCGCCGCACTCTACCAGGTATTCGACAGCCTGGAGGAATACGGAATCCGGGATTTCTTCCAGGACGTCACCCTGTCCTCCGTCACCGGTTTCCGCAAACCCTGCAGGGATATTTTCACTGTATCCCTGCGCCAGATGCGTTCCAAACCGGAAGAATGCGTTTATGTGGGCGATACCGTATCCCGGGATGTGATCGGATCCAAAAGGGCGGGCTTCGCTGCCGCCGTTCAGATCGGTTCCAAGCTGACAAAGGAAAAGGACCAGGCGCTGGATCAGGCCCTGGCCCCGGACGTTGTGATCGAGGATATTTATGACGTTGCGCGGGTCGTGCGCGAAATGGCGGAAGCCGGCCCTCTTTCCCCGCGCTTCATTCCTGCCCGTTGATCGCCCGGCAGGTGGTCCTCTCCACCAGACTGGGGGTGAGGACGCGGTGGGTATACCCCGCCAGTTCGTTTTCTATTTTATCCAGCAGGGAATCCACCGCCATGGACGCCAGCAGCTTTTTGGGCTGCTCGATGGTGGTGAGGCCGATGCGTGGCAAGCCGCTGTCCCGGATATTATCAAAGCCCAGCAGGGACAGGTCCTCCGGGATGCGGATGCCTTTTTCCTCGGCTGCCTGCAAAATGCCCAGGGCGTTTGTATCGGTGGCCGCAAAGATGGCCGTTTCATTCAGCGGCTGGGAGAACAGCTGCTGTGCCAGCTGGTAGCCGTGCTTGATGGAAGTGGAAGAAAACGTGTTGTTCAGGTATTGGGACGGAAGATTCAGGTCCCGGCAGGCAGCCTGATAGCCTTCGCCCCGCAGATGGTGGGTGGTGCTGCCCTTGCGCTTGCCAAAGTACAGGATGCGGCGGTGTCCCAGCCGGTACAGGTATTCCACCCCCATGTACGCGCCCCGATAATTATCCACCGTGACGAAGCTTTCCGGCGCGTCCCGCAGATTTTCCCCTACAAAAATGGTGGGGATACGGGGCAGCAGCGTTTCCAGCATGTGATAGCTGTCCGATTCGGCAGGCAGCAGGATCACGCCGTCCACCTTCCGGCTGATCATGAGCTCAAACAGCAGCCGTTCCTGTTCCAGACTGCGCAGGGAATTGCACAGCACGATGTTGTAGCCCCTGGCACGGGCCTGGCCGTCGATATAGTAAGCCAGCTCGGACATGAAGGGATTGGAAATGTCCGTTACGATCAGGCCCAGGAGCTTGGTGCTTTTCATCACCATGGAGCGGGCCACGGCGTTGGCGGTATAGTTCATTTCCTTGCACAGCTGCAGGATGCGGCTTCGCGTTTTTTCACTGATTTCCGAACTGCCGGACAAAGACCGCGATACGGTGGAATAGGATACGCCGGCAGCCCGGGCGATATCCTTGATGGTGACCTGCTTCATGGCGCCCTCTCCCTCGCGCAAAATTTCCGCCCATTGTTTTCGTGAAATTTTCGTTCGTATTATAGCATGAATCGCTAAAGAATGCAAGAAAAACAAAGAAAAGGACTGGTTTCCGGTGCTGAAGCCCTCCAAGGCGTAAATTTGCGGAAAATGTTCGTTTCTATTTCCGTTCAGACCGCGCATCATTCGCGAAAATACAGAAAAATCGCAGGTTAGCGGCTCTTTTCTGCGTTTGACAATGCGGCGCGATTGGTTTAGAATAATATCGAAAACGTTTGAGTTACTCCTGAGGGGGGATGTTCATGATCCGGGCGGTGCTGTTTGATCTGGGAGGTACGCTTCATGTGTGTTCCAGCAGCGAAGACAGAAAACTGTGGTTCTCCCGGCGGTTGATCAGCCGGCTGGCAGAATACGGGATCCATTTGAATATTTCCGAGCAGGCGCTGTCGCTGCAATTGCAGGAAAACGCCGAGCGCTATAAGCATGAATCGGAAGAAACCCTGCGGGAGCTGCCGCCGGAAATCGTATGGAGCGATTATTTCCTGCGGGAACAGGGCCTGTCAAGGGAAACGCTGGGCCCCATGGCGGAGGAATTGAGCTTTCTGTACGATTATGAGCGGGTGTGCAACCTGCGCCGTCCCAACCTTTTAGCCTGCATGGACGCATTGAAGGCGGACGGCCTTCGCCTGGGCATGATCAGCAACATCCTGTCCCGCAGCATCGTACCCCACTTCATGGCGGAATACGGCCTTGCGGAATACATGGAATGTGTGCTCACCTCCGCCGGAACGGGCATCCGCAAGCCGGACGCGGGGATTTTCCGCCTGGCGGAAAAAATCATGGGCCTTTCGCCGGATGATATGGCCTATGTGGGCGATACCCTGTCCCGGGACGTGCGGGGCGTTCGGAACGCGGGCTGGCGCCTGGCGATCCAGATTTACAGCCCCAACGCCTTTAAGCGGGACAAAGGCCTGGCCGAATCAGGCTACAAAGCGGATTACAATATTACCGATCTCATGGAGATACCCGGCATCATCCGAAAAACGAACGAGGAGGGCTGAACATGGCTTTTGAAAACATCGACACCATTTTCTTCGACGTGGGCGCGACCCTTCGCTACGTAGTGGAGGACAGGGAATTTGCCGCCGACGCGGAACGCCGTTTGATGGAAATCGTCGGGGCGGAGGAGCCTCACGATCTTTTCTTTGAAAAGCTGGAGGCCCGTTGGAAAGCGTACCGCAAGCTGGCAAAGAGCCGCCTGCTGGACGTGAGCGAAATGGAATTGTGGCTTCAATACCTTTTGCCTGATTATCCCGCGTACCGCGTCGCGCCTCACGCCGCCAGGCTGACCCGGCTGTGGCGGGACCACGACGGCCGCCGCCTGGCGCATGAAGGCACGCCGGAAACCCTGCGGGAACTGAAAGCCCGGGGGTATAAGTTAGGCATCATCGCCAACACCATCACCGAAACGGAAATCCCCGACTGGATGTGCGAAGCGAAGGTAGCGGACTGCTTCAAAACGGTGATCCTCTCCTCCAAGGTGCGGCTTCGCAAGCCCGATCCGGCCATTTACCTGCTGTCTGCCCGGTGCATCGGCTCCAGGCCGGAAAACTGCGCCTACGTGGGCGATAATCCGGTGCGGGACGTGGAGGGCGCTTTGGACGCGGGCTTTGGCTGCATGGTGCTGTTTGAGGACGCGGGCACGGCGGACCGGGAGGGCAAAGCCCCCACCAAACAGCCCCATTGCCGCATCCGTTCCATTCCCGAACTGCTGGAACTTTTCACGAAAAGGGGGTAGGGCGGCATGATCCGAGGCGTATTCTTCGATTTGGGCGGCACCCTGCGCATCTGCGATCCAGCGCCGGAGCATCAGGCCGCCGCAGCCCGACGCATGGCGGAGCTGGCCGGGGCGGACGATCCGAAGGCGTTCCTTCAAAGAATCGACGCGATTTATGAAGAAAAATACCGGCCCTGGGCACTGGGAGAAAACAAAGAATCCGGCGATTATGAACTGTGGGCAAAATGGCTGCTGCCGGAGCTGCCGGAAGAAAAGCTAAAGGCCATCTGTCACGAAATGACCTATCAGTACCGCCAGGTGAAGGGCTTGCGCCGGGTGGTGGATGGTGGCTTGGAGGTGATCCGGGAGCTGAAAAACCGGGGCTTCAAGTTAGGTATCATTTCTAATCTGATCGGAGAAGAAGAAATCTACGGGTGGCTGAAACAGGATGGGCTGGAACCGTATTTCGACACGGTGATCCTGTCCTCCATCTGCCATATCCGCAAGCCCGATCCGGAAATGTACTGGATGGGCTGCCGGGAACTGGGATTGAAACCGGAGGAGTGCGCCTCCATCGCCGATAACCTGAACCGGGACATTACCGGGGCCAAGCGGGCGGGCATCGGGGCCAACATCCTGTTCATCAGCCCGGAAAAGCTGGCAAAAAAGACCCTGACCGACGAAAACAGGCCGGACTATATCATTCACCGTTTTACCGACGCTTTGAATTTGCCGATCCTGCAGAAAGGAGGCGCTGTCCTGTGATCGACACGATTTTTGTGGATTTGGGCGACACCTTCCGGGTGATCCGGAAGGATGAAGCGTACAGCCACGCGGCCAAACAGCGCATCTGCGAACTGCTTCATGTGGACGCCGACCCGGAAGCCTATTACCGGGACGTGATCGAGACCCGCTACAGCAAATACCGGGACTGGGCCCTGACCTTTTACTGCGAAGCGCCGCCGAAAATTCTGTGGACCCGCTGGCTGGCCTTCGACCTTCCCCGGGACCGGGTGGAAGCCGCGGCGGACGAACTCACCTGGGCCTACCGCAAAACCAAGGGCGAGCGGGTGGTCACCGACGGCGGCATCGAAACCATCAAGGAACTGTACCGCCGGGGCTACACCCTGGGGATCGTCAGCGACCTGGTGGGCACAGAGGAAGTGGACGACTGGCTGGACCGGGACGGGCTGCGGCCTTACTTCAAAACCGTGCAGCAGTCCTCCGTCTGCCTCATCCGCAAGCCCCATCCGGCCATCTATTATTACGCCCTGGCGGAATGCGGCAGCCTGCCTGAAAACACCTGCTATGTGGGCGACAACCTGAACCGGGACGTGGTGGGAGCGAAAGCGGCGGGCCTGGGCATGACGGTGGCGGTGCAGTATCCCGGCAAAAAGCCCCAGCCTGTGACCGATGAAAACCGGCCCGATCATTTTATTTCGCATTTTTCCCAGCTGCTGGAGCTGTTTCCGGCACTCAAATAAATACAGGAGGTCGATGAGAATGGACAAGCAGGATCGCGGCGGACTGGCCCTGGCCAAAGCTGTGGAAGCGGCTTATGCTCAGGGACAGACCGATTATTCTTTGGAACCCATGGTGCGGGTGGACGGGCACGGCGCGCCGGTGGGCAAGATTCAGGACGGCGACAGTGTGGTTTTCTGCTGCCGCCGGGGAGAAAGGGAAATCGAACTGACAGAAGCGTTCACCGAAGCGGATTTTGACCGTTTTCCCCGGGCATTCATGCCGGATCTGCAATTCGTGATCATGACCATGTATCATGAAAAATTCAAGCATCTGCCCATCGCTTTCGCGCCGGAAAAAGTGGTAAAGCCCCTGGCGCAGATCATCAGCGAAGCGGGTCTCAGGCAGTTCCACTGCGCGGAAAGTGAAAAATACGCCCACGTAACCTTCTTTTTCAACGGTGGGGAAAACCGGCCCTTCCCGGGGGAAGACGACGTGCGCGTACCCTCGCCCAAGGGCATTCCCTTCGACCGGAAGCCGGAATTGAGCCTGCCGGAGGTTTCCGAAAAGGTGATGGCCGCCGCGGACGCGGGCTATGATTTTATTCTGACCAATTTCGCCAACGGCGACGTGATCGGCCACACAGCCAACGCGGAAGCGAAGCTGACGGCCTGCCATGTGATCAGCGAAACCGTGGCCAAGGTGGCGGAATACGCCCGGGAAAGGGGGTATATCGTGGCCGTCACCGCCGATCACGGCAATATCGAAACCCTGTATACCGAAGCGGGCAAGCCCCACGTGGCTCACACCACCAACCTGGTTCCCTTCCTGCTCATGGACCCGGAAAATCGGCCCGTTACCCTGCGGGACGGCATGTTAGGCGACGTAGCGCCCACCATCCTGTCCCTGCTGGGCCTGGAAACGCCGGAGGAAATGACCGGCCGCAGCCTGATCCGGCAGGGCGATATTCACGGGAAAAAGGTGATGCTCATTATCCTGGACGGCTGGGGTTACGGCTCCCGGGACGATAACGACGCCATTTTCCTGGCGGATACCAAGGCGTGGGACGGGCTGCTCGCTGCCTGGCCCAACAGCAAATTGCAGGCGTCCGGGGAAAACGTGGGCCTGCAAGCCGGCAAGCCCGGCAATTCCGAGGCGGGCCATACCAATTTGGGCGCGGGCCGGGTGGTGGCCCAGGACGACGTGCGCATGGACAGCGCCATCCGCGACGGTTCCTTCAAGCGCAATCCTGTTTTCCTCAAGGCCATTGACGATGCCCGGACGTCGGGCCATGCCCTGCATCTGATTGCGTACCTGACCCATAAATCCAGCCATGGCTGCATTGATTATCCTTTGATGCTCACCGAAATGGCCGATGGCGTGCCCGTTTGGCTGCATATCATTTTTGACGGCCGCAGCACGGCTCCCGGCAGCGCGCCGGAGCTGCTCAAAGAGCTGGAAGGGGAACTTGAGCGGATCGGCCGCGGCCAGATTGCGGACGGTGTGGGCCGGGGCATCGCCCTGGACCGGGACGGCAATTACGAAAAGGTGCGCAGGGCTTATGAGGCCATGACGCTGGGCAAGGGCTCACAGTATGCGTAACGCGGAAGGAAGAAACCCATGAAACAGTATGATCTCATGATTCTCGGCCCTGCCACCCGGGACGTCAACATCGATTACACCGGAGAGGAAAGCCGCATTGTAGGCGGCGCGGTCACCTTCTGCACTCCGGCGGCGGCAGCAACAGGCGCGAAAGTATTCGCGGCCATCAAGGCAGCCCCGGAGGATGAAGAAGTGGGAAAAGCGTTCCGCCTGCCACAGGAAGATCGGATCATCCTGCCTTCCCGCCGTACCACGGAAATGCGCAACCGGTATTTTACAGTAGACCGGGAGAGGCGCAAGGCTTCCTGCCCTGCCCAGTCCGATCCTGTTTTGCCGGACGAGATTCCCCCGGTGGAACGGAAGATGACCCATTTAGCCGGCCTGCTGTACGGCGATTTTCCAAACGAACTGCTGGAAACGCTGAAAAACAAGGGCAAGCTGACCGCCGACATCCAGGGATTTCTGCGCTGCAATGAAAACGGCAGTTTAGTATTTCACGATTGGGCGGACAAAAGGAAGTACCTACCGTACTTTGATATCCTGAAAACCGACGCAGCGGAAGCAGAAATCCTGACCGGCCTGTCCGACCGGGCCGCCGCCGCCCGGCAGCTCATCGCATGGGGCGTGCCGGAGGTGCTGATTTCCTATAACACGGAAATGCTGTCTTACGATGGCGTTCAAATGCGCGTGTATCCCGTAAAATCCCGAAATCTGAGCGGTCGCACGGGCCGGGGGGATACGGTGTTCGGCAGCTATATCGCCATGCGCGTCCTGGGCGCGGACATGGACGAAGCCCTGCGTTACGCCACCGCCTGCGTTTCCCTGAAAATGGAAACGCCCGGGCCTTTCGCCGGAACGCGGAGTGATGTGGAAGCATACCTGCGGGAATTCTATTGATGGCGAAGAACTCCGCCGCTTCCGTTGGAACTCCCTTTTTTGCCATGTGCAAAAGCATTCATCCTTGACAGGTTGATTGCTCACTGCTGCATTCACCGCCGCCCAATTCCATGCCCGATATCGTGTTACCGCCCAAACTAAAACGTACCCCATGTCAAGGACAAAATTTTGCAATCATGGACAATGAAAGTGTATCATCCAAGGCAGCAAATCTCCTGCGGGGATGATCCAAGCAGGGGCATGGAGACGGGGCAGGAAATTTTCCGGCGCGGGCTTTACGTGCGGGAGGCCGGTGTGGTAGCCTTGCCGCAGGCACCAGCCCAGTGGACGCCTATACGGATGGCGGCCGCGGGATGGCCCTTAAGGCTGGCAACCACACCGACAGGGCCCCCACGTCAAGCCCCAGAGGAAAATTTTCGGTGGAATCGGTCAGTCTTACTCCACATGATCCATGGGATTTGGGACATCAGCTGGTTTCGCTTGAAGGAAAGAATCAGCGGAAGGCGGGTTCCTGACATCGATTGGATAGACCTTTGTAGTCACGAACTGGTAGAATTCATCCGGTGACAGCTTTGCCAGATTCCACTGATACCGTTCCTTGTTATAGTAATCCATGTAGTCGTCCACGATCAGCTGAACCTGTGAGAACTCCGCGCAGGAAGCGATCTTCCTCATAATATGATCCTTCATATGGCCAAAGAAGCTTTCCTGTGGGGCGTTATCCCAGCAGTTGCCTCTGTGGGACATAGACTGACGCAGTCCTTTGTCCTTGATCAGTTGGATAAAACTGTAGCTGGTATAATGGCAGCCCTGGTCACTGTTGATCAGGGTCTCCGCTTTCAAAGAGACGCCATGCTTTTCAATCAGCTGATTTACCGTCTCCAGGACAAAATCTACTTCCAGGGATTCACTCAAGACATACGCCAGAATCTGCTTGGTAAAGGCATCCAGGACCGTGGACAGGTAAGCAAAGGTACTTCCGTAGGGAATGTAGGTGATGTCTGTCAGCAGCACCATCCGGGGGCCAAACTCCCTGAACTTCCGCTCGAGCAGGTATTGGGCAACATGGCTGGTCTGCAGGGCTTTGGCCATGCGCCGATAAGGATTGGCTTTCCGAATCGGACACATCAATCCGTACTTGTCCATGAGCCTGCGGATTTTCTTTAGGTTCATGATGACCGCTGGCTCCCTGTGCAGCAGGCACATGTAGATGCCCCGAGCGCCTTTGGTGTAGCCGCGTTTCTGATAGGCCCAAAGAATCAACTCGAAATCGGCCTGATCTGCCTTTTCCCGTTCCTCCCGCAGAGGCGCTGCGTCCACCCAGCGGTAATACCCCGAGCGGGAAACATGGGCGATGGCGCAGAGTTCGGTAACGGTCATCTGATTGTTTTCCTGAGCAATCATCTGACTGATGAGCTCAAACTTAACAGAGGGATTGCCTGAAATCATTTGCTCTGCCCTCCCACGCTGTCCAACTCGATAACTTTTTTTATAAAGTCGAGCTCCTGGTGAAGGTAGAGGATTTCATTCTGCATGTGGCGCATTGCCTCTTCCGGCTTCATTCCTTTATAGTCCGCCAAATCAGGGTGACGTTTCCGCTCCTTATATCCGTTATGCGGCGTATTGCCTTCCCTCACCTCCTTGCGCATACGGCTGGCCAATGTCTTGATTCGATTCGCGCCAAGCATATCGTAATCGTATCCCGCGTCCTGAAAGATACGGCGGACAGGTATTTCCTTTTTTATCCCTTCCACAAGCTTGACTTTGAATTCTTGGGTAAACTTGATCACCGACTCGCTGACATACTCGGTGTTCGGATTCTCCCGGAGAACAGTGATCTGTTCTTCGGTAAAAGGCTTGGGTGTCATGGCAACTCCTCCCAGATGATGATTCTATACCATCCAGCCGGAGATTGCACGCCTTTTTCCACGCCACGGTGCAGATCCTTTGTCTACACAATAGGGATGCGTGGTACTTTGGGTGTCCACACTACAGTTTCACTGTCCACAAACATGGGTAGTTGCAAAATCCATGTCCACTTTTCGGGGTACAGTTTATTGCTCCACCAACTTAATCTTGAATTATCTGCGGGCGATAAATCGTCCCATACTATGTCACTCAACCTTGAAATACTTCCAGTATTCCTGCGGTTTCGTTCCTTGTCTGGAACGATTTCTCATCCCGCATCTCAATTCACGATTAAATTGGTGGAGCAATAATATGCTCCCGGTGCGCTGTATGAAATCGGTTCGCCTTCTTTGCCTGCGGATGCGTCCATGCGTGAAAGCGCGGTGAATGCAGTCAGACAGTGTGCGCCGGAAGTTCACGTTTTTGAAGGCCGTGTCTGCACCGGTGATCAGTTCATCGCGTCTGCGGAAAAGAAGGAAGCTATAATCGCAGTATTTGGCGGTCTCTGCTGTGAAATGGAAGGCGGTGCGATTGCCCAGATTTGCTGTCAGAACGAGGTGCCCTTTGTTATTATTCGTGCAATCTCAGATAAAGCAGACGGTTCTGCGGAAATGGATTTCACTGAATTTGAGCATGCTGCAGCGGTACGATGTGCCGCCATCACCCGCTACATGATCACCCACTAAAGCCGGATAGTATATCAGGAATTTACGGCTTCCGGCCAGATCAAATCAAAAAGTTGGAGGAATACCATGATGAGGAAAAACTGCTGGGCTCTGCTTCTGACCCTGATGCTCGTTTTCTCCAC
>JAEEGI010023045.1_pt1 | contig 12260 bp, 10 predicted proteins | sample 8958751 | NCBI WGS metagenome assembly JAEEGI01 (sample SAMN16246545, study PRJNA631951) | gut metagenome | biome: gut microbiome; feature: rumen; material: KS-attached | host: Bos | place: Iran: Karaj | collected 2018-10 | reverse complement strand
GGATATCCCGGTCTCAAAATCGGGGTCATGGGATGCATCGTCAACGGTCCCGGCGAGATGGCCGACGCCGACTACGGCATCGTGGGCGCCTCCCACGGCCTCGTCTGCGTGTATGAAGGGAAGAAACGGGTGTCGGAGCCGATGCTCCCTGAGAACGCAATGGATATTCTTGAAAAATTGATAATTGATAATTGATAATTGATGATTGATAATTGATAATTGATAATGAGGGAGTAGGTACATACTGTTATTTCAGCTCACTGTCCACAGAATCATTCACCCCTACAGATTTTCCCCTTATTAATTATGAAAAATGAAATAAAAAGCCCAATGTATCAAAAATATCTCTATTTTTGCAACGACGTTTTTTCCATGCCCTTTCTTATGGACCTCATGGGATATGGAAAAGCTTCTCAGAAGAAGTATAATCAGAGGTCCTCATACTAAAATTAGCGATGAAAAGAACATTTTTATTTCTTTTGACGGCAGCTTTGCTGGGTTTTGGGTTGCAGTCTTGCGACAGAGAAGACAACAATGGTGGAGGTGGCAATGGAAGCGGCACGACTTCTGTGCAGTGGGTGGATCTCGGTCTGCCGAGCGGCCTGCTGTGGGCTGATCGAAATGTGGGTGCCAAAAATCCTGAGGACTATGGTAACTACTACGCCTGGGGCGAAACCACTCCGAAAGAGGTTTATGACTGGAATACATACGCATACGGAAGTAACCTCGACGCGATAACCAAATATTGTAGTAGCCCTTATTTTGGTCTCAATGGCTTTACAGACAGCTTGACCACCTTGGAGGCATCCGATGATGCCGCTATGGCCAACCTCGGTGACGGTGCTCGTATGCCGACTGAGGGCGACTGGTGGGAATTGATAAACAGTACTACCAATACCTGGACTACTCGCAATGGGGTATTCGGACGCCTGCTGACTGGTCCCAACGGCAATAGCCTCTTTTTGCCCGCCGCCGGTATCCGCGACGGTTTGAGTCTCAACTTTGCGGGTGAGGTCGGTTGTTACTGGTCGAATACACTGAGCCAGAACCTCCCATATAGCGCGTGGCGCTCCGAGTTAGACACTATCTACCTATCCATGGACAACGGAGGAGAACGCTATTGCGGGTATTCAGTCCGTGCGGTGCGTACCAGCCAAGACTAATCCCTGAGCAGCCCATCCCCATTCTTTGGAGGGGTGCCCGAAGGGCGTGGTGGTATATTACACCACTTCCTTAAGCAGCCTCGAAGAGGCAAAACGCACGTAGTGCAATTAACCCCACACAAGCGAAGCGCAGTGTGGGGGCAGTCAAAAACAATAAAGTTAGTATGTATATCTTAGGTATTGAATCCTCCTGTGATGACACTTCGGCAGCAGTGATTGAAAACAACGTCATCCTGTCGAATGTGATCGCCAGTCAGAAAATCCACGCGGAATACGGCGGGGTGGTGCCGGAACTGGCCTCCCGGGCGCACCAGCAGAACATCATCCCTGTGATCGACACGGCGCTGAAACGCGCCGGCATCGGCAAGGAACAGCTGTCGGCGATAGCGTTCACCAATGGTCCTGGATTGCTGGGTTCGCTGTTGGTGGGCAACTCCTTCGCCAAGTCGATGGCCTACACATTGGGCATCCCGCTTGTGCAGGTCAACCACCTGCAGGCGCACGTTTTGGCGCACTTTCTTGACAAACCTGGCGAAGAGAAACCGAAACCACAGTTTCCATTCCTCTGCCTCACCGTTTCCGGTGGACACACGCTGCTGTTGCAAGTCAACGACTACTTCGACATGACCAAGCTCGGCGGCACCATCGACGACGCGGCGGGCGAGGCTTTCGACAAGGCGGCCAAAATCTTGGGACTGCCTTATCCCGGCGGCCCGGTCATCGACAAATACGCCAAAGATGGCGACCCGAAACGGTTCCAGTTCGCCATCTCGCACCTGCCCGGACTGGACTACAGCTTCAGCGGGCTCAAAACTTCATTCCTCTATTTCGTCCGCGACCAGCTCAAGGAGAATCCGAACTTCATTGAAGAAAACATTCACGATTTGGCGGCTTCGATGCAGTACGCCATTGTCAAGTCTTTGACAGATAAGGTAAAGAAGGCGTTCAAAGAGTGCGACTGCAAGGACTTGGTGCTGGCGGGCGGCGTGTCGGCAAACTCCGGTTTGCGTGATGCCATGACCGATTTGGCACGCCGTTACCACCGAAACATCTTCCTCCCGCCCTTGGATCTCACCACCGACAATGCGGCCATGGTGGCCGTCTGTGGTTACTTCAAGTACTTGAAAGGTGAGTTTGTGGGGTATGATGTGGCACCCTATAGTAGTTAATTCATAATTCATGATTCATAATTCATAATTCATAATTCATAATGAAGACTGAATTAAACTTGTGTTGTAAAAGTATTTTTTGTACCTTTGCAGGCTTTTTTTGCAAATAAAAAATATTCTAATATGAGAAAATTATTCTTATTCAGCATTCTGTTGTCTATAGTGGGCCTGCTGGCTGCACAGCGGGTCACTGAAAGCCAGGCGACGTTGGTTTGCCAGCGCTTTCTGATGGACAAAAATCATGCGGCCGAGGTGGATAATATCAAATTGGCCGAAGTTTACACACAAGAAAGTGGCGAGGAGGCCCTCTACCGTTTCCAGTTGCCTACCGGTTTTGTGCTTGTGTCGGCATCGTTGACTACGCCTCCGATTCTGGCCTATTCTTTTGAAAACAATTTTGAGATGATTCCGCCTGTGGAGAGCCTTTTCCATCTTTATAAAAGCGAGATTGCTTACGCCGAGAAAGAACAATGGGAAGCCAAACCGAAGGCTGCCGCAGCTTGGAAACGTTATCTTTCGGATGAATTCGACACCAAGGGCTATCGTTCCAATCAAGTCGGCCCGTTGTTGACCACCCGTTGGAACCAGAATAAGTTTTACAATACCTACTGTCCATGGGATGTGAATTCCGGTGCTTATTACGACTATCGTGTGCCGAACGGTTGCGTGGCCTTGGCTTGTGCACAGATTATGAACTATCACCGCTATCCTGATCACGGTGTTGGGTCTTCAACGTATGTCCCCCAAGGCTATCCGCGTCAGACCGTCAATTTTGGTCATCACCATTACAACTATGACGCTATGTGCAACGAACCTTTCAGTTACGCCAATGAAATTTCTAAGTTGGCTTACCATTTTGGCGTGGCTATCCAAATGGCATACAGTGTTGACGGCTCTGGTGCCAACTCGGACAATGCAAAAGAAAAACTTGTCTCCATTTTCAAATATGATCCGAATATCTCAGCCTATTACAGAGGTGTTTATCTTGACACTCTGGTTACAATGTATATACAAATTCTCAAAAACGAGATTGATCATCATCGTGTGGTGTACTATTCTGGTTGTTCTGAGGATTTTAGCAACTGCCACGCATACGTTTTGGATGGTTACGATGAAAACGATCTCTTCTCGATAAATTATGGTTGGGGCGGCTCTTCAAATGCTTTTTATGCCATCGACAATTTTGTGGCGGGACCCATGCATCTGGATTTCGGTTCGGAAGCCTTAATCAATATCTATCCATCCGCAACAGTAGAAAACAACTCTTGTCAGGGCCATCAACGCAATACAGCTAGTTTCGGTTATGTGGCGGACGGTTCTCTCACCACGAAACCCTATCAGCCGAATCCGGACTGCTCCTGGATGGTGGCAGTGCAGGATGCCTTGGAATACGAGTTTACATTCGACCGTCTTGACCTGAACGATGGGGATTATGTAACCATATATAATGGTCCGACAGTGGAAAGCGGTGTGAAGGTTTCCCTCACCGGCTCTGAAGTGCCTTCGACGACCTATTACGTGACGGCTGACAGCGTGCTGATCACTTTTGTCGGCAACACCAATAACACTGATCATTACGGTTTTTTGATCTCGTATGCAACATCATTGCCTCAGCGCACATGCTCTTCCGTCACGAATTTGCCCAATGTCTGGAATGCCACTCTCACCGATGGCTCGCAAGAGGGTGAGAAATACTTGCCTCAAACAAACTGCTCGTGGAATGTCTCTCATAATTTCATTTCTGGGTATGCTTTCGCTTTTCCGAAGTTCGAGTTAGGTTATGGTGATTTTGTGGATGTATATAACAATTCCACCAATCCCCCAACGTTGTACAAACGTTTCGATATTTATGACCCGCCGACAGATGTTTACACTGTGAATTTCAAGAAAATGCGAGTGAATTTTGTCAGTGACAACTGGGATCAGAAAGAGGGATTCACCATGGAATATTACGCCATCGCCTCTGTGGAGGATTATAATGGTCTCGAAGATCTTACGGTCTATCCGAATCCCGCCACCGATTATGTGAATGTGGAGTTTTCTCTTCAGGAAGCTGAAAATGTTACGTTCCAGTTGATGGATTTGACCGGAAAGATGCTGAAGCAGACGAGTATGGACGGAATTGCTGGCACCAACCAGTTCAGATTCGACATTCAAGGCGTTTCCCAAGGGTTATACCTGCTGGAGATTGTCACGGATAGCGGTAAATCCGTTAGAAAAATTACAGTTCAGTAGTTTCTGCTCGAACAGATGAAGAAACGGGTGCTAATAGCCATGAGCGGCGGCATTGACAGCAGTGTCGCCGCTATATTGTTGCAAGAACAGGGTTTTGACCTTGTCGGGGTGACATTCCGCACCTTCGACCAAATCACGGAGAGCTGTATCGCCCGCGAAAAAGGCTGCTGCTCCGTGGATGCCATCTTCGAGGCGAAACACCTGGCCGAGAAACTCGGCTTCGAACACCATATCCTCGATGTCCGCGACCTTTTCAGAAAGACTGTCATCCAGGATTTTATCGACCAATACCTGCAGTGCCGGACGCCGAATCCCTGTGTGCTCTGCAATCCCATCATCAAGTGGGGCAGGGTGCTGGAGATGGCCGACGAGCTGGGCTGTGACTACATCGCCACCGGCCACTACGCCCGCATCGCGCAATCCGGCGACCGCTATTTCCTCCAGAAAGGTGTTGACACCCAGAAAGATCAGACCTATTTCCTGTGGAAGTTGACCTCCGAAATGCTTCAGCGGACGTTGTTCCCGTTGGGCGGCCTCACCAAGACGGACGTTCGTCAGATTGCGGCGGACCACGGTTTTGTGAAGCTGTCGCAGAAGAAGGAGAGTGAGGAGATCTGCTTCGTGACGGACGACGATTACCGTCATTTCCTGCAAGACGAAGTTCCCGATTTGCAAGAGCGCATGCCTGTCGGTGCGTTCGTGACCACCGAAGGAAAGGTGGTGGGCAAGCATCAAGGACTGTACAACTACACGGTAGGGCAGCGCAAGGGCTTGGGCATTGCGTTGGGTGAACCGGCGTACGTGGTGGCCCTGCAGCCCGATACGAACCGCGTAGTGCTCGGCAAGCGGGAGGATCTGCAGCATACCCGCTGCGTCGTTTCCGGCTTGAATATGACGAAATACACAGACTTTGAGGACGGGATGAAGGTGACCTGCCGTTCGCGTTACCGCAGTGCGGGCACGCCGGCCACGCTCCGTCATCTGGACGAAACATCTCTGGAAGTCTTGTTTGAAGAACCCGTTTTCGCTGTCACGCCCGGACAGAGCGCCGTCTTCTATGAGGGCGACGACTTAGTGGGCGGCGGAATTATCGAATCATAACTCGCTCTATGGCCGAATCTCCGCTTTCCCTCAACGCTTTAGAATACACCTTCCGGCATCTGCTGAAGGTCGCCTTCCCGCAGCTGGGAAGCGAGCCTTTCCGTGTGGAGAAAGGCGATGGTACTATCACTGTTTTTGTGAAAGAGGTCAGGCTCGTCATGTATGCGATAAACCAGAAAGAATTTGACTTTTTCATTAAAGGCCAATGGTGGCCGTTTTTGATGTTGGACAATGCCAAGCGGACGCTGGAAATTCCCATGGTTTTTTATGAAGATGGCGTTGATGATGGCGTGGTCTATTCGGAAACAGATAGTTCCATCCAAATTCCATACGATATTCTAACACCGTCGTTTGTATTGCTTTCGCGTTATGAAGAGTTCCATTCCGAACGACACGATGAACACGGACGGTTCCCGTATGATCGCAGTCTGGCCGAGAAATACGACATGGTGGAGATTCCGTTAGTAGATGAATACGCGATGCTGCTGCGCAGGTGGCTGTGCCTCTATTTCCCGGACAGATTCGAGGCCGTTCCGCGCACGCCGCGCATCGTGCCCACGCACGACATCGACATCCTGTACCGTTTCACCGGACGTTTCCAGGCTTGGAAGTCCATTCTTGGGAGGGATTTGTTGATTAACAGAAGTCTTTCGATGGTGTGGGAATCCATTAAGTCGTATAGAAACTGGAAAACATGTCCCTCCTTGGATCCTTACGTGGAAGCGATCGGTGAGTTTTTGGCTCAGGAAGAGAAACGAAAACTGTCTTCGATATTCTTTTTCAAGGCGACGGAAAAGGGTCATCCAGATGCCACGTATGATGTGCAAGATCCCATCCTTCATGAGGTTATCGGGGATATCATGGCCCCCGGTTATCATCAAATCGGCCTTCACGGAAGCTATCCTTCCGCAAATGATCTCCAATGTCTCCAAAAGGAGAAACAAAATCTCAGCAAGCTTTGCGACGAGGAAATCCGAATCTCCCGCCAGCACTACCTCCGTACCTTTTTCGCGGATGATCCCAACTCGTTGGATTTGTGGCGAGATGCCGGCATCACCGACGACTACACCCTCGGGTTCGCGGAACGCTGCGGTTTCCGCTGCGGCACCTGCCACCCGTATCCGCTTTACGACGTGCGCCACGACAAAGTCACGGACATCATCGAACACCCGCTCATCGTTATGGACGGCACGCTGTTCGACTATATGAAACTCTCCGTGGGGGATGCCCGCACCCTGACGCAACGGCTGAAGCAACGCTGCCTCGATGTCGAGGGCGATTTCGTGTTCCTCTGGCACAACCACGCCACGACGCGGGAGTTTGAATCGTGTTATCGGGCGGTGTATTTGCCGTTAATTCAGAATTAAGAATTAAGAATGAAGAATGAAGAATGAAGAATGAAGAAGGGAAAAAGATACGGTCGAAGGACCATTCCCCCCTTTAGGGGGGATGCCCGCAGGGCAGGGGGGTGAAACCACTTCCTTGAGCAGCCCCGTAGGGGCAAGAGCTCGGTAGCCAGGAGTGAGCGCAGCGAAACCCCTGGGACGAATGACGATGAATGATGCGATGATACGATGATGCGATGATACGATGATACGATGATACGATGATGCGATGATACGATGATACGATGATGCGATGATACGATGATGCGATGATACGATGAATGAACGACGAATGGACGATGAATGAATGATGAACGAACGATGAATGAATGATGAAAATATTACACGTTATATCAAATGAGAACGACCGGACACGTGTGGAACGCGTGACGAAATATATGCCGGAAGAATTTGAACACCAATTTGTTGTGTCGGAAGAATTGGGTTCGGTGAAATGTCCGGTCGATGTCATCCATGCGCACCGATGGTTCGGATGTGGGCAGGCGGCATGGAATTATACTTCAGCAAATCATGTGCCTTATGTGGTGGATGTGGTGCAAAGCGACTTGGATGCGTACCACAAACTGTTCGTGTTCAATAAGAAAAGTGCTGAAAATGTGCTTTTGGCGGCGGCGCGGGTGGTCTTTACCAGCCAGTCGCAGCAGGAATTTTTGGCGCAGCATCTGCCGTCCAAAACCGCCGATGCCGTCTTCTTCCATTCCACGATGTTGTTCGAACCTTTGGAACCCTATTGGATTAACAACCTCCATATACACCCGCCTACAGCATTGGTACACATTAAGTTGCTGAATGTCGGCACGGCGAACTCCAGCAGTCGTTTGGACGCAGTGCATCATGCCATGAAGAAGCTACAGCGCAGGAACTACGATATTAGCCTGACTACCGTGGGAGATTTGACAGATGAGGAATTGCTAGATGTTTACCGCAATCATGATATTTTCTTGCAGTTGGATGAGAAAACGCCTTCTACACAGCGTTTTGCACAAGCGTTGTCGCAGGGTCTGCCCGTGTTATATGCACAGAAGGGTGTTTGCGACGGCATTTTCAAAGAAGGATTGGCCGGTTATGCCGTGAATCCTAAGAGTGCCGACGACTTGGCGAAAACCATCCTCAATGTCAGCGACCTTTTCGGCACTATCGAACAGCAAATCATGCGTTTGCACCCGCTCGGACTCTTCGATGCGAAGGAACAATCCCGCCAATGGGAACATCTCTATGAAAATTCTCTTTGCTAACCCCCTAACCTTCTAACCTCCTAATTTCCTATCAATTCTTCTTCACAATAGAAATGTAGGTATAAATGGGGTAGTGGTCTGAAACATCCAGATCACGGCATACCGTGTATTGGAAATCGTTAAATTGCTTGTCGTGAGCAATATAGTCGATTCGGTAGGAGGGGAAGTCCTTGCCGATATAAGTGGTGCCGGTTCCTTTACCGCTGCCCCGGAAAGAATCCTTCAGTCCGTGCATGATTTTATTATAGCTGAAAGATGCCGGCGAGTCGTTGAAGTCGCCGCAGAGAATCACAGGATAGGGGCATTCGCTGATGTGCGCGTGTACCGCCTTGGCTTGCCGTTGTCGCAAAACGTAAGCCATAGTGATTTTGTTCGACAACTTCTGGGCCTTATTGTTGAAGGTGGAATCGTAGGAACCCGCCCAAATCGCTTTGCCCGTCTCATAATCGGTGCTGTCTAAGTGCATGGAAGCCAAATGGATGTTGTAAATCCGGATCGTGTCGCTGTTGAAACGGATATCAACGTACATGGACTTGTTGCTTGAGGAGTCAGAGGTCTCCACAAAACCACCGTCTATAATGCGGTACTTGCTGAAAATCGCCATGCCGAATTGGTATCCTAATTTGTTCTTGTAGGGAAGCAAGACTTTGTGAGTCTTTTCGTTGTCTTTGACATTCAGCGCGTTAATAATGGCTTCCGTGGAGTTGAATCCGGATTTCCCCTTGGCGTCGTAGCTGTATTCTTGAATGCAAAGAATGTCAGGCTTCTCCTCTTGCAGGAAGTTTACAACCCGTTTGTTCAGTGATTTCTGGTTTTTATCATAAATGTTAAATGCCTTGGCGTTATAGCTCATCACCTTGAGACAGTTGGCGCACACTTCAGGCTTTTCGGTGCCCCTGAACTGGAAATGTTTGTCGATATTGTTGACATTCAACAAGATAACAGCAACGGGGATTAAAGCCCATGAGAAATCCACCACTAACCATATTATGGTAATCACAAAGTTGAGGATGAGCAGGTAGGGGAACAGCAGCCCGCAATAGGCAATGGTGCTGGAGAAAGAGGGCGGGAATATTTTGGCAAGAAAGGAGAACAGCAAAGCTATTGCAGATGCGAAAGTGGCTGCAAAAAGCAGGAATTTGCCTATCGTTTTCAGTCTGTTGCTCTTCTTCTTTGCCATTATTTCTGGGAATGGTGAAACAGGAACTCTTTTTCTTCCGCCGACAAAGCGTCGTAACCTTTCTCGGATATCTTGTCCAGGATTTCGTCCACCCGCTGTTTTTCGGCTTGACGGTTGGCATTATACTCTTCGTCAGAAAGAGGACGGCCGCTTTCACGTGACACGTAATACTTTGATTTTGAAGATTTCTCCTTGCTTCTGCTGAACGGCCATTTCCAATCCCGTTTTTGGTCGGAATGGTCGGACATTTTATAAAAGACTTGTTCGCCTTCTCCTCTGTTGTTATGTTTTCGCCAAAGAAGTATGAGCAGTATGCCGAAAATCATGCCGCCTAAGTGGGCGAAATGCGCCACCCCGTCGGAGGTGCCCATAATACCGTAGAGCAGTTCAATGCCGCCGTAAAGCAGCACAAACCATTTCGCTTTGATAGGGAAAAGGAAGTAGATGTAAATCGGGGAGTTGGGGAACATCATGCCGAAGGCCAGTAGCACACCATAAACCGCGCCTGACGCGCCGATTAGCACAAAACTGTTCAAATAGTTGTCTTGCAGTGACATGGTTGCAGCCACCAGCTCATTGAGCGAATCAGGGCTGCGCTGTAACACGCCGTAATTGTTCTGCAATGCACTCTGCAACTGCGAAATGTGGTTGTTTTCAACTAAATGACGGTAGGTGTCAATGGATGGCGCATCCAAGAACTGGTTGAAAAGTAACATGGTAGGACCCACTTCCACAAACGTGATCAGGTAGTGAGTGAGTGCCGCGCCGATGCCGGTAATCAGGTAATAAACCAGGAACTTCTTGGTGCCCCAATAGTTTTCCACCGCCGCACCGAACATCCATAAAGCGAACATGTTGAAAAACAGATGCCCGAAATTGCCGTGCATGAACATGTAGGTGATGAACTGCCACGGGTGAAAGTCGGGGGCGCCGATGTAGTGGAGCCCCAGCCACTGGTTCAGGTCGCAAATGTGAGCACGTGCAAACACAAAAGTGGCAAAGAATACCAAAGTATTGATAATGAGCAGGTTCTTTACACATTTCGGCAGAATGTTGAAACCGCCCATCCCGATTTGTCCGTTATTCATATTGTATTTTTATCGTTGTTGTCTAACTCCAAGGTTATCCTGTGTTCAGGTTTCAATAACCTATAACCCATAACCAATAACCTTTCTAAAAAGCGGCTGCAAAAATAAACAAAAAAAATTACTTTTGCCCGATAAATGAGTGATATGCGGTACAATATACAACTTCCTGATAACAAGAGTCTTCGTATTCGAGAAATGGCCTTCTCGTATGCGATGGGGAAGGAGGTTCCGCCGCTTTGCGACAACGATTGTCATGATGTGGAGGTCATGCGCCGCGCATTGAAGACCCTTTCTTCCGGGTACGATGAGACGCAAAATTTTACGTCTCTACAATGGGGGACACCCTCCCTTCACCCTGTCGTGGTCGATGTGGAGGACTGCGGTGCCGCCTACCGTTTCCTGATGCCGCTTCTCGCCGCCACGCCAGGCAGATGGCTGCTTACGGGTACGTCACACTTGCTTCAACGCCCGATATTGCCGTTGGTGGACGTTTTGCGCGGGATTGGTGCCGATATTGAGAGGGTAGAGGAGGGATGGTTGATAAAGGGAACGCAATTCCGTTCTGTAGAGACGTGCCATGGCGCGTCTCTACAATCTGGGAAAACTGATGCCAGTACAGGTGACGGTTTGTCGTTAAACATCGATGCCTCCCAATCCTCGCAGATGGCCTCCGCGTTGGTGCTGGCGGCTCCGCTGCTGGGCCTCCGGACGTTGCACCTTACCACCACCGATATTCCGTCGTTATCGTATCTGCGGATGACACTGGCCTGTACCCGCGACTGGCCCGTGACTATTCCAGATGTGGAGGTGCCCCCAATCCCCATCGGTGCATCCGGCGACTGGAGTGCTGCACTCTTCTGGTTTGCTTACGCCCGTCTGCATCCCGAAATAGAAATAGCTCTTTCACCGCTATCCTTAAAATCTATTCAAGGAGACAGCGTAATACACCAATGGTTCAATAAGTTAAATATGTTTATTTCAACAAATGATTTAAGTATTGTTTTACATGCTGAACCTTTGGATGTGATTTCCAAAATGATGTTGGATGTGCGTGATTGTTTGGATACAGTGCCGGTGATGGCGGCGTTGGCATCGCTTCTTCCCGCTGACATAACCTTTCAGAATGTCAAGAATTTGCAATTCAAGGAATCGGACCGTTTGCAAGCCATTGTCACTCAATTACAGCCCTTCGCGGACATTGAACTGCATGGCGAGGAACTGCATATTGTTGGGAAGGGTTGTCCCGATGACGCTCGTCCCGTTTTCGACACTCATCACGATCATCGCTTGGCGATGGCGTTCCTTCTCTTCGGGCATAACGCAACGCTCAATGACACAGACTGTTTGCGGAAATCTTATCCGGGGTTGTTGCGGGACTTATTCCTCGTTCAGCGTGGGCTTTCCCCAGAATCGCAGCAGGGTGATTTCCGCGAGGAAGCAGAGCAGTGAAAGAATCAGGAATAGCGGCCATAACGCTTTGCCTTTCAGTTTGTCGCTCACGCTTTTGGCGATGTTTTTGGTGTTGGCGGGTATGACCGAGACATTGTCACCCATCTCGGCCGACATCTTCTTCAGTTCGTTTTCGTCATAGCAGGCGAGGTCAGACTCGCGGCGGTTCAGGTTAAATGCCAAAGTTCCAAGGACTTGTCCGCTGCGCATCAGGTCGTACCAGTCGCTGGTGTG
>JAEEGI010023044.1_pt1 | contig 12260 bp, 13 predicted proteins | sample 8958751 | NCBI WGS metagenome assembly JAEEGI01 (sample SAMN16246545, study PRJNA631951) | gut metagenome | biome: gut microbiome; feature: rumen; material: KS-attached | host: Bos | place: Iran: Karaj | collected 2018-10 | reverse complement strand
GGACATAATAGTAAACCCACTTAACACCTTCGCGTACAAAAGGCGTATACATGTACTCGTTTGCCGCAACCTGTGATACCGCCATCAAGGCAAGGGCCACTAAAATAATGCTTCTTTTCATCATAGCAGTTAATTTTTTAGGTTATTAAAGATTATATCGTTCTATAATCTATGATGCCAGAAGCAGAATAATGACTGCATCATTCTGCTGTTTTTAACTACCACGTGAATCGCAAGCCTGCGGGAATTGTGATGGTGAACGGATGCTGTGTGCGGTAGGTCTCGAAGCCGCTGCCGTCAGGGATATAGTATTGTACGCCAGGTTCAGTAAAGATGCCGATGGTGGGCGTGATATTGTACTGAACACCGATGCCAATGCCCGTTGACCATTGCAGCGGCACATCCAGATGATGATTGTCGCGCAGTTGTGGCTGGTTGTTCAAGATATAATCTGTCTTGACTGTTGACTTGACAGGGATTTCCAATGTCACGCCTGCCGAGGAATAGATGCCGACATGCTTACCGCTCCAAATCCTATAGGACACCTTCAACGGCACGCCCAGGTATTCAATGCGCTGTTTCTCATCGATGCGGTTGATGCCCTCTCCCGTCTGGAACAAAGAGTTGAGTCTTGTGTACTGGAGGCCGCTCTCCAAGCCGATTCTTTTGCTGGCTTGATACCTCAACGACAACGAATAAGTCAGCGGCAGGCTGTGGTGAGTCTTGCGCACGATTTGGCCATTGTTCAGGGGCTCGTTGCTCATTGCAATCTTGCGCATGATGAGTTCCTCTTCAGATAGTTCGCCAAAGATATCGCTGCACTCATTAAGGTAATTGATGTAATCGGTCCAGTTGTCAATCGTTAAAGTGGGATCAGGCTCTCCTGGAACGCTTGGCGCTATATAATCGGGGACGATGAAATTTTGAGGTGCCATCCGATCTGCATCTGGTGAAGGTTGACCAGTATAAGCCAAATCGGCCGACCAGCGTTTGAAGTCGTCTTTCTTTGGCCGGATGGTGGTGCCTTGACCGACGTTTGCAAAGTGGATGTCGCCATTCAGTTTGAGATGATGCAGCGTATTTTCAACAGGAACAGTAGTCGTGTCGATCATCGGTCTTGGAACTTCCTCATGCTGAGCTGTGTCTGTGATGCTCACATTTGGCTGCTCGTATCTCTCGGGGACAGTAACGGCCATGTTGCGGCTTTCTTTGCGCTGTTGTCTAGCTGGCATGGTCACTTGTGGATTGTCATCGGTGACTATGGGCTCATTCGACTCTGCCGTCTTTGGCTGTTGCTCGTCGATAGTTTTGGGCTGGCGCAGCAGTAGCAAGGCTAGGGGCGTGAGCAGCGCAATCAGGATGATAGCCCAATACTTGGCCAACGATTGCTGTAACATCTTCTTGGCGCGTGCCAGTTGTGATGATGAGGAATGGGCGGCAATGCCCAGGATTTCGCCGATTTCCTTGTGCGACATATCCTGCATGACCGCCATCTTGAACACCTTGCCGTAGCCGTTGGGCAGGGCGTTGACCGCTGCCATGATTTCGGCCATCGTCGGCATATCTGCTGTCTCATCGGCAATCCAAGTCTCATCTGGAATGTCATCAACAGGAACAGTGGCTGGCATATGATTGCGTTGCTTGTAGCGCAATGCCACGTTGGCCGCAATGTTTGACAACCAAGCGTCAAAACGGTTAGGGTTGCGCAAGTGATCCAGTTTGGAGAAAGCGAGCACAAAGGCATCATGGGACAATTCCTCGGCTACGGCACGATTGCCCACAATATTATAGCATATCCCCAACACCTTGTGGGAATACGCATTATAGAGCTTGGCGATAGCCTGTTGGTCACCAGCCAGAGCTGCCCCGATGACACGCTCCATGTCCATCCAATAAAGTTGTCCTTTATTGTTATGATGCCATATTGGATGGAAAGACTGCATGGCAATGGCGATTATTTTTATGATAATTCAAGGAACAACTGTGAGCAGGCGGGCGATATCGTTGAGTTTTAGGCATTGGCTGCGGCTGATGGTCAGTTGCTCGTTGTGGTGCTGCCATGGGGCAAGGATGAGCAGTTGGCCGCGGGCACAGGCTTCCATTCTTGTGCCTCCGGGCTTTGCCAGGTCGGTGAAACCGTTCTCCTGCAGGTAGATGAGCGGGAGACCCTCGTTGAATGCGGCCCGCATGACGGCTTTCTTTCCGGCAAAGGGCTGTTGTGCTTTGTAGGTCTCTTTTTTCATCGGGTGTGAGTTTAAATTGATTCTTGTTTGTAGCGTAGTTTTGTCTGTTGCGTTGACAACGCAACAGACGGGAGTGCAAAGTTACGGCTTTTTCCCATTTGGGGTGTTGGATGGGGTGGGGCGGAAGTGTTAGTTAATCTTTAGGGGTTTAAAAATTCGTTAAAACAAGGGCTTGCGGTGTCATTTTGGAGAAAATAATTGCTAAATGAGGTGTTGAAACTCGCAAAGTATCACTAAATTTGCAGGTCTTTTTGCACAAAAAACGCAGATGATGGCTACGTTACTGTTGACATTAGGTATTGTGGGCTTGGCAGTGTTGCTGCTGGGCGTGAAGATTTTCTTCGTGAAAGGAGGGCGATTCCCCAACACTCACATCCACGACAATCCCGAGATGCGCAAGCGTGGCATCAAGTGCGCTCGTGATAAAGAATTTTATAACTAACAACAATAGAAAGAAAAAGTCAAAAACAACATTTAGAAATGAACTCCATTAAACACTACACCAAGCTTGCTTTGTTTGCCGCTCTCGTGATGATGGCAGCCACTTCCTGCAACGATAAGCCTGCCGCCGATGCTCCCAAGGCCTCGAACGGCGCCGGTCTTGAGAATCTCAAGATCCGCTACATCGATGAGGACTCCATCATGGCCAACTACAACCTGGCAAAAGACATCAACGAGGCCATGCTTCGCCGTCAGAACCAGTTTGATGCCGCACAGAAGCAGCGTGCCAACGAAATCAGCAAGTTTGGCAATGCCATGCAGCAGAAGTACCAGAATAACCAATACCTCACCGAGGAGGCATTTAATGCTGACCAGGCCAAGTTGCAGAAGATGCAAGCCGATGCCGAGAACTATCTGGCCAACCTGCAGCAGAGCATCCAGAATGAACTCAACCAGAGTCAGATTCAATTGCTCGACTCTATCGACAACTTCATGAAGGACTATGCCAAGAAGAAAGGCTTTGACATGGTGCTGCGCAAAAGCGCCACGCTCTATATTGACGAGAAGTATGACGTGACCAACGAGGTTGTTGAAGGCTTGAATAAACGCTACAACAAGGTGGGTGGCTCAAGCGCTGCTCCCGCTCCTGCTCCTGCAAAGGCTCCCGAGGCCACTACTACCAAGGCTCCGACAGTCAGTGCCGAGAAGCCTGCCACCCCTGGACAGGTGGACCTGAAGAAGAAAGATTGATTTTTCATAATACATTTAATTTTAGGGTGAATTTGCCTGCTTACTGTGTGTCACAACGTGGTTGAGCAGGCAAATTTTTCATTCGGAATACTATTTTTCATTTATCAGTCATGAAGAAATTATCATTATTACTATCAATTGCAATTACTCTTATGTCAAGCGCATGCCAGAACACAAATCAGAACAAGGCGACCGGCGCCGCCGAAACTGAGACTGCTAACAAAACGACTCTCGTGGCTTATTTCTCGGCCAGCGAGGCTCATGTGACGGCCCAGGTAGCCAAGACGCTTGCCAGGGCTACAGATGCAGACCTGTTTGAGATTGTCCCCGAGCAGATTTACTCTGCCGAGGATCTCGACTGGCGTAATGAGAGGAGCCGTTCCACCATCGAGATGAAGGACAGCACCGCTCGTCCCGCTGTTGCCAGCAAAGTTGAAAACATGGACCAGTACACCACCATCTATGTGGGATTCCCCATCTGGTGGTACACCGCACCCCGCATCATCAACACCTTCCTGGAGCAGTATGACCTCACGGGCAAGACCATCATCCCGTTTGCCACATCAGGCGGCAGTGACATTGGCAAGAGCGGCGAGGACTTGAAGAAGGCCAGCGCTCCCAATGCCAACTGGATTCTCCCGGGCAAGGTGCTCAACGGCAATCCTTCTGTTGACAGTCTTAAGGTGTGGATCGAGACACTGAATTAAACGACTATTTATTGGTTTATAAAGCGGGCGGCTCCTGGAGTAGGGGCCGCCCGTTGTGTTCGTGGGGTAGTGCGTAGGATTACCCGAAGTTGTCGTAGTGGATGGACGAAGGATCGACGCCGAGGGAGTCGAGCACCTCGTTGACTGTCTGGCTCATCATGGCGGGACCGCACATGTAGTACTCGCAGTCCTCGGGAGCCTCGTGCTGGCCCAAATAGGTGTCGCGCATCACGGGAGCGACAAAGCCTGCGGTGTACTTCACGCCAGCCTCGTCGGCAACGGGATCGGGACGGTCCAGCGCAAGGTGGAAGTGGAAGTTGGGGAAATCCTTTTCCAGCTGCAGGAAGTCCTCCAGGTAGAAGACCTCGCTCAACGAGCGTGCACCGTAGAAGTAGTGCATCTCGCGGTCACGCGTGTTGAGCGTGCGTGTCATGTGCAGGATTTGTGCACGCAGGGGAGCCATGCCGGCACCACCGCCCACCCAGATCATCTCCTTCTTGCTGTCGAAGATGGGGTGGAAATCACCGTAGGGGCCACTCATGATGACCTTGTCACCTGGCTTGAGCGTGAAGATGTAGCTCGAGGCGATACCGGGCATCACGTCCATGAAACCTGTTGCGGGTTTGGGCTTGAACGGCGGGGTGGCAATGCGCACTGTGAGCATGAAGCGATCGCCCTCGGCGGGATAGTTCGCCATCGAGTAGGCACGCACTGTAGCCTCATCGTTGCGGCATTTGAGACCGAAAAGGCCGAATTTCTCCCATGTGGGCAGGTATTCGCCCAGCGACTCCTTGTCGATGTCCTTGTCGTAGTCCATCTCATATTCGGGAATCCTGATTTGCGCATAGCTGCCGGGAATGAAGTCCATGTGCTCGCCGGGAGGCAGGGCCACGATGAACTCCTTGATGAACGACGACACGAGTTTGTTGCTCACGACAGTACACTCATATTCCTTGACAGACAGGACACTGTCGGGCACCTGGATGGACATGCTGTCCTTGACCTTGACTTGGCAGCCCAAGCGCCAGTGGTCCTGCTGCTCCTTGCGGGAGAAGTGGGGCACTTCGGTAGGCAGGATCTGGCCGCCACCTTCGGTAACCTGGACCTTGCACTGGCCGCAGCTGCCCTTACCGCCGCAGGCACTCGAGAGCATCACACCGTTCTCGTGCAGGGTGTTGAGCAGGGTGTTGCCGCTGTTGGCCTCGATTTCCTTCGTGCCGTTATTGATGTTGATTTTCACTTTGCCCGATGGCACCAGGTAATGCTTGGCCACGAGCAGCAGGATGACGAGCAACAGGGTGAGCACCAGGAACACCAGCGCGCTCGCCAATACCGTAGTTGAGATGCTTGTTGATATCAGTATCATAGTGTTGTGTCCTCCTTATCCTAATCTAATGCCCAGGAAACTCATGAATGCGATGCCCATGAGACCAGTAATGATGAATGCGATGCCCACGCCACGCAAGGGCTTGGGAATGTCACTGTAGGCCAATTTCTCGCGGATGGCTGCGATGCCCACGATGGCAATCAGCCAACCGATACCCGAACCGGCACCGTAGATAGATGCAGTCAAGGGTGAGCCGAAGTCGCGCTGTTGCATGAACAGCGAGGCACCCAGGATGGCGCAGTTCACGGCAATCAGCGGCAAGAAGATGCCCAGCGAGGCATAAAGCGACGGCGAGAATTTCTCGACTGCCATCTCGACCAATTGTGTGGCCGATGCAATCACCGCGATGAACAGGATCAGGCCCAGGAAACTCAGGTCAACATTAGCCAGCGAAGGGCTGAGCCACTGCAGGGCGCCCTCCTTGAGGACATACTCGTTGAGCATGTAGTTGATGGGAAGCGTCACCACCAGCATGAAGGTGACCGCGATGCCCAGACCAAAGGCCGTCTTCACATTTTTGGAAACCGCCAGGAACGAGCACATGCCCAGGAAGTAGGCAAATATCATGTTGTCGATGAATATCGACTTGATAAACAGATTAAGTTCTTCCATTGTCTGAATGATTTAATGGTTAAACATGCTCGTTAATTCTCCTGTAGGTCCTTGTTGTGGGCACGGTGGAACCAGATGATGCAGCCCACGGTGATCAGCGCCATCGGAGCCAGAATCATCAGGCCGTTGTTCTCATAGCCGTGCTTGTAGCACCAATCGGGCACCACTTGGAAGCCGAACAGCTTGCCTGAGCCCAGCAGCTCGCGGAAGAAGGCCACTATCACCAGAATGATGGTGTAGCCCAGACCGTTGCCGATGCCGTCGAGGAACGACGGCCAGGGACGGTTGTGCATTGCAAATGCCTCCAAACGTCCCATGAGGATGCAGTTGGTGATAATCAAGCCGATGAACACCGACAACTGCTTGCTCACGTCATACTTGTAAGCCGTCAGGACTTGTTGCACAATGATAACCAGCGTGGCGACAACCACCAGCTGCACGATGATGCGGATGTTGGTGGGAATCGTCTTGCGCAGTAATGAAATGATCACGTTGCTGAACGCCAACACGCAAATCACCGAAATGCCCATCACGATGGCGGGCTCCAGACTGGCGGTGACAGCGAGTGCGGAGCAGATACCCAGAATCTGTACCAAGACGGGATTGTCCTTGGACAGCGGGTTGAACAATGCTTCTTTGTTTTTCTTGGATAACATAATCGTGAATGGGTTTATTCGGGTTGATTTTCGTTGATTTCACTCTCAGGAGCGACAGCAGGTGCCGTGCCCTGCAGTTTCATGAGGAAACCCTTGTAGGGGGCAAGGCAGTCCTCCAGCATGGCACTCACGCCTTGGCTGGTGATTGTGGCACCCGTCAATGCGTCGATCACTTCGGCTCCGGTGGTTGATTTCTGGCCCTTCTTGAGCACGACCACGTTCTTGAACTCGCCGTCCTTGAACAGGTGCTTGTCCACGAACAGGCCTTGGAACTCTTCCTCGGCGATGCGGGCGCCCAGACCGGGCGTCTCGCCCTCGTGCGAGAAGTTTGCGCCAAAGATGGTGTTGCCGTCATCGTTCACGGCGACATAGCCCCAGATGGGACCCCACAGGCCTGCGCCATAGACGGGTAGCACATACTTGATGCTGCCGTCCTCCATCTTGCACTTCATGACGGGCAACTTGCGCTCGGCAGCTTTCACGTTCTTTTTCATTTCCACGTCGAAGGCCACGTTCTGGGCACTATCGGTGATATTGCCCTGGGTGTCCACCAGCAGATCTTGAATGACATATTTCTCATAGGTCGCCTTGACCTGGCTGTCATCGGGGGCGGGGACGTGCAGCGCGCTCAGGATTTGCTTGCGCGTGTCGTTGGCGATGTTCTCGTCCTGCTTGGGCTTGAGCGCCATGTAGATGAGCGCCAGCACCGAGCCAACAAGCAGTACCATGACGGCGGCATACAGAATCTGGTAAATGTTACTGTTCTTGTTCATGGCTTATTCCTCCTTGCTTTGAGCTGCTGCGCGACGGGCGCGGCGCTTGATGTTAGACGATACCACGCAGTGGTCAATGAGAGGCGCGAATGCGTTCATCAGCAAGATGGCAAGCATCATGCCCTCGGGGTAACCACTGTTATACACACGGATCAGGATGGCAAACACACCGATAAGCAGACCGTAGATGTACTGGCCCACATTGGTGCGTGCTCCAGTGACGGGGTCGGTTGCCATGAACACGGCACCGAAGGCAAAGCCACCCAGGCACAATTGCGTGATCGGGTCAAGCATCGAGGCGGGGTAGGTGGCACTGGGCAATGCGTGAACCAGTGCTGCCATGCCCAGACCGCCGACAAACACCGAGCACATGATGCGCCACGATGCGATACCCGTGAGTAACAGGATGGCGGCGCCAATCAGGATGGCAACCATCGAGGTTTCACCAGGCGAGCCGGGGATATAGCCCATGAACGCGTCGAAGCAGCTGATGGGATGACCCAAAATGTCGGTCATTTGCAGTTGGTCACCCACATTGGTGGCCACCTGTCCCAGCGGGGTAGCACCAGTGAAGGTGTCAAGTGCTTGGCCGTCACCCATGCCAAATGCGCTGTCAAGCTTGACGAATGCCTCGTCACCGCTCATGTGAGACGGGTAAGCGAAGAACAGGAACGCGCGGGTAATCAGGGCGACGTTGAAGATGTTCATGCCTGTGCCTCCGAAGACCTCCTTGGCAAATATCACGGCAAACGCCGTGGCAACGGCTGTCATCCACAGCGGCGTGTTGATGGGAACAATCAAGGGGATGAGGATACCCGTAACGAGGAATCCCTCCTGGATTTCCTTGTGGTGAATCTGTGCGCTGATGAACTCGATGCCCAGACCCACACCATAGCTCACGACAATCACCGGCAGCATTGCCAGCAGTCCGTAGAGGAACATCGTGAACCAACCGGTGTCACCGTGGCCAATAGCCAGATAGTGCTGGTAGCCGATGTTGTACATGCCAAACAGCAATGCCGGCAGCAACGCCACAACCACAGTGATCATGGTGCGCTTCAGGTCATTGCCGTCATGGATGTGGACACCCGACCGCGATGTCGCGTTGGGTGTGAACAAGAAGGTCTCCATGCCGTCATAGACCGACTCCAGCTTGGCCAGCTTGCCGCCCTGACGGAACGAGGGTTCCAACTTGTCCATGAATTTCCTTAATGCTTTCATATGTATTGTTGAATAGCGATATTAGTTGACAATTATATAATGTGTAACCCTGTGGTCATGACATCTCGGCACGCAACTTGTCCAGACCCTCGCGCACGATGCGCTGCAGTTCCAGCTTGCTGGTGTCGGCGAACTCGGCCAGAGCAAAGTCCTCAGGAGCAATCTCATAGATGCCCAACTGCTCCATCTTGTCGATGTCGCCGCTGATGATGGCCTTGATGAGGAACTCGCCATAGATGTCCATTGGCAGCATGGCGTCATACTCGCCAGTACGCACGATGGCACGTTCTCCGCCCTTGATGCGACTGTCCATGCTCACGGGATTCTTCAGTCCCCGCAGCCAGGTAGTGAAGGTGCGGTAAATGGAGTAGCGGTTGGGGCTGAGTGAGGCCCAACCCATGAACTCATCGGGCTTGTTGTTTTCAGGGATGACGGTGATGTGGCGATAGGGTGAGCACAGCCACTGGTCGGCCTCGACCTTGACTCCAGTGAGCACATTGCCGCTGATGATACGGCTCTGAGCCACGTTGGTCCATTCGTTCTTGAGCACAGTTTCCAGGTCGGCACCCATCACGGTGCTGATGTAGCGCGGTTGCTGAACCATCTCGCCTGTGATGGCTACCACTGTGTCGTGGCTTGCCTTGCCGGTGGTGAATAACTCACCGATGCGTGCCAGCGTCACGATGTCCAAGGTCCAAACGACGTCGCCCTTGTTGACGGGCTTGATGTTTGCGGCCTGCACGCCTGCATTGCCGGCAGGGTGGGGACCATCAAAAACGGTCACCTCCGCTCCGGGCGCGTCAATGCTTTGTCCCTCGCGCACACCGATGTACACCTTTCCGTCAGTCAACCCGTTGAGCACTTCAACACCCTTGGCGATGTACTGGCGCTTGTCGCCGAGCACAACATCCAGGTCAGGAGCCAATGGCGCCGAGTCAAAGGCTGTAACGAACACGTCGCGGGGTTTCACTCCGGGGTCGGGCACCACGTCATAGGGGCGTTGACGCATCATCACCCACAAACCAGAATCGAGCAGTACGTCCAACACGGGACGCTTCAAGTCGAGCGTTACCGCGTCGGTGCTGCCGTCGGGCGTGATGATGATGGCATCGATGTGGCGACGCAAGCCGCGGCGCACTTCCTTGACGGTGCCGCTCACGGGGGCTACAACCTTGATGACCTCATGATTCTTGTCATGATAGAGGGGCTCGCCGGCAATGACGTGCTCGCCCTCCTTCTTTTCCATGCGGGGGATAATCCCATGGAAATCATCGGGAACAACGGCAACACTTTGAGGCGCAGCGGCAGCAGTTATGGTGCTGTCGTTGATGGAGCCAACAAGGTGGATGTCGAATCCCTTCTTGAGTCTTACAGTTGCCATGATATGAATTTTATTATTGTTATATTTTATTTATTAATGTGGGCACAAAGATAACAAAAAATCGTTAAAACTTCACCGCATTGTCAATAATTTCTCATGGCTGCCTTCTCAATCACTTTTTCCCCGACCCAACAGGATGATTCTGTCGCATGCCCAAAATGTCGCCTGTCACTAAAAAAAAAATGACATTGTTAATAAAAAACGTGAAAAAAAGTGCTTCAAAGTGTGGCCTTTTCAAATATTTGTGATAAATTTGCGTTAATTTTTATGGCAAAATGGCTTGTTTTAAGTGCTGGTGAGGCCGCCATTTGTATCGAAATTTATTGTGTCTCAATTGCTTGCGGTTATTTCTCGTTGGCTGATTGATGCGCAATGCACACCATTTGAACAACAGAACTTTAATAACTAAATAAACTAATTTTATTAATTCATTTTTAAACTAATTTTAATTATGGCTGAACAAACAAACATTCAGAAGCCACAGGCCGCTCCCAAGAAACACGTGAGCAGCAATGTCAGTGGTATCAAGAGCGCATCGCTCGTCGTTCTCGTTTGCTTTATCATCGCAGTGTTGTTCTACATCTTTGGTCTGGGTTACGAAGGTAACTTCAAGGACGCTACCAAGGACGTGCCCATTAACCTGATGGGTACCGTGTACAAGGGCGGTATTGTTGTGCCCGTGCTGATCACCTGCTTCCTCGTGGTAGTAGTGCTCGCTATTGAGCGTTGGATTGCCTTGGCAAAGGCTAAAGGCAGTGGTAACACCACCAAGTTTGTCGAGAATGTAAAGGCTGCCCTCCGCAACCATGACATCGCTAAGGCTGAGGACCTCTGCCGCAAGCAGAAAGGTACTGTTGGTGCCGTTGTTTATGCAACCCTCCAGAAGTACAAAGAGATGGAGAAGGACACCGTTCTGAGCAAGGAGCAGAAGCTCGCTTCTATCCAGGCAACCCTCGAGGAGGCCACCGCTCTTGAGATGCCCGCTCTGCAGCAGAACCTCCCCGTGCTGGCAACCTTGACCACCCTGGGTACCCTGATCGGTCTGTTCGGTACTGTGTTGGGTATGATCAAGTCGTTCCAGGCACTGTCTGCTTCTGGTGCTCCTGACTCGACTGAGCTGTCAACCGGTATTTCGGAGGCACTTGTGAACACCGCTCTCGGTATCGCAACCGCTGCCCTCGCTCTTATCGCTTACAACTTCTACACCAACAAGATCGATAACATGACCTATGCTATCGACGAGATTGGCTTCGCAACTGTATCTACCTTCTCGGCTGCTCACTAATCACTGGGTTAGCAATTGTTTAATTAATCGTTTTTAAACAAAAGATTAAGGTAATTTAGAAATATGGGAAAAGTCAAAATTAAAAAGAAAGAGACGCGCATCGACATGACCGCTATGTCCGATGTGACGGTGCTTCTGTTGACTTTCTTCATGTTGACTTCTACATTCCTTCAGAAGGAACCCGTGCAAGTGATCACGCCTCCATCGGTTTCGGAGGAGAAGGTTCCTATCGCTAACCTGTTGTCAGTGCTTGTCAGTCCCGAGGGCAAGGTTTACCTTGAGGTTCTCGGTAGCCAAGACTCCACCGACAACAAGAAATATGGTAGTGAGAATGTGCGCGCTAACATGTTGCAGAACATGGCTGAGCAGTATAACGCTTTGCATCCAGGCGCTAACATCCAGTTCACACCCGAAGAGTTGACGACATTCTCAAAGTGCAACGCTTTTGGTGTGCCTATTACCAGAATGAAGGAATGGCTGAACATGCCAACCGACCAGCGCGACAAAGCGCTTGCGGCTGGACCAGGCGTTCCAATCGACATGAATGAAGATCCTAACAAGCCCAACGAGTTCCAGATGTGGGTTAAAGCTGCTTATAACTCCATCGATGAGGAACTCAAGGATGCAGTTGTTAAAGGTAATGGTATTGCAATTAAGGCCGACCAGACAACGCCTTACAGCGTGGTGAATGTGGTCATGGATAACCTCCAGACCATCAAGATGAACAAGTTCACCCTGATGACGGCCCTTAAAACTGAGGAGGAATAAGATATGGCAATTAAAAGTAAAAGTCGTCAGAAAAAG
>JAEEGI010023041.1_pt1 | contig 12261 bp, 10 predicted proteins | sample 8958751 | NCBI WGS metagenome assembly JAEEGI01 (sample SAMN16246545, study PRJNA631951) | gut metagenome | biome: gut microbiome; feature: rumen; material: KS-attached | host: Bos | place: Iran: Karaj | collected 2018-10 | reverse complement strand
CGTCAACGAGCAACGGATGAACACTGACAGGCACGGAAACCACCCACCCCTCACCCCTCACCTCTCATTCCTGAGTGGCAGGTCAAGGTTAGCGTTAAGGTCAAGGTTATCGTTGACGTTGACGTTATCGTTGACGTTGACGTTATCGTTGTCGTTATCCTCCTGCTTCTCGCGCAGCAGCAATGGAGACTACGAGCCTACTGCCGAGGAGCAGGCCGCAATAGTGGCCAAGGAGTGCTACGAGGCATTGTATGCCAACCGCCCCGCCGACTTCATCAAGGGCCGGGCAGGTGTGGCTTCGATGCCGTCAGACTATTGCGAACAGCTGCTGGCAGCCTGTCGCTGCCACTTGCGGCAGGTTGACTCGCTGCGGCAGGGCGTGCGAAGCGTCAGCGTGTCGCGGGCTGAGCGCGACACCTCTCTCCATGTTGTAGAGGTGTTTCTTCTTCTCACCTATGGCGACGGCTCCCGTGAGGAGGTGGTGGTGCCCATGGTGGAGCACAATGGCCAGTGGAAAATGAAATAAGCTGGCGGATGAACACGGATAGACACGGCTATTTGTAAATCGAAAATAAGTAAATAGTAAATAATAATAAGATGTCATTGAAATGTGGTATTGTGGGCCTGCCCAACGTGGGCAAGAGCACACTGTTCAACTGCCTGTCGAGTGCTAAGGCGCAGGCAGCCAATTTCCCTTTTTGTACAATAGAACCCAATGTGGGCGTCATCACTGTGCCCGACGAGCGGCTGTCGCGTTTGGCAGAGCTGGTACATCCAGGACGCATCGTGCCTGCCACCTGTGAGATTGTCGACATAGCTGGTTTGGTGAAAGGCGCTTCTAAGGGCGAGGGATTAGGCAATAAGTTTCTGGGAAACATACGCGAGACCGACGCCATCATACATGTGCTGCGCTGCTTTGAGGACGAGAACATCACCCACGTTGACGGCACCATTGACCCCATACGCGACAAGGAGATTATTGACACCGAGCTGCAGCTGAAAGACTTGGAAACCATTGAGGGCCGCTTGGCCAAGACCGAGAAGGCCGCTGCTGCCGGCAACAAGGATGCTAAGACAGAGGTGGCTGTGCTGAAGGCATACAAGGAGGTGCTCGACCAGGGCAAGAACGCCCGTGTGGTGGAGTTTGAGACGAAGGACGAGCAGGACTGTGCTCGTAGCCTCTTTCTGCTCACTTCTAAGCCGGTGCTATACGTGTGCAACGTGGCTGAGGCTGACGCTAAGGATGGCAACGACTGGACGCGCAAGGTAGAGGAGCTGGCAAAGGAAGAGGGCGCCGAGATGATGGTCATTGCCGCGAAGACTGAGGAGGACATTGCCGAATTGGACAGCTATGAGGACAAGCAGCTCTTCCTTGAAGAGTTAGGCTTGGAAGAGAGTGGTGTCAACCGCCTCATCAAGAAGGCCTATGCCCTGCTCAACCTTGAGACCTTCATTACCGCCGGCGAGATGGAGGTGAAAGCCTGGACCTACAAGAAGGGCTGGAAGGCCCCGCAGTGTGCCGGCGTCATTCACACTGACTTCGAGAAAGGCTTTATACGTGCTGAGGTCATCAAATACGACGACTACATCAAGTATGGCTCTGAGGCCGCTGTTCGCGAAGCCGGCAAAATGGGCGTCGAGGGCAAGGACTACGTGGTGCAGGACGGCGACATCATGCACTTCCGCTTCAACGTGTAGAAATAAACGAAGACTACAATGACTGACACGATGCTATACATCACGTGGAACCCCTCGTTGGATGCTTTCCACATTGGCTCGCTCTCGTTCCGCTGGTACTCGCTATGCTGGCTCATCGGCCTGGCATTGGCCTACATCGTGGTGAAGAAGCTGTTCAAGGACCAGAAGATACCAGGCGAGAAGTTCGACCCCTTGTTCATCTACTGCTTCCTGGGCATCCTCATAGGTGCACGCCTGGGGCACTGCATCTTCTACCAGCCAGAGGATTACCTCACCAGTGTGAAGGGCTTCATAGAGATGTTGCTTCCCATACACTTCACCAGCCCCGATGGTTGGGATTGGAAGCTCACAGGCTACGAGGGGCTGGCCAGTCACGGCGGAACGTTGGGACTGATGCTGGCACTGTGGCTCTACGTCAGGCGCTTCAAGGTGCCCCTGTGGCAGGTGCTCGACAACATTGCTATAGCCACAGGCATCACCGCCTGCTTCATACGTCTGGGCAACCTGATGAACTCTGAGATCATAGGCAACGTCACCACCGTGCCCTGGGCCTTTGAGTTTGTGCAGCGCGACGGGCTGCCCCGCCACCCCGCCCAGCTCTATGAGGCACTGGCCTATCTGGCACTGTTCATCTTCATGCTCTGGCACTACAAGAAGAACCGTCTCCAGCCCCTCACCACAGGGAAAGGCACTGATGCTCCATTAGCCAAAAAGCAGCAGCAGGGCAGTGCCACCCCAACCTCACAGGGAGAGACTCGGAGAGGACTGGTGGGCACCGGCTTCTACTTTGGCCTCTGCCTGACGTGGATATTCACCTTCCGTTTCTTTGTAGAGTTCCTGAAGAAGAATCAGGTGGACTTTGAGAACAATATGCCGCTTGACATGGGACAGCTGCTCAGCATTCCCTTCGCCATTCTCGGCGCGTGGTGTATGTATCGCGCGCTGCGACGCTCGGCCTGAATGATGCCTGACAAATGATAACTGACAGAAACGATATGAGAAAAGCTATGAATACATACAGACGGATGATGATGATAGGCTTGTCATTTGTCATTTGTCATTTGTCATTTTGCCCCGCAGGGGCGCAGTCGCTCTATGAGCAGCACATGAAGTTGGGTCGCATGTTCGAGACCTGCGGCAACATCATCCTGGCCGAGCATCACTACCTGACAGCGGCCAAAGAGGTAAAGGGCACTGACAGCGAGCTGGACGCACAACTCAGCCTGGTGCGGGTGTTGTGTTTTTGTCGCCCTGTAGAGGCCCAGCAACTGAACGACCGGCTGCAGCAGGCATGCCGGGCCGACAACCGCATGCTGCAGCAACACTTGGCGCTGGATGGCTTCATCAGCTTCAAGGTGGGCAACAAGACGGCTTTCCAGAAAGCCAATGAGGCTTACATTGCCCTGTGTCAGCAAGACAATACACTGCCCACTACCTACGACCAAGCCCTGCAAGCCATGAACGAGGCCCTCAACGGTTTCTACAATGATGCTCTCCATACGCTCCTTCGCGCCGATGTTGACATTCTGACCCGTCATAACATAAGTGTGGCCATCAGAGAAATGCAGGGCGACTCTTCAGGTGTCATAAGAGAGTTGCAGGCAATGATGAACTCCTGCGATTCGCTTGAAGCGCTGATGTATGCCCAGAACCAAGAAGAGGTGAATATCACCGCCAACATGACACAGGCACAGCAGAAAGCCGAGAAGAACAGTTCGAAGCGGCTCAACATCATCTTGATGCTGCTGGTGGTCATCGCTGTCATGATTATAGCGTGGCTGTTGTTCCGTCGCAGGCAGCTACGCGACATAGAAATGAAGAACGACCAGCTGAAGACGGCTCTGAAGATGGCAGGCGAGACCGATGTGATGAAGAAAGAGTTCGTGCGCCGCGTGAGTCATGAGATACGCACGCCACTCAATGCCATCACTGGCTTCAACGACATTCTCAACAACTCAGAGATACAGCTTGGAGCCGAGGAACGCAAAGACCTGATGAACCGCATAGCAGAAAACGTGAAGGCCATCACCAATATCGTTGACGAGCTGCTACAGACTGCTGACGACGAAAGCACCATGGACTACTCGAAGAACGATGTTGTGCTGTGCAATCAGTTCTTCAGCAACATCCTTTACGCGCATAGCAAGGACGTGAACGCCAACATCGTGCTCGACTACACCACGAAGGTCATCAACCGCTTCACCATCGAAACCAATGCCGAGGCCGTGAAGAAGGTTGTAGACCACCTCATAGACAACGCCATTAAGTTTACCCAGCGCGGAAAGATAGAGCTCAACTGCCGCGAGGAGAAGAAAATGGTGTACCTCACACTCACCGACACCGGGCGCGGCGTACCAGCCGACAAGCAGGACGAGATTTTCGAACAGTTTGTCAAGGCAGATGCTTTCCAGCAGGGCATAGGCTTAGGTCTTACGGTGAGCAAGAAAATAGCGCAGAAGCTGGGTGGCGACTTGGTGCTCGACAAGAACTACCAGACTGGTGCCCGCTTTGTGCTCAGCCTGCCAGTGAAGTAAAAGCCCTATCCAGCCTCCCGCCGAATAGCAATACGCTGTTGCCTCCATCATCCAGGCCTGTTAGTAATGAAAGGACAAAGAAACACTGTTATACTTCTGTTGCTCTTCGCCATCATTGCTCTGTTGGTGGTGGTCAACCTTGTCGTTGGCACGGTGAGCATACCAGCAGGCGCGGTGGTGCATATACTCACAGGTAGCTGCGACGAGAGCGAGGTGTGGACCAACATTGTGCTGCAGAGCCGATTGCCGCAGACGCTCACCGCATTGGTGGCTGGCGCCGGACTGGCAGTGAGCGGACTGGAGATGCAGACGGTGTTTCGCAATCCGCTGGCAGGTCCGTCGGTGCTGGGCATCAGCAACGGAGCCGCACTGGGTGTGGCGTTTGTGGTGCTCCTGTCGGGGCAGATGGGTGGTGTGGCGCTGAGCAGGCTGGGCTATCTGGGCGACGCTGCCATCAGTCTGGCTGCCATAGGTGGCGCACTCCTGGTCATGCTGCTCATCATCTGGATATCAAACCGGGTGCAGGGGCGCAGCACGCTGCTCATCATTGGCGTGATGATAGGCTATTTGGCCACCGCCATCATCGGCGTGATGAAGTTTCTCTCGCCCGAAGAAGACGTGAAAGCATTCGTGGTATGGGGGCTGGGCAGTTTCTCGCGGGTGTCGGGCGGCAATATGGTGCTTTTCGTCCTGCTCATGTGCCTACAGCTGCCCCTGGCCTTCCTGCTTGTAAAACCCATGAACCTGCTGTTGCTTAGCGACAACTATGCCGCCAACCTGGGGCTGAATTTGCGCCGAGCACGCACGCTTGTCATCGTGAGCAGCAGCTGCCTTGTAGCCGTCGTCACCGCATATTGCGGCCCCATCATGTTCATCGGACTGGCCGTGCCCCACCTGGCTCGAGCCCTCTTCCGCACCAGCGACCACCGTCTGCTGCTCCCCTCTACCATGCTCTGCGGTGCAGTGCTGGCGCTGCTCTGCAACCTCATTGCCCGCATGCCCGGCTTTGAGGGGGCGCTGCCTGTAAATTCCGTCACGGCGCTGGTGGGTGCCCCGGTCGTTGCCGCTATCCTGTTCCGCAGGCACGCACACGGCTGAAGGTGGTATATATACGCGCGCGTGAGTGAAAGGTGCTTGCACCACTTGCACCACACTCGCCTTCCATCGACAATATCCTGCGTGGCGAAGGGGCTCGTGTGAGCAGGCTTTTTCTATTTGTCTCATGCTTTTCTGTATGTTTCATCCTGCATATTTATTCACTATGTGCGTATATTTATGCATAACGGCGTGCCTCTGACCCATGATGGCGTGATTCTCGCACGTGGAGCCGCCCCGTGAAAAAAAGTCGCCTCCATTTTTTCACGGGGCGGCCACTTTTTCTCACGGGGTGGCTCCACAGAAATGTATATTTATACACTTTGTGGTGGGGGCAAAGAGTGGGTGGCAGGGCAGCTAAAGTCTCTGTGTGGTGCAAGTGGTGCAAGCACCAAACAGTCATGCGCGTATATATCGCGCGCGCATGAGAGGGTCTCCTCTTTGCCCAAGCCTTTAACTGTGACTGCGCTATTGGTGCCAGTAGGCGCAGGACAGAAATACATTGAGGTTCTTCAAACCCTTAGAAAGTTCTTGCCTTGCTAGCGGTGTAGCCGAGTCCTGACCCCACCTCTGCCCCGGCTTCGCCCCACCGGCGACGACCCCAAGCCCGAGCCGGAACCCGAGCCGAAGCCCGACGAGGGTGGCGATGACGAGGGTTTTTCAAGCCAATTCGACTAATAATATATAAAAGGTATGCACAAATTGGTACGAATATCAAAAATTCTTTGTAACTTTGTCGCCGTAAACAAGCAAAACAGGAAAGTATATGATTACGACTGCAACAAGAAAGACAATGCCTGACACGTTCACGCTGACCGTGCCGAAGGCCGACGTAAGCTTCTTCAAGACGATGGCCAAGAAGATGGGGTGGACGGTGGAGCGCAAGAAGGCTGCCAAGCCCCGCCTCTACGACCCTGAGACGGGCGACTACCTGAACGAAGCGACCATGAAGGTCATAGAGAACGCCCGCAAGGGAAAGGATGTCATAGAGGTAGGTTCGATGGACGATTACCTGAAGTTGGTCAACAATCTCTAACGGGCGATGGCAAAGTTCTCACTCAAACTCACCAAGCGCTACCTGCGCGACCTGAAGTTGGCCCGTAAGCGTGGCATGGACGAAAGCCCGCTCAACGAGATTATCGACAAATTGCTTAACGACGAGCCGTTGCCCGCCAAGAACCACGACCACCAGCTGCACGGCGACTACGAAGGCTACCGCGAGTGCCACATTACGCCCGACTGGCTGCTCATCTACATCAAGGACACCGACATCAAGATTATCTCACTATCGCGGACAGGCACGCACTCCGACCTGTTCAGCAAGAAGAACAAACAGAAAGCTAAATGAGCGGATAGACCGACAGACATAGAATGACATAAGGAAGCGTTGGCTTTTCCGTTTTCAAATTCTTTTTGGTATGACAAAAACATACATATACACAGAGAAATATCCTTTGAAAAGTTTTATGAACAGATATGGAACGGTAAGCCAAACCGTTGTTCACAACTATGAAGGAATATATATAGGAGTATGTGTCTTTTCGAAGGATAACGAGAGGATTATTGCCACATTCGATTCAGAGGATCAAACGCTGGGCTATTGGAAGGATAATATCGACAATTGTTACATATATCATATTGAAAATGGACGTTATATTATATCAACTCATACTAAAAACTATATAGATATTGCTGATAATCCGATTGTATTGTACGACGATTACAAATACAAAATTATCCCTCGTAAAGAAGCACTTAAATCTAAGCACTACCATGAAGATGCTTTTTTCTCTGGAGTATTGGAGAAAACTAAACAGATTGAAAAGAATTATATTGAGTCGGTTACTAAACAACAAAAAGAAGAAATCAATTCGAGCTTTTGTTGTGCGCTATGTGGAAAAAAGTTCAATAATCTTTTGAAGGAAACAATATGGTGTGCCACGCCTTATGGAAAGAACCATGAGACATATAAAGTTCTTGCATGCCCTGAATGTATTAAAAAAGCAAGTGGAGCAGACAAATACAAATACTTAACATCTAATATAATGTTGTGGGGAATTGCATTAACGGCATTGGGCATCTCACTTTATGTTACCTTTCTTGTTTTACAACTACAAACTATCGCTGCGTTAGTATCTAGTGCTATTGCTGTGTTTTTGAGCGTCATGATTTTTCAAGATGCCGTTGAAAATAAATATGCAGAGAGATTACTAAGACTTATAGGCTTTAATAATTTTGTGAACAAGAACGAGGCCAAGGCTAGATTTGCCTTGGTTGATACAAGAGAAATGTACCCACCTGCAATTGACAATGAAGAATACCACAAATTACAATCATTATCTGACGAGGTGATATGCCTTATAAGTGATGTTTGCGTGCATTATAGTATTTTCCATCAAGCCGAGTATTTCTATGGGAAAAGGCTTATTGATGACAAAAGCTTACCGATGTCTATCAAGCGAAATATTTTGTTAGAGGCGAAACAAATGATGTCACAGAAACGAAAAATTTATACAACTAAAATACAAACCTATATCAAACAGCTATCCGATAAAGTTGAGAGAGTTGAAGCCCATGATTATTCCTGTATTAAAGCCCAAAAGCCATCCATTGGTTTTTACATTATCATTTCTGATTTGCTTATCAAGGAACTCATTACTAAGTATCATACAACTACGACCCATTCTGCGGTAACAAATTATATGCCAGATGGTGAAGAATATATAAGTAAAAAGTATTCATGTATTCTAACAAACATTGGTACCCTTAATAATCATGCTTTAATGCACTCCATTCATTATTACTTCGACAAAACAATTGAGGTGGATCCTATTTTAGAGTGCTCTCAGGCCATATATAAAGTTGTAAACGAATTTGGAGATATTGAAACTGTTATGGATGAGGCCAAAATGAATTTGATAGTAGAAGAAGCGCGTAAGAAAATAAAAGTCTTTTAAAAAACTCTTTATCGGAAAACTAAAAAACAGAATTCAATTAAAGTATCATGAAAGCAATATTGAAGGAAATCGAAGCCCCCGAGTATGACGAAAACATGCTCAGACATCCAATTAAGATGCTTTTTGCCGAATCGGAAGAAAGCAACGAACTATATCGTTTCGGAACAAATGTCGAAACTCAATTCTGCACCATAGATGAATACGATGTTAAAGAGGGAGCTTCCGAAGAACTGTTTGACGAGAAAGTCAAATTTGCAAACACTCTTGTCGGCAAAACGTTTGAAATCAATCTCTATAAATTCACGGTAAAGGAATTGACAGACAACAAATATGAGGCCTTCGAGTTTACAACCTACCTCTACGATGACTGCGATTTCGATACTGTTGAAGACTATCATATTGCCTCGTACATGACAAAAGAAGATGTCATTCAGAATTTGAAGTATTCTATTACCAGACAAGGCATAGACGGCGTAGTTGAAGGTATTCTGTCCGATGAAACGACAGAAGAGATAACGACCGAACTATTCTTCCCCAAGCCAATTCCAGAGAAGAAGCACTTCAACATACCTTACGACAAATATCCTAATTTGAACTCCAACTACATAGTAAACGAAATTCCCGTCAAAGACATAAGCAAGGGGCGCAATCTTGCATATCAAATAAAAGACAGAGATTTTCCTGAATATGAGTTCGACAGATATGTTCATGAAATTGAGAATTACCGTTCAAAGGTCAGAGCGGCTAAAATGGAAAACGAGTCTCTAAGGAAGACGCTATTCTTTTGGGAGCCAAAAGTCGTTGTCGAGGAATTAAAGCTATCCTCTAATGTCATTTCATTAATGAAGGACTGCATCATTCTTGGAAAAGAGTACCCTACAGATTGTGACAAAGCAGACAGAGAGTACGCCGAAGAATGTGAAAAGCGGTTGAGGAAAAAATTCTTAGGTGAAGATGCTGGTGAAAAAGACTTCAAAACAAAATGGTTAGAGTTTAGGCAAGCCCTAAGGAAGAAATATAAAGGAAAGGATGTCATTAGACCTGTCAATTAGTAGGAAAGTTTGCAGAAGTGACACTCTACCCCTGTAACGGGCTTCCGTCACATGACAGAAGCGACGCCCTACCCTTGAAACGGACAGAAACAAGTTGCAGAAGCGGCACTCTACACCTGAAATGGGCTTATGTTATATGACAGAAGCGTATTTCAACCCTTGAAATGACCTTCTGCAATTCACAGAAGCATCGTTCGACCCTTGAACGTGACTTCTGCATATTGAAAGTAGCGGCGCTCCGGGGTGGAGCGTTGCTACTTTCTCCTTGCATGGCGGTGTTTCATCCGCCGGTTGTCTGTCATTCGGGCGTCACGGGTGTCACTTCACCGTCGCTGTCGCCATCCTGCTGGTCGTCGCCGCCGTCGGGTTCGGGCTGCGGCTCGGGCTTCGGGTCAGTGCCGGGCTTGCCGCTGCTGATGTAGTACTGGCGGGCACGGTCTTCGATGGCCTGCAGTTGCTGGATGAGCTGGGTCAGTCCTTCGCTGGGCTGCAGCACGGCCAGAGCGTTCAGCACGTCGTAGAGGCGGCGGATGGCCTCGTCGGTGGCCTTGCGGGCATCGGCCAGTTCGCCCTTCACCTTTGCGCTCTCGTTATCGACGCGCACGGCCACGAGGTTGAGCACCTTCACGGCCTGCTGGCGGGCTTTCAACACCCACGTCTCGATGCCGAGGGCGGCGAGGTCGTACTTGTCAGGGGTCTGCCACTCCTGCACCATGTTGACGGTCATGCGGGCTTCGGCCTCGTAGCCGGCCTTTGTCGAGAAGCCGAAGTCCTTGTAGAGGCGCTCGGCCACCTCGGCCTTGCGCTTCAGCGGCTCCTCGTCGGGCAGCATCATCAAGGCGAGCAGGATGTTGTGGATGACCGACATGTACTGGTCTTCCAGCCTGTCTTCCTTCTTCAGGTCTTCCGAGGCGAAGTCCTTGCCCGAGAAGCGCTTGTAGGCGGTGTCCTCGGCCTGTCGGCGCTGGTGTACCACGGATGCAGCCTCAAGAACCATCTGGTTGTCGGTCTCGTATGCGGCCACACGGACGTCAATCTGCGTGGTCACGCCGTCGTGGTTGGCATTCGAGAGGCGAGGCAGGTAGGCGGTTCCCAATTGTTTTTGTGCCATAGTCACTCCTTTCTTTTTGGGGGTTAATACTGTTGATAACTATTCTCTGATTTTGAACACAAAGTTACGAAGAATTGGGCAGACTATGTGTAGCAGGCGTTGATTTTTATGGTTTTTTATACAAAATGTTTAAAGAGCATGGCTTTCTTCAGGGTGATCTTGTCAACGGATTCGCGCTTGCTGGAGTCGGCCATGGCGGCGTAGATCTGGGTCGTGGCGACGTTCTTATGGCCAAGGATATGCTGGACGGTATAGACGCTGGTTCCTGCCTCAACCTGTAGCGAGCCCAGTGTATGGCGGCTGCAATGATAGGTTATATGCTTGGTGATCCCAGCCTCCTTCAGCCAGTTCTTCAACGGAGCCTGAGTGAGGCTGTCATTGAAGCCGACGAAGACCTTGTCTGTCGGTTTGCGGTTCTCATCGCCATCATTAAAGCCTATCAGTTCCAGAGCCTCGTTACTAATGGGGTTATTCACCAGTTCCTTCGTCTTCTGCATACGGAGTGTGACGTACATGCCACCGTCGCCATAGGGCTGAATCTTGTCCCAGGTCAGCTGCTTGATGTCGCTTTTTCTTAAACCCGTCAGACAAGAAAAGAGGAAGGCTTTCTTTAGCACAGGTGAAGAGCATGGCGTATTGGCAAGGTTGACCAGTTCCTGACGAGAAAGATGCTCCTTTTCCGTAGGGATGGTGTCGATACGCTCCAAGAATCCGTTCGGGTTCTCCATAATCTTGTGCTCGCGGTAGGCGGTATGAAGCACGGCACGAAACGTTGACCAATAGCCCGCTATACTATTTATATGTAAGGTATACTCCGTGTGCTTGAGTTGGTGGGCGGTCATCAGATACTCTTTGAACTTGTTGCACAGGTCAACGTTAATCTCATCGAAGCGGCACTTGCCGTTGCAGAACTTCTCAAAGTGGAGATAGACGTTCTCCCATTTTGTGTTCTTCTTGTAGGCCTTCTCCTTGAAGTAGTCGAGGAAGCTGCCCTTCATCTTCTCCTTGTCGAAGAAGTCATAACGCTCGTTGACGATGCTCTCGAAACGACGGCAGCGCAGGGCCTCGGCCTTCTCGCGCATACGGTCGTTATAGTCACGTTCGCGCTGGTTCTTCGGCTTGGCGTAGATGTAGATGCCGAGACTCTCGTGACGCATAACTTTCATTGTGCTCTCATCCCTGTAGCCAGGGTAATAGTCCAAGTAAAAGGACTGCTGTTCTCCGCCTTTGATTTTCCGTGTTCGGAGGGTCACGGTCTTACAAATGTTACTCATATACCTTATTATATTTTAATGAATATTCTTGGTGAAGCGTCTCTTCACGTGTGCAAATTTCGCTCATTATCCTTGTATGGTGGCAGTTATTATGCATAATGTACTCATAATGTCTTGATAATGCTGGTTATTCATGCGGGATAGGTCGTCATCTTCAGCCAGAGTGCTCATCATAACTGGTCTCACATGAATGCTCATACGATGCTGTAACTGCCATAGAGGGCAAGCCTTTCCTCCATGATCCTGTCGAAATCGGCCTTGGGAATCAGGTTCTTCACACCGACCTTGACCATGGCGATGCTGTTCTTCTTAGCAATGATGCCGACATTGGCGGTGCTCATGCTATATTTCTCGGCGGCTTCTTTGGCCGTGTAATAGCTGTCATCCGCTACAAGGTCTGTGCGCCTCAACTGCTCAAAGTGGTCTTTTGAGTAGTAGGTCTGGCCATACTCCCGCTTGGTCGGAATGTGATGTCGATAGGCATTGGAGCGGACTGAGGCAGCACTCATGCCGAACAGTTCTTGAGCCTCCTTCATCGTC
>JAEEGI010023039.1_pt1 | contig 12261 bp, 2 predicted proteins | sample 8958751 | NCBI WGS metagenome assembly JAEEGI01 (sample SAMN16246545, study PRJNA631951) | gut metagenome | biome: gut microbiome; feature: rumen; material: KS-attached | host: Bos | place: Iran: Karaj | collected 2018-10 | reverse complement strand
TATTTACATTCGGCATCAATCTTTTTGCGGGAAACACCGATGCAAGCGTTGTTGACTCAGTATGCGAAATAAATATTTCAAAAGCTCTGTCAAACACTTCAAGCAAATTTTTCTCCTGGCTTTACGATGTATTCTTCGGTGGCATCCCTGTTGCGGAATCCGTGATAGAAATCCCCAAAGATCCTCCGCTTCCTCCCGCAAAGAATTAAGGAGAAATGTTAAATGAAACTTTCGGTATCTGAGTATCTGCTGAACAAGATAGACCTGACAATAGATGAGCTGAAAACGATACCTTCGCTTATAAAAGCCGGTGATATATCCGGAGCTGAAAGCTGTTTTGCAGGTTATGTCCGGTCTGTACTTCGTCCGGAAAAGTATTTCCGTCTGCCGTATTACGCGATGGGAGGCACATGGAAATCAGAAAATGAGACTGAAGAAGACATTTATAAACGGCTTCTTCACAATGAAGTTATGTCCTGTTCTTACAGGCACGACTTCGGGGAAGCAGGGATACGGTGGGAGGATAATCCAACGCCGAATCATTATTATGAATGGACATGGCAGCTCAACCGCCATCATGAATTCAGAATGCTCGGGCATCTTTACCGTGAGACCGGTAATGAGGAGATAGCGCGGCTGTTCGTGCGTATGTTCACTTCGTGGAGAGAAAGCACGGTATGCCCTGACGACGCTCCGGGATACGATACTCTTGCATGGAGAACCATCGAAATAGGGATACGGGAGACCAAAAACTGGAATTATGCGATTCATGCCTTCTTAATGTCGCCTGAGCTTTCCGATCATTTTATATGCGAGTTTTTCGCTTCAATGTGGGAGAACGGCTGGCGGCTTCGCTGCCATCCAACCAGCAACAACTGGCTGATAATGGAGATGACAGGGCTATTTCATATCGGTCTTCTTTACCCATGGGTGAAGGACGCCGAAGAATGGAAAAACTTCGCCATATCGACTCTTGTCAGTGAGATGGACAGGCAGATATATCCCGACTGCTTCCAGATTGAGCTTTCCACAGGATATCATATGATCGTTTCAGAGAACTGTCAGACTATCACCGAGATCTGTCATGTTATGGACGAGCCTGTTCCCGAGCCGATCCTTCGTGGTATAGCACGCATTTACGATCTCTGCCTCAAACTCGCCGATCCGTCAATGCATACTCCGTCCTTGAACGATGGCGGACGTGTCGACGTTTCGGCTGCCTGCAAAAAAGCGCTGAAGCTCTTTCCTGAGAGGCAGGATTATCTCTATTTCGCCAGTCTCCGAAAAGAGGGAACGCCGCCGGAATTTACCGATATCGTTCTTCCTTACAGCGGTATGGTCGTGTTCCGCGACAGCTGGGAAGAGGACAGTCAATGGGCTTTCTTTGAGAGCGCGCCGTTCGGAGCGGGACATCAGCATGAGGACAAGCTGAATTTTCTTCTTTATGCATACGGTCGCGATATGCTGAAGGATACCGGGAACTTCGCTTATGATTCGTCAAAAATGAGACAGTATGTTCTGTCATCAGAATCACACAATACAGTGCTTGTCGACGGTATGGCGCAGAACAGACGGAAAAAATATAAGTGGAACGATGGCGATATAAACAAACTGTCTGATCTTCGTGTCAAGACGGGCAAAGAAATTGACTGCGCGGTTGGCATTTATAACGAAGGTTACGGGCCGGACCTTCTCGACGTCGTTCATAAAAGGTCTGTATATAAGAGTAAATCGCATCCGCTCGGACTCGGGATATTCTATATCTTGATCGATTCGTTAACGTCACCCGACGGTCAGGATCACAGATATGACGCTCACTGGCAGCTTGAAGCAGTTCCGTATTCAGCCTCGCCTGCTCGCGGGTCTGACATAACGGGAGCCGATTATCTTGCGAAGCCGGTAAGCGGAAGCAAAATAATCGCAGATTACGGTGACGGTGTTACCCTTACGCTGCTGTCAGGCGCAAATTACACAGTTCGATGCGGCAGCTTCGATCCGTTCGTAGGATGGAGAACGCCGAATATTCCTGCGCCTGCAATCGATTTTACCATATTCGGCAGTTCGGGCAGGATAGTGACGCTTTTTTATCCGTCCGATTCGGGACGTCCGATAGAATCGATTGAATACGACAGTTCTGCAAAAGAAAAGGATATAAAAATAATAACAAAAAACGGCGTTATCTTTTTTGACGGAGAAAAAATAACGATATAGGTAGAGTGACGCAGCACATTCATTATTTATGCCGTAAAAAGGTAATTCAACACGCTTTTTGCAATAGGAAATAACTGCGGAAGCTCGGTTTTAAGCTTAACAACGCCTTAATCTATGTATATCCGCAGCATTATCACATGAAAAGAACGAAGCCGCTTCTTGGGATCGATTTTCCTTGAAGCGGTCTTTTTTTTGCGATTATTCAAATTAGAAAAATGTGAGATGTTTTGTGAGAATACAGCGAAATATGCCGATTATTTCAGGACTTAAACTCTGCGGGATATTTCTGCAAAGGTTTGACACGAACGCTGCATCCGATATCGCAATGTCCGCATCCCCTATCGATATCGAATCAATGGATCATTAAAGGAAAAGACGGCGGAAGAGATTTTTCTCTTCCGCAGTGTCTTTATTGCTGATATTTGCTTTTAAGCGTTATGTTTCTTCTTTTCAAAGAAGCATATGCCTGCGAGGGTCATGATTGCGGTAACGATAAGTGTTGATGTTACAGGATGTCCGCTTTCAACGTCATCATCTGCCGTATCGGGGATGATTACCGGTGATTCGGGTGCTGTATACTTGTTGGTTATCGTTATGCCTGTTTCCATATCGCCGGCGATTATGGTCATGTAGTTTTCTACTGTTTCTTCCATTACGCCGTACGTTATCGCTTTGCCGTTTTCGTCATACTTCGGCAGGTCTTTGAACTCGTATGTCCAACCGTCAGCCTCTGTTATCTTGACTGTTGCGATATTCTTTCCGTTACCAAGAAGCGTTACCGTGATGTATTCGGGTCTGCTGTTATCGGCATTGTTATTGTCGACCCAGACTTTGTTTACAATTACGGTTACTGTTTCGGGTTCTTCGGGTTCTTTTTCGGGCTCGTCTGTAGGTTCTTCTGTCGGATCTTCTTTCGGTTCGACTATATGTCTGTTTGTGAATGTCGTGATTGTTCCATCCGTCGTCATTTCACTCATTACATATCCGGATACCGTTGATTCTGACCAGGTATATTCGATCTTTTCGTTGCCTGCATACTTCTGAAGTCCCGTTACGGTTGCTTTCCAGCCGTTCGCTTCTGAAAGTGTTACTTTCTCGACTTCTTCTGTACCGTTGCTCAGAGTCATTACTATGCTTTCGGGTCTTATACCGTCTGCATTGTCTTCATCGTCCCATACCTTTACTACCGTTGCTTCGGTTACGAAAGGTATATGAGTATTCTTGACTATGAAGCTGTACTCTGAAATTGCGCTTGTGGTCGAAATATATCCGATCGGGGTTCTGACTTCCGTTACGCTGTATGCGATCTTCTCGCCGTTGCTGTTCTTTGCAAGATTTGTCCATGTGTATGTCCAGTTGTTGAGCGCATTCAGTCTTACGGGGTTGCCTATTGCCTGTCCGTTGCCGTAAAGCTGTACCTGTACGGATACCGGTCTGATTCCGTCAGCGTTGTTATCGTCGTCCCAAACCTTTACCACGCTTACTTCGGTCTGTTCGGGTGCGTGGTAGTTTGTTATGACAATCTTGCCGTTTTGGTTGGTTACTGAGGAATCATATCCATTTACATCGCTTTCGGTTACTCTATACTCTATCGGTTCGCCATTCTCATCATATTGATCAAGTCCGTCTACTTCGATTCTCCAGCCCATACCTTCGGTGATCACTACTGTAGCTACGGGGATGATCTCTTCTTTAGCTTTACCCGATGATACTGCTGAACGGACCATAGGTTCGTATTCTTTTTGTACCTTGCTGATTGTTACCCTTATCTCGTCAGGGCGTATTCCATCCGCGTCATTGTTGTCAACCCAGCGTTTTTCTATGACTATTCCAATCGTCTCAACGGGTTCTTCGGACGGCTCATGTGTATTTGTTATGGTGAATCCGTCTGCTGCGTTTCCATCAATCTGCGATTCGTAACCGTCGACATCAACTTCTTCAAGCGTGTACTCGATTTCCGTTCCATCCGAGTATCTGTACAGTCCTTCGAATGTATGTGTCCACTTGGAGGCTTCGTCTATCGTTTCGGTATATTCTGTTCCGTCTGGAGAGGAAATGATAACAGTTATGCTGTCGGGTCTTATGCCGTCGGCATCGTCTTTATCATCCCATATCTTTTCAACCGTGATATCGATCCGCTCTGGATCATAGCTTGTGTTGAACGTATATACACCGCCGGCTTCTACCGGAGCAGTCATTTCGGTAACAGGTGTCTCTTCCGCACGCATTGCTCTTCTTGTGCGAGTGTATTCCTTGATAGTATAGCCGTTAGGTGTTACGAGGGTTTCTTTTACGCTGTATTCTATCTTTGAGCCATTCTCGAAAGGAGGAAGGTTTTCCCAGACATATACAATTCCGTCTTCATGCGGAACAGTGATCGCCTCGCCTACTGCCTCGGTTGTATCGCCAACCGTTTTATAAAGCTGCATTATCGCTTCAACGCCCGAACGTTTACCATCGCGGTCATTGTCGTCGGTCCATACTATCTTTGCAGTAATACTGTCGCCGGAAACATTTTTGATCTCGAATGTTCCCTCAACGTAAGTTACGATGTAGTTGCCCTGGACTTCGTTGCCCGAAGGTGTGATAATGTAAGTTCCGACATCTTCGCCTGCTTCACGGGCTACGGTATAGGTAATTGTATCGTCACCGATAAGACCTTCCACTGTTGCAGTAAGCTCAGGATCTGCTTCATCGTAATTTTTACTGTTGTCATCTGCCGTTACCGTGACTTTCGCGAAATTAATCTTCAGCTCGCCGTCCGTTACTTCAAACGTTACGTTTTCAAAGTTAGGATCACTGTAGCTGAACTGATCCGCCTTAAGTCCCATCGGATAGGTATCAGCATCCGTCTTTGTTACCTTTGCCTCGCCAGAGAAGATTACCTTGGTTTCGTCAAACAGTGTGCTTTCGCTTGTAGCTTTGTAGCCTTCCACCGTATGTTCGTTTCCGTCGTAATCCTCTTCGACCTTCGTGCCTTCTATCTTAACTGTGAGTGTTGCTTTGTTGATCTTCAGCTCACCGTCCGTTACTTCAAACGTTACATTTTCAAAGTTAGAATCACTGTAGCTGAACTGATCCGCTTCAAGTCCCATCGGATAGGTATCGGCATCCGTCTTTGTTACCTTTGCCTCGCCGGAGAAGCTTACCTTGGTTTCGTCAAACAGCGTGCTTTCGCTTGTAGCTTTGTAGCCTTCCGCTGTATGTTCATTGCCGTCGTAATCCTCTTCGACCTTCGTGCCTTCTATCTTAACTGTGAGCGTTGCAGGTTTGATGGAAAGAGTTCCCTCGGACTTGGTTATGGTATAGTTGTCTTCCTTGAAACTTTCGCCTAATGCATAGGTGATCGTGTTGGTAACTTCGCCTTCGGCAACGGTCGTTACGCTTCCGGTTGCCCTAATGTCAGTTACTTCACCTTCTACAAAGCCGTCTCCGTCCACGGTTACTTCATCGTTTGTGAGTGAAGTGCCGTCATAAACCTTGCTGTCCGTCGGCGAGGTAAGCGTTACGCTTCTCTTGGTGATGGAGAGTGTTCCGATATTCGTAGTAACATTAGTGTAGTTTCCTGCGTTCGTGATTACGTATCTGTAGGTGTTGTTTTCGCTGTAGCTTGCATCATAATCCTTAACGCCTGCTGCTGTTGATGTGATCGTTACGGTATCTCCCGTGCTGAGAGTGAATACTTTTCCGCTCTCATCTGCAGTTGCTGCTGTGCCGTCATATGTTACGGTGTATACGTCATCTGTATGTGTCTTACCGTCATATGTCCAGCTCTTCGTGGAGGATGTTATGACGATTTCCGCTTCATTTGCGGTAATAGTAAATACTCCGGGAACATATGTTACGATATAGTTGCCCTGTTCTTCATCTCCGGAAGGTGTGATGTCATATTCACCAACATCCTCGCCTCCTTCACGGGCTATGGTGTATGTAATGGTATCGTTTCCGATAAGACCTTCCACTGTTGCGGTAAATTCTTTAGGATCATCTTCGCCGTAAACCTTGGAAGCATTATCCGCAGTTACGGTTACAGTTATCGGATTGATAGTGAGATTGCCTGCGGTAAACGATGCGGAAGCATAGTTTCCGGAAACATCCGTGCCATCGGAATTCATTATGGTGTAAACATACACTGCTGCCGGAGCGTCCGCGCCTACGGATGATGCAAATTCACCGTTATCGTATGTATCCGCGTCTTTGCCTTTGGCGGGAGTATATTCTATTGAAAGAACGTCGCCGTTGGCGAGTCCTTCTACAGTATAGGCATCGACATCAATCGTTTCGCCTGTGCCCGTAACCTTTTCGGGGAAATCGTAGCCTTCCTGATCTTCGCCGTTATAGTCAACGGTCCTATCTTTGACGGTAACAGTCAGCGTTCTGGCGTTTACGGTCAGAGTACCGAGATTTTCGGTTATTTCATAGTTGTCGGGATTTACATCTCCCCAACTGATCGTATACGTGTTTTCGCTGCTGCCCACTTCGGTCTGACTTCCCGTCGCGGTGGCAGTTACCATGTTCTTATCGGCATCAACAAGCCCGTCAAGAGTAACTTCATCATTTGTAAGAGGCGTGCCGTCATACTGTTTTGAGTCGCTTTGAGTAGTTACGGTGAGAGATGCGGGAAGGACCTGCAGGCGTCCGGGACGAACATACAGGCTAACGCTGTAGTTATCGTCAAACGTAACACCCGCAGACGTAAGATCCAGATTATATGTATAATCTCCAGCATCTTTTTCTGCAACAATATAATAACCGAGGCCAGCCGCACCCTCTTCATATGTTACGTTTTCAAGAGCGATTACCTTGGCCCAGACATCATCCTGATATTTTGCAGCATAACCGTCATTGCTTATCATAACATAGTCGGCGCCGTATGCTGATGTTTTATTCGGATTTGTAAAACCTGTTTTGTAAGGGGTTCCGTTATAAACCGCGCCTGTCCAGCGGTCGGGTTCGATGCGGATTGTAACGTTGATGGGCGTTACTTCAAGCGTGCCGCTAATATAACGGTATGTGTAATATTTATAATCAATGGTCGATTCGCCGCCGGAAATAACCGCCTGCTTCGGCGTTACCGTTGCAACGCCGGCATTGACGCGGCCTTTGGGGGACTCGCTGTCAGCATTCGCATAGTCAAAAGCAACGGACGCAAGAGAGTGACCGTCAAGAAGTCCTTCAACCGTAACCTGATCGGAAAGCGCATCGGGCATTGCAAGAACTTCACCGTTATACTGTCTGCGCGAGCTTACAGCGGTAATAGTTACTTTCTTCTGGTAGAAGACTGTAAATTCAAGACCGCTTGAGGCAATCGCGTCCGTAATCTTATAATCGGTTCCAGCTGCGGAGCCGGAATAAGATGTGCCTGAAACAACTTTATTGATCTCCCATCCTGCAATGGGCGGACGGGCGAGAGTAAATGTTTTGCCGACCTTAAGATACTGAATCTCGTCATCCGTGATAGGGGTTCCGTTCATATCGACGTAATGAACCGTTATTTTCGCACTTCTGTATGCGGAATAATAGAAACAGAAAACATTCTGTTCTTCATATGCGGTAAGAACGAAAGTTTTTTCAGCTTCGTCAGGGAAGAATTCTTTGCCCGAAAGCTCAGGATGGGCCGCATAAAGCGCCGCATAATCGACCGACTTTGCTATTTCAACAACGGATGAAGTGCTGCCGGTAACTTGTTTTTCCGCTGTTTCGGCTACGATTATCTCGTCACCCTCATATTCGGAGGGGTCAAGAATATATTTGACTATATATTTATTCGTTTCGGTTTTTGCCAAATAAACAATATTGATTATATTGTCACCAGAGTTTTCCGTGAGAGTTAAGGTTCCGGTGGAGACTTTGGGACGGTAACCTGCAATCGCAATGGCGCTTTCGGTTACAACCTGGCCTGCCGTAAGGTTGGGATTTGTTACGGTCTTTTCGGGAGCGATCTGATTGTTCTCCTCATCGAGATAACGGACCGTATAAGAGAGAGGTTGACGGACCCAGTGAGCATAAACCGTTGTATCAGAGGTTATCTGGGTGTTCCAGTCAAAGAGATCGCCGCCGTTGGCAGAGGCATACCAGCCATCGAACACAAAACCTGCCTTTGTGGGATTACCCGGGTTGGAGGCCTTTTTATATTTTTCAACAGTCTGGCTGTCAAAAAGCTGAGAGGAGGTGTTTTCGCCGTCAACAAAGGTTACGGTATATGTCGGAGCGTTCCACTTGGCGTAGAGTACAAGGTTGTTGGCCGGCATGGTGTTGAATGTATATGTTGCGGTGAGACCGGAGTCGGAGTACCAGCCGGCAAATGTGTAGTCGCTATCCACACCGCACTGTGCCGCAGTAGGCGTCCAGGTGTAAGGTGTTTTATTGATATTGGCATCAAACTTAACGTTGTTAATTGTGTTAAGCAAATTGCTACCATAATAGTAGTCGATATGATAGGTATCGCGGTTGTAGTAGAAGTTATAGATTGAAATGTGTTGATTATAACCATACCCAGTATAAACATAATCATCTTTAGATCTATCATAGGTATAACCTGTAATATCTTTTGCATTCAAGGTTATACCGCCCTCAATTGAGTTGATCGTCTGGCTATGTTCTGTCGACCTTGTGTATCCATCATCATCGGCATTTTGCAACCAGTAATTAACAGTATAGGTTTCACTGTTCTGAAGCCATTGTGCTGTATAAGTTGCGCTTGTGCCACTGTTTGGCAGCATGTCGTTTGTAAGTGTAAAGCGTTTAGTAACAAACGTGCCGTCAAATTCAACGTCTTCGCCGCGCCAGCCCCGGAAGTATACAGTATGGTTGCTATAACTCCATCTAGCTGTTCCATTTCCCGGATTCAGCCAAAGAGAGGAGATGTCCTGACCAAGTTTGGCCTTAACCGTATATGTATAATTATTGTTACCGGTTTTTGACTCTCCATTTAGAGTCGCTGTTACATCTCGATTCTGATTACCAGCGGTTATCGTTCCAGGCCTAAAGGAAAACGTGTACTCGGTCAGCTTATAGTATACATACAGCACCGAGCTGCCATCTGCTTCAATAACCACACTGGATGTCGCATTTTTAGCGGAGTCCACTACCCAACCTTTTCGGGTTATAGTCGGTGCGCCGGATGCCTGAGCAGTAGTTCCGACTGTTCCGGTAGCATCTCGAGAGTTATCATATAAATAGGAAGATGTTGTGCCTGTATCATCATACTTCTCGAACATGTACACAATGGTGTAGTGGACTGTCGCGCCATTCCATTTGGCATAGAGTGTTGTGTTGCCTTCAATCGTTACGGAAGTGCCGGCAGGCCGAGTAAGCTCTTCGTCAAGATACCAGCCGGCAAAAGTGTATCCGGTGCGGGTAGGTATTGCCGAGGAGAGCGAAACGGAAGATTCGTAGGGATAAGTTCCGCCTCCGATGTAGCTGCCGCCGTTTGATTCGTATGTAAGCTGATAATTTCTGCGGGTGTAGTATACGGGGATTTCCTGTTTGGGTTGCCCATCAAGACCTGAGGTGCTTATTTCAACGCCCTCCGCCTTTTCAAGAACCGCATAATCAAACGTTTTGACGGCAGGAGTTACATAGCTGTTGAAAACGCCCTGAACGTCTGCCGTTCTGTCTATTTCCGTATATCCGTCCCCTGTCAGGTCTTTGAGAAGGTATACATAATCATATACCGCAGTAAATGGAACGTATTCTATTGATAATGTAAATTCATTGTTTTCGTCAAAATCCGATTCCTTTATTTCTGCAACGGGCGTTGACGGATAGTAAAGCGGAGCGCCGGGAACTTCGTTTTCGGCGGTTTTTGTTGTAGAGGGAGGGGTAACGGTATAGGGAAGCTCGTGAGCTTCGATTTCAAAGTAGTCGTCGCTGAATTTTACCTTTTTATTATTAGTGACCTCGCTCATATAGTAGTATTCCGTTGTTACCTTATAAACGCTGATAGTACGGAATACCGCGATCGCTCTGAAGCTTTCGGAAACAACGGTTTCAGAAGTAACTTCCGTATCGGAGCCTTCAACAACCCATTTTTCAAATATTCTTCCTTCGATAAACGGATCCTCAGGCATCTGCTGAATCGCCTCGCCGCTGCTCTTGAAATACTGAGCAAGCCTTTCGATAACGGTTTCGCCGTCTTCGTCAAGGATAACGAACGAAACGGAATACTGATCCTTGAATTTTGCCGCAAGACTCAGGTCGGAGGTAACGTGTTCGCCGCCGACATATTCGGTATCGTCAATATACCAGCCGTCAAAATCCTTACCTTCAACAACGGGAGGTTCGGGCAATTCGAGCGGATCATTTTTATAATATGTATCTGTTTTGTAGGTGTCTTCATTTATATTGAAAACAACCGTAAAGACCGTCTGTTCATAGTCAGCCCAGACATCAAGAGTTCTTGTTTCTGGAACGGCAGCATTGTTTACATCAACCTTATTGCTGAAAGTAACGACATCCGTGCCGTTGTTGTATACCCATCTTCCATTGCTGCCGTTTTTTTGCGGGACATCAGGTATATCATTAAGAAAATAGCTTGAATCCGCCGAAACGGTTTCGGAATCAACAAGAGTTGTTTTATCTTCCTTGTAAAAATTGACGGTAAAAACAACCTTTTCGTAATAAGGAACGATAACTGTATCCGCAGTCGGGACGAATGCATCGTCAATAACGGTAAGAGGTTCGATAACGCTAATCGCGTTGCCCTGTCCGCCGTCAACAATCTCGCCTACTGCCCAATACGCGTCATAGTCATCACGGGCAATGACATCAGGGAGAAGATCACCTATAGCGCTATCCGCGTCAACAGTGACGGTGTTATAAACTTCTGCGTCCCTGTTATAGAATGTGACCTTCCATACTTTTACATAATCTGCCTGAACAATCATATCTGAGGTGACGGGTGTTTCGGATGTAAACTCGTTTTCTGTAGGGTTGTTATCAGAATCGAGTATTATCCACTTACCAAAGCGATAGCCGTCACGAGCGGGAGCAGCGGGAATGGTTACAGTGCTGCCCGAGGCGACATCCGGAATGACCTGGTCCTCCTGTCCTTCGATTTTGAAGGTTACGGTGAAGAAATCAGTTTCACCTTCCGCTACGAAATTAAGAGGCATCAGACTGACGATCATCACAACAGAGATGAAAAACGCCAGGATTCGATTGATTCCCCGTGTCTTTTTCATTGTTAATTCCCCTTTTCAGTTGAGTTGTATATTTGTTGTTTAGTTACTATAATAATACATCGCGGTACCATCAGATATTCGGTAATTATTCATTTTGTATTATATCATATTTATTGTGATCTGTCAACATGTTTCTTTTGATTTCCGACAAAAATGGAAAATAACCGAAAAAAAATTCTGCGGTTATATCAGTCTTGTTGATATAATATCTTCGAATAAAAGTCCGTGGTATATTCTCGGAACGAAATGATGTTATTGTGAGATATAATATAATTATATAATAAACGGAGTTCCGGAACCGAAAAAAAGAAAATCAAACGATTATCACATAAGCAGAAAGAACCGAGTTGATAAAAATACAGTTTGTAATGACACACTACGCCCGCACTGCAATCACGGATGACGTAGATCGGTAAAATGAAAGAAGCACCTCTGAACCGTAACGGATCGTAGGTGCTTCTGAGTCTGATGGATTAGTTGTATTTTTATTTTTTACTGATTGTATTTATGCGATGTGTTCCTTCTTTTCGAAGAAGCATATGCCTGCGAGGGTCATGATTGCGGTAACGATAAGCGTTGATGTTACAGGATGTCCGCTTTCAACGTCATCATCTGCCGTATCGGGGATGATTACCGGTGATTCGGGTGCTGTATACTTGTTGGTTATCGTTATGCCTGTTTCCATATCGCCGGCGATTATGGTCATGTAGTTTTCTACCGTTTCTTCCATTACGCCGTACGTTACAGCCTTGCCGTTTTCGTCAAACTTCGGCAGGTCTTTGAACTCGTATGTCCAACCGTCAGCCTCTGTTATCTTGACTGTTGCGATATTCTTTCCGTTACCAAGAAGCGTTACCGTGATGTA
>JAEEGI010023036.1_pt1 | contig 12263 bp, 8 predicted proteins | sample 8958751 | NCBI WGS metagenome assembly JAEEGI01 (sample SAMN16246545, study PRJNA631951) | gut metagenome | biome: gut microbiome; feature: rumen; material: KS-attached | host: Bos | place: Iran: Karaj | collected 2018-10 | reverse complement strand
AGGCGCCGTAGACGTGGGTGTGAGGCGTGGGCTCGGGCGTGTTGGTGGGCGTCGGAGTCGGCGTGGCGGTGGGAGCCGCTGTGGGCTCCGGCGTAGGCGTCACACCGGGAACAGGGGTCACGGAAGGTTCGCCGCTACCTGTTTCGGTCGGCTCGGGCGTGTCCGTGGGCGTGTCGGTGGGCTCCGGAGTGGGCGTGAACGTGGGCGTCGGAGTCGGAGTTTCGGTCGGCTCCGGCGTGGGAGTCGCGGTTTCTTCGGGCACCGGTTCTTCGGTCTCGTCGCCGAAAAGTCCGCTGAAGTCCGGCGTGGGCGTGGGTTCGGGAGTCGTTCCCTCCCCGCCCGGTTCCGGCGTCGGCGTGGCGTTCGCCTGCTGCCTTTCCGCCATTTTCTCCATTACCGGTCTCATCACCTTGTCGGTGTAGAAGTTTCTCAGAGAGGTGTTCATTCCGTTCACGACGCTTATAATGGAAGCGCGCATCGGCGAGTGGTCGTTCACGAAAGAGTTGATCTTGCCGAACCAGTCGTTCGAGTACTCCTTCGGGAATTCCGCCAGCGTTCTGATCTCGCCGGTCGGCGCCTCCTGAGCCTTTTTGTCGGCCCCCGCGACGTGAAGTATCCACGGCACCGCAATCAGCGCCGCGAACAGGCATATAACGATTATCGGGAAAACTTTCTTGTTGTCTTTCATTTTTTCCCTCCTGCGTCAGAAATTCTGGTAGATCGAGGGCGCGTACGAACCGCCGACGATTCTGATGATGCAGAACGCGAGAATCGCGAGCTGAAGTATTACGTCGATTATCCTCACCGGAAGCTTGTCCTTGATTTTAGCGTAGACGCCTCCGAGAGGCCGCTGAAGCGCGCCGCTGAAAAGGATTCCGCAGACCAGCGCGACGATCACCTCGACGCTGAGGTACGTGAACACCGAGTAGACCGGCGACGCCTTGAACGAGAACATCTGGCCGATGAACCTTCCCGCGAAGTCGATGTTGTCGGACCGGAAGAACACCCAGCCGATCATGACCACGAGAATCGTGTACAGCCAGTTGACCGGCTTCACCGGGTTCTTTTTAAGCAGATCGCCCAGGAAAAGCCTCTCTATTATGCTGAACACGACGAAAATCAGGCCCCAGACGATGAACGTCAGGTTCGCGCCGTGCCATATTCCCGTTACCAGGAACACGACCGCCACGTTGAAGCAGGCCCTCGCCTTGCTGCACCGGCTGCCGCCCATCGGAATGTAGATGTAGTCCTTGAACCAGCTCGACAGCGTGATGTGCCATCTGCGCCAGAACTCCTGCACCGAAAACGACGTGTACGGGTAGTTGAAGTTCTCGTCGATCTTGAAGCCCAGCATGCCGCCGACGCCTATCGCCATGTCGGTGTAGCCCGAAAAGTCGTAGTAGATCTGGATCGTGTAAAGAACGATGCCCAGCCACGCGATCGGCGCGCCCATATTGTTCACGTCCATGAACGCCTTTTGGGAGTTGAAGATCTTGTCCACCGTCTCCGCAACAATGTTCGCGATCAGCACCTTCTTGCCGAGACCGTAGCAGAACCGCTTGAGGCCCGCCAGGAAGCCCTCGAGCGAGTGCTCGCGCTTTTCGATCTGCTTCCCGAGGTTGCCGTAGCGCATGATCGGGCCCTGCGTCAGCTGGCAGAGCAGCGTCATGTAGAGCGCGAAGGTCAGAATGTTCTTCGACGGCTCCGTTTTTTTGGTGTAGACGTCCGCTATGTAGGAGATCGACTGGAAAATGATGAACGAGATCGCGAGCGGCATAATGATCTTCATCGCGCCGCTGCCGTCGAACGTCAGAAGGCCCGAAAGCGCCGCGCCGACGCTGCCCCTCTCCGAGAACATTTTGATCATGTTCACGAACATCGCGGTGTACTTGAAGTACACGAGCACGCCCACGTTGAGCAGAAGCGCGACAACGAACGCCGCCGTCCTGCCCTTTTTGTGTTTTTCCGCGTCAATCGCGCCGATGATTATTCCCGCAAAGAAGTTGAGAGCGATCAGCGCCACGAAAAGGAGCAGCTCGTTGATGCCGCCGAACGCGTAAAAAACGAGACTCGCCAGCAGCAGGAATATGTTTCTCGCCGCGGTGGACGCCTTTTCGTTTTTGATCAGTCCCAGCAGGTAGTAGACGATCAGTACCGCCGGGAGGAAGATCTCGATAAATATAACCGATGCAAATTCCATAGAATAGCCTTTCTTAAAGGTTTATATTGCGCATATATTATTATAAAAGGCCGCGGGTGTCAACGGCTTTGTTCTTCACTGCTCTCTTGGTGGGCTTCCGGATCGCCTTCGCCGTCTTCCTTTTCAGGCGCGGGCTGAGCCAGCATCGCGCCGATCTCCTCAGTCGTGAAAAAGTACTTCTTGTTGCAGAAATTGCAGCAGAGCTCGGCTCCGTGTCCGTCCTCGTAGATCTCGGTGAGGTCCTTTCTGCCGACAGCGGCCAGCGCCGCCTGCATCCTGCCGCGGCTGCACCCGCAAACGTAGCCGAACCAGTGCGAAGACTGTATTTCCGGAGAATAGCCCTTGAAAATGTCTTTGACTATGTCGGTCGCGGTCGCTCCGGCCGCGAGAAGAGTCGTCACCGAAGGCAGCCCGCTTATGCGCTTCTCAAGGTCGTCGATAAGGCTGTCCGGCGCGCCCGGCATAAGCTGGATGATGAATCCACCCGCCTTTTCGACTCTGAAAGGCTCCTTGCCCTCCGGGTCCGGTCCGATCCTGACGCCGAGCGCAACGCTGGACGGCACCTGCTCGGAGGCCGCGAAATAGTAGGTCAGGTCTTCGGCGATCTCGCCGCTGACCAGCGCGCTGGTTCCAATGTAAGGCTCTTTGAGCGAGAGGTCCTTGATTATCTGCAGGAAGCCCTTTCCGACTCCCGCGGCGACGTCGATCTTGCCGTCTGAAACCCTGAGAGGCAGTTCCGCCTTCGGGTTTGCGACGTAGCCGCGCACCCTCGCCCTGACGTCCGAAATGCAGACGATTCTGCTGAGGGGGCCCTTCCCGTTGATCTGGAGGCAGACCGAGTCCGTGTCGTTTTTGAGCTGGGATGAGAGGAGCGCCGCCGCCGTCAAAGCCCTTCCGAGGGCGGCGGTCGCCAGCGCCGACGTGCCGTGAATTATCCTCGCCTTTTCGCACGTCGCCGTCGACTCCGCGGCGGTCACTCTGACCAGTCCGTCCGCCGCGATCGCGGTCACCAGAACGTCGTCCGCCAGCAGCGGGTTGCCTTTTTTTAGACCTCCCGCAGCAAGGTCGCCGAACACCTTTCCGCCTATGATGAGCGTGCTTCCGCCGTTGCTTCCGCCTGTGCTTCCGCCGCCTTCCTGTGCATCCTGTTTTTCCCTATTTTCAGTTAAATTCTCCATATTTCACCAATCCTTGCATTTTACGCTTTCCGCGCCTTGTAGAAGTAAAGCACGGCGGACCTTTTCGGTATCCTGACCGTGAGCCCTTCCGCCGCCAGCCGCTCCCCCGGAATCTCGAATTCCTCGCCGGTGAGCCCGTTCTCAAAGCTGTATATGAGCCCTTCGTCCGCCTGCATTTCAGCCGTGAAAACGTCCGGCTCGGCCTTCGTGTTCCTGACAATTTGCACGAAGCCCTCGCCTTTTTCCGGGACGTCGAACTGCATCGCGTAGTAGTCGGCGTTCGACTTCCTGCACACTGTCAGCGGGTAGTAGTCGCCCCCTATCATATAAGGCGCCGCACGCCTCCAGAGCTCGGTCATGCGGTTTCCCGTCGCGAACATCTCCTCACTGTCGTAGTACTCCACCATCGACGTCAGAGCGGGCGCCATCGCGCACTGGTAGCCGAACTCGTCGACCGGTCTCGAAGCCCCGGGCGGGTAGTCGCCGTTCGCGTCGTCCCAGTTGTAGTTGTGCGCGCGGAAATAAGGAATCCACTCGAACATCTCCCGGTGCTGCTTCTGCTTTATCGGGTGGACGCCGTAGCCCACGTCCGTATAGTGAAGCGTGACCGCCCTCTTCATCGTCTCTATGTCGTTGCGGCGGCCTCCCGACGAACAGGAGTCGATAATCAGCCCCGGGTTGCGCTCCAGAAGCGTATCCCAGTAGCGGTAGTAGCCCTGAATGTGGGCGTTCTCGACCGCGCCTTCCCTGTTTCCGGTCTCCGCGGCCTTCCACGCCGCCGCCGGCGCGAAGTTGAAGTCCTGCCGGTAGATGCCGACCTTGAATTCTTTTATATAGCTGTCGACCGTTTCGATCACCCAGTCGAGGCATTCGCGGTCGCCCAGATTGAGCAGCATGTAGTTCGGATGGTTGAGGCGCTCCCATTCTTTTTCTTCGAGAATCCACTCCGGGTGGTTCACGTGCAGCCACGTGCCCCTGTGAACGCGCTCCGGCTCGAACCACAGCAGCAGCTTGATACCGTTTTCGCAACACTTTTCGCCCACCGGTCCAAGTCCGTTAGGCCAGTTCTCGGGGTTGGGACGCCAGTCGCCGGTGACGGTCCAATCGTATCCGCAGCGGTACCAGCCCGCGTCGATCCACCAGACGTCCGGCTTCATTCCTTTTTGAATGTACGTGTCGATCGCGCTGATCTGGTTCTCCTCGGTGCAGCCGCAGAACTCCTGTTTGCCGTCGATCATCCACGTGTGCAGGCAGAGCATCGGTCCGATCGCCTTTTCGCCTTCCCGCGGGATCACCTGCGCGAAGTACCACCTGCGCCACATGTTCCTCGCCCTGTCCGCGGAGCCGTCGCAGGTCATCACAATAAGAGAAGGCGTCCTGATCGTCTCGCCCGGTTTCAGGTACGTGCGCAGCCTCTTCTGGCCCGCGAAAAGCCTCACGCCTTCCTCTCCGGTCTCGAAAACCGCCTTCCAGTCGCCGCTCCAGCCCACCGCGCAGTTGGCGCACCAGCCGTCGAACGTCAGTCTGAAATACGGGAACGCGCCGAAACACGGCACCCCGCGCTCCGAAGCGATCTCAAACCTTCCCGGCTCAAGAACCGTCTCCCAGAGCTCGTACCCCGACGCGTCGCAGGTGTCGCCGTTCCCGTGGTACAGTACCGGATTCCTCCCGCGCAGAATCATCCCGCCAGCGAAAAGGTCCGAAATGACCGGCGAGTCGCTCTCCGCCGCGTTCGTGATGAAAAACACCCACTCCGCCACCGGGAATCCGTCGTAGCGCGTGTACTCCGCCCTTATGTCGAGCCCCTCCGCGTTCCTGCCGGTGATGACGGTGACGTCCTTCTTCCTTTCAAAATCGCGTCTTCTCTCCGAAACGAGCGGCGAAAACTCCGCGGGAATGCCCTCTATCAGCCTTCCGTCCGCCCTGAACGTCAGCGGAACGTCCTCAAAAAGCTCTTCGCCAAAAACAAAAACGCCTTTCAGACGCTCGAAATCCCTCTCTGCAGGCAGGTTGTTCTCCATAATAACCTCCGTAAGGCCGGCCGCCGCATATCCCGCGCCCCTCAATCCGTGAACGCGCCGCGGCTCCTTAAAATATCGCGGATTTGGTCCGGTTGACTCATTATACTACCTCCGCCCGCCTTTTTCAACAAATCACGGGAATTCGCGGACCGGCAAAAAGCTCCTTTCCCGCCCCTGCTTTTTTTGGCATTTTTTCAGAATGAAGTGTATAATTAGACCGTACCGCGGCGAAGCGTGCGCATTTTAGCGTAAAGTTGCGGAAAGTCGCGGCAAAACCGCACCGACAATGTTTTCGAAGGAGACAGGAAATGCAGATACTGATAGTTGAAGACGAAGTGCGACTCGCGAAGGCGCTGAAGCAGATTTTGGAAGAAAAGAATTATATGGTGGAAATGGTCCACAACGGCGAGGACGGCGTGGACTACGGAATGAGCGGTGTTTACGATGTGATCATTCTCGACCTGATGCTCCCGAAGCTGAACGGTATCGAGGTGGCGAAAAGGCTCCGCACCGGCGGCGTCGAGACGCCCATCATCATGCTCACGGCCAGGGACACCATCAGAGATAAAATTGCCGGACTCGACAGCGGCGCGGACGACTACATGACCAAGCCGTTTTCTCCGAACGAGCTTCTCGCCCGGATCCGGGCGGTCACGAGACGCCACGCGGAGGTGCTTGCCGACGTCATTTCTTACGGCGACATCACCTTCAACATATCCACGAACGAGGTCTCCTGCGGCGACAAATCGATCCGCCTCAACTTCAAGGAAGCGGAAATTCTGAAGCTCCTTTTCCTCAGGAAGAACGTTCCGGTCTCCAAGGAGGACCTCCTGACGAAGGTGTGGGGCTACGACTCCGAGGCGGGCGACTCCAACGTTGAAGCGTACATCAGCTTCATTCGCAAAAAGCTGAGCTTCATCAACTCGAACGTGACCGTCGTCTCTCTCAAAAAAGTCGGCTATAAGCTGGAGGAGAAAAAATGCTGAAAAAACTGAGAAACCGCATAGTTCTCACGAACGTTCTGACGGTCGGCGTGCTCGTTCTGGCCGCGGCGGTAATCGTCTGCGTGCTTGTGTGCAGGAGCGAGCGTAACAAGATCAACAACCGCCTTGACAAGACGGTGCAGCTTATGGACACAAGGTCTTTCACGCCCCAGTTCTTCAGCGACGGATTCGGATTAGGCGACGGGAACGGCTCAGGCTCGGGCTCGGGTTCGGGCGAAGGCGGCATCCAGCCCGACATTCCCGGCGGCTCCGAGGGACATCTTCCCGGCGGCGCAGATTCGGGAAGCGACGACATTATGCGGCGCGGGCAGTTCATTCCCGGAACCGCGGTGGCGGTCATTCTCGACGGGAACAACGAAATCATCGCCAGCGGCGAGTTCTCCGCGACAATGTCCGAAGAGGCACTCTCCTTCTGCATCGACAAGGTGCTGAGTTCCGCCAAGGAATCCGGTTTCATCTCCGAGGTCGGCGTCTTTTATTTAAGGAGGGAAGTCAAATCCGGCACCTGCATCGCGTTCACCGACAGAACCGACTTCGACGCCACTCTGGAGAACGCGGTAATCCTCGCGGCTGTCATCGTTCTGCTTATAATGCTGCTCGTTTTCGGCGTCAGCATCATGCTCGCCTCCCTGGCGGTGCGTCCGGTCAAAGAGGCCTGGGATTCCCAGAAGCAGTTCATCGCGGACGCGTCCCACGAACTCAAAACGCCGCTCACCGTCATTCTCGCGAACACGAACATTCTCGAGTCGCAGACCAAAGACGACCGGCTCCAGTGGATTGAGAGCACCCGCGACGAAGCGGACCGCATGCAGCAGCTTATTGAGGAGATGCTCTTCCTCGCGAAGTCCGACGCCGGCGCGTTCAATATTGTCAAAGGCGACGTGAATCTCTCCGATCTCTGCGAGCAGAGCTGCCTGTGCTTCGAGCCGGTGGCGTTCGACCGCGGCGTAAGCATTGAAACCTCGGTTGAGCCGGACGTGACGGAGGTCACCGACGGGAAGATGGTCGAGCGCATTCTCGGAGTTCTTCTCGACAACGCGGTCAAGCACGCGGAAAAAGGCTCCACGATCACTCTCTCCCTCGGGAAGACCGCCCAGCACACCGAGATTCTCGTTCACAACTTCGGCGACACGATCGCGCCCGAGGACCTTCCCCACATTTTCGACAGGTTCTTCAAGGCGGACAAATCCCGCACCCAGGACTCTGCTGAAAACGGCTTCGGCCTGGGGCTGGCGATCGCCCACGATATCGCGGAAAGGCTCGGAGCGACCCTCTCGGCGGCCTCTTCGGAGCAGTACGGAACGACTTTCAGATTCACGCTCTAAAGCCGCTTAAAGAACGATTTAGTACGTTTCAAGAACTTTTCCCGCGCGAAAACCGCTGTCAGGCGCCTTGCGGACCCTTTGTGGACCGGCCGGGGCGCCTTTCAGACATTAAATTCCCGAAAACGCTTGAAAACTTCGCGCGCGCGTGGTATCATAAATCTGTATTTGGTGAAAAAACGCCTCTCCGGCACACGGCGCCGCGTCCGGCCTTTTCCGGCACGTTTCCGCCGCGCATTCCCGGGGCATAAGTCAAAGGCATAACAGTCGAAGGACGGTATTATGAAGAAACTTTCACTCAAAAAGAACATTGCGACCAGAGTTGCCGCGGGCGCCCTCGCCTGCACGATGGTCTTCGGAGGCCTGATTCTCTCGTCTTCCGGAGCCGACTACAAAGGGGACATCTCCGACACTAAAGAAGACCTCAACAACGCGAAGGACAAGCTGAGCGAGATCGAGAAGAAGATTCAGGAGCGGCAGGACTACCTCAGGCGCCTCACCGCCGACATCAACGACCTCGAATCCGAGCGCATCAGCCAGATGAGCGAGCGCGACATCCAGATCGCGGAGCTTAAGGCGCTCAAGGATGACATCGAGAATTTCGACGCCGAGCTCGAGAGAATGGAGCAGGAACACGCTGAACTCGAAAATCTGCTGCTGGACCGTTCCCGCATCATGTACCAGTCCTCCACCGACTTCGAGCTCATCCAGCTCTTTTTCAGATCCAAGAACATTTTCGACTTCATCGAGAAGCTCGACATCCAGCGCAAAATGATTGCCGAGGACAAGGCGCTCATGGAGCAGCTGAAGGACAGCGAGCGCGCGATCGAAGAGAAGCGCGAGCAGCAGCAGACGCTTTTCGCCAACAAGGAAGTTCTTCTCGCGGAGCTTGAAGGCGCGATTTCAGACCTCGAGAACAACCGTGAGATTGTCGAAGGACAGTACGCGACGCTCTCCGACCTGATCACCACTCTTGAGGGGCAGGCGAACGACTACCAGGAACAGGTCGCGGAGCTCACCGACAAGCTGAACGAACTCGAACGCAAGCAGCGCGAAGCCGAAGAGGCGGCGCGCAGGGCCGAGGAAGAGCGCAAGCGCAAAGAGGAGGAGGCCAGAAGAGCCGCCGAGGAAGAGCGTAAACGCAAAGAGGAAGAGGCAAGAAGAGCCGCCGAGGCCGCCGAAGCCGCAAGGAGAGCCGCCGAAGAGGCGCAGCGCGCGAAAGAGGAAGCCGCCAGACAGGCTGCCCAGAACCGCGACCCGCTCGACGCCGGATTCATCTGGCCCATCGAAAAATATTACTGCTTCACCGGCTATTTCGGCTACCGTACCCACCCGATCACAAAACAGTGGGCGCTCCACAGCGGCGTCGACCTCGCAGCCTCCACCGGCACCAAGATCTACGCAACGCAGTCGGGAAAGGTCAGCCTCGCCGACTGGAACGGCTCCTACGGCCTCTGCGTCATAATCGACCACGGCAACGGCCTCCAGTCCCTTTACGGCCACTGCAGCAAGCTCCTGGTCTCCAAGGGCCAGACGGTCACCCAGGGCCAGACGATTGCCCTTGTCGGAGCGACCGGGGGCGCCACGGGAAGTCACCTCCACTTCGAGGTGCGACTCTACGGAACGCCTGTGGATCCGCTGCCCTACCTTAAAGGAAAGTATTAATTATCTTGTTTGATTACTGAAAGAGCGGGCTCCGCGAAGGGGCCCGCTCTTTTTGATAGTTCTTTTGCTCGTTTAACGGTTCCGTCAACGTTTGTGAAGAATCGACGCAGCGACTCTGTCCGCTGTCTGCTTTCCGCAGAGTTCCTCCGCTATCGCCAGCGCGAAGTCAAGCGCGGTTCCCACGCCCCTCGAGGTGATCACTTTTCCGTCCTTTACGGCCTTCTCCTCCGAGTACAGGCACCTTGTCGCGTCTATGGCTCCGGGGTATGAAGTGGCGCGGCGCCCTTCCAGAAGCCCCGCTTTTTCCAAAACGCACGGCGCCGCGCATATCGCGCAGACAAGCTTTCCTTTTTCGTGAAACTTGTTTGCGGCGTCAGTCGCCCGCGAATCGTCTCTCAGCGTGTGCGCGTTCGGAAGACCTCCCGGGAACACCAGCGCGTCAAAAATGTCCGCGCAGTCTTCATCCACAGTGCGCCCGAACACCGCGTCCGCCGCCACGTCTATGCCGTGCGAACCGTGAAGAACGTTCCTGCCCGTCATCGAGCAGACCGTCACGCTGCAGCCCGCCCTTCTCAGAATATCGACCGTCGTCAGCGCCTCGACCTCCTCGAAGCCGTCGTGAACCATCATAAGCACCTTTTTCATTTCCGCACCGCACCTTTCATTTCCCGTTTTTCCGGCCGTTAAGCCTTTGTTGATTATACCTGTTTCAGGCATGTGCTTCAACAGGCATTTTCCGTGATTTTCCTACGTTTTCCGCGTTTTTCCGGCATTTTCCGCCGCCGCTGCAATCGTTCCCGCATTATTTCCGCACTGTTCCAAGTCGTTCCCGCCCTATTTCCCGGAAATAAAAAATCCGCGCCTCCGGAACGTGCTTTCCCGAAACGGGTTCGCATTTATCCGGAAACGCGGAATTCGGTTATTGTTCAGCGGTGGCCGCAGTAGCAGGCTTTTACGCCGTTACGGGAGTCACGCTTGCGAACTTGGCGTCGTCGATGATCTTGATCGCCTTGTTGTTCTTCTTCGCGAGCTGGTACTTCGCGCCGCCGTCGGCAACCTCTTTGGAGGTGTCGTCATCGGACTTGAGCGCCTTGAGGGAGTTCAGAACCACCGACCTCACGCAGAGAGTCGCGGACGATTCTTCGTCTTCGGCGGGCTCGTCCTCGGTGCTGGTGTTGATGTCGAGAATGCCGGTGCACTTCGTGATGTAGTAGCGGGTGTCGTCCTCGAAGAGTTTCAGCTTGGTCTCCTTGAAGTTGCCGCTGTCGTCGGTAATGCTCTCAAGGGTGTAGTCGTTCAGGTCGGGGTTGGGCTCGACAACAGGGGTGTTGCCGTTCTCTTCCTCGCCGGTCTCCTCGCCGGACTCTTCGCCGGTCTCGCCCTCTTCCTTGTCGCCCTCTTCGGCAGCCTCTTCAGACTTCTCGGTGAGCGTGCTCTTCACGGCTTTGCGGGTGTCGTCGGTCCACTCGAGGGAGTGCGCAAACGTGCCAAGGAAATCGGTGGAGGAAGGAGTTCCGTTGAAGGTGTTGGCGCCCTTCGCGGAAGCGTAGAGAACGCCCTCTTTGGCGGCGATGTCTTCAAGCGTGGCGTCGGTGTAGTCGGGAACCGCCTTGATGTCGTTGCCGTCTGCGTCCTTCTCACCTGTTGCAACTTCCGCGATGCCCTTGCCGGTGTACTTGCCGTCCTTAAGGAGCGCGTCGAAAATCGCCTTGACCTTCGTCTCGGTCTCATCGCACTTCTTGTTCCATTCCTCGAGCTTCTTGTTGTACTCTTCGAGGTCCTTCACGTACTTGTCGTACGCGTCCTTCTTGGTCTTGTACTCGGCGTACTCTTCGGAGGTCTCGTCCTTGTTCTCGGGCTCGGTGGGCTCAGTGACCTTGGTGGGCTCGGTAGGCTTGGAACCGGGCTTCGCGATGACAAGAGAGGTCAGGTTGATTCTGCGGTAGTCGTCGATGTGCGCGTTGTACTCGTCGAGAACGGCCTGCTCGCCGTTGCTCTTGACGTTCCCGTCTTCATCTTTATAGTACAGATCTTCGACTTTGTAGGTCTCTTCGAGCTTGTCTCTGTACTTCTCGATAGCCGCGAGCTTGTTGGCATACTTGCAGTACTCGTCGAGCTCGTCATAAGTGACGTTGACGCCGGTCACAAGCTGGCAGATCTGGTCAACGGAGTAGGAACTTCCGTACATCTGGTAGTAGATGTTGATGTAGTAATTGAGGTTGTTCTTGATGTTCGTCTTTTCCTGCTTGGTGAGTTCGCAGCCGTTCTTCACAGCGAGACGGTACTTGCCGTTGAACTCGGCGACCTCTTTGAGGGCGTGCTCCTGCGCCTCGGCCTGCTTCTCAGCGGTCCAGTAGGAACTCGCGGAATAGTTCTCGTCGGCCTCGCTCGCCTTGGTCTGCATTTCCGACACCGCGTCGTCAAGGAATATTCTGTATTCGAGAACGGGAACGCGCTTGCCGTCGACAAGACCCACGTACGATTTGCTGTCCGCGTCAATGAGAACAGCAGCAACTATCGCGGCGGTAATGACCGCGACCGCTATAACGATGATTAAAATAATTTTGGTATCGAATTTGGAGACTTTCTTGGGGGTCGGTCTCTTTTTATCATAAATACCCTTAGCCAAAATGCTCAACCGCCTTTTCTAAAATGTAAGTAGTTTGCTCCTGCGGCAGGTCCGGGAACCGGCCCGGAAGAGACTTCCCGTCTCACCGCTCCGCAGAATAAAGCAAAGGATATTATACACTTTCAGGATTCTTTTCGCAACACCTTTTTTATTAAAGATTATTTAATTGTGAAGTGAAAAGTTAACTTCCACTTCAGGTGGCGCGAAGTGGAATTCTGTCTTGCGGGAACTTCCATTTGTAATT
>JAEEGI010023032.1_pt1 | contig 12263 bp, 4 predicted proteins | sample 8958751 | NCBI WGS metagenome assembly JAEEGI01 (sample SAMN16246545, study PRJNA631951) | gut metagenome | biome: gut microbiome; feature: rumen; material: KS-attached | host: Bos | place: Iran: Karaj | collected 2018-10 | reverse complement strand
CGATCTGGGAGAAAGACGAAAAGCTCAGAATCGCGATCACGCTTAAAGGGAACTTGCGGCATCATATGGACTTTTATGACGAGGACGGAAACTTGACCGACACCGCGTTTGAAGCGATGGCGGAGGAAATGGATTCCGAAGACTATGCAGGATTCATAGAACACCTGGCGGAGGAAGCCGCAGCTGAGACCGAGGATTACGGCGAAACGGCCTGATTTCAGGGCAAAAAAATCCCCGGAGAACGGTCAAATTCTCCGGGGCGATGTGGCGTGTAGTCTAAAAAGATCGGATTGCGGGAAAAACGAGGGTTTTGCCCGATTTTGCCGTTTTGCGTACATGCCAAAATATCGGTAGTACGTGCTTAAAAGATCGGATTTGGGTTTCTCTGTCTCTAAGTGCGCCTCCTTAGCAAAACCCATATGACAATTATATAACCGTGTGTCATTTTTTCAACGCAGTCCAGTCCAATTTGTTAAACTTCGTTTCTTATTAAGTGTTCCAGATTCTTTAGGCGGATGTTGTCTCGATAAACGCTAAAATGAATGCTTCCCATTCCTCATAATCTATTTCGCAATATGTTATCCGTTCGGGCTCTCCCGCCTTGACATATTTCTGTGTTCCCGCACATATAAACTCTTCTGATCCTGACTCATATGTTATTTTTACATATAATCCAAACAAATTTGAATGAGGATCACTGACTATGATGGAAATATATCTTTTTTCTTTAAAGTTATTCAGCATTCCAAATGACTCGCAAAATTCATCAAAACGATTCGCCGAAATCACGGCAATTGGTTTTTCGCCATCTCCAACTTCATAATCCGGATAGTCTTGTGAATCTATGCGATTAAATATTTCGATTGATTTGATTGCATCATCTTCAATATGTAATGTGTATTTTTTCCCTACAGGAATAACTATACATGATGATAATGACACAGTTAAAACAAGGGCGAGAATAGATAACATAGTGCTCCTTATTAATACGTTTATATAATGGCCATGAATACTAATTTTGCCCTGCCTTGAAATCTTTTTTTGCATTTTCATTCACCACTTTCTACAAAATATAACAATTCTTAGGCTTACTTTGGATTGTCTCCCCACCAAAAAAAGGCAGGAATAATTAGGTGCCCCAGAATATAGTATGCCAATGCATCCATATAATACTTTTCAGTTTGTCCATGCGATGCATTGCCCAAAATATCGGCCATTGTTTCCCACGGAGCATAATAGTAAGCATTCTGGCCTAAATCCGATCGTCCGTCATATCCGCCTAAAACAGCAGAAGAAGGAATTGCAACCGTTACTAGAAACGTCGACAAACTCATCATAGTTAATTGAAAAGAATGCCCTTTTTCATGGTTAAGTGTACTCTTTCCTTCGCCATCTGCCAAAAAAATCGCGCCAAATGTCCCTGATCGTTGGCCTCTTCCTATCTTGATCACTGGTATTCCATCGATGAAAGACACCTTGTTCATACTTAAAACATTGCTTGTATCTGAGTTAAACGGATTATATCCAATTCTTTTTAAATCTTCTTTCACGTCCTGATCAAAACAAGAGGCAATACACATTCCAATATATGAGCCAACTGAAACGGATAGTTGAAATTCGGCTCCACCGGTTGGTGATACTAAACAATGTAAAAGAAATGTGATTAATAGAGCACATCTACCCGAAAAATCAACATGATTCACCGGATCATTCCCGCAATATGCGAACAGGTTACATCCAAGCGGACCTTCTCCAACGTTCAATTGAGAGTCTGCGTTGATGAACCTCCCAATCATAGGGTCATAATACCTGCTCTGCAGGTAGTAGAAACCCGTTTCGTTGTCGTAGTAATACCCGCGGTATCTGATCGGGTTGATATAGCCGATGGTTGCCGTGTTGTGGGTTATATCCGTACCGCTGCCGTCTTTGATGGACAGCAACTTGCCCCAGGTGTCATAGGTATACGCGGCAACGACTGTTCCTGAATTGTTGACGATATGCGTTACGTCGCCCTGTGCGTTCCGGATATACTTGTAGTATGTGGCGCTGCCTCCGTTTTGCGAATACGCGAAGCCGCATATCCTTCCGGCAGGATCGTAATCGTATACTATTTCATATAACCCGTTTTCAGCCCATTCAGATTTGAGTGTGCTTCCTTCCCAGAAATAGTTGATTCTTGTCGAGACATTGGCACTTGTAACAACCGTTTTCCTTGTCCTGAGTCCGTCCGCGTCATACAGGTAACTGTGCGCGTAATTGGAACCGTATGGCGTCACCGAGGCCAGCTTGTTGCCGCGAGTCCAGGTCAGTGTTTTCAGCAGGTAGGAAACGGGATTACCTATCGCGTCATAAGAGAAATAGGTTGCGGATCCGTAGTATGAAGAAAGCAGGTCTTTGAACGTGGAATCGTATCCGAAAGGTGACTGGTATGCGAAAAGCGGGCTCGCCGGAGACAGCGCCGATGTGTCTATGATCGGGCAGTATGTGTATCCGACTCTGGATATGATGTTGCCGCCGCTGTCGTAGTTATATACTATCGTGTAGCCGTTTCCGTTGTTCAGCTTTTTGTTGTCCTCGCGAATGAGCTGACCGAGAGCGTCATACTCATATCTCGCGACCTGGACGTTGTTTTCAAAGATTTTTTCTATCTTCCCGTTATCGTAATAAGTATACGATATTTCCGGTATGGCGGAAAGAGAACAGGTCTCCTCTGTAACAAGGGCAGTCTTGTTGATAACGGTTATCTGTCCGCTTCCCGTGTTTACAGTCTTGTTGTAGTCCTTGTAAGTGTACGTTTTCGAAACGTTGCCGTTGGAAGCGCTTGAAATCCGCCCAAGGGAGTCGTAAGCAATCGTTTTTGTCCCGAGAGATCCTTGCTTTGTTATTGTTTTAGCACCGTCATTTCGGGTTATGTAACTGTTGTATACTTCTCCGGTCGACGCGGAGGTAAATATCTCGTAATCAACGTCTGAACTTGTCGAGTAGTGGTAAAGCACGCTGTTCCCGTCGCTCGACATAATATATTTCAGCTTTCCGTCCCGGTTATAGCTGTATTCCTTTGTCACCGGATCTGACGGGTCTGAACGGTCAACATATTTCACAACGTTGCCGTTTTTGTCATAATACCATGCGAACGTCGCGGTGTCAACCGTCGCGTTCTGTGAATAAGCTATAAACGTCAGATTGCCCAGAGAATCGTAGCCGTAATATTTGTTCTGGCCGTTGCCGTAGCTGAGTCTTGACATCTGACCGAGTGCACCGCCATAGGTATAGGTTGCCATTGTACGGTTAAGACCACCGTTTGCGTCAAGTATTGTGAATGACGTCCGGTTTCCGGCATTGTCCGTTCCTAGCGAATACGAAAATCCGTTGTGCGATATATTTGTGTAGTATTGACCGTATGAAAGGCCGAGCGAGGCGGCGCCTTCGGCCTCATTTGTCAGTCTTCCGTACGAGTCATACGTGTAGGAGGTGACTTTGCCGTCACCGTCTGTTACAGACAGGAGATCTCCTGTACTGCTCTGGTACGAATATGTTACGTATCTGCCGGCCGTATCGGTCTCTTTTTCCAAGAAGCGTCCGTTTGAGGTATACGAATATAAAGAGTGCGAAGTCTGCGTTCCGTCGGTATACGTGGCTGATTCGATCAGAGAGCCGTGAGAGTTGTATGTATAAGAGGTCTCGGTCAGGATGTCGTCCGCTCCGGTGATATTTGGATCAAATGTCTCACTGATATGTGTAACCGCAAACGGATTCTGAACGTTATTGTAAGTGTAATTTACGGTTGTAACGTTTCCCTTTTTATCCGTGTACAGCGTTTGCCCGACGGATTCGGAAAAGCTGTCGACATAGGAATAAACCTTTTCCCCGCCGGAAAAGCTCTTTCCGTAAATGATTCTTCCTAAACTGTCGTAAAGGTACTGACTTCTGTCAGAGTAGTCGCCAATCCCGGTAACATATTCTGCAACAACTCCGCCGAAGCAGACGTCTGTGTAATTGTAACCGTTGACAAGGCTTATGCTCACATAGCTTGAGTATCCGGTGACAGGAATAATTACGCTGACGTACTGCCATTCGCTTACGGCGTTCGAGAAGAGCAGCTCCACGTCGTCGAAACCGGCGTTCGCAAAATGTACGGTTATTCCAAACTTTCCGGAACTGACCGCCTTCCCCTTGCCGAAACCGCTGACAACAAGGTAGCCGCCGCTAAATACGGATGTGGGCAGGACCTGACTCAGGCTGCGTTCCTCATTTATACTGCCCGGGATGGTGACATAATTGATTCTGTCGCTGATAATCACGCTCGGGGTAAACGTACCGCCCGGTGTCCAGGCGGATGTTCCGTTGTAGAATCCGCTGTCGGACAGCTGGTTTGTCGCTCTTGAATTTGCTCCTTTTGTTAGCGAAACGAGGTCGAAATACAGGTTGCCCTGCTGATTCTTTATGCCGATAAGAATACAGACACTGCCGAATATAGCGCTTGTAGGTATTTCAAAGGTGTATTGCGCGCAGACGTTCGTCTCATAATGCATCGGAGAAGAGAGAAGTTTTACACCTGTGGAACCGGAGGTGTTGTACATTATTCCAAGTACGATCCCGCCGGGTCCGGTCAGGTTAGTGGAATCTATCTCCACAGACAGTGTATATGTCTCCCCCAGAGCTGCCGCAGGAACGGGATATTTTGCGTAAACTTCCGTTGACTGGCTGTCAGATTTCAGTTTGAAGCAGTCACTTCCGTATTTTGCGAGAGGAAAAGGCGAATTCGAAGTTACTGAGGAAAAGTCTCCGCTGCCGGAAACCGTGAGCTGTGTCCATGCGCCCGTTTTCTCCGTAAAATCTTTTACCAGATTTCCGTCGGTCATTACCGCTGAAGTGTTTCCGGAAAGAAGGTTCATCTTCGCAAGATTTCCGCCCTCGTAATCGCTTCCCGATACGTTTCCGAGGCTGTCAAAAACAGCGGATGTTCTTCCGGAGCGGTCGAAATAGATGTATTCCGTGTAAAGAGCTGCTGGCGAAAGAGATCCGTACCGGTGACCGTATTCGGTGTGCCCGCCGTATGTTATATATGCTATTTCTTGCAAGGAATACGATGTACCGCTCCCGAGTCCCCATTTGAAGACATAAGAAACCGGGTATATTCCACTAACGACAGTGGAAGAATACGAAAATGAAACGTACTGCCTGTCAGATGTTTCGGAAGTTGTTTTGCGGTATCCGAATCGGGACATTGTTCCGTTTGAGTTGTAAACGAAATTCGTGCTTTCCCCAACCTGGGTACTTATTTTTGTCAGGTTGCTGCCTGTGTACGTTAAGGATACAGCTCGTGAAACGCATGACAGATTTACCATGCCTGCCAGATAGGGCTGACCGTACATGAAAGTAATGCCCACTCCGTTTCCGTCCGTTACTCCAGTTATTTTGGGCGTTGCCCCGTCGTAATAAACATGATAACTGTCACCGAAGCCGTTTGTATAGACAGTCAGATATCCGTATTGATTGAACTCGGCTGTATTACCGTCGCCGTAGTCAAGAAGCCGTGTGCTTGAGTTGTATGTCCAATACGGGTTTTCCTCAGCAGTATATATTGTGCCGGATGTGTGTATGAAACAGTGCTTTCCGCCGGTGCCGTCGGTCAGAACATAATGTGTATAAGTATCGCCGTTTATATCTGTGACCGTCTCCGCCTTCATCGTCTGAATGATAGAAAGACGCCAGCCGCTTCCGTAATACGAGTCCGTTGCGGTTCCTTTGAAAGCTGAGCTGTATACGAGATCAATCGAGACCGGCAGTATTTCACCTTTTGTGGATATTCCCGGATGAACGAAAAACAGATCGCCGTTGATATCTTTAATATACGCAGTGCCGGAACCGTCGATTGAGATCGAGTGTGTGCTCTGGTATGAATTGAGGCCGGAATTGTCCGAATATGTTATCTGAACGGAGGAAACGGTCATCGGCAGCAAAGTCGGGAAATTCCCGGAAAGGAGTTCTGTCGTCAGCGCGAAACCGTAATTATCTCCAAACAATGTGGATCGTATAATTTCTGTTATTTTCAGGTCAAATTTCACCTGCATAGTTCCGAAAATCAGACAGCCGTCTTTTTTTGCGGAGTCTGTCAGTCCGGAATATGATGAAGGAACCTGGGGAACACTGCCTCCGCTGTAAACCGCTGACGGCGACCAGGAAGAACTGATTTGCTCTGACCGGAAAGCGACCGTGGAAATCATCATTACAGGAGAGTAATAGTTCCCGCTGAAAGAAGCTGTGGCGTCGGAAATAACACAGCCGGCAGGAAGCCCGGTCAGCAAGTCTTCAGAGAACCTGATATATGATGTAAATCCATGTCCGACGGATATCCCGTATCCACGTATTGCGCTGTTAACGTACACAGCTTCATACGCCTCGTCGCCGTCGGGATCAATTATTTCTATTGTCGGGTCAATCGCCACCGGAAACTCTCTTTCGGGCGCGTTGATCCATTCTGCGTCGGCAACGATCGTGACGATGTATCCGGTTTCATTCTGCTCAAGCGTCAGTTGCAGACCGTCAGAAATCTCACCCTTGGCATCAACCATAATTGCCGCGGAAAGAATGAAGACGGCATCGCCGGATTCGCTCAGTAACTGAACGGAGTCGTCTTTACATTCAACGCTATACGCATCGGTGAAAACTTTGAACGAATAAACATACTGTTCATATCCGCCTTCGCCGACAAGTATATTCTCTTTAATTTTGTATGGTTCAAGAACGTATTCAAGAGAAGCCGAAGGGGAGCTTTCCGTTTCGCCGAATATGTCCGAATAAACGATCGAACCGCTCTCACACGGATTTTCGGTCAGCAGCTCGTCGTCTGTATGTGGTGACGTAAAATACACTGCCTCGGCAGAGTCAGAAGCGATGTTGACCGGACTCAAAGCAAGTGTTATGCCGCCGAAATTCAGTTCGAGCAGGTTAGTATCATTTAAGAAACCGGATTTGAATCTAAGCGAATACGGAGTGTCTTGTGTCTGATATAAATCTTCTTCCTTTTGTAGCGTAAGATTGATCTTTCGCCAATATCCTTCGTTTGTTTTGTAATTGACCGGACGGCCAAAGATAAGGCGTGTATAGTTGCCGCTCTCGAGTGCGTAGTTTCTGGTAAAAGCATTGGAAATATCCGGGATTTCGTACGAAACATCGGAACGTTTATATGGTGCGACGTCTTCAACGGTTGCGGGTTTTCCGAGTTTTGCAAGCGCGGCTTGTTCGTATTCGGCAAACAAACTTGAACTCGTGGACTCTTCCGGTTCGAATGCGGAATTACCTTCCTCGAAACAACCTGTAAAATCATCGATCGGCACAGTTTGTGGCACCACACCATCCTCCGCCAAAATGACCATTCGTGCGGGTAGCAATGTGGCAACCATTGTGATAATCAGCAGAATAGCGATTGCCTTGATACCTGTGTTTTTGGCTGATTGATTCATTGTTATCCTCCATTTCTATTCTCTGCGCAGGTTTGACGCAAGCCCCTTGTTGTCAGCCTCTTGCGACTGGCAGTAATGATTCTGGCAAGACAACGCTGTTGACTTGGGCTGTTAATCCAATTATAATTAACATAAGAACAGATTTCGACTGCACGGATTGCCAAAAGTGTCGCAAAAATACGAAATCATTCATTTTTCAGGAGGCTTTTTATGTCACACTCGCGTAAACAGGACCCTCGATCTGCTGCCACAAAAGAAAAAATCATAAATGCATATATCCAGTTGCTTTCTGAAACCAAACCGGAATACGTCTCCGCTTTGGAGATATGTGGAATTGCCAAAATCCACAGAAGTACATTTTACAGACACTATGAAGGCCTCAGCGATATTGAGGTCGATATTGAGAATATGGTTTTAAAAACATTCTCAGATATTTTAGACAACACGCCCCTTGACGATTTTGTAAACGGACGCAAGGAATTTCTCAGAACAGTTAGCGAAACAATCAAAAGCGATTTGTCATTCTACACAAAAGTCCTACTGATCAACCAGAGAGTCGGTTTCATTGAAAAGATTGATGCAATCATACGGAACAAACTGAAAGAAACGATTAGTGATAAAACCAACCTGTCCGATGACGAGATTGATTATGTTTTTACCTTCGCGGTTGCCGGAAGAATTGCAGTCTACAGAAAATGGATTCTGAGCGGGTTCAAACAGTCCGAAGAAACCATTTCCGGAATTCTCGAGAAAGTATCCTCGAACGGATTTGATGCCTTCCTGCACCGGGAAGGCGATTGTGCTGATATGACTGAAAAAGTGTAAAAAAGCAGATTGATTTCGTTGTCTTTCAGGCGATATCTGGCATAGTGTTGCTGCCTCATTTTAGCGCCTTGGAAATGTCAAAAGCGTTCGAATCCTTCCTACCCCCTGAAAACTGCCCACCCGATCTTTTTATTTCACTCATTTTGTCGGTCTGGAAAAAGTGAGAAAAACGGCAAAAAACGCAGAAAAACGGCGAATTTCGCCGTTTTTCGGGTGCCGATCTATTAAGACTATACACCATGTGGCGTGCAGTCTAAATAGATCGGATTGTGGGAAAATCGAGGGTTTTGACCGATTTTGCCGTTTTGCATACATGCCAAAAAGATCGGTAGTACGTGCTTAAAAGATCGGATTTGCGTTTCTCCGTCTCTAAGTGTGCCTTCTTGGCAACACCCAAATGACAATTGTATCACCATATGTTATTATTTCTGCGCAGTCCATTATCAATTTAGAACCACAACGACCTCAATATAATCATGAACATTTATCTCTTCATCATTCACAATTTTCGTGCATTCGAGATTAACAAAGCAGGTAATTTTATACCTGTCATCTTTGGGATCGAAATAAAGCACACTGTGCGCTATTTCGATGGTTGGAGAAGTAAATTTGTCTTTTTGTTTGTGTAACAGATCCTCAAAACGCGTCTCAATGCATTCTTTGACTTCATCAAAATCGGGTGGATTCTCGGGTATTACAATTGATCCCAAAGCTATCCCATGAAAAGACTGAAGCTCTCCCCAAGGCAGAATTCGAATCAAAACGTAATCTTGTATTTCTATTTTTTCCGTAAACCTCCGCATTAAATAAACGTCCCACCAACCCAACTCCGGACGATCACTATTAGGAGAAGTTCTATATACTTCATCATAATATGAAGAATTATCAATATCGAAATATCGGTGGGCGACTTCCCACGCAATTTCGACAGCCTCACTTTGCTTAATCAATTTTTGGTTTTGTCGTTCATTTTCCGGAATTCGTGAGTGGGAGAAAAATCCAACAATTCTTCGTTCTTCATCCAGTGTCACATTGCCGCTCATATGACTGTCCGACTCTGAAAAGCGATATTGGTATCCCAGTCTTCCGTTAGCTCCCACAACCCGATAAAAACTACAGTCGTATAGGTCTCCTTCAAACTCAACGGTCATTTTTTCAGGCCATAGTTCTTTATCACGGTCAGTCGATTCTTCTTCCGGATAGCTAAATTCCGTTGGTAATATAAGCGCGTTTGAAGAATCAGATCCTCCCACTATCAGTACTCTATACTTATTATTCCGACTCGATTCACAGGCGCAAAAGATAATTAATATTGTCACTGCAAGGAACAGCCCGGAAACCAATCTTATTCTTTTCATTATTTACCCCACAATATCATCTATCGTTATCGATGTATCTCCGCACAAACAAACAGAATCCAATCCGTAATAATGATATTTGGTCTGCCCATTTGCATCAGGATGTAGTTCGCTGAACGACTCTGCGACTTCTGAAATACAAGTCTCAACACTTTCACTATTCAAAAAGCACTCAACAAACCGATTCATCCAAACCGTACCCTCTTGACATACGATGTCATTACCAAAACCAACGGCTACACCAGCCCCCTGTTCTATTAATTTCCCCAGTAGATTGTTCTGGTTTCCATTTTCCACACCTGCTCCAGTTTTACAACCTACTATCAATACAATTCTGGCCTTTGCGAAGTAATCAAATGTGCTATTCCCTGGCAACACATCATTTCCGGTTACACCAGTAATGCTATTACTGTATAGTTTCAAAGGCGATGACGTGCTATCATTCAAAACCATGTAGGTTCCAAGAATCTGCCCTTGTAGATTTGTAACACTGTCACCATGCGTCCTTATTATAAAAATCTCTGAAACCCGAATCAACTCAACAGTTTTATCAACAGTTTGGTCAGATATAGTTGTTAAAACATTCCAGTGTTTTTTTAAGTGAAATTTCGATGGTGTATCATCAAATGCTATTTCATGTTGATGCAATCCACTAGCGGGAATGGCACAGAGCGTAATCATAATATTATCAACAAGCCACTCATCTATATGAATTAAGTTATCTGTGTTCTCTTTCTGTACCAAATGAATTCCATTAGAAGTATTTGTATTTTCCGTTGAAAGAACATAGTCAGGTCTTATTCCATCAGGACTTTCGCCCGTGCGCGGAATAATCTTAACTCTAAAATCAGCTATTCCTTCGTATGCCATTTTTACCTTCCATTGCATCCCATAAGGAAAATATAATCCACTTTTTGACTTGACAACTATATTCGACCCACTGGAAGAGGAATCGTTGTATACGCTTAGGTAAAAAGGTGTGTTTCCCGATGCCCCAGACTTAATTGTATAATATCCCGTATGACAGTTTAAGTCAAAAATCCATTTTTCAGATTCGCAACCATTGAGCTCGTATTGGACGGCATTTTGGTTATCCATCAAAATGTCGTTTTCAACTTTTGCAAATGTTTTATTCTGACTGTTTTTTATATAGAAAGTACCATTGGAGAGCGGAGTTACAAACGCAGAATATGTTTCAATCTGTGGAGAGGAATTTATCACTACCTTACATGAAACTGTAATTCCCGTGCCTTTGTGACATACACCTTCTATATCACCACTAGTAAAATCTATACTAAGATAAGGGTTATCAGTTGTCTGTATTGACCACGTTGGGCAATTGTTAATGTTACTCGAATCAACTACACTAACTACAATATCAATATCATTCACCAACGACAACTGTTGCTTTGGGGCGATATAGATATCACCACCATCATTAAAGTGTCCAGTACTGTAGTGATAAAAGATTATCCCCGTCGGGATATTTTCTTCTGCAATCCGAGTTAATGTCCACAGTTGGCTTGTATTACCGCTAGAATATGGAGCCACATTTATGTTTGAATAAACGGACGTTCCTGTCGCTGTTAGTGTTTTGTTTGAATCTCCCTGACTCTTAAAAATGAATTGTTCTCCTTTTTTTTCTATCGTCCATTCGGCGCTGTCATCTACTGCAGAGAGAATGTCGTTCGTGCCAATACTAATTATGTCAACGTCACCATTACACTCATTTAAACCCATATCCAGCTTGTGAAGCGGGCGAACTGAATACCTGCCGTTTTCAAGTTTTTTTATTTTCCACATTTTTGAAGCCTTTAAATAGAGCCAAACTGAATTCGAACTATACGAAGAAATACTTGCGCTTATATGTTCCGAGATTGCTCCTGTTGGAATCCCACAACAATACGTTCCCATACTGATATAGTAAACTCCGTTCTCAATCAAATCCGGATTATGCAGTATCCATTCTTCCTTGTAACTCAGATTGTTCACATAAGCTCTCTGGGATACAACCGCTCCGTTCCCGAGGTTGCCTTCGCTGACAGACAATACAAGATTATTAATGCCAGCTGATCGTGCCTTCAGCGCATATCCGTGAGGCACCTTGTAGATGAACCATTGCTGCCTGGGGTTGTCTGCAGTGTAAAGATTCTGAATAACTCCGCCATTCTCAGTTGTTTCGTTCCCGGTAGCAATCGTAATTGCAATCAAAGAACTGCTATACGGGGAAATTTTATAATATCCATTGCCTACCGCAGTAAACTTCCATTTCAGATTATTATTATTTGAGTGCTCCCACAACTCTAAACCATTGTTACCGTATACATATCCATCCTCTGGGCGCAAATAGGATCCCAACTGGCTGTTTTCTATCTCGTAATTCACAGTCTCCGATATATCAATAGGCATAAGATACCATTCATCTTTGAAGCTGTTGTTGTAAACATACGGACGTTGTGTAACAAGTGCCCCGTTGCCGTCATTGCCGTCGGCAACAGACATGGTGCGGTCGCTCCACCCTGTGCCGTCGTTCGGACCGCAGGCAGACTTCGGCTTGATTGCGAAGCCGCAATATGACGTCATATATATTCTCCATAGCTGCCCGTCAGCCTGA
>JAEEGI010023031.1_pt1 | contig 12263 bp, 9 predicted proteins | sample 8958751 | NCBI WGS metagenome assembly JAEEGI01 (sample SAMN16246545, study PRJNA631951) | gut metagenome | biome: gut microbiome; feature: rumen; material: KS-attached | host: Bos | place: Iran: Karaj | collected 2018-10 | reverse complement strand
GCACTACTCCGACCCTTATGTCAAGTCGCTGGTGGACGGCAACTTCCAGTCCTTCGTGGACAGGGCGCTGCGGCACTACGACACCCGGCGCTACCCCGTCGGCGTGGTCGGCGGTTTCGGCTTCGCCTGCCGCGAGATCTTCACCCGCATCTGCTCGGAAAACGGCCTGCGCATAGGCGGTTTCGAAGCGGAACCCATCAACGGATTATTGAAATATCACAACTGATATGAAACAGAAATACATACCGCCGGTGCTTGAAACCGCGCCGCTGCTCACTGCCTTCAGCATCCTGACGGCGAGCAATGAAGATTATATCATCAACCCCATAGATGCAGGACTGGAATGAAAACGCGTTTATTCCTGGCAGCCCTGGCCATTGCAGCAATGGCTTCCTGCACGGTTGAAAGCCCCGAAACCGCCCCCGTCTTGCCCGACACGTATAAGGTTTTCCACGCTACCCTTGGGGTCGATGATACCCGCACCGCACTGCAGCAGGACAGCTCCGTCGCCCACGTTTTCTGGAACACAGGCGATGCGATAACCGTTTTTGGCCTTCTGTCAAACGGCGGATACTATAAACAGATCTTTACCACGGCAGACGGCGGCAGCGCTGCGGCAGATTTCGCGTGCCACAGCTGGAATCCCAATAATGCCGTTGAAGGTTACTACGCTTTTTACCCCGCCTCTGAATTCAGTGCACTAGGGTATGACGCCCAATTAGGTGCATTCCTCGGGGTGTCCATTCCTCCCGTACAGGCGGCGATAAAGAACGGCGTGGCTTCCGACCTGCTTTTCTCGTGTGCGGAACAGGGTAATTCTATGGCCGGCGACCTGCACTTTAAGAATATGCTTTCGTTGCTGCGCTTCCGCATCGACGGCAAGAGTGCGGGGGACGTGCGGAGCATAAAGTTCACTGTAAACGGACGTGATATAGTCGGAGACGGAGTCTATTACGTCAAGTCGGACGAATATGATTTCAATACTTACTTTCCTCCCCTTGTCTACGAGGGTAGCAATTCGGTCGAACTTATCGGGCCTTTTGAGAGTGGTGTGGATTACTATATGGCGTTTGCTCCCTGCCCCAGCATCGACTTTACCCTGTCTTTCATAGACGGATACGGCAACGTGATCGTAAAACGCCCCAGCAAGGCAGTGGAGTTCCCGCGTTCCGGCATTGTGGATTTAGGCACCGTCACATTGGATAAGGCCTTCGGTGAACTGCCCGACAACGTGATCAGGTATATGGAGAGCAGCCAAGGCCGGAAACCGGTGGTCATTGCCGTCACGGGGGATGGATTCACCGCTGCGCAACAGGATGATTTCGTGAATCTTGCGAAGAGCGGCATCGACTTCCTCTTCGACACGGAGCCCTACAAGACCTACAAGGACTATTTCACCGTCTATATCCTTCCCGTGGTTTCGAATGAAGCTGGCGCTTCAATCACCAACGGCAGCGGCACGGTCACGACCAAGGTCGACAATTACTTTGGCTCCGGTTGGGGCGAGAGCAATTATATGGATATGAATGCCGACAAGAGCAAGATCCAGGGTTACCTGCAGGCCAATCTTCCTGAATTGATTCGTGGTACCCATACCCTCGACGAAATCTCCTCAGCGCTGATAATCAACGATGCACGTTATGGCGGAATTTGCCATATGTTTTCTAATGGATTCAGTTATGCCATGGTTCCTTATACCAACGATGGCGGTGAACTTGCCTGGGGGTTCCCCGACACGCGTGCAGCCAGCGAATCCGATGTCAGTGCCGGTACAAGGGCGACCACCAGTGAGGAAAGGGACGCTATCGGCGTCAACCACGGCGACTGGCGCAACACGCTGATCCACGAGTTTGGCGGACACGGAATAGGCCGTCTCGGTGATGAGTATTGGGGCGACACCTACGTGACCAGCACTACGATAGACTCGCACAACTGGCCCGTTCCGTTCAGCCTTAACGTGTCGGCTGTCTACGACGACGTGCCCTGGAAGGCGGCGTTGCTGGATAATTTGAGCATTCTTACTTCCATCGATTCCCGTTATGCCCGTATCGGACGCTATCAGGGTGGCGAAGGTTATATCCTGAACCGCTGGCGCTCGGAGGTGATCAGCTGCATGATCGACAACCGGCAGTACTTCTCCACCTGGCAGCGAATCCTTATCGTGACGCGCATCAAGAGCCTCGCCGGAGACTCCTTCTCGCTGAATGATTTCGTGAACGCGGACGTGACCCGCGACCCGGTGCGCGACGGCTCCTCGGCCCCCAGCGCCGCCCGCCTGAGCACCCACACCGCCCCGCTCCGCCTCTACCCTCCCCTCGCCCCTCCTGTCCTCCACGAGGAATAGGAGATTCTTCGCTGCGCTCAGAATGACAGAGGCGTCAGTTTAGTTCGAAGCTGGCCACGACGTCTCCGAAGCGGCCGGTGACCACGTCCTCTTCTTCGAAGAACCGTGCCGAGAGCTGGCCGCGCCAGACGATGTCGTCTTTCTCGTTGTAGGGGATGTCGATGCTGACTCCGTAGCTCTTGGACTGGATCTTCACGGCCACCTCCGCCTTCCATTGGGTGCGGCTGCCGCCGTCGTCCTCGACCAGCAGGAAGGCAAGCTTGTCCAGCTGGGGCGTGAAGTCCGACACGAGCAGAGCTTCGTATGGCAGGTCCTTGCCGAGGTCGCGGCGGCGCACCACGATCATGAAATCCGTGACGCTCGGGTAGTAGAGTTTCAGCTCCTCGTCGGTGGTGGCGTTGAAGCCCTCCACGGAGCCCACCCGGACCCAGAATTCACTCGCGCCGCCAAACCACGAATCGTAGTTGCGGAGCATCTTGAAGGATTTCAGCAGCAGCCTTCTCTGCCGTCCGGCCGGGGCTGCGGCAGGGTCGAAAAACGACGTGTCCGGGGCTTTCAGAGGCCTGAAGGCCGCGTCGCTGTTGCTGTTGAACACCCAGACCGGCCGCTTCATGGCGAGGGCCTCGTCCACATAGACCGAGTCCACGATGCGGGCGCCGTCCGGTCCCACTGAAACCTCATAGCCGTAGTTGGTCTCCAGCCCGGAGCCCGGGTCGAACGTGATCACGGGAAAAGACTCGCCGTCCCAGTCGCTGGAGTATGGCCAGTAGAGCTGGAAATCGGTCTTTGCCAGGGCTGCAAGCAGGTCTTCGGCGCCGGCGCGCGTGCGGGCGCTGCCGTTCAGGTGGTCGCGTATCAGGTCGCGCAGGGGCTTCCTGTAGGAGGGTTTCCCGGCCCTTGTGCCGGGCTTTTCGCCGACGCCTCTTCCGGGTTCGTCGATGAGGCATGACATGGTGTACTCTTCGTCGTAGCCGTTGCCGCACGAACTTCCCACGGCGTCGAAGACTTCTTCCAGATGCTCCTTTTCAAGAGGAAGGGCGGAAAAGAGGCGGGCAAGGCCGGCGGGCGAAAAATCCACTTCGGCGGCCGCAGGTTCGGGTTCGGGGATGCCGGGGGCTTCGATTGTGCCCGTGCAGGAAACCAGCAGAAGGGCGGGGATAAATCTGATGTACTTCATAGCCAAAAATGTTTAGGACTACAAAGTGAAGCAGAATTATCCGTTGTTGCAAATTTTGCAACGTTTATTTTTCCACGGCAACGAAACGCTCCCGCGAAAACAGGTCCCTGATCACCCGGACGCGGCCAAGGCCGGCGAACAGCGCTGCGGTCTCTTCGCCCAGTTCCTCGTTGATTTCCACTATGCAGCGGCCTCCGGGAGAAAGGAAGCGCCGGGCCCAGAGGGAGATGGCGCGGTAGAACAGCAGCGGGTCGCTGTCAGGCACGAACAGGGCCAGCTCCGGCTCATGCTCCAGGACGTTGCGGTGCATACGGGCCTTCTCGCTTTCGCGTATATATGGGGGATTGGAAACAATCAAATCAAAGGGCGCGCCCGGGAACGCCTCCGGCACATCCAGCACGTCGGCCTGGATGAACAGCGGCCCGGCGGGTTCGGGGAACTGCCCCCTGGCCACATCCAGCGCCTCTTCCGAGATGTCCACTGCCGTCACGCTGCAGCCCGGCACGTCGAGGGCGAGGGTCCAGGCTATGCAGCCCGAGCCCGTGCAGAGGTCCAGCACCTGCATCCCCGGCCGCAGCCCTTTTTCTGCCTCCTGCACCAGCTGCTCCGTCTCCGGCCGGGGAATGAGCACCGAAGGGCTCACCCTGAAGGGCCGCCCGCAGAATTCCTGTACTCCGAGTACATACTGAAGCGGCTCCCCGGCAAGCAGCCGCCCGAAAGCTGCCGAGAGCGCCGGCAGCTTGTCCGCAGGCACTTCCAGCCCGGGCTCGACTATATGGGCATAAGAAGAGACGCCAAGGATATGCTCGTCCAGACGCACCACGAGGCCCTTTGCCTCCTGGGGAGGATAAAGGGCCTCGAGAGCCGCCGTGCTTTCGCGTATGAACTGCGAGAGAAGCACTATGAATTTTCTATGATCTGCGAGAGGAATTCACTCATCGTGATGCCCGCTTCGCGCACCATCTTGGGCACGAGCGACGCGCTGGTCATACCGGGTATCGTGTTGACTTCCAGGAAGCAAAGCCCTTCGGCGCCAAGGATATAATCCATACGCACCACACCCTTGCAGCCAAGGAACGAGTAGAGCCGGCAGGTGGTCTCCTGCAGTTCGGCCGTCACTTCCGCGGACACTGGGGCGGGGCAGATCTCACGGCTGTGGCCGTTGTATTTGGCGTCGTAGTCGAAGTATTCGTTGTCGCTGACGATTTCTATCGGCGGCAGGGCCCGCACCTGCTTGCCGTCGAACCAGGCGGCGCAGGTCAGTTCCCTGCCTTCCACGCCCTGCTCCACGAGCACCATAGGCCCTTCCGTGAAGGCGAACTGTATTGCGGGCAGGAGCTCGGAAGGTTCGGCCACGCGCGTGACCCCGAAGCTGGAGCCTCCCTGCGTGGGCTTCACGAACACGGGGAACTTCAGAGTGGCGGCTGCCTTGGCGCAGAAGGCGTCCAGGTCGTCGCCCTGGCGCACGAACAGGTCCGGAGCGCAACGCACGATGCCGCGCACGTAGGACTTGCAGGCGTATTTGTTGAAGGCGATCATGCTTGAATAAGAACCGCAGGAGCTGAACGGCACCCCGAGCATTTCCAGGTAGCCCTGTATCTGTCCGGTCTCGCCCGGCGCTCCGTGCTGCACGATGAAAGCGAAATCGAACTTTATGCGCTTCCCGAGCACGTTGACCGAGAAGTCGGTTTTGTCCACTTCGGGGCGGGCGCCTTCGGGGAAGGTCACGCGCATCGCGTTCTTGCGGCGGCAGGCGACGAGCTGCCACTCGCCGAAGCGGGCGAAAATCTCGTACACGTCGTACTCCCTGTCGTCGATTGCGGAAGCCACGAATTCGCCGCTCCTGCAGGATACTTCCCACTCCGACGAATCGCTGCCGTAGATGACTGCTATCGTGTTGTATTTAGCCATATCAGTTGAAATAATAGTCGGTTTCCTGGTTGTTGGCCGTCTCGGCGGCTTCATTCACGTCCTCGTCGCCCCCAAGGAAGGTGCCCGATGAGGAGCAGTCCAGATTGAAAGCCGTGCCCGGAGGGGCCTGGAAGGTGTCGCTTTCGCTGAACAGTCCGGCAGCGATGCACTTCTTCATCCATATGCCCCAGATAGGCAGGGCCATACGGGAGCCGTCGAGGGTGTTGAAGTGGATTTGGCGGTCTTCTCCGCCTATCCAGGCGCCGGCCGTGATCCTGGGAGTGTATCCTATGAACCAGCCGTCGGAGCAGTCGTTGGTGGTGCCGGTCTTGCCCGCTATCTCGCCCTTGAGATTGTAGGCATAGCGCAGGCGGCTTCCGGTGCCTCCGTTCACGACGCCCTGCATCAGGTTGGCCATAAGGTAGGCCGAAGAGGCGCTGATGGCCTCGCGCTTGGTGCCGGTGTGCTCGGTGATCACGTTGCCCTGGTTGTCTTCGATGCGGGTCACGTAGAGAGGCGAGGCGTACACGCCCCTGGACGGGAAGGTGTTGTAGGCCGCAACCATCTCATACAGAGCGATGTCGGCGGGGCCCACGCAGAGCGAGTAGACCTCGTCCACGTGGCTGTGGATGCCCATACGGTGCATCATCTGCGCCATCGCCTGGGGGCCGAACTGCTTCATCAGGAAGGCGGATATGTTGTTGGAGCTGTTGGCCAGGCCCCATTTCAGGGTGACGGTCTGGCCGATGATCTCCTTCTTGTCGGTGCTTCGGGGGGTCCAGGTGGAGCCGTCGTAGTTGACGAAAGTCTGCGGGGTGCAGACCACGCGGTCGCAGGGGGTCATGCCCTCCTGCATCGCGAGCGTGTAGAGGAAGGGCTTGATGGTGGATCCGACCTGGCGCTTGGCCTGACTCACGTTGTCGTATTTGAAGTAGCGGTAGTTGGGGCCGCCCACGAAGGCCTTGACGTTGCCGGTCCCCGCCTCGATGGCCACGAAGCCGCAGCGCAGGAAGGACTTGTAGTAGCGGATGGAGTCGTTGGGGGTCATCGTGGTGTCGATGTAACCCTTCTTGTTCCAGGAGAATACGCGCATTTTCTGCGGCACGTCGAACTGTGCCAGGATCTCATCCTCGCTCAGCCCGGCCTTCTTCTGCATGCGCCAGCGGTCGCTCCACTTGCGTGCCTGGGCCATGAGGCGCTTGACGGTGGCCTGGTCTATGTCGTTGGCAAAGGGCTTGTTGCGCTTGCCCTTGAGCTCTTTGTTGAAGGCACTCTGGAGGTAGCCGCCGAGGTGTTCGTCGACAGCTTCTTCGGCGAAGACCTGCATCTTGTAGTTGATGGTGGTGTAGATGCGGAGGCCGTCCTTGTCGAGGTTGTAGGAGCTGCCGTCGGGTTTCTTGTTCTTCTTCAGCCAGCCGTAGATGGCGTCGGTGGCCCAGCGCAGCGAGTCGGCGGAGTAGTCTTCCTCGAACTGGTAGTCGCCGCGGCGGGGCTTCGATGCGTTCATGTCGCGCCTGAGCATGTCGCGGAAATAGGGGGCGTGGCCGGAATTGTGGTCCATCACGTGGTAGTCCAGCACTATGGGCAGCTCCTGGAGGGAGTCGCGCTGCGCCTTGCCGATGTAGCCGGCCTTGGCCATCTGCCCGATGACGAAGTTGCGGCGCTTCAGGGCGTTGTCGGGGTTGAGGACGGGGTTGTAGCGGGTGGGTTTGTTGACCATACCCACCAGCATGGCGCTCTCTTCGATGTTGAGGTCGGAAGGCTGCTTGGCGAAGAAGGTCTCGGACGCCGATTTCACGCCGAAGGCTCCGCTGCCGAAGAAGATGGAGTTGAGGTACATGGCGATGATCTCGTCCTTGGTGTAGTCCCTCTCCAGGCGCACGGCGGTGATCCATTCCTTGAGCTTGGTGAACACCATCTTGACCTTGCCTGCGTTCTCTTCGCGGGGGTAGAGGGTCTTGGCGAGCTGCTGGGTGATGGTGCTGCCGCCGCCCTGGCTGGAATCGCGCAGGAGGAGGGTTTTCACGGCCACGCGCGCAAGTCCTTTCATGTCCACGCCGGAGTGCCTGTAGAAGCGGACGTCTTCGGTGGCCACGGCTGCGTGGATGAGGTTCTCGGAGAGTTCTTCGTAGGAAGCGTAGGTGCGGTTTTCAATGTGGAAGGTGGTCAGCACTTCGCCGTCTTCGGCAAGCACCTGGGTGGCGAGCTTGTTGTCGGGATGCTCGAGTTCTTCAAAGGATGGAAGCTTGGCAAACAGGCCCACGAGCACCAGCAGCAACAGCACTATGGCGAAGGGTGCGGTGAGCAGGATCCAGAACCACCGGGTTATCGTCTTTTTGGTTTTGTCCGTCATTTTTATGAATTGAAAACACAAAATTACTATTTAATTTGGAAAATCGTAGCCGTTTTGTTTTAACTTTGTAGCCGATATTTTGAAATTATGGAAAAGAATTTAGTGATTGTAGAGTCGCCCGCCAAGGCGAAAACCATTCAGAAGTATCTGGGAGATGGATTTGTGGTCAAGTCCAGCTTCGGCCACATACGTGATTTGCAGGAAAAGAGCCTGAGCATCGACATACCGGGAGGCTTCAAGCCCGAATACGTGGTGCCTTCCGAAAAGAAGCGCGTCGTCAGTGAACTGAAGAAACTTGCAGACGGAGCCTCCGTCATCTGGCTGGCTTCCGATGAGGACCGCGAAGGAGAAGCCATTTCCTGGCACCTCACCGAGACCCTCGGCCTGAATCCCGACAAGACGCGCCGCATCGTGTTCCACGAAATCACCAAAGACGCAATACTTTATGCCGTTGATCACCCCCGTTCGCTGGATATGGACCTGGTCAACGCCCAGCAGGCCCGCCGCGTGCTCGACCGGCTCGTGGGGTTTGAGCTTTCGCCCATACTCTGGCGCAAGATCCAGAGGGGGCTTTCCGCCGGCCGCGTGCAGTCGGTGGTCCTTCGCCTCGTGGTGGACCGCGAGCGTGAGATCAACGCTTTCTCGCCCGTGCCCTACTATAGGGTCGAAGCCCAGTTCGAAGTCTCCGGCATAAAGGTCAAAGGCCTGCTGGACAAGAAGTTCGACACCTACGACGAAGCCCGCCGCTTCCTGGAAGACTGCATCGGAGCCCGCTACACCGTGGGCCTTGTGGAGAGCAAGGAAGGCCTGCGTATGCCGCCGCCCCCCTTCACCACATCCACCCTCCAGCAGGAGGCCGCCCGCAAGCTCCACCTGCCCGTGAGCACCACGATGCGCGTGGCCCAGTCGCTCTATGAGCGCGGTCTCATCACCTACATGCGTACCGACTCCACCAATCTCTCCACCCTTGCCGTCGGCACCGCCAAGGCATTCGTGTGCGACAACTTCGGAGCCGAATATTCCCACCCTCGCCAGTACAAGACGCACTCCAAGGGCGCCCAGGAGGCCCACGAAGCCATACGCCCCACCTTTATTGCAAACACCGAGATCGAGGGCACCCAGCAGGAAAAGAAGCTCTACCAGCTCATCTGGAAGCGCACCGTCGCGTCCCAGATGGCCGAGGCCCGGGTGCTCAACACCACCATCCAGGTGGATATCGACAAACGCCCGGAAAAATATGCGATACAGTCCATCCAGGTGCTCTTCGACGGCTTCCTGAAGCTCTACCGCGAAGGCTCCGACGACGAGGAGGAGAACGAAGGCGACGAGGTTGTGCTACCGCAGGTCGCGGTGGGCGAGGCCCTGAATGCCAGCGCCGTGGATGCCTCCTGCAAGTACACCCAGCCCCCGTTCCGCTACTCTGAGCAGACGCTCATCAAGAAAATGGAGGAGCTCGGCATAGGCCGTCCGTCCACCTACGCCCCCACCATCACCACCCTGACCAAAGCCCGCGGCTACCTGGTCAAGGGCGACAAGGAAGGCAGCAAGGTGCAGGTCCGCAACCTCCTTCTCAAGGGCGGCGCCATCTCCGAGTCTTCGAAGGCCGAGATCGTGGGCGCCGAAAAGGGCAAGCTGCTTCCCACCGACGTGGGCGTGCTCGTGACCGACTACCTGACCGGCAGTTTCTCCGACATCATGGACTACGACTTCACGGCCAACGTGGAGAAGGATTTCGACCAGATCGCCAGCGGCCACAAGCAGTGGAACAAGGTCATCGCCGACTTCTACACCCCGTTCCACCACAAGGTGGACGAGGCCATCAGCAACCGTCAGTACAGCCACATCGAAAGGGAGATCGGCATCGATCCTTCCGACGGTCAGATGATAGTGGCGCGCCTCGGCCAGTTCGGCCCCTACGTCCAGAAGGGCGAGGGCGACAAGCGCCAGTCCGCAAGCCTCAACAAGGGGCAGATCATCGAGAACCTCACGATCGAGGAGGCGGCCCGCCTCTTCAACCTGCCCCGCACGGTCGGCGAGTACGAGGGAGAGCCCGTCATAGCCACCAAGGGGCGTTTCGGCCCCTACATCAAGGCCGGCGACCGCAACGTGTCCCTGCCGCGCGGCAAGGATCCCCTCCACGTCACCATTGAAGAGTGCATCGCCCTGATCGAGGCCGACAAGGTCAAGAAGGAGAGCGTTGCAGTCCCGCTCAAGGAGTGGCCGGAGAGCGACATCAGCATCATCAACGGCCGCTACGGCCCCTACCTCAAGCATGCCGGCAACAACTACCGCATCCCCAGGGACGTGTCCGCCGAGAACCTCACCGAGGAGCAGTGCAAGCAGATTATAGCCGAAGGCAGCCCCACGGCGCATAAGGCCCGCAGATTCAAGAAGAAATAGCTATGGCGAACTATCAGCTGGACGAAACCGACAGGAAGATTCTGTCGTTTCTGGTCAACAATGCGCGCATGCCCTACCAGGAGATCGCCCGCGAGTGCGGCATCTCCGGGGCGGCCGTCCACCAGCGTATCAAGAAGCTGGAAGACAACGAAGTTATTACCGGCTCCCAGATGCTGGTCAAGCCCGGCGCGCTTGGACTTAATGTCTGCGCCTTCATTAGCGTCTCCCTGACGGAAGCGAATAAGTACCAGGAGGTTGTGGATGCCTTGAAGCACATTCCTGAGATTGTTGAATGCCATTTCGTTACCGGCCGTGCAGCTCTTCTTCTCAAACTTTACTGCATCGACAACGACCACTTGATGGAAGCTATCATCAACACCATCCAGCGTATCCCTTACGTCCAGTCCACCGAGACAATGATTTCCCTCGACCAGGCATTTGACCGCCAAGTCTGGGTCAAAGACTTCAAAAACACGACGTTCCGGAACCTTTAATTCCGGAAGGCCGAGTCGGTTGTAGGGGATGAGGCTTCCGGAGCGCAGGTCCCCACTCTCTTTGGCGCAAGTCTGTTTTTTGGCAAGGGACCTGCGCCACTTGGATGCACTGGAAGCCTTTTCGCGGCGCAGGTCCCCACTTCTTTTTCGGACCTGCGCCAGACGACCGGGTGACATGCGCCAGGGACGCCGAGGACCTGCGCCACAAGGCTGCCGTTTCGCCCGTTCCGAGCGTGCGAAGACAACGTCAGCACCCCCACGTCGTCCTCGCGGAGGGTTTTGCGGTCGTTCCGCCCGTTCCGAGCGTGCGAAGACAACGTCAGCGCTCCCACATCGTCCTCGCGGAGGGTTTTGCTGCCGTTCCGCCCGTTCCGAGCTTGCGAAGACAACGTCAGCACTCCCACGTCGTCCTCGCGGAGGGTTTTGCGGTCGTTCCGCCCGTTCCGAGCGTGCGAAGACAACGTCAGCACCCCCACGTCGTCCTCGCGGAGGGGTCAAGCCGGAGCAACCACTCCTCCGGCGAGAAATGCAAGCTTTCCTCCGGCTAGATCAGCAGGCGGGCGAGGGCGAGGTCTTCGGGGGTGGTGATTTTCAGGTTGTACTTTTCGCCGGGGAACAGCTCTATCCTGGCGCCGGCCCGTTCGGCGACGGAGGCGTCGTCGGTGAAGGCGGTGTCGTAGGGCTGCCGGTAGGCCTGCTTAAGCACTTCAGACAGAAACATCTGCGGCGTCTGCACCGCCACCAGCCGGCTGCGGTCGGGCGCGGGCAGGGACGGGTCCGTGCTCCGCAGCGTGTCGGTCACGGGCACGGCGGGAATCAGGGCCTGCGGGCCGCCGGGCAGCTGCATCCTGTCCAGCATGGCGCGCACCAGCCCCGGGGTGAACAGCGGCCGCACTCCGTCGTGGATGGACACGATTGCGCCGTCCGGCACCTTCTCAAGTGCATTCTGCACAGAGTGGAAACGGGTCATGCCGCCGTGGACTATGGTCTGCGGGAAGGAAACGGCATGCTTCAGGCAAAGCTCCTGCCATTGGTCCAGGTGCCTTTCGGGCAGGACAACTATGACGCGGGCATCCGGCGCCGCATCCAGGAAACGCTCCACCGAGCGCTGCAGGATCGGGATTCCGCCGAGGTCGAGGAACTGCTTCGGGACGTCTCCGCCCATCCTTGTGCCGCTGCCTCCGGCAACGAAAACAGCATATACCGCTCTTGACATAAAAACGCAAAATATCTATTGCAAAAGTAGTGGATTTTCTTGGAATAATTCTTAATTTTGTGGGAATATCCGTTTATCCAGAAGATTATGGCATTTTCATTCCTAAACCAAGAATTGGCCATCGACCTCGGTACCGCCAACACCGTCATTTATCAGAACGGTCAGATAGTGCTGGACGAGCCTAGCATCGTGGCTATAGACAATAATACGAGCAAGTGTATCGCCATAGGCCAGAAGGCCAAACTGATGCACGAACGCAATAATCCCGGTATCCGCACCATCCGCCCCCTGCGTGACGGTGTGATCGCAGACTTCAATGCCGCGGAAATGATGATCCGCGGATTCATCAAGCAGGTCAACAACAAGCA
>JAEEGI010023030.1_pt1 | contig 12263 bp, 8 predicted proteins | sample 8958751 | NCBI WGS metagenome assembly JAEEGI01 (sample SAMN16246545, study PRJNA631951) | gut metagenome | biome: gut microbiome; feature: rumen; material: KS-attached | host: Bos | place: Iran: Karaj | collected 2018-10 | reverse complement strand
GCGGGGTCCCCGTGAACAGACAGATCGTCAACCTGTCCGCCGAGCAGCCCGTGCGTCCCGTCGCCCCAGTCGTCGAAGTGATCGAGGAGAGCGAGATCCCGATGGCCGCCCCGACCGCGATCGCTGAAAACAGCGGCAGCAGCTGGGCCATCCTTAACCTGCTCCTGCTGGGTCTCGCGCTGTACGGCTTTCTCCCGCTCCTCACGCTCAAAAAGAAACTTGAGCGCGTCGAGGCGCTTGCCGCAGAAGGCCGCTTCGCGCTCGCCGTCGAAGCCATGCTCGCGGTGATCGGTCTCCTGGCCTTCCTCTCGACGCAGGATCTCAGCGCGCCGATGATCTATGCCGACGCCCTGACCCTTCCGATGGCGGCTATTTCCGGCGCCGTCTGCGTGATCGAGAACAAAATGCGCTGCGCGCAGCACGAACGCGCCGCCCGCGCCTGATCCGAAAAAGATGCCTCTGCAGTCAGCAGAGGCATCTTTTTTTGCGTATAACAGCATTACATCGCCGCGATCATCGCGCCGGAGAGATCCGGCGTCAGCACATGCAGCTCCCAGCCGGGCAGCGCCATCTCCAGCGAGGTCTCCATCCGGTCGGCGAAGTCCGGCCGGTCGGAGACGCACAGCAGCGTCGAGCCCGCGCCGGAGATGCACATGCCGCGCACGCCGCACTCCTGCGCCTCGATGCGAGCGGTCCGGAAGCCGTCGATCAGCCGCGAGCGGAAGGGCTGGTGGATGCGGTCGTCCATCGCGAAGGCGAGGAGCTCTCCGTCGCCGTCCCCCAGCGCGCGCAGGAGCAGCGCGCCGCGCGAAACGTTGAAGATCGCGTCCTCGCGCGTCACGGCCGAGGGCAGGACGCTGCGCGCCAGCGCCGTCGAGAGCTCGAAGGGCGGGACGAGCGCCGTGAAGATCAGCTTGTCGCTGACCGGGAAGCGCCTCGTCAGCGCGCGGCCGCCGTCCATCGCGGAGACGGTCAGCCCGCCGTAGAGCGCCGCGGCGACGTTGTCGGGGTGGCCTTCCACCTCTGTGGCCAGGAGGAAGAGCTCCTCGCGCGAGAGGCCGAGCTCGTAGTGCTCGTTGGCGGCCATGACGCCGGCGACGATCAGCGCCGCGGACGAGCCCAGGCCGCGCGAGACGGGGATGCCCGTCCGTCCGAAGCGGATCGCGACGCCGGAAGCGTCGCGGACGCCGCAGCGCTCAAGCACGCGGCGGTAGGCGGCAAAGGCGAGGTTCTGCTCGTTGCAGAAGCGCTCCTCGCAGCCGGAGATCACCGTTTCCTCGGCGATCTGGAAGCCGATCTCATTGTAGAGCTGCCAGGCGATCCCGAAGCTGTCGAAGCCGGGACCGAGGTTGGCGGAGCTTGCAGGTACACGTACGATCATTCAAACACCTTCTGTCAGTTTCTTTTCGATATAGGGGATGACGCCGTCGACGTCGACGAGGTCCCCGTGAAGCTCTTTCTTCCCGCGCAGCGACGCGAGAGCAGCCGGGACCGGAACGCCCGTCAGACGCGCGAGCGCGTCCATCTGGGAGAACTCGTCCTCCGGCGCCGGGGCGCCGAGGGCGGCGAGCACCGCGGCGGGGAATTTATAGGGCGACGCGGTCGAGAGCAGGACCAGCGGCGCGTCGTCCGTCCGCGTGCTGCGGAAGCGCTCGGCGGCGAAGACGGCGGCCGCCGTGTGCGGATCGCAGAGATAGCCCTGCTCCCGCCACAGGCGCGCGATGCACGCCGCGCCCTCCGCGTCGGTGCAGCAGAAAGCCGCGAAATCCTCGCGCAGCTTTTCCGTCAGCGCCTCGGGGAAGCGGTAGCAGCCCTCTTTCGCGAGCCCGTCCATGCAGGCGCGCACCAGCGCCGTGTCGCCGTCCGAGACGTAGAACAGCAGCCGCTCGAGGTTCGAGGACACGAGGATGTCCATCGAGGGGGAATCGGTGCGCAGGAGCCTGCGCCGGCGGTCGTAGGTCCCGGTCTCGAAAAAGTCGGTCAGGACGCGGTTGGCGTTGGAGGCGCAGACGAGCTTCCCGACCGGGAGACCGAGCCGCTTGGCCATCCAGCCTGCGAGGATGTCGCCGAAGTTGCCGGTCGGCACGACGTAGTCGACCCGCTCGCCGACGGCGATGCGTCCCTCGCGCACGAGCGCGGCGTAGGCGAGGAAATAATAGACCAGCTGGGGGGCGAGCCGCCCGATGTTGATCGAGTTCGCCGAAGTCAGCGACAGGCCCCGCGCACGGAGCGCCTCGCTGCCCGAGAGGGCGGCGAAGGCGCGCTTCACGCCCGTCTGGCAGTCGTCGAAATTGCCGCGGACGGCGCAGACCGTGACGTTCGCGCCCTCCTGCGTGACCATCTGCGCGCGCTGGATCTTCGAGACGCCGCCGTCGGGATAGAACACGAAGATCCGCGTACCGGGCACGTCGTGAAAACCCTCCAGCGCGGCCTTGCCCGTGTCGCCGGAGGTCGCCGTCAGCACGACGCTCGTGCCCCTGTCGCCCGTCTGCGCCTTCGCGGCGGTGACGAGCCGCGGCAGCATCGAGAGCGCGACGTCCTTGAAGGCCGCGGTCGGCCCGCGGAAGAGCTCGAGCAGATAGTCCCCGCCGACGCGGATGAGCGGCGTGAGCGCATCGGTCTCGAATTTCCCGGCATAGGCCTCCGCCACAAGGGCGTCCATATCACCGAAGCCGGGCAGCAGATGCGCGAGGATGCGGCTCTGCATCGCGAGCGGGGGCAGCGCGAGCGCGGCGCGCCAGTCGAAGGGGCGCTCGCCGAGCGACGGGTCGACATACAGCCCGCCGTCCTCCGCGATCCCCTTGAGGACCGCCTCCGGCGCCCGGGCAAAAAGCGCGCCGCGGGTGCTTTGATAGTTCACAACGCATCACCTCTGTTGATCTTAACTAACAGAATACCGCAAAAGAGGGAAGATTTCTACCCTTTTGTGGAAAAGCCGACGGGAGGCTTGTTTTTTCACAGGCCTTATGATACACTGTTCGCGTCAAAAAAACAAGTGTCTTTTTCTCGCGGATTTCCTGCGGGAAGAGAGAGGAGAAAAGCATGAAAGTATCGGTTTTGGGATACGGTACCGTCGGCGTCGGCGTCTGTGAGATGATCGAGGCGGCCGAGGGGCTGGAGCTCGGCAAGGTGCTCGTGCGGCCCGGCAAGGCGGACAAGCCCTTCAAGGTCTGCTCGATCGAGGAGATCTGCGCGGACGAGAGCGTGGACGCGGTCGTCGAGGTCATGGGCGGCGTCGAGCCCGCGTACAGCTACCTCTCGGCGGCGCTGCGCGCGGGCAAGCACGCGGTCACCTCCAACAAGGCCCTCGTCGCGGCCCGCGGGCCGGAGCTGGCGAAGCTCGCGGCGGAAAAGGGCGTCGGCTTCCTGTTCAGCGCGGCCTGCGGCGGCGCGGTGCCCTTCCTGCACAACCTGGCCCTCGCCGCGGAGAGCGACCGCATCCTCGCGCTCGGCGGCATCCTCAACGGCACGACGAACTTCATGCTCGACTCGATGCAGCGCAGCGGCATGGACTACGGCGACGCCCTGCGCCAGGCGCAGGCCCTCGGCTACGCCGAGGCCGACCCGACGGCCGACGTCTCGGGGCTCGACGCGCTGCGCAAGATCATGCTGGCCTGCGCCGTCGCCTATGACAAGCTGCCCTGCGAGGGCTTCTCGCTCGAGGGCATCGAGTCGGTCACGGCCGCGGACGTGAAGCATTTTCAGGCGAAGGGCCTCGTGCTGCGCCTGCTGGTGCGCGGCGGCGAGAGCGGGGACGGACGGATCTATGCCTTTGTCCAGCCGTATCTGCTCGCCGCCTCCTCGCCGGAGGCCTCGGTGCTGCAGAACTTCAACATGGCCAAGTACCGCGGCGAGAACGCGGGCGACATCCTCCTCATCGGCCAGGGCGCGGGCCGCTACCCGACGGCCTCCGCCGTCGTGCGCGACCTCAGCGACATCGCCCACGGCCGCCGCACGATGATGAAGGCGAGCTGCGAGCGCGTCGCGGCGGACAACAGCGTCTGCTCCTGCCGCTACTACGTGCGCCTGCCGGCGGCCTGCGCCGACGCGCTGCCGCTCGCGGAAAAGGAGCTCGACGGCGCGCTGCTGCGCGGCGTGACGGAGCCGCTCGCGGTCACGGACATGCACGCGCGCGTCAAAGCGCTGCGCGAGAGCGGCGCGGCGGTCTTTTTCGCCGCGATGGAGGATTGAACGATGCTGAAGGTCGCAAAGTTCGGCGGCTCCTCGGTCGCCGGTGCGGAACAGTTTGAAAAGGTCAAAAATATAATAGAAGCGGACCCCTCCCGCCGGGTCGTGGTCGTGTCGGCCGCCGGCAAGCGCAGCGCGGACGACCACAAGCTGACGGATCTGCTGTACCTCTGCCATGCGCATCTGACCTACGGCGTGTCCTGCGACGAGATCATGCTCGCCGTCGAGCAGCGCTTTGCCGAGATCCGCGCGCAGCTCGGCCTGCGCTTCGACGTCGAGGGCGAGACGGAAAAGCTCCGCGCGCGGCTCAGCCGCGACATGAGCGTCGACGAGCTGGTCTCGCGCGGCGAGTATTTCACCTCCCGCCTGATGGCCGAGTATCTCGGCTTCCGCTTCGTCGACGCGGCGGACTGCATCTTTTTCGGCTTTGACGGACAGATCGACCGCGATCGGACCGACAAGGCGATCGCCGCGGCGCTCGCGCAGAACGGCAGGATCGTGATCCCCGGCTTCTACGGAAAGCTGCCGACCGGCAAGATCAAGGTCATGAGCCGCGGCGGCAGCGACATCACCGGCGCGCTCGCGGCGGCCGCCGTCGGCGCGGACGTGTACGAGAACTGGACCGACGTCTCCGGCATCCTGATGGCCGACCCGCGCATCGTCCCCGACCCGCGGCCCATCGAGAAGGTCACCTACGCCGAGCTGCGCGAGCTGGCCTACATGGGCGCCTCGGTCATGCACGAGGAGTCGATCCAGCCGGTCAAGGACAAGGGCATCGCGCTGAACATCCGCAACACCAACCGGCCCGACGATCCCGGCACCCTCATCGTCGAGGGCGCGGACGACCGTGACAACGGCGAGCGCTTCATCACCGGCATCGCGGGCAAGCGCAACTTCACGATCATCACGCTCGCCAAACGGGACATGAGCACGAATCTGACGCTCTCCCGGGCGCTGGAGATCATGGACCGCTATCACGTCCCGGTCGAGCACATCACGCTCGGTCTCGACAGCTTCGCGCTGGTCTCGTCCTCGGCCGTCATGGGCGACGCGCTCTACGACATCCTGGCCGACCTGCGCAAGACCTGCCGCCCGGACGATATCCGCGTACAGGACGACATCGCGCTCGTCGCGGCCGTCGGCCGCAAGATGAGCTCCCGCCCCGGCATTTCCGGCCGCCTGTTCAAGGCGCTGGGCGACGTGGGCGTCAACATCCGCACCATCGCCCAGGGCGCGGATGAGCTGGCCATCACCGTGGGCGTGGACAACAGGGACTTTGAAACGGCCATCCGCGTCTTGTACGACGGCTTCGCCGGTTGATGAAAGGAGAACAAGCCATGAAAGAACTCAAGATCGCCGTCCTCGGCGCAACGGGCGCCGTCGGGCAGGAAATGCTGAAGATCCTCGAGGAATACGACATCCCGGTCGCGGAGCTGCGGCCGCTCGCCAGCGCGCGCAGCGCGGGCACGCTCATCAGATTCAAGGGCAAAGACGTCGCCATTCAGGCGGCCACGGACGAGAGCTTCGAAGGGCTCGACTTCGTGCTCGGCGCGGTCGAGGGCGACATGTCCCGCCGCTTCGCCCCCGCGATCCGCAAAAGCGGCGCGGTCTACATCGACAACAGCTCGGCCTTCCGCCTCGAGCCGGAGGTACCGCTCGTCGTGCCGGAGATCAACGGCGCCGACGCCTTTGAAAACAAGGGCCTCATCGCGAACCCGAACTGCTGCACGATCATCGCGCTCATGGCCGTGGCCGGCATCGCGAAGCTCTCGGAGATCGAGAACATGGTGGTGTGCACCTACCAGGCCGTCTCCGGCGCGGGGCAGGCGGGCATCGCGGAGCTCGACGCCCAGATGGCCGCGCTCGCCAAGGGCGAGAAGCCCGTGGTCAGGACCTTCGCCGCGCAGATCGCGATGAACGTCATCCCCTTCATCGACGCGCCCTACGGCAACGACTACACCAAGGAAGAGATGAAGATGCAGAACGAGGGCCGCCGCATCCTGCACTGCCCCGATCTGAAGGTCAACTGCACCTGCGTGCGCGTGCCGGTCATGCGCTCGCACTCCATCGCCGTCACGCTGCGCACGAAGGAGAAGGTCAGCGTCGAGGCCGCGAAGGCGGCCGTCGCCGCCTATCCCGGCGTGCGTCTGATCGAGGACTACGAGGGCCGCTGCTACCCCACGCCGCTGGACACCACGGATCAGGATCTCGTCTGGGTCGGCCGCATCCGCCAGGACCTCACGGACGACAAGGGCCTGACGCTCTGGTGCTGCGGCGACCAGATCCGCAAGGGCGCGGCGTCGAACGCCGTGCAGATCCTCAAGCTCCTGGCCGAGGGAAAGTAACGATCTGCAGGCGGCGCGGCCGCGCCGAACGCCCGCGGCAGAGCGAAAACAAAAAAAGGAAGAGGCTTGAAAGCCTCTTCCTTTTTTGTTGTCTTTTCATGTTTTCTTCCGGAAGGCCCGGAAGGCGGCGAGCGCGAGCAGCGCGGCGAGCCAGCCCAGGATCCAGAGATCCTCCGGGTCGACGACGCCTCCGCCGAGGAACACGCTCACGATGGCGGCCAGCAGGACCAGCAGGATGACGGCGGCCGTGATGTGCAGCCAGCGCGGCGCGCGCTTGGCTTCCTTCGGGCGCATGTACCACGCGAGCGCGTGGAACATCAGCGCGACGACGCCGAGATAGGCCGCGCCGATGCCGTCCTCGCGGCTGCCGCCGTAGGACAGCGCGTTGAGGCCCGCGGCAAAGCAGCCGCAGAGCGCGGCGTCGGCGAGCACGCGCAGCATCCAGTGCCCGACGGCGTTGGAATGCTGCCTTTGCCGCTTGTCGGGCTCACCGCCGCCTTTTTCGAACCACTCCTTGGCCTTCTTGCGGTCGCGCTTCACGCCGAGCCCGTCCCGGTACATCTCTCCGAGCCGCTGCGCGGCCTTCCGATAGCCGAGGGAAGCGGCCTTTTCGTACAGCGCGACGGCGCGCGCGGCGTCCTTTTGACAGCCCTCGCCCGACTCATACAGGTGCGCGAGACTGAAGGCGGCCAGCGCGTCGTCCTGTTCGACGGCGCGGCCGTACCATTCGACGGCCTGAGGCAGGTCCTTTTCCTGACCGAGACCGAGCTCCAGACAATGGGCGTAGTTGCGCTGCGCCCCGGGGTGGCCCTCCTTCGCGGCGCGCAGATACAGCTCCGCGGCCTTCGCGTCGTCCTCGGCCACGCCGCGCCCGGCGTAGTACATGTTCCCCAGATAGAAGATCGCGGAGAGATCGTCGCGCTCGGCGGCCTTCGCGTACAGCGCGACGGCGCGCTCGAAGCTGCTCTCCACGCCGATGCCGTTTTCGTAGCACACGCCCAGCGCGCGCATCGCGGGGGCGAAATTCTGCTCCGCCGCCGCACGGTAGAGCTGCGCGGCCTTCTCGCGGTCCTTTTCCACGCCGCGGCCGCCCTCAAAGCACAGCCCGAGGAAGTACTGCGCGCGCGGGAAGCCCTGCTCCGCCGCCTTTTCGAACAGCGCGGCGGCCTTTGCGTCGTCCTCTTCCACGCCCGTGCCGTAAAAGTACAGCACGCCGAGATCGCATTGGCCCTCCGCGCCGCCTGCCTCGGCGGCCTTGCGGTAGAGCGCGACGGCGCGGTCCATGTCCTCCTCGACGCCGCGGCCGCTCTCGTAGCACACGCCCAGATGCGCCGTCGAGCGCACTTCGCCGCAGGCCTCGCCGCGCTCCCACCAGGTGGCGGCCAGCGCCGGGTCCTCCGGCGTGCCGCGTCCGCAGGCGCAGCACAGTCCCGCGCGGAACATCGCGTCGGGCACGCCGTTCATGGCCGCCAGGGCGTAGAAGCGGTAGGCCTCCGAAGGATCTTCCTCCGTACCATCGCCGTCGTCGAGACAGCGCGCAGTAAAGAACTGCGCGCGGGCCAGGCCGCGCTCCGCCGCCTCGCGGAAGAGTGAAAAAGCCTTCTCGCGGTCCTGCTCCGTACCGACGCCGTGGTAGTACAGCACGCCCTTGGCGCAGACGGCCTCGTCATAGCCCTGCGCCGCGGCGGCGTCATAGAGCGCCATGGCCTTGCGCGGCTCGCAGGGCGCGCCGCGCCCGGTCTCGTAGCACAGCCCCAGCAGGAACTGCGCGCGCGGCAGCCCCAGCTCCGCGGCCTGCGCGAAGAGCGCGGCGGCCGCCTCGGCGTCGGCTTCCGTGCCGATGCCGTCCAGGCAGAGCACGCCGAGATTGCACCTGCCCACCGCGTTGCCCTTGTCCGCCGCGGCGCGGTAGAGCTCCACGGCCTTCGCGGGGTCTTTTTCCACGCCGTGGCCGTTCTCATAGCACAGCCCCAGCGCGCAGAGCGCGGGCGGAAAGCCGCTCGCGGCCGATTCGGCGAGCAGCGCGGCCGCGCGTTCGACGTCGACCGCCGTGCCGACGCCGCGGTCATAGCAGTAGGAGAGATAATAGCGTCCCGCCGCGTCGTCCTCCGGCAGGCGGGAAAAGCAGGCGAAGGCCTCCTCGGCGCTGCGCGGCGTCCCGCCCAGCTCGCCGAGATCGTAGATCCCCAGTTCCAGCAGCGCGGCGTGATCGCCACTCTCGGCCGCGGCGCGCAGCGCGCCCAGCCGTTCCTGCCGCTGCTGCGCCTTCTGCAGCAGCTCCGGCGCGAAAAAGACGACCTGCTCGGAGCCCTCGTTGCGCTCCGGGCTTGTTTCACGGATCTCGTCCATATCGCAGCCCCCCTTTTGTTTCTTCGCTGTCTGTAAGCATAGCACTTTTTCGGGCCGATGGCAACGCCCCGCGCGGGAAAAGAGCGTTGCGCCGAAGGGGAGGACTGTGCTATGATAGGGCACGGAAAGCGCGCGGAACGCACGTCTTTCCAAACTGTCGTCAACGGAGGCCGCCGTGGTTTTTTCGAGCATGACATTTCTGCTGCTCTTCCTGCCGATCGTACTGCTGCTGTACTTTTCGGCGGGCTCTCTGCGCGGAAAAAACGCGGTGCTGCTCCTGGCCTCGCTGCTCTTTTACGCCTGGGGCGAGCCGGTCTGCGTGCTCGCGATGCTCTTCACGACGGCGGTGAACTATTTCTGCGCCGCGGCCATCGTCCGAACGGAGGATCCGCGCCGGAGAAAGACCGCGCTGACTCTGGGCGTGGGCGTGTCGCTGGGGCTGCTGTTCTATTTCAAATACTTTTCCTTCGCGCTGCAGAACCTCGCGGCGCTTTTTTCGCTTGAGCTCGCCGTGCCGCAGATCCGTCTGCCGATCGGCATCTCCTTCTACACCTTCCAGGTGCTCACCTACACGGTGGACGTCTACCGCGGCAAGGCGGGCGCGCAGAAGAGCTTTCCGAAGCTCCTGCTCTACGTCAGCTGCTTCCCGCAGCTGATCGCCGGCCCGATCGTGCAGTACGCCGACGTCGCCGCGCAGCTCGACGAGCGGAAGACCTCGGTGACGGATTTCAGCGAGGGGATCGAGCGCTTCGTCGTCGGCCTGGCGAAAAAGGTGCTGCTGGCCAACGTCTGCGGCGCGGCGGTCGAGGCGCTGCCCGGCGGCGGCGCGTCGAGCCTCGTCGGCGCGTGGTATCACGCTTTTCTTTACACGCTGCAGATCTATTTCGATTTCTCGGCCTATTCCGACATGGCCATCGGCCTGGGGCGCGTGCTCGGCTTCCGCTATAAGGAGAACTTCAACTACCCCTACGTCTCCCTCTCGGCCACGGAGTTCTGGCGGCGCTGGCATATCTCGCTGGGCAGCTTCTTCCGCGACTATGTCTACATCCCCCTGGGCGGCAACCGCCGCGGCGCGGCGCGCACCGCGCTCAACCTGCTCGTCGTCTGGGCGCTGACCGGCCTGTGGCACGGCGCGGCCTGGAACTTCGTGCTCTGGGGGCTGTACTTCGGCGTACTGCTGATCCTGGAGCGCTTCGCGCTCAAAAATCTGATCGAAAAAACGCCGAAGGCGATCCGCTGGGCCCTCACCTTCGCGATCGCCGTCGTCGGCTGGGCGATCTTCTACGAGACCGATCTGCACGCGCTCGCCGGTACGCTGCGGGCTCTTCTGGGCTATGCCCGCGATCCCGCCCTCGGCAGGACGGCCCTGCCGCTGCTGGACGAGGCCGCGCGCAAGGTCGTTCGGCAATACTCCGTTTTTCCGCTGCTCGCCTTCGTCTGCTCGCTGCCCGTCGTGCCGGCGGCGAAGAAGGCGCTGCTTGCGCGGCCGAAGGGCGAAAAGCTCGTCTCCGCCGCGCGCGCCGTTTCCACGGCGCTGCTCTACGCGCTCTGTCTCATGTTCCTCGTCGGGCAGAGCTACAACCCCTTCATCTATTTTCGCTTCTGATCGGACGGACGGCATGAAAAAGTATCTGCGCTTTGCCGAAAACTACATCCTGCTGCTCGCCTCAGCGACGCTGGGGCTGTTTCTGCTGCTCTTCGCGCCGAAGGACGGCGGCGTGTCCGAGACGGAGAACCGCGCGCTGCAGGCCTTCCCGGAGGCGAGCGCGTCCGCCGTGCTCTCCGGGACCTTTATGGACGAATTCGAGAGCTTCCTCTCCGACGCCTTTCCCGCCCGCGAGAGGATGATCGCGCTCTCCGACGCGATGATGGGCCTGTTCGGAAAGGCCGACGCGCAGGAGGAGGCGAAAAAGCTCTTCCTCGAGGAGCAGGGCCTGCTCGGCGACGAGGCACCGACGAATGCTTCCGCCGAAGCGGAGAGCCCCGCCGCCGAAGGATCGGCCGCGGAGCCGGCCGACGCGTTCACCGACGCGCCCGCCGCCGAGGCCAGGGGCGCGGCGCTGTGGCAGGAGCGCTTCGACGGCAGCCGCGCGATCGTCGAGGAATACAGCGCGGAGCGCGTGGCCGACCTTGCGCGCGTGCTGGACCTCTATCGCGGCGCGCTGCCGGCGGACGGGAACATCTTCTTCATCCACGTCCCCGCCTCGGACGTGGCCAACGCCGTCTTCGACAACCGCCGCTACGCGGACTGGGGCGACGATCTCGACGAGGCGCTGCAGCCCCTCGTCGCGCCGGGCGTGCGGATCTACAACGCCACCAGGATCCTCGAGCCCTTTGAAAACGACGGGCCGATGTTCTCCAGCGGCGATCTGCACTGGTATGTCAAAACGGCCTGGCGGACCTCCAACGCTTTTCTTTCCGACCTCGGCTACGCGCCGACGGACTTCTACGATTACAAATACTATCTTCGCTACAGCCTGAACAAGGGGCCGTATACGCCCGAGCAGCTGCGGAGCATGACGCTCGAGCGGGAAAACCTGATGGTGCCGCTCGTCCTCGCGCCGGTGAAGACCTCGCTGATCGAGGATCTGACGCGGCGCACGCCCTCGGACGCGTACGATTTCAAGCATCACGGCTACACGATGTATCTCGGCGGCGCGAAGGGGCCCTACCGTCTGTTCGAGACGGGCTTCCACACCGGGAGGAGGGCGCTGATCATTTCCGACAGCTACGCCTTCGCCATGGCCTACTATCTCTTCCCGTACTACGACGCGGTCCTGCAGACGGATCTGCGCCACGCGAACTACGACGTTCCCGGCGTGGGCGCGAGCATCCGGGAGTACATGCGGCAGTACGAGATCGACGACATCTATCTCGTCACCTGCCATTGGACCTCGCTCAACGGTCCGGTCTTCACCTGGCGGCTCGAGCAGTTTTTGGACTCCGCGCCGCAGGAGGGTTGAGGTGAGCGCCATGAATGAGAGAAAAAAGATCCTTGCGGCGATCCTGGCCGCGACGCTCGTTTTCGCGCTGACGCTCGCCCTCGTCTTCTCCCTGTCCGCGGCCGCGAAAAAAAGTCTCCCCGGCAGGATCGAGGCCGCGCTGGAAAAGGGCGACGCGGCCGAAGCGGAAAGGCTGATCGCGCGCCTCTCGGACGGCGAAGAAAAGACGGCCTTTGAAAACCGCCTCCGCCTTTCGGAGGCGGACGCGCTCCTCGAAAGCGGGGAATACCGCGCCGCCGCCGCGCTCTACGCCGCGCTCGGCGACAGCGCCGGCGCGGAGGAGGGCTGCCGCGAGGCGCTCTACCGCCTGGCCGGACAGGAGCTCGCCTCCGGCGACTACGACACGGCGCAGCGGCGCTTCGAGGCGCTGGGCTCTTAC
>JAEEGI010023023.1_pt1 | contig 12265 bp, 12 predicted proteins | sample 8958751 | NCBI WGS metagenome assembly JAEEGI01 (sample SAMN16246545, study PRJNA631951) | gut metagenome | biome: gut microbiome; feature: rumen; material: KS-attached | host: Bos | place: Iran: Karaj | collected 2018-10 | reverse complement strand
CGTCAAACTGCTCGGCCTGGGTATAGCCGCAAACCTTACAGACTCTCTGCCGGATCCCTGCAGAGTGGTCCGTTGTATCCTGGGTGATCTCCCAGCTGCCGAATGCATGCGGCACCTCCTGGATCTTCACTTCCTTCAGATTGCCGCAGACCTCGCATAGCTCATAGCCGACGCCCTCTGCAATGCAGGTTGCTTCCCGGATGACAACGACTTCCCTGACTGTATGCTCCAGCCGGGGGCTTTTTGCCACATTCCGGAAACCGCATCTGGTGCAGGCCTGGACCCTGAGGCCGGGTTCGCTGCAGGTGGACGGTTCCAGCTCAACCCAGTCACCGAAGGTATGCTCATGGGGTTTCAGATTGGTCATTTCCTCTTCCGAGGGTTCAGTGGTTTTGGCAACAACGTCTCCGTTGTCAAGCCTGTCCCAGAAGGTAACCTCATCGGCAGAAGCAGCCGGAAGCAGAGCAAGGCACAGCAAAAGGGCAAGAGACAGCATAAACAGTTTTTTCATCAGACATCTCTCCTTTTCGATATTTTATGATTTGCTGAGAAAATTATAGCATTTCCGGACCTTCAGTTCAATTCCATATTAAAAGATAGGATGAAAGAAGAAACGTCGCAAAAAAGTATTTGATTTTCCGCTTTTTACCATGTTATAATGCATTAAAACGCGTGATAATTTCAGTCAGGAGGTGTTTTTATGCAGTTTCAGAAATGTCTGGAACGCAGCGATATGGTGCGCTGTCTGCTCTGCAAGGATGCCCCGTGCACAAGGGCCTGCGGAAAGATCGAAGTTGACAGAGTTCTGAGGAGCATCTGGTTCGACAATGAAGAACAGGCTGCATCCGGGCTCCCGGCTTCCCTGCCCTGCCTGTCCTGCTCCGCCCCCTGTGAGGAAAGCTGCCTGCGGCCGGGTGAGGTACCTGTCAGGTCAATCCTGCAGAAGCTGTACACAACGGTAAAGCCGCAGCTGGAAGAAGACCCCGCCGATGAAAGCAGGCTGAGAACGGAGCTCTGCGGGATCCCTCTGGAAAACCCGTTTCTTCTCTCCTCCTCGGTTGTGGCAAGCACTTATGACATGTGCGCACGTGCCTTTGAAGCGGGCTGGGCCGGAATCTGCTTCAAGACCATCTGCACTTTCGACATTCATGAAGCTTCTCCCCGCTACTCCGCCCTGCAGGGCAGCAGCGGAGAAATGATCGGATTTAAGAATATTGAGCAGCTTTCCGACCACAGCGTAGCGGAAAACATGGAAATCTTCCGCAGGCTGAAAAAGAACTATCCCAAAAAGTTTATCCTTGCCTCGATCATGGGGCAGGATGAGCAGGAATGGGAGGATCTGGCGCGGCAGTGCGAGGAAAACGGCGCCGATGCCATAGAACTGAACTTTTCCTGCCCGAACATGACGGAGGTCGGCCTCGGCTCGGATATCGGGCAGGCGCCGGATCTCGTTGAGCATTATACGGCAGCGGCAAGACGCGGATGTACTATTCCGGTGCTGGCAAAGCTGACGCCCAATGTGGCAAGCCTCGTCCCTTCCGCAAGGGCTGCCAAGCGCGGCGGTGCTAACGGGATAGCCGCTATCAACACCATCAAAAGCGTGATCGCCGTTAATATGCACACCTATGTCTCTTCTCCTGCTGTTCACGGCATGAGCGCAGTGGGCGGCTACAGCGGCAATGCTGTAAAGCCGATTGCGCTGCGCATGATTGCCGAACTTGGCTGGGATGAGGTAAAACTGGGCGGCCTCTCCATCAGCGGAATGGGAGGAATTGAAACCTGGCGGGATGCCATGGAATTTGTGCTGATGGGCTGCTCCACCGTGCAGGTGACAACAGCCGTGATGCAGTATGGCTACCGCATTGTGGAAGACCTGAAGTCCGGCCTGAACCGGTATCTCACAGAGAAGGGCTTCAGCAGTGTAATGGACGCCGTAGGCCTCGGGCTCGACTCTGTGAATGACTCTACCGATGTTCTGGAGCGCGACACTGTGATCTATCCTCTGTATGACCGCGACCGCTGCAACGGCTGCGGAAGATGCGTCATATCCTGTATGGACGGCGGGCATCAGGCACTTCAGCTTAACCGCGACAGAAAGCCGGTGCTTGATCTGAAACGCTGCGTAGGATGTCATCTCTGCATCCTTGTCTGCCCGGAAAAGGCTATCAAGCCCGGGAAAAAGAGAGTGAAAAAACTGACATAATAAAAAATCCTGCTGAATTGGATTTCAGCAGGATTTTTATTATTGATCGGAGTTTATCATGTCCATCAGGACATCGATCAGACGATCATAGGGATAAGTGCCGACGACCCGGCCTTTTTTGAAGATCAGGCCCTTGTCAACGCCGCCTGCAATGCCGTAATCGGCCTCGCGGGCTTCGCCCGGACCATTGACCACGCAGCCCATCACGGCAACGGTGATATCACGGTTGAGAGAGGATACGCGCTTTTCAACCTCACTGGCGAGGGAAATCAGATCGATTTCCGTGCGGCCGCAGGTAGGGCAGGAAACGAAGCGGACGCCGCCTTTCCGAAGGCCGGCAGCCTTCAGGATGGCAATGCCGGCAGCAACCTCCCTGACAGGGTCTGCCGTGAGGGAAACCCGGATGGTATTGCCGATGCCCTCACAGAGAAGCGTGCCGATGCCGACGGCGGACTGAATGGTGCCGTTATACTCGGTGCCGGTTTCCGTGACGCCGAGGTGAAGGGGATAATCAAAGGTCTCCGCGGCAAGGCGGTAGCTTTCTATCGTCAGGGGGACGGACGAGGTTTTCAGAGACAGGCAGATATCCTCAAAGCCGACTTTTTCCAGCATGCGGGCGTGGGTCTGTGCGCTTTCAATCATCGCTTCGGCACAGGGGTGGCCGTACTTTTCCAGCAGCTGCTTTTCCAGGCTCCCTGCATTGACGCCGATGCGAATCGGGATATGGCGCGCTTTACAGGCGTCCGCCACTGCCCTGACATGATCTTCTCCGCCGATGTTGCCGGGGTTGATGCGGATTTTATCAATTCCGCGCTCTGCAGCCATCAGTGCCAGGCGGTAGTCAAAATGGATATCCGCCACGAGAGGCATGTCCGTGCCTGCCCGGATGGCTTCCAGCGCTTCGGCAGAGCGCATATCCGGCACTGCCAGGCGTACAATGTCACAGCCTGCTGCCCGGAGAGCGCGGATCTGCTTCAGGGTGGCTTCCGCATCCCAGGTTTTGGTATTGCACATGCTCTGCACCGTGACCGGGGCACCGCCTCCGATTTTCACACCGCGTGCTTCAATCTGTCTGGTTTGTTCCCTCTTATCCACCTTTCACAATCCTCACTATATCATTCAGCATCACAAATGCCATCAGGGCAAGCAGCAGCACCATGCCGGCGCCATGGATATATGCCTCAAACTTCGGATTCAGTTTTCTCCGGGTAAGCGTTTCGATAACCCAGGTAATGAGAAGGAGAAAGATCCTGCCGCCGTCGAGCGCCGGAATCGGAAGCAGATTCATCACCGCGAGGTTCACGGCGATAAAGGCCCCCAGATAGGCGATATTGAAAGCAGCGTCGGAAGCGGTTGCCGCATTCTCTCCGGTTTCCGCCATGAGATCCACAATCCCGACCGGCCCCGAGAGATCTGTTACCTTCGCCTGGCCGCTGAGGAGCATGCCCAGGCTCTGCCAGACCATTCTGACAAAGCCCATGGTTTCATTCCAGCTGTAGCGGAGGTAATTGCCAAACGTAGGCTTATCGTATTCATAGCCGAGGCGGAAGCCAAAGTATCTGCCGGTGTTCCCCTCTTCGTCCGTGTATTCAATTTTCTTCATGCTGTAGTCACGGAGCGTCACTTCTTCCCCGTTGCGCATCAGAAGAAAGGTCTGCGGGGTATCCTCGCGGAGGCGGGCAGTTACGTCCGCCGTGGAATAGACACGGTGCCCGTCGATCTTCATGATCCAGTCCCCCGCCTGAAAGCCTTCCGCAGACTCATAGGGGCAGCCGTCCATAAACGAGACAATTGACGGTACGGCGTAGCCTTCAGCGCCTGCGAAGAGACACAGGACGATGATAAAGCCAAGCAGAAAATTCATAAAGGCACCGGCAACCAGGACCAGGAAGCGCTTCCATACCTTCTGGTTGACAAAGGCGCGCGGATCTTCCGACTCTCCGTCCTCCCCGGTCATGGCGCAGTAGCCGCCGAAGGGGATGCAGCGGAGAGAATAGAGGGTCTCACCCTTTTTCTTCTGAAAGATGGCCGGACCCATGCCGATGGCGAATTCCTCCACGCGGATGCCGCAAAGCTTGGCAACCGCAAAATGACCGAATTCATGAATGCCGACAAGGATGCCGAAGAATACGATAGCTATAATGACGTAAATAATCATTGATTAAAAAACTTTCTGACAAATAGTCTTGCAGCACTGTCTGCTGCCAGGATTTCATCGAGGTCTTCCGTTTCGGAAGACGGAATGGCCTCCACAGCCGCTGCAGCGGCGTCATAGATGCGGTTATACCCGATTTCTCCGCGCAGGAACATATGCACGGCCACTTCATTGGCAGCGCTCATAATGCACGCTGCTGTTCCGCCTTTTCGCGCACAGTCCATGGCGAGGCGGAGACAGGGCGTCTTTTCCGGATCCGGCGCTTCAAAAGTAAGAGAACCGAGTCTGGTAAAGTCGAGATGCTCAAACATGGACGGAAGACGCTGCGGGTAAGTGAGAGCAAGCTGAATGGGCAGCCCCATATCCGGGACGCCGAGCTGCGCGATGACCGTACCGTCAACGAGCTCGACCATGGAATGAATGACACTCTGCGGATGGACGACGACCTGAATATCATCCGGCGTCACGCCGAAAAGATGCATGGCTTCGATGAATTCCAGGCCCTTGTTCATCATCGTAGCGCTGTCAACCGAGATTTTTGCCCCCATATTCCAGTTCGGATGGCTGACCGCCTGCTGCGGTGTAACATGCTCAAGCTCACTTCTCGCTTTACCGCGGAAGGGGCCGCCGGAACCGGTGAGCAGGATTTTTTTCAGTTCGCCTTTCCCCCTGCCCATCAGGCACTGGAAAATTGCAGAATGCTCGCTGTCAACCGGGATGATTTCTGCTCCCATTTTTGCAGCCTGTTTCATCACGAGCGTGCCTGCACAAACCAGAGTTTCCTTATTGGCAAGGGCAATTCTCTTCTTTTCACGGATGGCAGCAAGCGTCGGCCTGAGGCCGACCGATCCGGAAACCGCAGTAACTACGCAGTCGCTGCCCGGGAAAGCAGCGGCTTCCGTCAGGCCTTCCATACCGGAAACGACACGCACATCCAGATCGGCAACAGCAATCCGGAAAGTCTTTGCCGCTTCTTCATCAAAAACCGCAACCAACTCAGGCCGGAATTTGCGGACCTGCTCTTCCAGCAGGTCTGTTTTGCGGTTGGCCGTCAGCGCCGCAACGCGGATGCCCGCGTGATCCGCCACGGCAAGCGTCTGCCTGCCGATGGAACCGGTACTTCCTAGAACCGACAGTGATCTAACCATTTTTCACACCCCCGAAGCGTCTGTCCCTGCGCTTAAACTCCGCAATTGCCTTGTCAAGCTCTTCCGTGCTGAAATCAGGCCAGAGCACATCCGTGAAATAAAACTCACTGTAAGCGCACTGCCAGAGCAGAAAATTGGAAATGCGTTTTTCCCCGCCCGGCCTGATCAGCAGATCAGGATCGGGAATGCCCTGCGTGTACAGATAGGAAGAAAAATCAGCTTCCGTAGCGCCTTCTGTGATTTTGCCGTCGGCAAAATCTCTTGCGAAGCGTTTCGCAGCCTGCAGAATTTCAGCCCTGCCGCCGTAATTGAGGCAGATATTTGCCTGAAAGCCGTCATAGCGGGAGGAAATCTCATTTGTCTCGGCAATTTCTGCCTGCAGAGAAGGCGAAAGAGCAGACACATCCCCCAGGATCTTCATTTTGATGTGATCCCGCTCCATGGTGGCAATCGCCTCATGAAGATACCTGTCCAGCAGCTTCATGATGGCTTTTACTTCTTCCTCAGGGCGTGACCAGTTTTCCGTTGAGAACGCATAGACGGTGAGATACTGCACGCCGATATTCTTGCAATAGGTTGCAATCTTCCGGAAGTTTTCCGAGCCGGCAGCATGTCCTGCTGTTCTCGGCAGAGCACGCCTCCTTGCCCAGCGGCCGTTTCCGTCCAGGATGATAGCAATGTGACGGGGGACGCTCAAACCGGCCTCCCCCGCATTCATAAACTGTTCAGACATCAGATTTCCCTGAGTTCTTTTTCCTTGTTGGCCATAATCTTGTCGATCTCTTTGGTAAAATCATCCGTCAGTTTCTGGATATCTTTCTCGGTGTTCTTGTAATCGTCTTCTGTGATCTCGGAAGCCTTCTGCATTTTCTTAAACTTCTCAATCGCATCGCGGCGGATATTGCGGATAGCAACTTTTGCTTCTTCCCCGTACTTTTTGGTCTGTCTGACAAGATCAAGACGGCGCTCTTCCGTGAGCGGAGGGAAGACAAGACGGATCATTCTGCCGTCGTTCTGCGGGTGAATGCCGAGATCGGACGTCATAATGGCTTTTTCGATTCCTTTCAGGATGGATGCATCCCAGGGCTGAATCAGCAGAGAGCGGGCATCCGGCGTGGCAATGGAAGCCACCTGATTGATCGGAGTGGGGGAACCGTAGTAATCGACCGTGATCTGATCCAGAACAGCGGCGTTGGCACGCCCTGCGCGGATAGTGGCGAACTGGGACTCCAGCGCGTCACAGGTTTTCTTCATTTTGTTTTCAAATTCCTGATACTCTGACATGAGGATACCTCCATATATTATTTTATTTTAATGAACAAGTGTGCCGATTTTTTCGCCGTGCAGGACGCGGGAAATATTCTCCGGATCCGCCAGGGCAAAAACGATGACCGGAATGTCATTATCCATCGCCATGGAAGTGGCTGTGCTGTCCATCACCTGAAGGCGCATCTCCAGCACTTTGCCGTAAGTGATTTCATCATAGCGTACAGCTCCAGGATTGGTGCGCGGATCAGCGCTGTAGACGCCGTCAATATTCTTGGCAAGAAGAATGGCATCACAGCGGGTTTCAAGGGCACGGAGCACGGCTCCTGTATCGGTTGAGACAAAAGGAAGGCCGGTTCCGCCGGCGAAGAGAACAACCGTCCCCTCCTCCATCAGGCGGATACTCTTCAAGGTATCATAGCGCTCACCGACGCCCTGGATATCCACAGAAGTCTGCACAGAAGCGGGAACACCGTTCTGCCGGAACACATCCGCCACAGCCAGGCAGTTCATGCAGGTTGCCAGCATGCCCATCCTGTCAGCACTGACGCGCTCCACGTGGCCTTTTCCATCCTTCACGCCGCGCCAGAAATTGCCGCCGCCAATGACTATCCCGACCTGAACACCTTCCGCGACAACAGCCTTGACCGCCTGACAGACAGACGATACAAAGTCAAAGTCAAAACCGGTGTGCTTTTCTCCCGCAAGCGCTTCGCCGCTGATTTTAATTAAGACTCTTTTGTACATGTTGAATTCCCCTGTTTTTAAATATCAAGTATTCCCAGAATAATGACGCCGGCAACAACCGTCGCAACGGACAGATAATGTTTGACTGAAAGCTTCTCTTTCAGGAAGATTCTGCTCCAGAGCACGCTGGCTACACAGTAGGCGGAAATAATCGGGGCAGCAAAAGCCACGTGTTCGGAATCCGCCAGAGCATAGATATAGAAAAACTGCCCGATGGTCTCGCAGACCGCGCCGACGTATTTCGGACCTTCAGCCCTTGGCACCAGCTTCTGCTTTTTGATGCCCAGCACATAAACGGCACACACAATGCCGACTGCCAGGAACGTGAGCTCATAGGCTGCGTTGGCTGAATCCTCATTCAGTTTTTCCAGCACGATGCTGTCGGCAAAGGTGCCGAGCGCATCCAGCAGGCAGTAAATAACCGGTATGGCAATCGCCAGCCAGCTCTTTGCATAATGGAAATTGGAAGCATCCTGACGGGCACGGCGCAGATCTTCATCTTCATGCGCTTCTGTAAAGCCAAGGGCAATCACGCCCACGCAGACCAGCGCCACTGCCACTAGGGCGACAGGCGGCAGATCATCCCCGATACCCTTGGTGATAAGCGTCAGAACAGCGACGATTGCACCGGAGCTGTTGCAGATCGGGGAGGAAATGGAGAGCTCAATATAGCGCAGCCCAAGATACCCGATCGCCATGGAAAGAATGTACAGGGCGGATACCGGCAGATACGTCAGGATAATATTCAGTGACATTTCCGTCCCGCCGATGAAGATTTCGTAAGCGGCATGCAGGCCCATCACCAGGCCGACTGCCATCACCATCTTCAGATGGCTGTATTTGTCACTGCCGTCGCGGCATCCGATTTTTGAAAACAGATCCGAACCGCTCCAGAATAAAAGAGCAATCAGGGAAAACCAGAACCACATATTAATTCCTTAAACCTATTCTATCAGAAAATTTATTACTTTTCAGTGAATATTGCTTTGTTTGTTTTTTTGGAAAAGTATCAGTATAATCAGTGCAAAAGCCGCGCCGGCTGTCACACCGGCAAAATCAAGCCAGACATCCTGCAGCTGCGCACCTCTCGCGGAAAACAGCTGGAGCGTCTCATCGGCAAGGGCTGCAAAAAGGCCGTGTGCCATTGCCAGAAGCAGGGTTTCCCGGCCTTTCCGGCGGAGAGGCGAAAACCAGAAGAACAACTCAAAGCCCAGAAGGGCAAACTCCGTAAAATGAGCCAGCTTCCGCACCAGATGCTCCGTCACTCTGCCTTTCCCGACGAAAAGTTCCAGAACAGGCGTGACCAGCCGGAGCACCCATACGCTTTCATCGGAAGACTGCTCCCTGCTGAGCAGAGAATTTCCCCAGATAAAGCCAAGAGTAAGGAGTATAGCAATCAGCAGGGCGATCCTTTGTTTTTTCATTCGCTGTCAACCAGTACCCACGAAGTGTTGTCCGGCAGATAATTGATGACGACCGGAACAAAGCGGTTTTTCACATCGCCGGCTTTGCAGAGCGGGGTGATGTCCTGTACGTTGAAGGTATAGGCGTATTTATCCGTATCGTAGTATACACGGTCATAAAGCTTCAGAAACAGTCCGGAATCCTGACCGTTGGAGGTATCCCCTCTTGCCAGGGCCGCTGTGCTGTGCACATAGATCGAGAGATATTTGCCCTCTTCCCTGTCCGCCAGGCGTTCGCCGACATTCACAGCAAAGCCGCTCACAGCGCTGAGAGGAGAAGGCGTGGTAGACATGTCGCGGGAATACTGAACACCGGACGTCACCGTACCGTCGGCATTTTCAATATCCTCGACCACGGGATGGCGCACGTTATCCAGCACGACCTCATCAAAGCCCATATCCCACAGCTCCTGCACCAGTTCCACAACATAGTCCCGCACGAGAGTGCTGTAGGGGTCAAGCCAGTAGCCTTCTTCATTATAATAGTCATTGCCGTAAGCATCCTTCAGTGTTACGGTTATCTCATTTCTGAACCACCCGCCGAGTAGAAAATCCTGCAGGCAGCTGATCTGCGCAATGACATAAATTCCGTCTGACTTCAGCTGTGAGACGACAGATGTGAGCATTTCCTTTGAATCCGGCAGGCCCATATTCAGCCCCCAGCGCTTCGCGGTGGGCGTATCGCTGTACCATTTCAGGTATCCGTCTTCCTTTTTCACTTCCAGAAGAAGAGCATTGCCGCTGGACAGGCGGTTGGCATAGCCGGTAACCGTTTCCGGATCGATGTCATCATACGGGATGAAGATGGCGCGCAGCGGCGGGACTCTGCCGCTGACGGTCTGTTTGACGACAGAATAATCTGCCTCTTCAAACTGCACCGTCACATTCACCCGCTCAAATTCCCGCACCTCCTGCCCGGATTCATCATAGCTTTTTGCGCCGGATGAAAGCAGAGGCAGCTCAACTGTGACGCCGTCATCCGAGATGACGGCATACTTCTGTGTGCTGTAAAACAGGACAATACCGACGCTGAAAACCAGCAGCAGAATCACACCGGGAATGATGGCATAATTTCTTTTTTTCCGACGGCCTTTGTAGAATTCAGATCGGCGGCTCATCTCGTCAGCTTACTCAATCTTTGAAATGCGCCGGATGTGCCGTTCATCACCGGAAAACGGTGTATCAAGGAAAATATCCGTAATCTCCAGCGCTTTTGCCTCACTGATAACACGTGCTCCCATGCAGAGAATGTTTGCATCGTTGTGTTCTCTGGTAGCGCGGGCAGAAAAAGCATCACCGCAGACTGCTGCACGGATCCCCCGGATCTTGTTGGCCGCAAGGGACATCCCGATTCCCGTTCCGCAGATCAGGATTCCTTTGTCGTACTCCCCCGAGGCAACCGCCCTTGCAACAGGCTTTGCAAAATCAGGATAATCGCAGGAATCCGGCGTATAGGTCCCGAAATCCCTGAATTCGATCTGCCTGTCGGCAAGATGCTGCATAATGGTCTGCTTGTAGGCAAAACCTCCGTGATCACAGGCAATGGCAATCATAGTTCCTTCCTCCTGAAACTATACATTAAATCTGAACAGCGTGACGTCTCCGTCCGCCATTACATAGTCTTTTCCTTCACTGCGCACAAGACCCTTTTCCTTGGCGGCTGCCATGCTCCCGCAGGCTTTCAGATCCGCGAAGGCAACAACCTCCGCCCGGATAAAGCCGCGTTCGAAATCGCTGTGGATCTTGCCTGCTGCCTGCGGAGCTTTGGTACCCTTCCTGATCGTCCAGGCACGGCATTCGTCACTGCCGGCAGTCAGGAAAGAGATCAGGCCCAGCAGTTCGTACGAGCATTTGATCATTCTGTCAAGGCCGGACTCCGAAAGGCCCATCTCTTCCAGAAACAGCTGTCTGTCCTCTTCATCCAGTTCCGCCATCTCTTCTTCCATCTTGGCGCAGATCGGCAATACCATCGCATTCTCGGCTTTTGCTATTTCAGCCACCGTGCGATAGTAGGCGTTGTTCTCATAATCGGCTATGCCGTCCTCATCCATATTGGCAGCGTAGATAATCGGTTTGATCGTCAGAAGATCGGAAGATGCAATCACAGCTGCATCCTCGCTGTCACATTCGAAGCTTCTTGCGCTCTTTCCTTCATTCAGATGGTCCCGCAGCGCTTTCAGCACCTCAGCCTCATGCAGGAATTTTTTGTCTCCTTTACCGGCTTTCAGTGCCTTGTCAATTCTGCGGTCGATCATCTCCACGTCGGCAAGGATCAGCTCCATATCAATGATGTCGATATCACGCCGGGGATCCGTTGCGCCTTCAACATGGATAATGTTGTCATCATCAAAGCAGCGTACCACATGCACGATGGCATCCGTTGACCGGATATCGCCCAGGAATTTGTTTCCCAGGCCTTCTCCCTTGCTGGCACCTTTCACAAGCCCGGCAATATCCACAAACTCGATCACAGCATTGGTGACCTTCTTCGGCTGATAGAGCGAAGCAAGAAAGTCAACCCGTTCATCGGGAACCGTTACCATCCCGATGTTCGGTTCTATTGTGCAGAACGGGAAGTTCGCCGACTGCGCCCCGGCATTGGTGATGGCGTTAAAAAGCGTGGATTTGCCCACATTCGGCAGGCCGATAATTCCAAGTTTCATTTGTTGTTATATCCTCTCACATCTGAGCGTCGCAGATTTCTAAAATTCATATTATTATACAACACTTGCTCTCTGTTTGCAAACAAAAGATAAGCGCCCCTTCAGGCCTGCCCTTCCGGGTCTGACCCGGCAAATTTTCTCCATTCCCTGATACACAGCTTCATGCCCGCTGTATCCAGCACACCGTGGGCAAAACCCTTGCGCACAAGTTCTTCCGGAACATACTCATCATACTTCTCAAACACAGGGTTTTCATGGGGATAAAGCAGCTCCAGCGGATCAAACTCCTTTTCGGCCTCTTCGCATACGATTTCATAGAACTCCGCTTCGCTCACCTGCATGGTGAACTGCATGTAATACGGGCGGGAGGAATTCAGCCCCTTCAGGCCGAGCCTGCGGCCGCAGCGCAGCTTCAGAAAGCGTTCCATGGCAAGAAAAGCATAGCTCCCCAGCCAGGGGAACAAAGCCCACATTTTACCCCCGAGGGAAATCAGCGGGCGCTCCGCCATGAGTGATTTACGGAAGATTTCTCTCGCCTCCTGAAGCCGGCACATTGCATGCGGCATCAGATAGGGATAGTATCTCTCCTCACACAAAACGCCATACATCCGCTGAAGGAT
>JAEEGI010023018.1_pt1 | contig 12265 bp, 8 predicted proteins | sample 8958751 | NCBI WGS metagenome assembly JAEEGI01 (sample SAMN16246545, study PRJNA631951) | gut metagenome | biome: gut microbiome; feature: rumen; material: KS-attached | host: Bos | place: Iran: Karaj | collected 2018-10 | reverse complement strand
AAACTCATCGAGCACAACCCTGAAAACGTGCGCTATTATGGCATGTTGGCACAGGTGTATGCCGAAACCGGCAAGGACAAGGAAGCCTTGAAGACCTACGAGAGAATGAAGGAAATCAACCCCAACGACCCGTATATCCACATCTCACTCCTTGAGTTTTACGAGAAGGGAGGCGAGATGGATAAGGCCTTCAACGAACTGCTTGCCGTCATCCGAAACAAAAGCCTCGACCTCACCACCAAGGCCAACATCTACGACTATTGGATGCAGAAAAACAACCAATCGAAACAGATCAATGAGCAGGTCAAGCAATGCGGCGATGCCTTCATAGAGACCCACCCTGACAACAAGTTGGGCTATCTTGTCCTTGGCTCCTATTACATGGTGAACGAGAACGCCCAAAAGTCGAAAGAGCTGCACCAGAAAGCCTTGGCCATCGACAGCACCGACTTCCGCTCATGGCAAAACCTCATCATCAGCGAGTCGCGGCTCAACGAGAACGAGGCCGTGCGCGACCATGCCGTGGCTGCCTTGAAATACTATCCCATGCAGCCCGTGTTCTATTGGTATGCAGGCGTAGCCAACTCAGTATTGGAAAACTACGACGATGCTATCACCTATTTAGAGAAAGGCAGACGATACACCTCCGACAAATTGCAGATGGCCAACTTCGACGCTTTCTTGGGCGACATCTACCACCAACAAGGTGAAGAACAAAAAGCCTTTGATGCCTATGACCGCACCTTGCGCAACGACCCCGACAACGCCTTGGTCTTGAACAACTATGCCTATTACCTCTCGTTGAAAGGCGAGCGACTCGAGGAGGCCTTGCAGATGGCCATCCACGCCAATGAACTGGTGCCCGATAATGTCTATTACCTCGACACGTATGCCTGGGTGCTCTACAAGCTTGGTCGCTACAAGGATGCCGAGAAGCAGATGAAGAAATGCCTCAGCCTCGACAAGAACCCTTCGGGCGCCAACCTGGAACACTATGGCGACATCCTGTTCAAGCTCGGCAAGGAAAGCGAAGCCAAGGAATACTGGAACAAGGCCAAGCAAGCGGGAGGCTACTCGAAGGATTTGGAACAGAAATTGAAAAACTGATGAGACTGCGATGGGGCATAGCATGCATTTTGTTGATGGCGGCCTGCACCCGGCCTGACAACGACCTTGTAGAGACGCGCCATGGCACGTCTCAGATAAAACAGGTCCCTGAGCCTGTCGAAGGGCCGTCCCCAAAATTGCAGGCCATCGACAGCCTGATATGGCGCCAGCCCGACAGCGCATTGGCTGTGTTGATGGATTATTTGTCTGACGATGGTAGAGACGGTGTGCACACCGTCTCTACAAACGAGACATTCAATAACCATTACACCCAGTTGCTGGTTTCCGAATTGCTGTACAAAAACGATTACAAACAGACCAATCGCGAGGACCTGTTGCAGGCGGTTTCCTATTTCGACAGCCTTACCCTTGCCTTAGGCGACCGTCCCCACGCCTTTTGGCGTCATTGCGGGCTTGACCCGCAATCTCCGAAACCAAACGACGATGTTGTTTTCCTCGACGCCCGCGCCCACTACATCAACGGCGTGGGTTATTATGAAAAAGACAGCGTGGTGGAGGCCTGCAAGGAATACCTGAAGGCCTTGGAGGTGATGGAAGAACATTATAAAGAAAAGGAATTGGTTGGGAATAAGTCATTGTTTATGGCTTATACCTATACCAGATTGACAGATTTATTCTCCGACCTATATCTTCACGAACAAGCCATCTATTTTGCAAAAATATCCCTCACATATTACAAAAAACAAGATTCTCCTTCATGGTATCAAGCATGGGTTTTGAATAAGATAGGTTCTCATTATGATATGATGGATGAATTGGACAGTGCATATCAATACTATCATAAAGCATCTGTTGCGATAAATGATACAACCATTATATTATACAGGGATATAGCCACTCATCAAGTTTATTTAAAATATAGGACAAATGATCAAAAAGATATAGCCTTAAATGAATTGCACCATTTGCTTTCCGAAGCAGAAAACGAAAAGGAATATTGTTCGCGATGTGCTATTATTGGTGAAATCTACTATTATGAGAAACAATTTGATTCGGCATGGATTTACTTAAACAAGGTTTACAATCAAACACAAAATACGGAAGCAAAAAGACAGGCAGCCGAATGGTTGGTGGAAATCTGCAAAGCACAAGGAAACGACGTTGAATCGCATGAATTTGCCATCTTTTTGGTTCCCTTTGCCAATCAGGAAGAAAACAGTAGTGGCTTGAAATCGCAATTGACAAAATTGTACGATGTCTTCAAGGATAAAACACATGAAAAGCAACATCACAAAGAGACAATGAAACACACAAAACGTGTCCTTGTTATCATGGGTGGAATGCTTGCCATGATGTTGGCCGTCTTTTTCTTCTATTGCAAAAACAAGCGAGGCAAACGAAAACTGGAAGTTCAAATGGAAACCGAACGCCATGCCCATAAGATGCAGCAGGCTGCACTGTCTGGAAGGTTGAAGCGTAGCAACGCTGCATTGAAAGAAAAAGAGGAAAAACGGTATGATGATAAGGCACCAAAACAGAATCACTTTCGCCAAGCCGAGAACTATCTTGAAGAACCCATATGTCGACGCATTCTTTCCATTTGTAATGATGAAAACAATCCGATAAAATCTTCCGTATCTGTATCTTCCTATGCAAACATCACTCTTACTGATGCCCAAAAGGCCGAACTCAAGAAAGCGGCTTTGGCGCATTACGCTCCTTTGTTTGAAAAGCTAAGGTTACAACATCCCGAATTGAAAGAGAAAGATTATATGTATTGCTATTTGTGCCTCCTCGGGTTGGACAATGCACAGATTGCCGTCATGACACAGCTTTCCTATAGGACCGTGTGGGAGCGAGAAAAGCGTTTGCAGCATGTTTTCCACAAGGAAGAAAGAATAGCTATTATACTCAACGAGTTGATGACTAATTGAAAATCAAGTTATTGATTTAAAATCCAAAGAATCCAAATTTTGTTTTTCTTGACTATTGTTTTTTTCTAACCGTGATTTGCATACGAAATTCAAAATCATAATCGATATGCAAAAACACTTCAGTCTAAAACATGTAGCCTTGCTGCTCGGTATTCTTCTATCGACATTATGGCAGGGTGCCTATGCTATCAGTACAATGGATGGTGTTAGCAACATTTTTATTAAAGATAATAATGTTCAAGGCTCTCCCAAAGGCTCCACCATCCAAGCCTACATCGATGGTCACACGCTCACCGTGGTTTTCACCGAAAACATCGGGCAGGTGACCATTGAGGTAACCACAGCCACAGGTGCCACGGTTGACTATCTGTCCATGCTAACGCCCAATGGCTATCTGTATTACATCACCAACACAGGCGACTACATTGTCACCTTCACACTCCCCAACGGGGATGAATACTACGGTGAGTTTACGGTGACGGATTAGTATTCTTTATCAACTCAAAATATTACATAAAGCTTAAAAAAAAACAGATTATTACATAAAGTGCCAAAATAACAAGAATTTCAAAAACTGGGAACATTTTTCAACTGAAAAAATAGGAAAAAGTTGCGAAAAGCAAAATATCTATATATTTTTGTGGCGAGCCAAATGAAATCCACCAAAAAAACAATAGCTATGAAAAGAACAAACATTGCAACAATAACCCTTCTCTTCTTGCTGCTGGCAATGGCAAGCACGGCGAAGGCGCAAGATTATCTCCCCGTAGTCAAAGATAATGCCGAGTGGAACATCGTTTGGAAAGCAACATCGCAATGGACTTGGCTCCGCATTACTGAGAACCTCCAACTTGAAGGAGACACTGTGGTGGACGATATGCATTATAAGAAGGTGATGCGGAAAATATCATCGGAAGCCCCTTATTGGCATGGTAGCACAGAGGAATATTCGCTTTATGGCCTCATCAGGGAAGAACCCGAAGGCAAGGTGTTTTACCAACCCATCGACCAAGATACGGTTTACCTTCTCTATGACTTCGGCATGAATGTCGGCGACACTGCATCAATGCATTGGTGTCAGTTGCCAAATCCGAGCAACGAGGTCATTATACGCATCGACTCCATAAACACTCAATATATTGCAGGAATAGAAAGGAGAGTCTATTATGTAAGTTCCAAAAGTATGGTGCCAAATGCTGAATGGAGATGGCTTAACACCTGGATAGAGGGAATCGGAGCCACAGAAGGTCTGCTGTATAGTTGTCACGTCACTGCAGCGGGAGGCATTACGCTTCACGAACTCCTTTGCTACCATGAAAACGGGGATTTAATGTATATGAATCCAAACTATGACACTTGTTTTGTGGACACCAACAATACGCCAGTGGAATTTGCCCCTGTTGGAGCCGAATGGTATTACGAACGCTATTACAGGGAAGAATTTGACATTACCGGCATTACCTACGACAGATTCCGCTCGTTACGAACAATTGAGATAAACGGCTGGGAATGCAAGGAAATAGAGTTTTTCCAAAACCTTGACTGCAACGGCGAAGTCAACCCCCACACGGAATACTACTACATCACCCAGGAGGGGAAGCAGGTGTTTGAGGTGGAAAACGGAGAGCGTTATCTGCTCTATGACTTCGGAAAAAAGCCAGGAGGATGGTGGTACGCACCGAAATACGAAGATACCATCTATGTACAGGCAGTGTCTTACATGAATTTTGGGGTGATTGATGGTTTCAGAAAGGTGTTTATAACAGCACCAACTGTACATGGGAATTTATATTTTACCAATATTATTGAAGGTATCGGCATGGATTATTCTGTATTTCCATTTGAAACCCAAGGTCAGCCTTCGTGTACGAACGGCTCCATTCGCTGTTACACTGAAAATGGCATTCCATTGATCACATCAAACGTTGACTGCGACTACGAGGTGTTGACCGTCGATGATAACACCGAATCTGCATTGGCGACTGTTAAAGTAATGGTCAATGGTTTGTTGCACATCGATTTTTTGGAAACTTTGATGGGGGCAAAACAAATCAAGATTATTGATTTGATGGGAAGAGTCATATATATTAGCAAGACTATAAACAACATGTTAGACATTGACTTTTCGGGCATGCCATCGGGCGTTTATTTCGTCAGCGTCACAGACGAAAGCGGAAGACAATTCATTCAGAAGTTCGTAAAACAATAAAAAACAATAGCTATGAAAAGAACAAACATTACAACGAAAACCCTACTTTTCTTGCTGCTGGCATTGGCTGGCACGGCGAAAGCACAAAACACACATCTAAGTGTTGTCAAGGACAGCATTGAATACAACACTTTATTTGTCATTCAGGGTTACCCAATCTGGTATTATACGACTCAGACTCTAACGATGGTTGGCGACACTACACTTGACGGGGTGTCATACAAAAGGCTATATGAAAAATTTTCCAGTCTTTTCAATCTCGATTATGAATTAATCGGCTATGTTAGAGAAATACCCAACAAGGTCTATTACAGGCCAATTGATCAAACCGATGATTATTTGTTATACGATTTTGACCTTGGCGTTGGCGATTCGACCTTTATGTATTATGGTCAATACGAATGGGGAGGGGTGTATGTTCGTGTTGACTCCATTGTCAGCAAGTTTATTGGGGACACAATCCGAAACTGTTACTATGTCAGCTCAAGGGACGAAGGCTATCAGAACTGGGCGTTTTTAAACACGTGGATCGAAGGAATCGGTGCCTTACAGGGCTTTTTGAATTCTTGTCAAAGTCAACAAATTGGGGGATATTCTTGGCCCCAACTCCTTTGTTATAAAGACCATGGAGAAATTCTTTACATAAATCATAAATACTACACTTGCATAATTGACAGTTACGATTCAGTCGAAGAAAACGAGAATCCAAACCTGTTCTTTGACAACTCCCGTTCAATGCTTCGTTTTACTGGACATCTGGATCCCTGTCCATCGGTATCAATTTTCAATCTCATGGGGCAGCGGGTTTTCTTCAACGGAAACCTCTGTAATGATCACTTGGACTTGAACGACTTGAAACAAGGTCTCTATATAGCCGTTCTCCAGTCTGAAAAATCCGTAAGTTGCTTGAAATTCATCAAAAACTGATCGTATGAATAAAACCATCTTTTCTATTGCTTTGGCGATGACAATGGCGTTTCTGAATTGCCAAGCATCAGACCAAAACAACGACAGCTTTCGCATGGAAAACATTGGAGACACAACATGCCTTCATCGGATTGTTCTTGATAGCATATATTATGAATCATCGCTCGTTTACAACACACAAGGCACAAGAGTTTCGGGTCTTGCCGTTGATGCAGCAATGGAGCTGTTCGATTATGACAGTTACGTACGCTTGATCCTTGTTGACGAGGACACGGACACGGAATATTTGGTCTTTGATGCATATTATCCCAAGAACATGATCGACACAATGTTCAATATTAGACAATACGCCCATGAAACCACATCGCTTTTCAATATCGCAACGTCACATCTTAAAATTGAAGTTGGCAATGCCGTATGCGCAATCGAAAACATTTATTATTCCGATAAATATAACACGAAAACACCCGAACAGTATTATGCTGACAAATTGCTGAATAAAACCATTCAGGATTCAATTATTCTTGAATGCATCAACCATAGACTAAGACAAGAGAACAAGATCTGGGTTGCTGGAAACACTTCATTATTACAAATGACTTATGATCAAAGGAAAGCCATTCTTTCTAAGAACGAAAACAATGAGATACCGAATCTCCAAGGGTTTGAATACTATATCGGTGGAGTTTTCGACCTTCAGCCCTATGATCTCGACAACCGGGAACGCAGTTCCTATGTTGATGATTTTGATTGGCGAGACCGGCATGGTCAAAATTGGACTACAGTAGCAAAAAACCAATTCTCATGTAATAGTTGTTGGGCTTTTGCTCCGATAAGTGCCGCAGAAAACGTGATAAACCTATATTTTAACCGACACCTTGATTATAATTTGTCAGAACAACAACTGCTTTCTTGTAGTAATGCTGGCGATTGCCAAGCTAGAGGTGGTTCCATGCCAACCGCCATCAATTATCTGCTCAATAACGGGGTCGTATCTGAGAATTGTTTTCCTTATGTGAATTCAAAAGTCCCATGTAACAACATCTGTTCAAACCCAAACGAACGTGTTTCTTTTAACAATACTTCAAACATTAGTGTTGGAACGGACAATATCAAGCAGACGATTATCAATAATGGTTCGATTTGTATAAAGGTCATAAGTTTATGGCATTACATGGCCGTATGTGGGTTTAAACTTCTAAACATCGGCGATATAGTTTATGATGGGACTGATACTATTCTTTCCTATTCCCATATCACAATAGGGCCAAACAGCCCTTATATTGGTCAAAACTGTTGGCTATTTAAAAACAGTTGGGGATCAGCATGGGGTAATAATGGTTTTGGATATGTCATTACCGGAAATAACAATTTAACTCAGGCTTATAAACTGATGAATCCGATTTCCGACACACTCAGTTACCAAGATATTATTTGCGAAGACCAGGACGGAGACGGCTACTACAATTGGGGAATAGGGCCCAAGCCTGCGACTTGTCCAAACTGTCCAAACGAACCTGATTGTGACGATTCCGATCCTGCCTTGGGGCCTTATGACGCTCAATATGGTTGTACATCGTTTTGTGAAAGTGGTTATATAAATACTCCTTTATACATCAATGAATCAACAACATGGAATACGCCAAAGCAAATAAACAGGGACATAGAAATACTCAATGGTGCAACGCTTAACATATGTAACACTACAATTTGGGAACTATCGTCCGATTGTTCAATCATTATTCATCCTGGAGGAAGACTTATTCTTGATGGGGCCACCATTACTAATCCTTGTGGAATAATGTGGAAAGGCATCGAGGTCTGGGGCGACAGTCACACACATCAGCACGAAGTTAATGGTGGTTACCTACAAGGATACATCGAGCTGAAGAACGGGGCGATTATTGAGAACGCCAAATGCGCCGTGGAACTGTGGCAGCCTGGGGATTACAGCACCACTGGCGGCATCATCCATGCCACCGATGCCACCTTCCGCAACAATGCCAAGGCCGTGCGTGCTCTCAATTACACCTACAGCCCATCAGGTGGGACATTCGTCTACAACGGTCACTTGCACAAATGCACGTTTACGATAGACGAAGACTACCTAGGGACAGAACCCTTCAATAACCATGTAGAACTGGCACATATCGGTGGATTCTATATTAAGGGATGCAGTTTCTCGGCCATGAGAAGCGTCAACGGCGTTTTACCATACTGCATGGGTATTGAAGCAAATACAGCAGGCTTTTTGGTCGATTCCTACTGCGACCATCCCAACGGAAGCAACATGAGTATCTGTCCCGAGGAGAATCTGATACACTCTTCGTTTTCCAACTTCTACCAAGGCATTCATACCTCCGGCGACGGCAGCCGCGCATGTGGGTTTATTGTCAGAAATTCTGTTTTCGAGAACAACACCACAGGTCTATACGTCTTCAATACAGGCAGCGGTACAGTTGTGAACAACGACTTTACCGTGGACTGTGGCTCCGACTGCGACTTCGGCATCTATGTTGAGATGCCAGGCCTTTTCATTGAGGACAATACCTTCCACCCAAAAACGACCAATACAGGCTCGCCCTACGGTATCGTTATTGTAAACTCGAAAGGCATCACAGACGTTTACAACAACAGTTTTCTGAACCTGCGCTGCGGTAACGTGGCCATCGGTGACAATAAAGTGGTTAACAATACACCTTCATTAATTACAGAAGGACTTACCTACACTTGCAACACGAATTCAGGTAACGCTATAGACTTCTGTGTGCTAAAGGACGATAACACAGGTGGAATTGCCTCACCGCAAGGCACGTGGACAGTACCGGCCGGCAACACCTTCGCGGGAAGCCAATACCACTTCTACAACGATGGCACCCCTGTTATTGTATACTATTATGACATCAACGGAACAAACCAACAGCCTACTTTGGTCTATGGCGTAAGTGCCAGCGGTACACAAGGCACCAACAGCTGTCATTCGCATTATAATGGCGGCTCAATCACCAAGTCGGCATCCGAGAAGGAGACCTTGGCATCGGACTACCTCTCGGCTCGATCGACCTATAATAGCTTGCTCCAGCTCTATGAGAGCCGTATCGACGGTGGCAGCACAACCACCCAAGTGGCCGACATCAACAATGCCGTGCCTTCCGACATATGGAGACTCCGTTCCCAACTGCTTGGGATTTCGCCTTATGTCTCGGGTGAGGTACTCACCACGGCCGCCGACCGTTACGACGTGTTCACCGACCCAGTGCTGTTCGAGATTCTCGCCGCCAACCCTGACGAGCTTCAGCATGAATCGCTTATCAGCTATCTGGAGAACAAGGAACACCCGCTACCCACCTACATGACAGAAATGCTCAGGCAGATTGCTTTGGGTATCACCACGCGCACGGCCCTGCTCGGACAGATGGCGCAATATAGCCACGAATATCGCCTCGCGGCAGGCGACATCGTGCGCAGCTGCCTATTCGACAGTATCACCGACCTTTCCGAACTTCGCACCTGGCTCGCCAACATGGACAACCTCGCGTCTGACAGGATGATTGTGGCTTCCTACTTGCAGGAAGGCGATTCCATCCATGCCTTCGCTTTGGCCAACATGCTGCCCGAGCTCTACGGCCTGCAAGGTGACGACCTTGCCGACCATGCGGACTACATGCGGCTGATAGGCATGTACCAAACCCTCAACAGGGAGAACCGCACCGTGCTCGAACTGACCGATGCCGAAATCGCCATGGTGAACGGCATTGCCGCAACGGGGACGGGGACATCGAGGGCGATGGCAGAAGCCCTGTTGATGGAAAGGTCAGACGAAAACATATCGTCCTCCAACTGTCCCACGATGCCAGGGAACAACGGCGGAAATAAGGGCTCTGAAGGTTCAACCGATGCCTCCATGAACGAAGCCTTTGGCTTCACGGCTAGCGTGAGCCCCAATCCTGCCACCACATGGACCACGGTAGCGTACACTTTGCCTGCAAAAGCCACTTCGGCCACAATCAGTTTAACCAACGCCCTCGGTGTTACCGTTGCAACTTACGAACTGACTGGTAATGAATCGCAGAAGGTGCTTGACCTACGCGGCTTGGCAAATGGGGTTTATACCTATGCCGTTCGTTGCGGAAAGTACTCGCAAACAGGCAAGATAATTATTACAAAATGATTTTTATATTTGCAGAATAAAATGGTGTAAACGACAAACAAAAACAACTACAGATGAAAAGCTCATTATTTTGATTTTCGCTTTGGTCAGCTTTATAATGCGAGCTTCGGCCTATGATTTCCTATCTGGAAATCTACTATATAGCATCAATAATACAAACACAACAGAGGTCATACTTGTCGGACATGTAGATGGCACTGCGGCACAAGGGGAACTCGTTATTCCACAAACCGTGAACCATGAAGGGGTTGACTACACCGTTACAATCATCGGGAAAAGAGCCTTTTTCGGCTGCCAGTCCCTTACCGGCTCGCTTGTGATACCCAATTCCATTGTGGAAATCATGCCTGGAGCGTTTTACAATTGTACCGGCCTGACAGGAGACTGTCCAAGCGATAACTAACCAACATATAAACAATCACTATCATGAAAACAAAACTAATCACTTTAGCCATTTTATTGTTGTCCTCATTTGCCATGAAAGCCCAACAAGGTGATATTATTATTGTTGATTTTGAACCAGATTCATGTATCACCGACCAATACACTAGACTTTGGGTTGATTTTGACGATGATGGCAATGGAGATATTTGTCTAAAAATGGACTATACAAGTACGGGGTATTGGCCAGAAATTGTTGCATCAAATGACTGGGAGATAACTTGGTTGGATAATGACGGCACCGACACTATTCCTAACATTGTCCATTGGGGGCATACTTATCTTTGGTTAGATGATGAAGGCCAAAGTCGATTTGCAGCCCGAAAACAAATCGAAAATGACAATTACATATTTGCTTGGTTTGAGGCATACAATTATGTAATATTTAATCCGTTTGTTTGTCACGTTTGCTTCGACAAATACGCCTATTGCACCGTCCACAACTATCCTTTGGTTTGGGGCCAAACTGAATTGGTTGGCATAGAAGAAGCCACGTCCAATGCCTTCGCCGCCCTCCACCCCAACCCTACCACAGGCTTCGTCTCCATCACAGGCGAGAACCTGCGGCAGGCCGAGGTACTTAACATGCTCGGGCAAAAGGTGCTCAGCATACAAGGCGAGGTCAACGAGCTCCGCATAGACTTGGCCGCGCTGCCTGCAGGGATTTATTTCGTCAATGTCACTGATGAGGAAGGACGTAAGTGCGTGCGGAAGGTAGTGAAAGAATAACCTTCTATGAAATAAAGCATCGAAAGCCTCAACCCTTTTTGGTTGAGGCTTTCCTTGTATCTATGGCATACTCAAGGATTTTTCTTATTTTTGCAGCGAAATAGAAGTTTTTTTGGAACGGTATTTGAAAAACCTTTCTTTGTGAAAACGCTGACAAAAATAGCACTCCTAGTGCTGGTCCTCATGGCCTCATCTTGTGCCTCGCGCAAGAAAACCGTCGTGCCCACCCAACCTCAAGCTTTCGAATGGATGACCTCCAACCTTGACATTCAAGCCGAAGGCGATGGCGTGGCCTTTGACGACCTCTCAGGGCAACTGCGGATACGCAAGGACAGCCTCGTGTGGCTCAGCGTAACCGCCACCATGGGCGTGGAAGTGATGCGCGCCAAGTTCAGCAACGACTCCGTCTGGATTGTCAACCGACTGGAAAAGACCTATTTGACTGAACCTTTAGACACCGTTTCCGCCCAACTCGGCATGCCGCTCAGTCTGCCTTTGGTGCAAACTTTGCTCTTGGACAATAACGAAGGTCTCCCGCCCGTTGAGAATCAGACGGTGCTACTCAAGACCTTCGTCATGGGCAACCTCGCCGCAAAAGTGAGATATAAAAACATCAAACTGGAAGAAAAGACGAACTTCCCGCTGAAGATCAGCGATAAGATGGAACGATTCCGAATCAAACTAAGACAATGAACGATAGAATAATTATAGAACAACACCATACAAACCCTCATCGCGGGCATGACCCGCGATCTCCTAAGCAAAAGGGGTTCGCCTTCAAGCTTA
>JAEEGI010023015.1_pt1 | contig 12267 bp, 13 predicted proteins | sample 8958751 | NCBI WGS metagenome assembly JAEEGI01 (sample SAMN16246545, study PRJNA631951) | gut metagenome | biome: gut microbiome; feature: rumen; material: KS-attached | host: Bos | place: Iran: Karaj | collected 2018-10 | reverse complement strand
GAGAGCCGCGCGGTCGGGATGCTTTCACCCGAGGCGAAAAGGATCGCCTCCAGGGCCGATGTCAGTTCTGCCATATCGTCACTCAACAATCTTTTCGAGTATTTCTTCCATGCTGCCGCCGATGAATTCGACGCTGTAGCCCTTCCCTCTGCGGCGCAGACGGAGGCTGCCCATGCTGCAGAGCTCCAGCACGGAGATGAAGGTGGCCACGACCTCGCTGCGGGAGGAGCATTCCTCATACAGCTCGCGCAGGGAGGCCCCGCCCTTTTTCAGTCTTTCGATCAGCTCGCGGCTTTTGTCGCGGACGCTGTAGGTGATCTTGCCCGGGACCGAGCGGACGATCTCGCGCGTGTCGGCCGTCCGGCCGCCGCGGGCGTAAACGTGCGCAAGCGCGCGCAGCAGATCGACCGGCTCGTGCCGGTAGGCGTATTCGCCCGCCTCGGAGGGAAGCGGCTCCGGCAGCTTGGTATAGCAGCGCATGCCGAGCTCCGCGGCATGTCTGAGCTCCGGCGCCAGCGCTGTGATCGCGGCAAGCGTATCACGCGCGCGCAGCTGCTCGAGCGACTGCATGAGCAGTTCGAGCTCGCTGGGTTCCTCCTCGTCGGAAGTGAGCAGCGTTTTGGTCTTGATATACAGCAGATGCGAGGCCATCTGGACGAACTCGCTGGCGATCTCGAGGTCCATGCTCTGCATCCGTGCGAGATAGTCCAGATATTGATCGAGGATATCGGCGATCTTCAGATCGCGGATCTCGATCTTGTTTTTGGAGAGGAGCATCAGGATCAGGCTGAGCGGACCTTCAAAGTCCTGCAGCTCATTCTTCTCTCTAACGACGCCCTCGAGGTGATAGCTTGGATTTTCCATCATATTTCAAAAAAACAGACGGCCCGAAAGCGCAAGGCCCCACCGGGCGAAGATCAGAAGCTTGCCCGCGAGGAAGGCGATCGCCGTGCGCAGAGGCGCGCCGAGCAGATTGGTAAAGACCAGCGCGTAAAGCAGGATCATCCCGTAGCGCTCGTAGCGCATGAGCCGGTAATAGGCGCTGTCGCTCACCAGCGAGAAAAGCACCTTGGAGCCGTCGAGCGGCGGGATGGGGATGAGATTGAACACCGCATAGCCCATCGAGATGACCGCGGTGAGGCGCAGCATTTCCAGCAGATACCCGCCCGCGGCGGAGCCGCCGGCGGAAAGCGGCAGATAGAACAGGCCGTAGAGAAAGAAGAACACGCAGGTGATCAGCACGTTGCTGACGGGTCCCGCAAGCGCCGTAACGGCCATGCCGCGCTTGGGGTCGCGGAAGTTCATCATGTTGACCGGGACGGGCTTGGCCCAGCCGACGTGCGCCACGACCATCATGATAAGGCCCATCAGGTCGAGGTGCTTGAGGGGGTTGAGCGTCAGTCTGCCCGCGCGCTTGGCGGTGTCGTCGCCGAGACGGTACGCGACCAGGCCGTGGCTGAGCTCGTGCAGGGTGATGCACACGAGCGAGGGGATCACGCCCAGCAGGATGCTGAGAACGGCGGAGAAGTCGAAGCCCTCCCATATTTCCTGCAGCGCGCCTATCTCGCTCACCTCCCCTAATATTGGTATTTTATCAAATAAGGGCATAAAAAACAAGCCGGAAGTATAGAGAAATACTTCCGGCTTTGTGTTCCGACGCTTATTCGGGGAAGATCGCGCCGAGCAGTTCTTCCCGGCCCGCTCCGCTCTCGGCGGAGAACGGGATCAGGCGCGTGTCCTCGCCGAGCGCGAGCGTCTCGCGGATCAGGCGCAGGTTCGGTTCGATCTCGCTCTTTTTGAGCTTGTCGAGCTTGTTGGCCACGACGAGGAAGCTCTCGCCGCCGCTCTTGAAGAACTCCGCCATCGTCACGTCGTCCGCCGTGGGCTTGTGGCGCGCGTCGACGATCAGCACGCCCAGATCGTAGAGGTCCTTGCCGGTGAAGAAGCTCTCCATCAGCTTCGACCAGCGCTCTTTTTCCGCACGGGAGACCTTCGCGAAGCCGTAGCCCGGCAGGTCGATGAAGTAGGCGCGCTCGTCGATGAGAAAATAGTTCACATGGACGGTCTTGCCCGGCTCGGAGCCGACGCGCGCGAAGTTTTTGCGGTTCAGCAGCCGGTTGATGACCGAGGATTTCCCCACGTTCGATTTCCCGGCAAAGGCGATGCGCGGCATCGGGCTCTGGACGAACTGTGCGCTCGAAGCGGCGGATTTGACGAATTCCACCCTGTTCAGATTCGGTCTGGCCATGTCCCTCACCTACTGTCTGACGGCGGCGCAGAGCTCCCGCTGCGGGAGCGGCTGAGCCGCGAGCGCCTCCGCGCACTCCCCTGCGGGGACGAGGGCGGTCTCGAGCACCGTGTCGATGTTCCCGGCCGTGACGAAGCGCAGCGAGGCGCGCACGGTCCGGTCGATCTCGGACAGGTCCTTCTCGTTCTCCTGCGGCAGGATCACCGTGGACACGCCCGCGCGGAACGCGGCCATCGTCTTTTCCTTCAGTCCGCCGATCGGCAGCACCCGGCCGCGCAGCGTGATCTCGCCCGTCATGGCGACGTCGCGGCGAACGGGGCGTCCCGTCAGCGCGGAGCAGAGCGCCGTGACGACCGTCACGCCCGCGGAAGGCCCGTCCTTGGGAACGGCTCCCTCCGGGAAGTGGATGTGGATGTCCTTGTTCTGATAGAACTCCGGGTCGATCCCGAGCTTCGCGGCGCGGCTGCGCAGGCAGGTGACGGCCGCGCGGGCCGACTCCTTCATCACGTCGCCGAGATTGCCGGTCAGCTCGATCTTGCCCGTTCCCTCCATGACGGCGCATTCGACGTCCAGCACTTCGCCGCCGACGGAGGTGTAGGCCAGACCGCGCACGAGGCCGATCTCGTCCCGCTCGTGCAGCTCGTCGGCGATGTATCTGCGCGTGCCGAGCAGCTCCTCCAGCGCGTCCTTTCTGACCGTGAGGCTCCTGATGCGCCCCTCGGCGATCTCGAAAGCCGTCTTGCGGCAGATCTTCGCGATCTCGCGTTCGAGCACGCGGACGCCGGACTCGCGGGTGTACAGAGCAATGATCGCGCGCACGGCGTCGTCGTCGAAGCGCAGCTGCGCGGCCTTGAGGCCATGCTTCTTCCGCTGTTTGGGGATCAGATGGCGTCTGGCGATCTGAAGTTTCTCCTCGTCGGTGTAGCTCGACATCTCGATGACTTCCATGCGGTCGAGCAGCGCGCGGGGGATCGTGTCGGTCGTGTTCGCGGTGGTGATGAAAAAGACCTCGGACAGGTCGAAGGGGATCTCAAGGAAGTGGTCGCGGAAAGTCGCGTTCTGCTCGCCGTCGAGGGCCTCGAGCAGGGCGGCCGCGGGATCTCCGCGGTAGTCGGAGCCGAGCTTGTCGATCTCGTCGAGGACCATCAGCGGGTTGCAGCTCTTGGCCTGGATGATGCCGTTGATGATGCGGCCGGGCATCGAGCCGATATAGGTCTTGCGGTGGCCGCGGATCTCAGCCTCGTCGTGGATGCCGCCGAGGGAGAGGCGGACGCACTTGCGTCCCGTCGCCCGGGCGATGGACTGGGCGATACTGGTCTTGCCCGTGCCCGGAGGGCCGACGAGGCAGAGAAGGCCCCCTTTCACCTCGGGCGAGAGCTGACGCACGGCGAGGTACTCCAGGATCCGTTCCTTGACCTTTTCCAGACCGTAGTGGTCGGCGTCGAGCACCTTGCGCGCCTTCTGCGTGTCGACGGTCTCCTTCGTGCGGACGCCCCAGGGGATCTCCAGACAGACGTCGAGATAGCCGCGGATAACGGCCGCCTCGGCCGAGCCGAATGGCTGCTTCTGCAGCTTGGAAAGCTCCTTGAGGAGCTTTTCGCGGATCTCGTCGGAGACGGGAAGGGCCTGGATCTTCGCGCGGTATGTATCGAAATCGTCGCTCTCGCCGTCCGTGCCGAGCTCGGACTGGATCAGCTTGAGCTCCTCGCGCAGGAAGTATTCGCGCTGGCCGCGGTTGACCTGCTCCTGCGTGGCGTCGTTGAGCTCCTTTTCGATGTTCAGGATCTCGATCTCGCGGCTGAGCAGTCTGCCCAGCAGGGCGAGCCGGCGGCTGGGATAGAGCTCCTCGAGGAGCTTCTGTTTGTTTTCGACGGAGAAGCGCGCGTTCTGCGCGATGTAGCTGATGATGAAGCCCAGGTCCGGATTGGCCACGACGTTGAGCAGCTGCTCGTTCATCATGTCGGGGTTGAGCTGCAGATAGTCCTTGAACAGGCTCAGGCAGTTGCGGACCAGCGCCTCCTTGCGCTCGGCGCGCACGCGCTCCGGTCTGTCGGGCAGCGCGGCGACGGAGGCCGTGTAGTACTTGCCCTCGGTCTTCATCTCCAGCGCCTCGGCGCGGTAGACGCCCTCGACCATCACGCGGCAGACGTTGGCGCGCGGCTGGCGCAGCTGCTGCCGTACGCGGCAGACCGTGCCGACGTGATAGATCTCGTCCTCGCCCGGCGCGTCGGCGCTGATGTCCTTCTGCGCCGCGAGGAAGATCTGTCCGCCGTGCTTCACGGCCGCGTTCAGCGCGGCGACGGAGGCAGGACGCTCCACGTCGAAGGTGAGCAGCACGCCCGGAAACACGTTCAGCCCGCGCAGGGGCAGCAGGGGCAGCTGCAGGATATCGTTTGTGTTGATCTCGCTCATGGTCTCCTCCTTTCGGGGATACGGAGGTCTTTGGTATGCTTACGCTTTCGCTTCCGGCAGCTCGCCGCGGTGCAGGACCGTCGGACTCACGCCGTCTTTGACGCACTGTGCGGTCACGACGACCTTTGCCGCCTCGGGATCGGAGGGCACGGAGAACATGATGTCGGTCATGACGCTCTCCATGACGCTGCGCAGGCCGCGCGCGCCGATCTTGCGCTCGATGGCCTTGTCGGCCACGGCCTCGAGGGCCTCCGGCTCGAAGACGAGCTCGACGTGATCGTAGCCGAGCAGGGCCTGATACTGCTTGGTCATGGCGTTCTTCGGCTCGGTCAGGATGCGGACGAGATCGCCGCGGTCAAGCGAATCGAGCGTCGCCACGACGGGCAGACGGCCGACCAGCTCCGGGATGATGCCGAATTTCAGCAGATCGTGCTGCTGGACGTTCTGCAGGATCTCGCCCACGTCGCGCTCGACGCTGCTTTTGATCTCGGCGCCGAAGCCCATGGTCTTTTTGTCCATGCGCTTTTCGATGATCTTGTCCAGACCGTCGAAGGCGCCGCCGCAGATGAAGAGGATGTTCGTGGTGTCCACGTGGATGAACTCCTGCTGCGGGTGCTTGCGTCCGCCGTTGGGCGGGACGTTGGCGATCGTGCCCTCAAGCAGCTTCAGCAGCGCCTGCTGCACGCCCTCGCCCGAGACGTCGCGCGTGATCGAGGGGTTTTCGCTGCGGCGGGCGATCTTGTCGATCTCGTCGATGTAGACGATGCCGCGCTGCGCGCGCTCGACGTCGAAGTCGGCTGCCTGCAGGAGCTTCAGGATGACGTTTTCCACGTCCTCGCCGACGTAGCCCGCCTCGGTGAGCGTGGTGGCGTCGGCGATGGCGAAGGGCACGTCGAGCATCTTGGCCATGGTCTGGGCAAAGAGGGTCTTGCCGCTGCCCGTCGGGCCGATGAGCAGGATGTTGCTCTTCTGCAGCTCCACCTCGTCCTTCGCCGCGTGCAGGATGCGCTTGTAATGGTTGTAGACCGCGACGGAGAGCACGACCTTCGCCCGTTCCTGGCCGACGACGTACTCGTCGAGCCCGGCCTTGATGTCGCGGGGCTTCGGCAGCTTCTCCAGCACGAGCGGCAGGCCGTCGTAGCCCTCGGGCGCCGCGGAGGGCAGATCGCCGATGATGCTGGCGCACATGCGCACGCACTCGTCGCAGATATAGCTGCCGTTGCCGGCGATCAGACGGTTCGCCAGCGACTGCGGTTTGCCGCAAAAGGAGCAGCGGATGCTTTTTCTGTCTTCGTTTCTCGGCATAATGGATACTCCTTCATAAAGGAACGTAAAGGGGGAAACCTACGAAGTTCCCCCCTTCTCGCGATTTTCTTAACGCTTGTAGATCACCTTGTCGATCAGGCCGTACTCACGCGCCTCCTCGGCGGTCATGAAGTGATCCCGCTCGGTGTCGCGCTCGATCACGCTGATGTCCTTGCCGGTGTTCTCCGCCAGGATCTCGTTGAGCTTTTTCTTGATCTTGAGGATCTGCTCGGCCTGGATCTGGATATCGGTGGCCTGGCCCTGGCTGCCGCCGGAGGGCTGGTGGATCATGATCTCCGCGTTCGGCAGGGCGATGCGCTTGCCCTTTGCGCCGGAGGAGAGCAGGAAGGCTCCCATCGAGGCGGCCATGCCGATGCAGATCGTTGAGACGTCGGGCTTGATGTACTGCATCGTGTCATAGATCGCGAGGCCCGCGGTCACGCTGCCGCCGGGACTGTTGATATAGAACTGGATGTCCTTGTCGGGATCCTGCGCCTCGAGATAGAGGAGCTGGGCGACGACGAGGCTTGCCGTGGTGTCGTTGACTTCCTCGCTGAGCATCACGATGCGGTCGTTGAGGAGTCGGGAAAAAATGTCGTAGGAGCGTTCGCCGCGGCTGGTCTGCTCAACGACGTAAGGGACCAAACTCATTGTATGATTCTCCCTTTCTGATTATTTGCTGTCCAGGAAAGAATATCCCGATCCCGCAGGAATTATTCGGCCTTGGGAGTGTCTTCCTCCGCCTTCGGCTCGGCCTTCTTGCGGCTGCGCTTGGGCTTGGCGGGCGCTTCCTCGGCCTTCGGAGCTTCCTCCTCGGCCTTGGGGGCCTCCTCCTCTTCCTTCGGGGCGGCCTTCTTCGACGCTCTCTTCTTCGGCGCGGGCTTCTTCTCTTCCGCGGCGGGAGCGGCGGCGACGGCGCTGTCGACGATCAGCCTGCCGGCCTTGTCCTTCTTGACCTCGGCGGCGAGCATCGCCTCGCCGAAGTAGGTCTTGAGCTGCTCGGCGGTGGCGCCGAAGCCCTCGGCCATCTTCTTGACATACTCGTCGATCTCCTCGGCCGTGGCCTCGAGCTTCTCTTCCACGGCGACGGCGTCGAGCAGCAGGTCGTTCTTGACCTGGTATTCGGCGGCGGGACGGATGCTGGTCTTCATCGTGTTCTCATCGACGCCCATCATCTCCATGAGCTTCTCGAGCGGCATATTGCGGTCGGTCATGCCGAAGTTGGCGGCATAGTTGCGCAGGATCTCCTCGGCCTTCTCGGCGATCATCGAGTTCGGGACCTTGACGGTCATGTTGTCGATGGCCTTCTTGACGATCTCGCTGCGGAAGGCGCTGTCGGCCTGCTCGTTGAAGCGCTTTTCGATGTTGGCGCGGATGTCGGCCTTGTACTCGTCGAGCGTGTCGAAGCCGTTGTCGCCGGCGAACTCGTCGTCGAGCGCGGGCAGCTCGTTGTAGCTCAGACCGTTGAGCTTGACCTTGAACACGACGGCCTTGCCGGCGAGCTCGGGGGTATACTCCTGCGGGAAGGTGATGTCGAGGTCCTTCTCGTCGCCGACCTTCATGCCGACGATCTGCTCCTCAAAGCCGGGGACGAAGGAGTTCGACCCCAGCTCGAGCTCGTAGCCCTCGGCCTTGCCGCCGTCGAAGCGCTCGCCGTTGAGGTAGCCGTCGAAGTCGATGTTGGCGATATCGCCCATACGGGCTTCGCGATCGTCGGCGCTGACCTTGCGGGCGTTGCGCTTGCGCGCGCTCTCGAGCTCGGCGCTGACGTCGTCGTCGGTGATCTCGCGCACGGGGCGCTCGGCCTCGAGGCCCTTGTACTGGCCGAGGGTGACGGCCGGGTAGATCTCGGCGGAGAAGCTGTAATCGACGCCCTTGTCGTCGGTCACCTTGACGTCGGTGATGGCGGGAGCGCCGACGATGTTCAGCTCGCCCTCCTTGACGCCCATGTCAAAGGCGGCGGGAGCCAGCTCGTCCATCGCGTCCTGGTAGAAAACCTCGGCGCCGTACATGCCCTCGATGATGGTGCGCGGGGCCTTGCCCTTGCGGAAGCCGGGGATGTATATATTCTTCTTGGCCTTCAGGTAGGCGGTGTTGAGCGCCTTTTCGAATTCGGCGGCGTCGCAGCTTACCTGGAAGGATACGGTGTTGTCTTCTTTTTTCTCGATGTTCTTGACGATCATGGTTGATTGCCCTCCTATAATATCTGTACAGACTGCGCTATCATAACAGATTTCACTTGCAAAATCAATGACAAAATGATGAATTGGCCCTCTGTTTTCAGAGTTTTACGGCAATTTGATCTCCATCGGTTCAAAGCCCAGATGGTCGGCGGAAACCAGACGGAATTCCGTGTCTCCCAGTCTGCCGTTGAAGCTCATGCGGCAGCCCTTGCCGTGGATGTGGCCGTAGCAGCAGAGCGGCACCTCATACTCGCGCAGGAGCGCGAGGATCTCCTCGCAGCGGTATCGCAGAAAGATCGGCGGATAGTGCAGGAAGACGAGCTTTTTCTTCTCCCCCGCCGACTCGAGCGAAGCGCGCAGCCGTCCGACCTCGCGCAGCATGATCTTCTTGTCGTGCCCGTCGCCCTTTTCCTCCTCGTAGAACCAGCCGCGCGTGCCGCAGACGGCGTGATCGCCGTATTCGAAGGAGTTGTTGTTGAGGATCTCGATCGTAGAGATGCCGTGCGCGGCAAAAAACTTCTTCGCTTTGGACGCCGTGCTCCACCAGTAGTCGTGATTGCCCTTGAGGATGATCTTGCGGCCCGGCAGCGAGTCGATGAAAAGAAAATCCTCCAGCGCGTCCTCCAGGCCCATGCTCCAGCTGAGGTCGCCGCAGAGCACGCAGACGTCGTCGTCATTGAGTTTTGAAAAGCCCCGCTTCAGCTTCTCCGTGTGGTTTTCCCACACGTCGCCGAAGACGTTCATGGGCTTGTCCCTGCCGAGGGCAAGGTGCAGATCGCCGATCGCGTAGAGTGCCATGTCCGACCTCGCATAAATTGATTTCGATGTTCAAAAAATAAAACCGATCCGCATATGGAAAGGAGTGCTTCGTATGAGCGAGAGCAAGCATGATATCCTGCCCGGCGTGGGCTGCGACGTGACGAGCTGCAAGTACAACACCGTCGACTGCCGCTGCTGCGCCGAGGCCATCCGCGTCCGGAACGAAAAAGCCGAGACGCGGGCAGAGACCTACTGCTCGACCTTCCGCCCGCGCGGGAGCGTATGAGATGACGAAAGGGCGGAGCGGATCCGCCCTTACATATCATTCAAAGGCGTTTTCGATGTGGTTGAGCGTGATCTTTCCCTCCGTGCCCTGCGGGGCGTAGATCTCGATCACGTCGAAGCGGGGCTGCAGCTCGGTCTCGTGCTGTGAGAGCCAGAGAGCCGCCGTCGTGCGGATACGCTGCTGTTTGGCCGCGGTGACGAACTCGCGCGCCGCGGCGAAATCCGCGCTTTTGCGCAGTTTGACCTCAACGAAAACGATATAGCTCCCCTTCCGCGCGATGAGGTCGATCTCGCCGGAGCGGCAGGAAAAGTTCGTCTCGACGATCCGGTAGCCGTGCCAACGCAGCCAGCGCGCCGCGCGCTCCTCGCCGAAACGGCCAAGCTCATGTCTGTCCATCAGTGCATTTTCCTTAAAAAACTCATGCGGTGGATGGGCGAAGGCCCGAACTCGCGGATCGCGGCGTAGTGCGCCGCCGTCCCGTAGCCCTTGTGCCTTTCAAAACCGTACTGCGGGTACTTTTCGGCCATTTGAAGCATATAGCGGTCTCGCGTCACCTTGGCGAGGATGCTCGCCGCGGCGATGTCGGCGCATTTGCCGTCGCCGCCGATCACGCAGCGGCTCGGCAGGACGATGCCCTTGCTGCGGTTGCCGTCGATGAGCGCGAGCGCGGGAACGACGGAGAGCTGTTCGATCGCGCGGTTCATGGCGAGAAAGGTCGCCTCCAGGATGTTCTTCTCTTCGATCTCCTCGACGGAGGCGAAGGCAATGCCGAAGGCGATCGCTCTGCCGACGATCTCGTCGTAGAGCGCCTCGCGCCGCTTTTCGCTGAGCTTTTTCGAATCGTTGAGCCCCTCGATCACGGCGCCGCGCGGCAGGATCACGGCCGCGGCGCACACCGGCCCGGCCAGCGGGCCGCGCCCGGCCTCGTCCACGCCGCATAGGGGGGACAGGCCGCTGTCGTATATCTCGTTTTCCAGGCTCCAAAGCTCCGTCATTCCGGTCTCTCCAGGCTCAGGCGGCCGAGCTTGCCGCCGTGGTATTCGTCCAGGAGCGTATTGGCCATACGCTCGATATCGTATTCCCCCTTGGAGACGAGGAAGCCGCGGCGTTTTGCCGCCTGCTCGAGCAGCTCAAAGCCGTTTTCCTCCCCCGTGCGGACGACGCCGTAGCGCTCTTTGACCGCGTCGGGGTACAGCTCGCACAGCCGCAGCATGAAGTTCGCGGCAAGGGTCTCGCGGTCGAGCACGTCGCTTTTGATCGCGTTGGTGACGGCCAGCATCTCGCCGACCTCCTGGCTGTCGAACTTCGGCCAGAGGATGCCCGGCGTGTCGAGCAGATCCAGCGAACGGTCGATGCTGATCCACTGGCGGCCGCGCGTCACGCCCGGCTTGTCGCCCGCCGCGGCTGCCTTGCGCCCGGCGACCTTGTTGATGAAGGTGGATTTGCCCACGTTCGGGATGCCCAGCACCATGACCTTGAGGCCGCGGCCGCTCTGCCCCTTGCGCTCATATTCGGCGAGCTTGTCCCGGAGCAGCTCCCGCACGGCGGCGGGAAAGGCGTTCACGCCGCGGCCCGAGCGCGCGTCCGTCTCAAGCACGGCAAGCCCCTGCTCGCGGAAATACGCGGCCCACTTTTTCGTCACAGCCGGGTCGGCCAGGTCGCAGCGGTTGAGGATCACGAGCCGCGGCTTGCCGGCGGCGAGCCGGTCGATGTCCGGGTTGCGGCTCGAGCGCGGGATGCGGGCGTCGAGGACCTCGCACACGGCGTCGACGAGCCTGACGTTCTCCTCGATCATGCGCTGCGCCTTGGTCATGTGCCCGGGAAACCACTGGATATTCAGCTTTTCAAAGCTGTTTTCGGCCATTATTCCACGCTCCCGAAGCTGTTGAAGGGATAGACCACCAGCAGCACCTTGCCGATGACAAGGCGCTTGTCCACCATGCCGATGCGCTTGTCGCGGCTGTCGGTGGAGGCGTTGCGGTTGTCGCCCATGACGAAGAGGCAGTTGTCCGGGACGGTCTGCGGGCCGATGAAATCGATCTTCGTGGTCGTGAGGACGTCGATATAGTCCTCCTCCAGCGCCTCGCCGTTGACGTAGACGACGCCTCTCTCAAAGTCGATGTTCACCACGTCGCCCGCCACGGCGACCACGCGCTTGACCAGCGCCTTGTTGTCGTCGTAGCTGTCCTTTTTGAACACGACGATGTCGCCGCGCGACGGCTCGTAGAAAAGGTCGGATACCAGCACCTTGTCGCCGTTGTTCAGCGTCGGGAACATCGAGGTGCCGTGCACGTCCATGATGCGCAGCACGAACACGAAGACCAGCACGCAGATCAGCAGCGCCGAGATCAGCGACTGGATCCAGTCGTAGGCCTCGCGCCGCGCCTGCACCTCCGGCGGCACCTTTTCTTTTTCCTTTTTCTTCTTTCTGTTCTTTTTCTCGTCCATAGGAAAGCCTCTCCTATCGCGCTTGAATTCTAACTAAATGATTATACACCATTTTATGGGTATGTGGCAATAATAAAAAAAGGAAGCCTCGAAGGCTTCCCCGTTTTTGGTTTCAGGTCATTTGCGTGCGTCAGTCTCCCATCACGCAAGGGGAGATTGTGAAGAGGGGGCGGGGAGCCCTCTCTTCACGTTCAATCATACCGAAGCAAAAGCCTTCGGCGCTTTTGCTTCGGTCACGAAAAAAGGAAGCCTCGAAAGGCTTCCTTTTTTCGTGACGTTTCAGAGACGCTCTTTGACCTTGGCGCTCTTGCCGATGCGGTCGCGCAGGTAGTAGAGCTTCGCGCGGCGGACCTTGCCCTTGCGGACGGTGGTCACGGAGACGATGGAGGGAGAATGTACCGGAAATACCTTCTCGCAGCCGACGCCGTAGGAGATGCGGCGCACGGTGATGGTCTCGTTGATGCCGCCGTGCTTCTTGGCGATGATCGTGCCTTCGAAAGCCTGCGTACGCTCGCGGTTGCCTTCCTTGACGCGGACGAGGACACGCACGGTGTCGCCGACGTTCATTTCGGGCAGTTCGCTCTTCATGTACTTGTCACTGAGAATTTTGACCAGATCCATTGAAA
>JAEEGI010023013.1_pt1 | contig 12268 bp, 10 predicted proteins | sample 8958751 | NCBI WGS metagenome assembly JAEEGI01 (sample SAMN16246545, study PRJNA631951) | gut metagenome | biome: gut microbiome; feature: rumen; material: KS-attached | host: Bos | place: Iran: Karaj | collected 2018-10 | reverse complement strand
GCCTTCCGGACGTACGAGCCGTCGTCCGTTCCGACGTAGAAATTCGTGCAGGCCTTGCGGAACTCGTCCTCGAGCACGACGACGTCCTTGTTGCGGAAGCCGACGATCAGGTCGACGGTGACGCCGCTTTCGTGGAGTTTCTTCGCGACGGGGAACGCGATCGCCGTTCCGACGCCGCCGCCGACGACGGCGACCTTCTTCGCGCCCGGAAGCTCGGTCGCGTTGCCGAGCGGTCCGACGAAGTCCTGAATGAAGTCGCCTTCGTTTTTCCGGTTGAGTTTTTCCGTCGTCGCGCCGACGATCTGGAAGATGATCGAGACGGTGCCTTTCTCACGGTTGAAGTCGTGGATCGTGATGGGGATCCGTTCGCCCTCCTCGTCGACGCGCAGGATGATGAACTGGCCCGGTTCGGCCTTCTTCGCGATCATCGGCGCCTCGATCTCGAGCAGCACGAGCGTCGGCGTCAAAGCCTTTTTCGTGACGATTCGATACATGCGGTTTCTCCTTTTTTGTGTGATGTGGCGTTGAAATGAATAACAGTTCAACGATTGTTAATAATTATACGATACCGTTAAATTCCTGTCAATCCGATACGCGTTATTTGTTCGCGCGAATGACCGCTTTGTAGAAATCGACCGCGCCGGGGAGGCTGAACGTATCGATGTTCTCGTTGAGGCCGTGCATGCCCTTCATCTGGTCCGGTCCGAAGACGACGGGCGAGAAGCGGATGCACGCGTCGCAGATCGCCTGGTAATACGCCGCGTCCGTGCCGCCGGTCATGATGTACGGGCACGTCGGGAGGCCCGGGAAGACCTCGCCCGCGACGCGCTCGACGAGATGGTAGGCGTCGCTCGTGATCGAGACGGGCGGATAGGCGCTGTGGCCGCCGAGGTCGGTCATCTCGAGGCCGTGCTTTTCCGCGATCGCGCGGATCGCCGCGTTGCTCGCCTCCCTGTCCTGGTGGGGGATGTAGCGCAGGTTGATCGTTACGGTCGCCTCCTGGGGCATGACGTTGACGGCGTCGGAGCCGGACTGCATCGTGAACGCGACGGTCGTGCGGAGGAGCGCCGCGGCCGCGGGTGAGATCGACGGCATCAGCTTCTTGAGGAGCGGCTTGAACAGCCACAGGTTGCCGAAGAGCAGGCGGTACGCGAACGGCCCGTACGGCGCGAGCGTTTTGAACATCGCGGCGACTTCGGGCTCGAACTCCACGATCATCGGGTCGTGCTTTTCGACGTCGCGCACGAACGACGCAAGCCGCGCGATCGGCGAATTCTTTTTCGGCATGCTCGAATGGCCGCCGTTCGAACGCGCGGAGATGCGGAGGTTGCCCATGCCCTTCTCGAGCACGCCGATCATCGCGTAATGGCCCTTCACGCCGCCGATCGGCTCCTCGACGATCGCGCCGCCCTCATCGATCACGAGGTACGGCCGGACGCCGCGCCGCTTCATCTCTTCGACGAGTTTCTGGCAGCCGCCGCCTCCCGTCTCCTCGGTGCACGACGAGCTGAGGTAAACGTCCTGATCGGGCACGTAGCCGTCGGCGATCAGCTCCTCAACGGCCTGGAAAAACGCCATCAGGGAGCATTTCGTATCGGCCGTTCCGCGGCCCCACACCTTGCCGCCTTCGATATCGCCGGAGTACGGCTCGTGGAGCCATTCGCCCTCCGCGGGGACGACGTCCTGGTGGGCCATGAGGACGACGGGCTTATCGCTGCTCTTCCCCTTCCAGCGGAACAGGAGGTTGCAGTCGATCTCGGTCTTTTCGAGCGTTTTGTGGACGAGCGGGAAGAGCTGCTCGAGCTCGCGGTGGAAGCGGAGGAACTTTTCGCGGTCCTCTTCGCTCTTCTTCGAAACGGTCTCGACGCGGACCATGCGCGCGAGCTTTTCGGCGTATTCCGCCTCGCGCTCCGGCTCCCGCTTCGCGGTCCATTCGGACTTCTTCGCGGGCGTCGCGAGCGTCCGGATCACGGCGGCGAGGACCAGAAGGACGCAGACGCCGAGGAGGATGAGAAGGATCAGGCCGACGGTCTTCACAGCGTTTCACCCTCCTTTCGGGATTCCTTCCGGTAGAACAGATACGCGAGGCCGATCGCGATCGCGCCGCTCGGGATGATCATGAAGCTCGTCGAACCGGTCAGCGACGGGACGAGCATGAACAGGAGCGACATCACGAACAGCGGAACGGCGGCGACGCGCAGGTTGCCGCGGTAGTACTTGCAGGCCATCGCGCCGAACAGCGCCGGGACGACGTTGTCGAACGCGGGCTGGAGCGCGGGGGACTGGAGGAACGGCTGGAGCGGGATCAGAAGCGCCACGCCGGCCGCGAGCACGACGATCGTCACGAGCGAGGACGTCGCGATCGAAAGCGTGGAAATGATCTCGTTTTCGGGCGTTCCGGACTTCGCTCCGACGATGTCTCTGGCGTTGACGGCGCACGGGATCTTCATGTTGATGAGGTTGCCCGTGATGAACGCGAGGTAGCTCCCGCCCGCGCCGAGCATCGGGACGTAGATCAGGTATTCCGCGATGCAGCTGATGAGATAGACGAGGCCGATCGACAGGAAGCCGCGGCCGAACGCGCCGAGATTCGGCATCGCGCCGAGGATGGCTCCCATCACGAACGGCGCGCCGAGCAGAAGGACGAGCGTGATGACGCTCGCGATCCGGCCGAGGGCGTGTGTGGAGCGGATATAGGTCTCGTAATAGGCTTTCTTTTGTTCTTCGTTCATGTCCGCACCTCCTTACGCGAGCTTTCCGAGGAAGATCGCCGCTGTCATCGCGATCAGCATCGATCCCGCGATCGAGAAGCTGTCGATCCATGCCGCGTTCTTCCGTTCGCGGATCAGGAGGAACAGCCCCATCGCAAGTGCGCCGACGAGTGCGACGGCGAGCGGGAGCCAGCTGCCCGCGAAGCGGAACAGCCCCTCTCCGGAGACGAGCGTGCCGACGTAGCTGCCGATGTAGGCGGAGACGAGTCCGATGAACATCGCGGTCATCGCGGTGTCGCCGAATCCCGCGAGCGATACGCCCTTCTTTTTGCCCGCCTTCGGCGCGCGCGGCTTTGAGAGGCGCTCGGTGTATCTCTTGCACGTGAAGAGGCAGAAGACCATGCCCCAGATGATGCAGACGCCCATCAGGAGTGCGATCGTCGTGAAGGCCTCGGCGGTCATGGCCGACGCGGACAGGCCCGGCAGGCCGACGGCCTCCGCGGCGGCCTCGGCGACCTGGGTCTCGTAGTGGAGCGCGCCGATGACCGACAGACGGAGCCACGGCAGCGGCGTTCCGAGGCTTCCCGAGAGCGCGATGACGCCGAGGAGGATGCCGACGCTCGGAAGGACCGCGAACGTCGCGCTGGCGATGACGGTCCGCTTCATCTTCGTCACGTCCATCCCGATGGCCTTTCCGGCCCGGTAGGCGCGCACGGCGAACACGACGCAGAGCAGCGCGACGAACAGAACGATCGCGCCGCAGATCAGATACATTACGGGTGCGTTGAGTTTCTGCAATACAGTCATACCGTTTCCTCCCCTATCGGATCAAAAGCTGATAGACACACGTTATAAAGGGTCAACCTCGTTTCTTCGGTATTGTTTTATTGTATCATCCGGCGGCGCCGTCAGCAAGAGAGTAGCGCGTTCGGCGAGCGCGGTCTTGAGAGAAGCGGCGCGATGTGGTATATTGAGTCTTACAAGGAGAGATACAGACTATGAAACTTGGAATCGTCGGACTCCCGAACGTCGGCAAATCGACCCTCTTCAACGCCATCACCCAGGCCGGCGCCGAAGCCGCCAACTACCCCTTCTGCACGATCGAGCCGAACGTCGGCGTCGTGACCGTGCCCGATGAGCGCGTGACGAACCTCCATAAGATCTTCAATTCGAAGCGAACGATCTACGCGACGATCGAGTTCTGCGACATTGCGGGCCTCGTCAGGGGCGCGTCGAAGGGCGAAGGTCTCGGCAACAAATTCCTCGGCCACATCCGCGAGGTCGACGCGATCGTCCACGTCGTCCGCTGCTTCGAGGACGACAACATCGTCCACGTCTCGGGCGTGATCGATCCGGCGGCGGACATCGAAACGATCAACACCGAGCTTCTGCTCTCCGATATGGAGATCCTCGAGCGGCGCATCGCGAAGACGAAGACGTCGATGAAGGGCGGCGATAAATCCGCGGCCCACGACCTCGAAGTCCTCGAGATGATCTACAAAGGTCTCGGCGAGGGGAAAAACGCCCGCGCGCTCCCGTTCGAGGAGGAGGACCGGCCGTTCGTGAAATCGCTCGGCCTGCTCTCCTATAAACCGATCATCTACGTCGCGAACGTGGCGGATTACGACGCCGCGACCGGCAACGAGTATTCCGACGCCGTAAAGGCGATCGCCGACGCGGAGGGCTCCGAAACGGTCGTGATCTGCGCGGGGATCGAAGCCGAGCTCGCCGAGCTCGACCCGGTCGAAAAGAAGGAATTCCTCGAGGAACTCGGCCTGTCCGAAAGCGGCCTCGACAAGCTGATCAAAGCGTCCTACGCCCTTCTCAACCTGATCTCGTTCCTCACCGCGGGCGAAGACGAATGCCGCGCCTGGACGATCACGAACGGCACGAAAGCGCCTCAGGCCGCCGGCAAGATCCACTCCGACTTCGAACGCGGCTTCATCCGTGCCGAGACGATCGCCTACGACAAATTCATGGAGGTCGGCGGCTCGATGGCCGCGGCCCGCGAAAAGGGTTTCCTCCGCTCGGAGGGAAAAGAGTACGTCATGAAAGACGGCGACATCGTCAATTTCTTGTTCAACGTTTAAGTGTCCGGGAAGCCTTGCGGCGCAAGGCTTCCCTCTTTTTTTTGTTGTGGCAGATCGCAGTACGGGGCTGCACCGATCAATAGAAACGGCAACGCGGAGGACCAGGACCGCCGTCCGGAAATCCGGACAAGGTGTATCTGAAGCGGCTTTCGCTGACGGACAAGAAGGAATCGGTAAGCGCGGACCCGGATTCCGCGGGAAACGCGTATTCCACAACCTTTCTTCTGTATTTCGGGGATGATTCCGCGGAGGTGAACCGCACGGAATTCGAGCGGGCGGAAGCCGGCGACGACTACTATGTTGCCTTTTTCTCCGAGAACGGCCGCGCCTTCGCCTGCTTCAGCTGCCGCGACTTTGAACCGGCCGGGAACGTACCTGTCCTTTCGAACTGAACGCGGGCTCCCGGTCGCCCCGGTCTCCGCGATCTGACGGTTTCGCCTGCCGTTTTTTCTCTTTATTTGTCCTATAACCCACAAAAGCGAACGCCCGGGAACGGTTCCCGGGCGTTTTTCGTTGTCTTCTTCCGGACCGGCAGTTCAGAGCAGCGAGAACAGCACGAAGATCCAGTGGGCCGCGACGCCCGCGACGAATCCGCCGACGGTGTGGCTCAGGAGCGCCTTGCCGATCAGTTCCTTGCAGTGGAGGGAGTCCATCATCGAGGCGTGCGTCGAGAGATAGCCGCTCCAGCACATGCACATCGCGGTGAACACGGAGATGTCGCCCGCGCTGATCCGCCCGCTCGACGCGAGCGTCGTCACGAGGGAGAGCGCCGCGCCGGCGGCGCCGAGAGACGTGACCGGAACGCCGATCGCCTCCGGGGACGAGAAGCCGAACAGCGGCTTTAAAATGAAGTCGATCTTCTCCGCGATCGCCGGGATCAGCCGGATCCCTTCGTAGGCGCTTCCCGTATAGGCGCCGCTCTCCGACGGGCCGTTGATCAGCATCATGACGACCGTGCAGATGACGAGGACGCCGGGGATGATCGCGAGGCCCATCTCGACGCCGTTGTGGCCGCCCTCGAGGATCGCGTTCAGCGCGCGCGTTCCGATGCCGCCGTCGCGGATCGGGCGGTATCCCCGGGGCGTCTCCGAGACCGAGGCGCCCGCCTCCGACATCGGCGTCTCCGTGCCGAACGCCTTTTTCGTGAAGTGGAGCATCATACGGGTGGAGATCACGCTGCCGAGGACCGCCGAAAACAGGCCGATGATCACGGCGCCGCCGAGGGGGACGCCCATCACGGGCGTCAGGCTGTACATGAACGTGCAGACGATCAGGCCCATGCCGAACGACGTGCCGAGGTTCGTCAGCGCCGGGAACTGGTATTTTTTGAAGTACCGGCGGAAGTACGTGTCCTCCGCGAGCGCGAGGATCGCGGGGTTGTCGGACAGGAACGTCGTCACGATACCGAGCGCGGCCGCTCCGGGAAGCCCGTAGACCGGCTTCATCAGCGGCTGGAGGAGGCGGTTCGCGAGAGAGACGAACCCGAATTCGGAAAGGAGCGACGAGACCGCGCCCATGATGACGCAGATCGCAAGCAAATAAAACACCGTTTCCATCAAAAGATGGTACGCGGTGTTCATGATCGTATTCAGCGTATTCGCGAGGCCCATCTTCACCGCGAAGAGCGCGAAGAAGGCGGCGAATCCGATCGGGAAGATCCAGGTTTCGGGCCCGAGTTCTTTTTTGAGCAGGGTTTTCGGGGGAGTCGTTTCAGGGTTCATGGGGAACGGAAAAGGTTTGGGGAGATAAGCTTGTTCAGTCTTCGACGCGGCGGATGTTGGCGCCGATCTTCGTCATTTTTTGCGTAAATTCTTCGTAGCCGCGTTCGACGAAGTGGATGTCCGAGATCTCGGTCTCCCCTTCCGCCGTCAGCGCCGCCAGAACGAGCGCGACGCCCGCGCGGAGATCGGTCGCGCGGATCCGCGCGCCGCGGAGAGGCTGTCCGCCTTCGACCTCGGCCTTCCGGTCCTCGATGCGGATATCGGCGCCCATGCGGTTCAGTTCGCCGATGTGTTTGAAACGCCCTTCAAAGATCGTCTCGGTCACGGTGGAGTGGCCGCGGACGACGGTCAGGAGGGACATGAACTGGGACTGCAGATCGGTCGGGAAGCCGGGATACGGCATCGTTTTGATGTCCGTCGCGACGAGCGGGTTCACGTCCGCGCGCACGCGGAGTCCCTCGTCGTTCTCCTCGAAGACGACGCCGCACTCGGAGAGCTTCGACATCACGGCGGAGACGTGGCCGGGGACGACGTTCGTCAGCAGCAGGTCGCCGCGGGTGATCGCCGCCGCGAGCATGAAGGATCCCGTTTCGATGCGGTCGGGGATGACGGTGTGTTTCGTTCCGTGGAGGCTTTCGACGCCTTCGACGCGGATCGTCGCGGAGCCGGCGCCCTTGCCCTTCGCGCCCATCTTGTTGAGGAAGACGGCGAGGTCGGTGATCTCAGGCTCCTCCGCCGCGTTTTCGATGACCGTCGTACCCGAGGCGAGCGTCGCGGCCATCATGATGTTCTCGGTCGCGCCGACGGACGGGAAGTCGAGATAGACGTGGCCGCCGATCAGCTCGCGCGCGCGGGCTTCCATATAGTCGTCGCCCATCTCCACGACGGCCTTCAGCGCCTCGAATCCCTTTTTGTGGAGATCGACGGGGCGCGCGCCGATCGCGCAGCCGCCCGGAAGCGGGAATTTCGCGCGCCCGGTGCGGGCAAGCAGCGGGCCCATCGCGAAGATCGATCCGCGCATCAGCGAGACGAGCTCGCGGGGCGCTTCGTTCCGGAGCGACTTTCCGCTTTCGACGGTGATGATCTTGTTGCGGTAATCCCAGCTGACGCGGCTTCCGATCGATTCGAGGAGCTTGACCATGACCTCGACGTCCGACAGCGCGGGAACGTCCATGATCTCGCACGGCTCGTCGGTCAGGAGCGTCGCCGCGAGGATCGGGAGGACGGCGTTCTTCGCGCCGCTGATCTCAACGGTCCCGCGGAGCGGGCCGGATTTTTCGATGATATATTTTGCCATTCCGGATTCCTTTCGAATGGATTTTTACCCATTGTAGCACACTTCGCTCCCTGCCGCAATCGAATGGCGGATTTCCGCAAAAAAACGCCGTGTCCGCCCGCTCCGCGCCGTTCAAAAATAGCAAGAATTATTTACCAAAAAAGAATTGACGTTTCCAGTCTCTTCGTGCTATATTCAATGTGCACCGCAAGTATTTACCAGACTTCTCAAGGAGGAATGAACATATGAAAGCTACCGGTATCGTCAGAAAAGTCGACAACCTCGGCCGCGTCGTTCTGCCGATCGAACTGCGCAGAACGCTCGGGATCGACATCAAGGACCCGATCGAGATCTTCACGGACGGCGATTACATCATGCTCAAGAAATACGAGCCGTCCTGCGTCTTCTGCGGAAACGCGAAGAACGTCGTCCGCATCCACGACAAAAACGTCTGCGAAAACTGCATCAAAGAGATGAAAAAGCTCTGAGAACCGTTTCCCGAACCGAACGCCGCCCGTGAGGGCGGCTGTTTTTTTACCGCAATCCGAGCGCGAAATGCGCGAAGAGCGTGAGGATGATCAGAAATGCGCCGTTGAAGAGCGTGAACAGGAGGACGTACCGCCTCGTCTCGCCCGGCCGGTTCTTCGTGAATTCGCGGAACGTGATCAGGGACGCGAGGCTTGCGATCAGCGTGCCGCAGCCGCCGATGTTGACGCCGACGAGGAGCGACGGGTAGTTTTCGGTGAACTGCGACAGAAGGATCGCCGTCGGCACGTTCGAGATCGCCTGGCACGACAGGACGCTGACGAGCAGCGTGTCGCGCGCGAGCAGACCGCCGAAGAACGTCCGGACCGCCTCGATCCGCGCCATATTGCCCGCGAAGATGAAAAAGAAGACGAATGTGAAGAGCAACGCATAATCGACCATCTTCAAGGCCCGCGCGTCGACGAAGAAAAGCGCGGCCGGGATGACGATCAGCCCGATCCAGTACGGGATGCCGCGGAAGACGATCGCGATCGCGAGCGCGAACAGGGCGAGATAGACCGCCGTGCGGAGCGGGTCCGTCTTCGTGTCGTCCGGCGCGAGTTCGAGCGGCTCCGGTCGGACGAACACGGCGCAGCAGGCGAGGATCAGCGCGATCGCGAGCGCGAACGGAGGCGCCATGATCCGCATGAACTCGCCGGTCGGGATGTCGAACCGGCTGTAGAGGTACAGGTTCTGGGGATTGCCGAACGGCGTCAGCATCCCGCCGAGGTTCGCGGCGATGTTCTGGAGGATGAACGTGACCGCCATGTAGCGCTCCTTGTGCGTCGAACTCAGCACGAAAAAGCCGAGCGGGAGGAACGTCAGGAGCGCCATGTCGTTCGCGATCAGCATCGAGCCGACGAACGTCACGGTCACGAGCCCGATGACGGCGAGCCGCGCGTTGCGGAAGATCTGCACGATCCGGCGCGCGAGCAGATAGAAGAAGTGGATGTTCTTCAGCGCGCACACGACCGCGAGCACGCAGAAAAGGCACGTCAGCGTCTTGAAGTCGAAGTAGCCGAGGTAGGCGCCGTCGACCGGAACGAAGAACGTCGTGACGAGCGCGGCAAAAAACGCGATGCAGAGCACCGTGTTCTGCTTCTCGAACCGGACCGCCATCGGGAAGAGCTCGTCCGCCACGTAATGGGGGATCCGTTCGAGTGCCTGTTCGATTTTCAGCGCGTCTTCGCGCGTGATCCTGCGCATACGGTCCCGCCGCGCACCCGCGCGGCCTTTCGGGGCGCCCTGAGGGCGCCCTCTCTATTTGCCGGCCCCGTACTCCGCCTCGCGGCGGGCCTTTTCAGCCGTGTATTCGTCGTGTTTCCGCGTCCAGACGCGGTAGATGCGCGATGCTTCGCTGCCGTCGGAGAGCGTCGCCGCCGCGCGGTAATCCGTAAGATCGAACCGCTCCGTCAGCCACGCGCCGAACCATTTCGCCGTCTTCTCCGCGCCGTAGACGTTGAGATGAAGGCCGCCGTCGTACGTGTCGGTCTGCCAGTCGATCCCGATCTCGTCCGCCGCCTCGAGGAGGTTGACGTAGGGGACTTTGTGGTCGTCCGCGTACGTCCGGATCGCTTCGTCCCACTCGCCGTACCAGTGGGGCCAGAGGCTCGGCGCCTTGATCAGGACGAGCTGAACGCCCCTCAGCTCGCAGAGCTGCCGCATCCGTTCGAGGTAATACCAGCAGGTGTCGCCGAACGAATAATCGGCGAGCGGCTTCGCGTCGGGGATCGTGTCGACGGGCTTGACGTGGACGTTCATCAGATAGCCGCTGTTCGAGACGCGGTCGCGGCGGAAGAGGTATTCGAAATCCTCCGGGCCGATCTCGTTCCAGCGGGAATGGTAGCGCAGCAGCGGGAAGAGGTACGACAGCGCCGTCTCCTCCTCCGTCATCGAGGCTTTGACCGAGCGGAGCTTGTGGCGCGTCAGCTTCATGCCGTCGATCGACATGCGGTTGTACGCCTCGTTCTGGGGCGTCGCGTATTTCATCGAGAGGACGTTGAACACGACGACGTCGGGCGTCTCCGTTTCGAGCATCTCCTCGAGCAGGTAATACGACTGCCAGATGAGCTGCTGGGCCGAGCCGCGGAAGAAGCTCGTCAGGCCGTATTCGGTCCAGAGCGTGTCGGGGCTGAAATTCTCGTAGACCTCGCAGTCGCCGACGAAGAGGATCTGATGTGGCTCCGTCTCGTCGTAGTACTCGCGGATCAGCGCGCCCTCGGGGATCTCGCTCATGTATTTCGGCAGGAACAGCGCGTTCAGGAACCACAGGAGGCACGCGAGAACGAGCATGCCCGCAATGATCGCGAACAACGTTTTCCGTTTCGACATATGCGTCCCCTCCTTTCCCTTTTTGCGGCGCGGGCGGCCGTCAGCCAAACACGCTCGCGCTAAACGCACTTCTGATAGCGGTACTAAGCTCTGTCTGCGCCTGCGGCTTGCCAATCGCTAAGTGCCGATCGAAGCTGCATTGTTTGGCAGACGGCCGCCCGCGCCGCTAAAATTGATTGTAGATGAATGCGGTCGAATCGTATCCGATGCCGTAGATCCCGAACACGATGATCGCGGCGATCAGCGCGATCGCGCCCGCCCACGCGAGAAGCGGACGGCGGACGAGGCGGTCGCGCGCGGGTTCTTTGATGCCGATGATCGACGCCGCGTAGAGCCCCGCGATCCCGATGAGCGCGATCGCCCAGTCGGCCGCGGTCAGGCCGAGTTCGCCGAACGAGACGGCAGGCCCGCCGGTCACGATCGTGCCGATCTGGCGGAACGTCAGAGGAACGTCGCGGTAGACGTCGAACACGCGGATCAGCGACATCAGGCAGAACGTCCGCGCGATCTCGAAGAGGCCGTAGGCCTTCGTCTCCTTCAGGCGCGGGAACCGCCCGTGGAACTTCGCGTACAGCGGCTCGAGTTCCTGTGAGACGAGGATCACGACGCCGTTCAGAAGGCCCCAGACGATGAAGTTCCAGGCCGCGCCGTGCCAGACGCCCGTCACGAACCAGAGCAGCAGCGTCGTGAGATAGACGGTGATCTTCCTGCCGAACGCGCCGAACCGGGCGCTGCACTTCTTGTGGAGGCGGAGCATCCCCTTCGCGGTCGACAGCGGATAGAAGACGTAGTCGCGGAACCACGTCCCCATCGTGATGTGCCAGCGCCGCCAGTACTCCGCCGTGTTCTTCGAGAAGAACGGACGGTCGAAGTTCTCCGCGACGTCGATGCCGAGCATGTTGGCGCAGCCGATCGTGATGTCGATGCCGCCGGTGAAGTCGGCGTACAGTTCCGCCGCGTAGAGGACGACGACGAGCGCGACGTATCCGCCCGTATACGAATCCGGGTTCTGGGTCAGGATCTTCAGCGGGATCGCGAGCCGGTCGGCGATGATGAGCTTCTTCGCGAAACCCCAGACGACGCGCAGAGCGCCGCGGCCGATCGTCCGATCGTCCCATTCATGCTCGGCGTACAGCGACTTTGCGAGATCGCCGTAGCGCGAGATCGGTCCCTGGATGAGCTGCGGGAAGAACGTCACGAAGAGCGCGAACCGCGCGGGATCCTTCTCCGCCGGGACCTTCCCCCAGTAGACGTCGATCAGGTATCCCATCGACTGGAACGTGTAGAACGAGATGCCCATGACCGCCGCGAAGCCCCGGAACGAGACGCCGACGATCGAGAGGAGGAACCCCGTGTATTTCATGACGGCGAGGATGCCGAAGTTGAGGAGCATGCAGCCGAGCGCCCAGCGCCAGCGGACCTTCTTGTCCGCGGCCTTCCGCGCCTTGCGCTCCTCCTTCGTCAGCGGGTCGCCCGCCGCCTTCCGCCGCTCCTCTTCCGCCTTGAGAGCCTCTGTCTGAGACGACGCGAGGCGGTCGATCCGGAGCGCGGAAAACCACGTCGTGAACGCGGTCACGCCGATGAAGACGAGGCAGCGCCACCCCGCGAACCAAT
>JAEEGI010023012.1_pt1 | contig 12268 bp, 9 predicted proteins | sample 8958751 | NCBI WGS metagenome assembly JAEEGI01 (sample SAMN16246545, study PRJNA631951) | gut metagenome | biome: gut microbiome; feature: rumen; material: KS-attached | host: Bos | place: Iran: Karaj | collected 2018-10 | reverse complement strand
TAGGGATCAACACGACCTGCGTGTACATCGGCCTGGCCGTGGGGCCGTTCGTGGGCGGCGTCCTGAACGACCTCCTGGGATGGCGCGCCCTCTTCCTGGTCATATTGCCCTTCGCGGCGGTGGCGGTCTTCATGATCTCCTCGTTCAAGCACGAGATAGCGCCGTGCGCAGGGGAGAGGATGAGCTGGAGTGGCTGCGTCCTGTACGGCGTCTCCATCCTCCTGGCGATGGGCGGGGTCATAAACCTTCCAGCACCGTGGGCGGCGGCGTCGCTCCTGGCCGGGCTTGCGCTTCTCGCAGTCTTCGTACGCCAGCAGTACCTGTCCGAGGACCGCATCCTGGACGTCAGGCTGTTCCGCAACAGGATGTTCTCGGGGTCCTGCGTCGCGGCGTTCCTGAACTACGCCTCATCCTACTCGATCTCGTTCTTCATGGCGCTGTACCTCCAGAGCCTTCAGGGGATGTCGGCCACCGAGGCGGGTGCCCTCATGCTGGTGCAGCCGGCGATCCAGGCCTTCCTGACCCCGTACTTCGGAAGGAGGTCCGACATCATCGAGGACAAGCGCATCCTTCCGACGGCCGGCATGCTGATAATAGCCGCAGGCGTCGCTTCCATAGTGTTCTACCAGGTGGACACCCCGCTGTGGTGCGTCCTCGCGACCATGGTCACCGTGGGGCTGGGATTCTCGATGTTCTCCGCCCCGAACACGTCCATAGTCCTCTCGTCGGTGCCTCCCCAGGACACGGGCGAGGCCTCGGCGATGATCTCGGTCATGAGGCAGACCGGGATGATGGTCAGCATGGGGATAGCGATGACGTTCATCTCGGTGATAATGGGGTCCGCGGACAACATCGTCCCGGAGACCTACGGGGACTTCATGGCCGTCCTGAGGATATCCTTCGTGGTGTGCACGGGCATGTGCCTGGCGGGGGCGGCCGCGTCGATGCTGCGCGGGAAGCAGGCGTCGGAGACGGTCTGAGCAGCCGTTTGTCGTTTAGGTTTCACTAACAATATTTAAGCGGATATTATCTGAAAAAGCATTTAACACGAACTCCGCATCGGGAATATGTGACGGAAGCCTCGAAGGAGAACTTCAATTTCCAGAAGATCGTGGCCGTGGTAGGGGTCACCCTGATGGCCATGAAGTTCCTGGCCTACGGCCTCACCGGCTCCGTCTCGATCCTCACTGACGCGCTGGAGTCCATAGTGAACGTGGTCGCCGCGTTCGTCGGCCTGTACGCGTTGTACATGTCCGCCAAGCCTGCGGACAGGGACCATCCTTTCGGACACGGGAAGGTGGAGACGATCTCCGCCTCCGTGGAAGGCACGCTCATCACGATAGCGGGCGCCCTGATACTACTCGAGTCGGTCCGCAGGCTAATTCAGCCCAGCGAGGTGCGCGACCTGGACGTCGGACTGGTTCTCATCGCGGTGACCGCCGTCGTGAACCTCGCGGTCGGGAGGGCCGCCATCTTCCGCGGAAGGAGGAACCGCTCCGCGGCGTTGGAGGCCAGCGGGAAGCACCTGTGCTCCGACACCCTGTCTTCCATCGGCATAATAGTCGGGCTGGCGGTCATGTACGTCGTGCAGGCGCTGGGGTACGAGGCGCTTTGGCTGGATCCCGTCATAGCCATGTTCTTCGGGTTCGTGATCATCCATACCGGCGTCAAGGTCATACGGGAATGCCTCCACGACGTCGTGGACGGCTCCGACGAGAAGCTCATATCCGACGTGGCCGACTGCCTCAACGACCACCGCCACTACCATTGGATAGACGTCTACGGGCTCAGGATAATCAAGTACGGCCCGAGGCTGTACGTCGACATGCGCGCGGTCCTTCCCCGCGACATGACCGTGGAGGCGGCGTCCGTGGAGACGTCGGAGGTGGAGGAGGCCCTGCGCTCCAGGTTCGGGGAGTCCACAGACGTCTCGATAACCACCGTCCCTTGTCCGGACTTCATCTGCCGCTATTGCGAGTACGCATGCGCGCACAGGGTGTCGCAGTTCGAGAGGAGCCTGGAATGGACCTCTCGCACCCTCTGCTGCACCAATCCCCACGGCCCCGATGGGATGGTAGTCTTCAATCTGGATGAAACGGATAAAAGCGAGATGCGGGATACACGTCCATGAACCAGAACCCCGTCCCCCCGGAGATATCCGCAGCCGGCGTCGCCGAATGGTACGAGGGCCTCAACGACCCCTTCAAGGTGAAGGTGAGGAGGTACCTCCCCGGAATCGACGTCTCGTCCCCCCAGGCGTTCTTCATCGACCTCATGCTCCGCTCGGAGGAGGACCACAACTACGGCCTTTCGGCATCCGCGGGCTCCTACGCCCTGTCCCTGGACATGGACGAGTACGACCGCTTCAAGGTCACCGAGGCGTACATAGACGGGCTGTACGGGTCCGAGAGGTACGACGAGGCCAAGGAGCAGTGCTGCATCAACCTGGACAGGTTCCCGGAGATCTAGGAGAGGTTCCTCCAGGACAACGGCGACGAGCTCCCCAAGAACATAAGGTGCCGCAACAGGCTGATAGACATCATGGTCGGCGTCGAGTGCGACTACGACGAGGCCTTCGACGTCCTGGCCGACTACGTCAGGATAGGCATCATGGACCCGGAGGAGCTCTCGTACAGGAGGCAGAGCCTTCAGATCCACAGGATGCAGAAGACCTTCGACAACATCTACTCCTATCGTCCGAAGCAGCGACGTCCTTCCACGGAATCATCGGGATGATGTCTATCGCCGGCTCCTCGTAAGGATGGATCCTGCGGATCGCCGCCACCGCGGCGCCCAGGTCCTCCTCGCGCACGGCGAACTCGACCCTGTACTCCTCCGCGGCCTCGATCTCCCCTATCCTTCCCAGAAACGGGCGGGAGCCTTCCAGCGGCCTCCATGTGCCGGTGACGGGCCAGTACGAGAAGCATCTGTCATAGCCGCCGTATAGGGGGCTGACCGATGCCGTCACTTCGTCCATCAACGGGTCTAGGAACCTTCTCGGAATGCAGGTCGCCACCTTGTAGCACGGCATTCTTGACCTCCCCGCCGTCCCTCTTGCGAAGGATCTTGTCGATTCCGGCGAGCCTGTCGCCCATCTTCGAGATCATCTTCCTGGACCCGATGCCCAGGTAGATGAGGCTCAGGGTGCTGGCCAGGCAGGTTATCGGGGGGAACAGGTACATGCCTCCGGCGATGAGCCCGGACGCGGCCTTGAGGCTGTTGATGCTGAGGATCTTCTCGGCGAGCTGGTCGCCCTCCTCCTGGTCCAGGTCGCCCTTGAGCTTCTTGAAGAGGAGCTTCTGCCCTCCCATGACGACCTCCGCGCTCCATTGGACCTGTCCGAACGGAGGCGCTGCCTTCCCTACGGCGCGGGTGGTCCTCTTCTCGATGGACTTGCGGAAATCCTCGGCGGTGACGCCCTCGAACTCCGTCCAGCAGGTGCCGGACGTGTATACGGAATGCGCGTCGCTGCCCGCCAGGTCGGCCCATCTCCCGGGATAGGCGTCCATGACCTTCTTGGCGAACATGTTGGAGTACTTGTCCGGATGGCCCCCGTTGATGGTCTCGAAGCCGTCTATGTCGATCTCGAGGATCTTCTCCTGAAGGCCGGGGACGTGGAAGCTGAAGGGGTGAGGGGCGATGACCATCCCGTCCTGGGACCTGATGATGTCGACGGTCTCCTCGACGGAGAGGCCCTTGGGGACCCTTTCGTTGAGGAAAAGCCCTATGATCTCGCCGTCCGCGGTGCTGACCTCCTCGCCTACGATGAGCTCGATGTCGTCGAACTTCTTGGCGTACTTCGCTCCCCTGAACGCCCCGGCGGTCTCGTCGTGGTCGGTTATGGCCATGACGTCGTAGCCGAGAGACCTCATCTTGTCGACCTGGGTCTCGGGGGATATGACGGACTCGGGGAACTTCATGCTCTTGCCGAGCTGCGAGTACCCGGAGTAATGCGTATGGAGGTGCGTGTCAGCCCTGCCCATGACGTTTAGGATTTCCTAATACTATATATTGATTCGTATTAGGATCCGTTTATGGAGATCATGAGTAGTAGTACTCGCCCGACGACTTCTGCTCCCTGTCCAGCCTTGACTCGGGTTTGTTTATTCTCGGACGGTGGGTGTCCGCGTCGCGTCTGAACGTTATGTCCACGGCCGAGAGGAAGCGGTTCATGCCCTCCCTCATGTCGAACGGCCCGTCGCCTATGCCGTGGTGGCCGGGCTCGCCTCCGAACACCATGAGGGAGTCGGAGACCATGTCCAGGAAGTAGACGTCGTGGTCCACTATCATGGCGCTGCGCCCGGTCTTCTCCATCATCCTCCTGATGGTCTTGGCGGCTATCATCCTCTGGTTGGAGTCCAGGTAGGCGGAGGGCTCGTCGAAGAGGTACATGTCGGCCTCCTTGGACAGGCAGATGGTGATGGCCACCCTCTGGAGCTCTCCCCCGGACAGCCTGGACACCTTCTTGTCCATGAGGTACTTGATCCCCAGGGGCTCGATGACCTCCCCGGTGAAGAAACCGGAGCTGATCGTGTCGTAGTCGCAGGTGAGCAGGAGGTCCTGGACGGTGCCTTCGAAGTCCGCGGATATGTACTGCGGCTTGTACGACACCTTCACCTTGCCCTCCATGGTCCCCGAGTCGGCCTCGATGACCCCGGCCAGGATCTTCACGAAGGTGGTCTTCCCGGTGGCGTTCGGCCCCACGACCCCCACGGACTCCCCTATCTTCACCGATCCTCCGGTGATGTCCATCTTGAACTCCCCGAAGTCCTTCTCCAGGCTGTCGAAGGAGATGACGTCGGGGGTCTGCCAGTCGCTCCTGGGCGGGGACGCCTCGAACTCTATCGGGCGCTCCCTGAACCTTATGTTCTCCTCCGGGAGGTATCCGTCCAGATAGGCGTTGATGGCGGTCCTGACCTGTCTGGCCAATGTGAACACGCCGTACGCCCCCTCGGAGCCGTAGACCAGGTGGACGTTGTCCGCCAGGAAGTCCAGGATGGCGAGGTCGTGCTCGATGACGACCACCTGCTTATCCGCGCTCAGGTCTTTGATGATCCTGGCCATCTTCACCCTCTGGTAGATGTCCAGGTAGGAAGTGGGCTCGTCGAAGTAGTAGACGTCGGCGTCCTTCATCACGGTGGCGGCCATGGCGAGCCTCTGCAGCTCCCCTCCTGAGAGCTTGTCCAGCTCCCTGTCCAGGACCTCGGTGAGGTCGAACATCTCGGCGGCCTCCTGGATGGTCATGCGCTCCTCGACCTTCGACAGCAGGTCCCTGACCACGCCCTTCACGGACTGGGGGAGCTTGTCCACGTACTGCGGCTTGATGGCCGTCTTTATCTTCCCGTCGTAGACGTTCTGGAGGTAGTCGTGGATCTCCGTCCCGGCGAAATGCTTCAGGACCTCCTCCTTCGTCGGGGGGTTCTCGTAGTTCCCGAGGTTGGGTATCTCGGCTCCGGACAGCATCCTGATAGCGGTGGACTTTCCGATTCCGTTGGGGCCGAGGATTCCGGTCACCAGGCCCTTCTTCGGGACGGGAAGGCGGTACAGGCGGAAGGCGTTCTCCCCGTAGCGGTGGATGATGTCCTCCTTGAGCTCGTCGGCGAGGCCGATGATCTTGACGGCCTTGAACTGGCACTTGTTGGTGCATATCCCGCATCCCTGGCAGAGGGTCTCGGAGATGATGGGCTTTCCCTTCTCGCCGAAGACGACGCACTGGGCCCCCGTGCGGTTCAAGGGGCAGAAGCGCTCGCACTCCTTGTTGCACTTCTTGGGCTGACACCTGTCGGCCAGGACCGCGGCTATTCTCATGCGCCTTTGATTTGCTCATCCGATAAAAGGGTTTAGCATATCGGCAGGTCTAGAACGTATGGACGCGAAGTCCGGGCGTCGGCGGATCTTCCGACGGGCGATTCCGTCCGGAGATGTTTCTTTTTCTTCTTGGACACCCAGTACGACGTCGACATGCGACGACGGCGAAGGCCGGTATTTTAACTTCGGTGGCGCCTTCGGGCAGCGGCTATAATGCCGATCGGCTTCGGTTAAGTCGTGGTTCTTAGGGTATATCTCGACAATTGCGTTTTCAACCGTCCATACGACAGGCCGTCAAATGCAAGGATAATCAGTGAAGCCAATGCGAAGATGGTCATTCAGCGCGCTATCGCCGACGGGAGGCTGGAGTTGTCGGCTTCTTTCATGCTCGTCACCGAGAATAGCAGGTGCCCCAACAGGATAGCTAGGGAGTACAATCTCAGTTTCATCAGGAGTTTCAAAGCCGTTTATGTAAGCCGCAGGGAGAAAGAGTCATTCAGACCGCTTATCGATGAGATTGCGGCTGTTGGAATAAAACCGGCAGATGCAATTCATATAGCCTGTGCCATCGTGTCTAGATGCGATTACCTGATTACCGTTGATGACAGAATGCTTAAATTCTATAATCAGAGGATAAAGATAATAACGCCGACGGAGATGGTACACGTAATGGAGGTCTGAAGATGGATGGAGAGGCTCGCGTCTATACGCCTGACGAGATGATGATGCTTGGAATGAAATGCCTGGTAGACAATTTCGGCTTGATAAACGCGGAACAGTTCGTCAATTCCATCAGGGCCGCATGTCCCGATTACACCTTGTGGAGGAGGCAGATTCTCGATGACATGTCCGTCGATGACATCTTCAAAATGGTCGATGAGGACGTCGACAATACTTTTGAGCGAGGGCGCCGTCTTCTGAACTATTATCAAGGCGTTTGCAGCTTCCGTTCACAGGGCCGTCGTTCATTGGTTGTAAGAAGTGCCGGGGGCCTTTGTTTTTGAGGCTGAATCACGTTTCCAGCGTGTCAAACATGTTCGTCCCAATGTGAAAGATATAAGACGGTCCAACGTAGTGGGGTCGCCAGGTTAAAATGTCGAAGATCTGCATAAACATCGCCTGGCCGTACGCCAACGGGCCGATCCACCTGGGCCATCTGGCCGGCTCCCTCCTGCCCCCGGACATTTTCAGCAGGTACCACCGCCTGCTGGGGGACGAGGTCCTGATGGTGGGCGGGTCGGACCAGCACGGGACCCCCATCACCGTATCCGCGGAGAAGAACGGGATGACCCCGGAGCAGTACGCGGACAAGTATCACGAGATCAACAAGAAGGCGATCGAGGACATGGGCATAGAGTACACCCTCTACAACAAGACCCATTGCCCCACCCATTTCGAGGTCGTGCAGAAGATATTCGAGGAGCTGAAGTCCAAGGGCTACATCTACGTCAAGGAGACGGAGCAGTACTACTGCCCCAAGTGCGCCCGCTTCCTCCCAGACCGCTACGTGGAGGGCGTGTGCCCCGTGTGCAAGGCCGAGAAGACCCGCAGCGACCAGTGCGACAGCTGCGGCACGACGTTCGAGGCGGGAATGCTCATAGACCCCTACTGCACCTTGTGCGGCTCGAGGCCCGAGGTCAGGCCGACCAGCCACTTCTTCCTCAGGCTGAGCGCGTTCACCGACGACCTGATAAGGTTCATCGAGTCCAAGGAGGACTGGAGGTCCAACGTCAAGGCGTTCACCCAGAACTGGCTGGAGGGCGGCCTCCAGGACAGGGCGATAACCAGGGACATGTCCTGGGGGGTGCCGATCCCGGAGGAGGGCTGGGACGACAAGGTCATCTACGTCTGGTTCGACGCCGTCATAGGATATCTGAGCGCCTCCGTCGAGTATTCCAGGATGATCGGGAAGCCCGACTACTGGAAGGAGTTCTGGAAGGACCCCGAGTGCAGGCATTACTACTTCATAGGGAAGGACAACATCCCCTTCCATTCGATAATCTGGCCCGCCATACTGATGGGCGTGGGCGGGATGGACCTGCCCTACGACATCCCTGCCAACGAGTACCTGATGATCGGCGGCGGGAAGTTCTCCAAGAGCCGCGGAGGGGCGATAGACATCCCCTCGGTGCTGAAGGAGTACGACGCGGACCTGATAAGGTACTACCTGTCGGCGATAATGCCGGACACACACGACTCCGAATTCTCCTGGGACGACTTCATCACGAAGATCAACAACGAGCTGGTCGCGGACCTCGGGAACTACTACCACAGGTGCCTCAGCTTCACCAAGAAGAACTTCGGGACCGTCCCGGAGGCCGGAGGCGACCCCGAGGCCGGGAAGGCCATCGAGGACGCCTTCAAGGAGTACTCCGAATGCGTCGGCAGGTGCGACTTCAAGAAGGGCCTGAAGGTCATGATGGACCTGGCCCACTTCGGGAACAGGTACTTCGACTCCAAGAAGCCCTGGGCCCTCGTCAAGGACGATAAAGAGGCCTGCGGGAGGGTCATGGGCGACAACCTGCGCATCGTGAAGGCCCTCTGCATGATGGCCTGGCCCTACATGCCCAGGTCGTCCGAGAAGGTCTGGAGCTATCTGGGGTACTGCGGCACCCCGGAGGACATGGGATTCGACAAGATCATGGAGCCCGTCCCCGCCGGACAGGCTCTTCAGGAGCCCATACCCGTGTACAGGAAGATCGAGGTCAAGAAGGAGGAGAAGCCGAAGGAGCAGAAGAAGGAGGCTCCCGCGGCGGTTCCGGACGGGCCGTTCGCCGACTTCCGCAGGATGGACATCCGCGTGGGCGAGGTGATCTCGGTGGACGACCATCCCGAGGCGGAGAAGCTCTACGTCCTGAAGATCGATCTGGGGGAGGAGGAGCCCAGGCAGATAGTCACCAACCTGAAGAGCGTGTACTCCAGGGAGCAGATGCTCGGAAGGAAGCTCCTGGTCATATCCAACCTCAAGCCGGCCAAGTTCCGCGGGGTCCAGTCCTCCGGTATGCTCATGGCGGCGGACGACGAGCCCCTGGGCGGATCCGCGATCCTCCTGCTGAAGCCGTCGAAGGACGTTCCCAACGGGACCGCGGTGAACTGCGGCATGCAGTGCTCCTCGTCGCGCATAGAGGTGAAGCACTGCGAGAAGGCGACGATAAAGGTCGCCCGCGTGAAGGACGGGAAGTTCCTCGGCAAGGACATAGAGCTCCCTGAGGGCTCCCCCGAGGTCGTGGCGGCCGTCATCGACGGCGACAAGGCCGTCCCCCTGGGAGACGGCAAGGGATGCGTCATGACCGTGGAATCCGAGGTCATGGACGGTGCGGACGTAGTATGAAGGCCGATCTGCACGTCCACACGCTCTTTTCGAAAGACGGCAGGACCACGCTCGAGGAGCTGGTCGAATACGCCGTCATGAACGGGATAGGGTGCGTGGCCGTCACCGACCACAACGAGTTCGAGGCGTACGCCCGCCTCAAGGACGACAGGAGGATAATCGTGATCCCGGCCGAGGAGGTCTCCTCCAAGGAGGGGCACATAGTCGCCCTGGGGATAGACAGGCTCATCCCCAGGGGGCTCTCCATCCAGGAGACCATCGACCTGATCCACGAGGCGGGAGGGTACGCCTTCGCGGCCCATCCGTACAGGTGGTGGTCCGGCCTGGGCGAGAAGAACACCTTGGGATACCCGTTCGACGGCATCGAGGCGAGGAACGGCAGGTCCGTGCCGTCGGCCAACAGGAAGTCGGAGGCCCTGGCCAGGAAGGTCGGGAAGCCGATAACCGCAGGGAGCGACGCCCACACTCCGACGCACATAGGCGAGGGCTACGTGGAGATTCCGGACGGCCTGGAGACGTGGCAGGAGGTCGTCGAGGCGGTCATGGCGGGAAAGGCGACGGCGCACAGCCAGAGCCGCCACATGAAGGGGACCCTGAAGTACGGGTTCAAGTCCATCGGGGAATGGATGCTCAGAGGATTCAAGAAGATGCGAGGGCGGAATCGGCGCATCCACATTTTAGCAATTATTTGGATTCGAATAGGCTTCAATCGGAAGTTCTGGGGACACGATCTCCTTTTTTGACTCCATTCTGTAAAACTGGGTATCGTAATGCCCGTTTTTACAAGGCATCGAATAATCGTGCAGCATTTCCTTACCGGGGCTGCCCACTGATTCAGGATGAATTGTCAAAGTGCTGTAGGCTTTCATTCCATTGAGGGATTGAAGGATGTTGGAACGATTTCGTTATGTATCATACGGAGACTAGAGAAATCGTGGCAACAGGCTTATTTTATCCTTTGACATGAAGAGAATGACAGGCATGCTTTTCGGACGGCTCCGTAAGAATAGAAAGGCCACAGAGAAGGCTCAGGACACATCGCAAGTGCCTCCTGCCATTGTGTCGGAGCCTGAAAAGTGCGATGCGATGTCATAGCGTGCCTTGGGATATAGGTTTCAGACCGGAGATGGCGTCGAGAAGTCCTATGCTCGTGCGGCTGCCCTCTATAAGCTCGCCGCCGAAATGGGGGACGCTCGTTCGAATAGCCTGCTCGGAAGCTTGTACGAGGATGGCCTTGGCGTCGAGAGATCTTATGAGAAGGCCGCTCAGTTCTACAAGGCGGCGGCGGACGCAGGGGATCCTGACGGTCTGTGCGGTCTCGGGAATCTTTATGCGGGTGGCATGGGGGTTCAACAGTCCGAAAAGGAGGCCGTCAGGCTGTTCAGGAGAGCAGCATACGGGGGCAGTGCCTGGGGTCAGCGTAATCTAGGGTACATGTACGAGAATGGAAGGGGTGTTCCCCAGTCGGACGAGATCGCCATAAGGATGTACAGGATGGCCGCTGAGAAAGGAGACGCATTCGCCAAGAACAGATTGGCAGCCATGTCGGTTAGAGCAGCCTCTGCCAATAAAGAGCCTACTATCCGCGAACGTATGTTGGAACGCGCACCTGGAGCGGAGAGGGAGGCGGACGAGCTCATCCGTACCGTGGAGTGCTTGCTGCATAGCGGGGTCATAAGCGAAGAAGAGGCAAGTGGGATATTGTCGGCAGCGGCCGGGGCATCGGTCCGCATCAGCCTCAGGACGACCAATGGACTGAGTGTCAGGATGCTCCGTTTGGTAGGACGTTTCAACAATAGCGCGGACTACTTCATCGATTGGCCATATGAGAGTATCGCTTGGGCAAGTATGGATAGCAATAATCTCAACAATATGGAGAAATACTCCGAGCAGGACATCATGTCTCTTAAGGCACCATTGATATATTCTGCAGGTGAGCTGGGGATTATTCTAGGGGCCATGGAGGACCTTGAGAGGGGAATATGTCCTGCGTGGAATGAATTCTAGAAGTTTGCGTACTTCCACATCAGCATAATATCAACCATCGCATACCATCACTCATGGAAGGATTTTGTAGACGTTGAGGTCCCCCCGTACAAATGCAGCAAGGCCCGCTATGATGACAACAGCCTTCGCGGACTGGTCAGCGGCTCCACAATATGCCTTGGATTCTCGATTATAATGGGGGAGCTCCTGAAGAGGCAAGGAATCGAGAATTACATCGTCATCAACGACAAGCACGCCTACAACGTGGTGAGGTTGGACGGAAGGTATTGCGTGATTGACCTGGTGGATGACCGTCATGCGCTGGAGTACACAGGCGAATTCGGAAAGCTCCGTTGGGAGGGGAAAACCCTCGATGACTTCATGTCTATTGAAAGACACAGGATTGGCTTTGTTCCCTTTCCTGATAAGAAGAATCCGGAGCTGAGTATGGTCGACGAGAAGAAGTACAGATCTACGGTGGAGTCCTTGCTGGTTCGTCATTATGACAAGATGTGTCATCGTCTTAGCTATGACAGCGGTGAGGTCTATGTAGCGCAGATAGGCTCCGTCGACATTGGAGGCAGCACCTATTTTCAGTATCTGTATCAGGGTTCTGACGACGACGGAGAGACGCCAGCCCTGGTCCACTGTAGGAACAATCTTTGTGATATGATGGACGACAAGAGAACAGGCGATCTGGATCCTGTTCTGGAGGGAATGATCATGTCCCGCTTCGAGCCCTCCAACGTGGTGAACTCTCTGCAGCTTCATAGGAGCGACCTGGGCTCGGTGTATCGCACGTCTGATGCTGATAAATATCGTATACACAGGGTCTGGAAGGAGACATCCTTGGTCGATGGCCGGTTCCTATCGTTCAAGAGGGGGGATGGCACGGTGCTGACGGCGGTCCCGACGAAAGACATCGTTGTCAATGTCGGGGATGCGGATATCCTGTTGCATCGTTACCGCATTTTCGTCAGGACAAGGAAGGGCGACCGCATGACCTATCGCGGATATTCGGTGTCTAGTGAGACAGATTTGTTTCGCATGTCAGGGCGTGAGGCCAGGTGCGTCGCAGATGACCTCTTTGTGGACGAGGCCCGCCTGTCCGCCGTCGGGGAGCGTTGCGGGTATGTAGGCATG
>JAEEGI010023010.1_pt1 | contig 12268 bp, 9 predicted proteins | sample 8958751 | NCBI WGS metagenome assembly JAEEGI01 (sample SAMN16246545, study PRJNA631951) | gut metagenome | biome: gut microbiome; feature: rumen; material: KS-attached | host: Bos | place: Iran: Karaj | collected 2018-10 | reverse complement strand
AGCAAGGCCAAGGCCGGGAATCTCAAGCAGTACGCCGAGACGGTCAACTTCCTGCTGGAGAAAAGACTTTTCACCTTGGACGATCTGGAAGCCTACGTTTCCGGGCTTTCCAGTAAGCTGGACGAATTGAAAGGAAAGGTCAATCAGGCACAGAGCCGGAGCAGGGAAATCCGGGATTTGCTCAGCTTCGCGGAGATGTATGCCGACACCAAGCCTTTCTATGACCAGATGAACGGGATCAAATTCAAGAAGCGCCGGGAGATTTATCAGCAGGAGCATGAAAACGAGCTGAGACGGTTCTATCTGGCACGACGAAAGCTGAAGGATCACTTTACTGAGGACGGCAAGTTGCCCATCTGCAAATGGCAGCGGGAACTTGCTGGAATTGAAAACACTGTTTCCCATGTGTCAGCGGAGCAAAAGCCACTGTTGGAAGAATGGAAAAAGCTGATCGGTATAGAAGCCGGCATCCAAAATACCTTGCGGCAGATGGAGCATACGCCCCATAGAAACCGGGAACAGGAACGATGATCTTCGTCACTTGCGATAATCCCTTCACTTAAACTTTTGCCATTTTCCCGGCAATTCAGAATTCACATCCATGCGACGGTCGCGACGATTGCGACGGTATTTTATGTACCGCAATGATCGTTGCGGCCGTCGTCGGATCTGGTATTCGGATCATAGGCGAGCTCGGAAACGTACCCTTTTTGGTAATACCGGCAGATTCAGGTATTATAGCCTCCATAATCCAGCCTTATTATAGTAAGGGTGTTCTTATTAGTTGTGGTCTCTCCCCCGTCAGCGGAGCTTCTTAGTCAGTGAGCCGCTTTCCATGCGGAATTTGATGATCGGGTGAAGTGCGCCTTTTCATAGGCGCTTTCATCCCGACATACCGAAAACTCCCATCCGTGATGAAGGGTTGGGTGAATTTAACGGCGATCGCAATATGGCGCAGGGCAAGGCATATCAAGCGTCTCCGGCATCTTCGTTTCAGAAGGATTGCGAAAAACCTTTTTGGCGCTGAAAGGAGATTCCGGTATTGTTGCAAAGGGTTCCACCGGGGAGTATACTGAGGTCGTTCTTATTAGATATGGGACCTCCCCCCTCAGCTGGAGCTTTCTAAGTTGTGAAGCCGTTTTTCAATGGCATTATTGCGGGGATGCTATGCCCATCTGCCGCACAACCGCTCTTTTTTGATCCGGGCTCTTTTTGATAGAGCCTCATGGGAGAAAACAAAACTAATAGAACATCGACTGTCATTGGACACAGAAAGACTTCTATCCGTTATGGAACAGGTTTTTCTGTGTCCGCATTTTTGTGCCGGTGCCTTGCCATTACCGGCGAAAGGAGGATGGAATCATGCTGCAAGTGATCCATTATTGCACTCAGGAATTCTGCCCCCGGCTGGTTTCATCGGCCAGGGGCACGGAAAGTCACGCAGCTCACGTTGTCAGAAGAGCCGTCCGGCGGTACGGCGAAACCACCGCTAGAGGAGAGGCAAGCTCCTCGACCTGCGCAGCCATGGTGAGAGCATGGCTCCGGCAGCGCAGGATCATCCCCTGCATTCGGTCCCTAACCCGGAGGGACCAACGGACACCCGCAGTCTTTCCGGCTGCAGCCGAGTTCAGCGGCATGGTGTCTTCCGTCGTCCTTCGGGACAGGAGTCCATAGGCCCCCATACGGTTTCGTACTGACCCCGTAATTAAATAACAGAGACAGGAAAGAAGTAAGAGGGCCTGAAGCGTTGTGCTGCAAGGGTTTTCGGGATTCTTTCGGTCTGGAAAAGGCGGAAATCGGCCGGAAACGGACGGTTCTGCCAATGGGCGAAGTATGTCTGAACGAGATCGGGACAAGGAGGAAAGGTCATGGAGAACGTGGGCATTTATAACTCGCTGGTCGCGCAGCTGGACAGGCTGGCGCGGCATAATCGGCAGGGGAGTTTTCGGACGAAGGAGCGGTATTACGAGGCTGAGAAGCGATTCTGTGCGTTCCTGGCGGAGGAGTATCGATTGCAGAAGCTGGCGAATGTGAGCGGGAAGCATCTGGTGGATTATGTGCTGTATATGCAGGAACAGGGCAAGTCTGCCAGTACGGTCAAAACGGAGCTGGCGGCCATTCGCTTCTTTCACGACAAGATCGAGAATGCGAAGTATCGGCTGCCGGATAATTCGGAGCTGGGCGTCGAATTGGAGCGGCGCAGCTTCGGCGGCGTGGACCGGACCTGGAGCGAAGCAGAGTTCAACCGGATATTGGAAAGGGCTCTGGACACCGGACGGGAGGACTATATCCTTGCCCTCTACCTTGGCCGCCTGGCCGGGCTGCGCATCCATGAGTGCTTCCGCATGGACACCGCCATTGCGGAGAAGGCCCTGCGGGAAAACGCCATCACTATCAAGGGCAAGGGCGGCAAGATCCGCACCGTGCCCATCGAGGACGAGCGGATCACCGTGATGCTTCGGAAGCTCCTGATGGTTACCAGGCGGGGCCACAAGCTGCTGGTGCCCGACGACATGCGCACGGACGTGGCCATTGCGGAGCTGCAGCAGTTCATCGCCGCCCATCGCGACGACATCCAGGACGATGGTTCTGACCGGCCTCTGACTTTTCATGGACTTCGTCACACCTACGCTGTGGAAAAGTACAAGGCGCTTCTGGCTGCCGGAAAAACGGAACTGGACGCCCATTATGAGGTCTCCCGGCTCCTGGGACATGAGCGCCCGGACGTGACGGATATCTATCTGGCTTCCCTGAACGAGCCCGGGAAGGTGGCTGCGTCGATATGAGTCTACGCATAACTGCAACGATCAGGGCTGTTACGCATAACGTAGACGTAATGTAATCGGCGCAGTTCCCACGTAGACGTAGGTCTACATTACGCGCAGCATGGAAACACCTGCCTGTCATCATACACATAGATGGAACTGAGGAAGGTGTTTATGATTTCTTCCTGATAATCGAAACGCTATGTTATTCCGGGACGAACATGCTGCCGATCTGTATGAAGCGTTTCAAGAACTGGAATACCGGGAACAGGACATGCTCTCCCTTCACCAGGGCTGCCTGAAGTACTTTGCCACGCGGGACAAGGACGGCCCGCCGTTTGAGGCAAGATCCAAGAGGTAAGATGAACCTTATGGCCACTAACTATCTTCATCTCTTCCCTAAAGATATCTCTACCGATGACCACCAGACTCAGTTCTTTTATTCGCGCAAGAATACAGTCTTGATCCTCTCGAAATGCTAAAGCATAGCATCATTTCTTTTACCTAACCGATCTTCATTTCCAACCGTTTTGCTACGGATTATTGTACTTCCCCATAGCCATACCTCCGCCCGCCATTTCTGACGATGCGGCCATTCTTGCGTGGCTTAATCTTGCAACCAATTTGCAAAATTGAAGCAAGTTCGTTGCAAGTTCGTTGTTATTTGTCCTTTATTTCCCAATGCCCAGATTTATTGCCGCCGACGCGAACAATGATCCCAGCATCTTTCAGTTCTTTGATCGTCCGCTGGAGCGTCCTAGTGGATACGAGCAGGTTTTGTGCAATCTCTTTTTGTGTCAAATTTGGCTTTGCCTTTAGCAGTTCCAGAAGCATCACTGCTATTCCGCCATTTATTCCGCCAGTTTGGCGGTTTGGCGGGATAACATCTTTGGACGTTGTATCTTTTCGTGCCGCAAACTTGACCGTTAAATCGTCACCAAGCACGGAATACTCTGGATCAGGCGTTCCTGACAACCGGCAGGCCTCGATGATTTTTTGTATCCCACGGCCCCAGGCTTCGATATAGCCTGCCCGATAGAACGCATTGGCGATGGACGGGTTGAAGGGCACCGAACGGTGGGTCTGCATCAGGGTTTCCACTGTCCAGTCCCGGGGCAAGATGCAGCTGTTGCTGATATACATGGCGGCGTCTTCAATACGGATCTGAATGGGAACGCTGGCAGCATAGTTATTATGGGCAAGTGCATTGTAGACCGCCTCCCGCACGCCTTCACGGGGGAAGGGATAGGTCTCCACACGGACATCGTGTTCATAGGTAATGGCGGCTTTGAGATACTTCGTGTAGATCAGATCAATGACCGTGTCGGCGATGTGGAACAGCGAACCCTCCACGGTGTCCTGATATTGCAGGTCGGAGCCCTCGCCAAATCTGCCGATCTTCACATAACAGCCGGAGATGATGCGCCCGGGCTTCTTGCTGAACAGCATGATGGCGGCCCGCTTCAGTTTTCCAGCGGCGAGAAGGTCCAGGTGGTCGAGGAGCTCTCCGTTAGAGATGTTCAGGTCCTTTTTGGACATGCGGCCATTCTTGACGGCCTCTCTCCGGAATACATCAAAGCTGTCATTGTCCAGATCGTCCACACCGATGCTGTCCACCGGGACGGCGTCCCAGCGATAACCGGTCTTGGATACCAGGAACTCCGTGAGCGCGGCCCCACGGAGCTGCTGCTTCGTGCTGCCGCTCCGGTAGTGGTATTCGCCTTTGTAGCTGACCGGATAGGAGCTGGAGCTCACCTTGATCTCAATGTACTCCAAGCTATCCCGCTCCAGGAGATTTACGTCGGCGATGATGCCCATGGTGTCCTGGATTTTATTCGGGATATCCTCCAGCAGCCGCTTCCCGTCTGCCAGACCTACGACCGTACCGTCATCACGGATGCCGATATAGATCGTGCCGCCCTGGCCATTGGCAAACCCGCATACCCATTTCAGGTATTCGTCCCGCCAGGATTCCTTATACTCAATATTCTGGTTCTCAGGCATAACACTACCTCCGAATCATCCCTGCCAATTCATATCCGCAGCCATTTGCCCCAGGCAAAGCAAAAACGCTTTTTCTTGGTGGGATTCGTCCATCTTTTTCACAGCTTCGCACAAATCATGAACGGCTTTTACTGCCTTTGCGACTTCCAGATCCTGAGTGGCCTCATATGCCTGGATTTGGTTCCTGACACTATGATAATACTGCGGATTCACTGTGTTCGGATTGAACATCTGTTGGTTGAAATACACGAGGATCCCTCCACTCAATTTTTCGTTTCTATTATACCGTGCAGTTTTGATTTGAAAAGCAAGTATTCGTATCAATATCGTATCGTTTTCGTACTGTTTTCAGTAGTTGCTCTGGAGAAACTCATTCCACGTATGCATACATGTGCTCCAAAACTCGCTTACGTTCCTGCCAATCCGGCATGAAGGTTGAAAGCAGAGCGTAAAACTCCTTTGAGTGGCTCGGACAAAGAAAATGCGTAAACTCGTGTTCCACGACATATTCAATGCAGGATACCGGCGCTTCGATCAACAGATAATTGAACGTGAGTACACCGCGTTTTGGCTGGCAGCTTCCCCAGCGGGAAACCATATTCCGGTAGCGCAGTTCTGGGAACGCAACGCCGTATTTTTGAAACCTTGGATACGCATTTTCGCAAAGTTCCCGGATCGTGTCCCTGCAGCACCGCTGAAGCCAACGGTCCATTGTCTTTTGCTTCAAAGCATAATCTTCGGTATCCTTAACGTTTAAGGTGATATGGACGCCATCGCTGCTTACGCTGTTGCGTTTCCCCTCAAGGACACACAGACGCTGATTTCGTCCCAATATGCGAAAGCTCTCTCCGTTGAGGTATTGCTTTGCCTTCGGCGCATAACGCTCTATTTCCGCATAGTGGTCAATTGCTTTAAGGATATATTCCGCTTTTTCACGCAGGAAGTCTTCGATGCTCGGCAAAGACACGGACTCATTCGCGGACAGATAGACCGATCCATCCGGTTTGATTCGGAGATTGAGGTTTTTGACCGACTTTCGCTGCAGCTCATATTCGATCTGACGGCAGTTCAGTTCTATGACTTGCTTCATTTGAACCTCCGCAGCGCAACGGTAATGACGTTTTCGATCACCTTATCTACCGTATCAAACTCGACCTGAAAGCCTTGCTCCTTCTCAAGCTCATAAAAGAAATCGTCGATCTCCTGTGCGATCCTGTTGTGGATATCCCTGTTCGTCTGCCAGTCCACCGTATCATGCTTCTCAATGATCCGGGTAACAGCGAGCGAAATATCGGTAACGGTATCGATATGCTGATTCAGGTCGATCACATCGTCAAGCACGCCGCAGATCACGCCATAAAACGCCTGCGCATGGATATCGCCCTTGATGCGCTCGGGATAGACGATATTGGCCGTTCCTTCCCGATAATCCGCCATGATGGACTTCATCTTATCCAGGTATTCCGCTTCGGAGATCACCCGGTTTTTGTAGTCCTCCAGCGCCTCCTTGATCCGCTTCGAGAAGCTGTCATAGTAGGCAGGGTTTTCGTCGCGGTTCACCTTGATGCTTCTGGCCATATGGGAGCGTATCGCATCCGCCTTGGAACGCAGCGAACCTAGCTCTTCCAGTTCTTTTTCCAGCTCGTCCTTGTTGAGGATATCCACCGGGTTTGTGATTTTCCTGATCCCTGCGACGGACAAATGGGTGTCCAGCAGATTCTGCATCTGCTTTTCGTATTCGGCGTTGTCGATCACATCCGCATAGCGCACCTTCACGCTCCTGCGGACCTTGGAGAAGAAAACAAATTCGTCCTGGTATTTCTCAAGCTCCGACCGCTCAAACGCAGCATAGGCTTTCTCCGAGTTCAGCACGGCATTGAGCGCACGACCGAAGATGCACAGGACATCATAGAATCTGCCGCGGGTTTCCTCATCTGCAAGGAAGAGTTCAATCTCCTCGGTATCCCTGCGATCCCTCACGGGATCGAATAAATCGTGCAGATGGGAATACGCTTCCCGAAGCCGCCCGACGCATGCCATGACATCGACTACTACGCCCTTCAGATCCTCTGCCTCAAACTGCTCTAAGCCGGCCCCGCTGTATGTCTCCATAGCCGAGTCGAGCTTCTTGAGCAGCCCGCGATAGTCCACGATCAGCCCGTAATCCTTTCCGTCATACAAACGGTTCGTCCGGGCGATTGCCTGCAACAAGCCATGCTCCTTCAGTTCCTTGTCGATGTATAAAACCTGTGTGAGCGGCGCGTCGAAGCCGGTGAGCAGTTTGCTGCACACGATCAGAATATCGATCTCGCCGTCAATGAACTTGTTCTTTATCGTATCCTCATAGTCGTCCGCGTTCCCATACTGCGCCATCATGCGGTTCCAGAAGTCAACGACCACATTGTCGGTGCTCTCGTCCACTTCCTCGGACCCTTCCCGCATATCCGGCGCAGAAATCACCACCGCGGCGGTCAGATCGTCAAACTGGTCAAAGCATTTGAGATAGCGGATCGCGTCCCGCTTGTAATTGCAGGCAAGCATCGCTTTGAAACCGGTATTTTTATATCCTTCGACAAAATGCAGATTGATATCCAGCGCGATCCTCTTGATGCGCGCCTCTGTGGACGCCAACCGTTTCATGCTGCTCCACTTGTCCCGCAGGTCTGCCCTTTGGGCGGGGTTCAGCCGCTTTGTTACCTGATTGAACCAAAGGTCGATATTCTCTTCGTCCACATTCTGATCCACAAAACGCCCCTCATAAATCAGCGGGACGATAGCGTTATCCTCCACGCCGTCCTTGATCGTATAAGTATGGATCAGCTTGCCGAAGCGTGCCATGGTGTTCTTTTCGCTCTTCATCAGCGGCGTTCCGGTAAAGCCGACGTAGCACGCATTAGGGAAAACCGTCCGCATTTTCGCCGCGAGAGAACCGTAATTTGACCTATGGCTTTCATCCACCAGAACGAAAATGTCTCTGGAACTATTCTTCAGGCCGCTGCTTTCCACGGTGTTGAATTTGTTGATGATGGACGTGATCACATCGGCTGAGCCGCTGTTGATCAGCTCGATCAAGTGCTTGCCGCTGGTAGCTCGGGCAGGGGACAGGCGTGTATGGGAAAACGTCTTTGCGATCTGCTTGTCAAGTTCCTTACGGTCTGTCACGATCACGACGCGGGGATTCAGACTGCGCATCGTTTCCAGGATGTATTTGGATACCATGACCATCGTCAGCGACTTCCCGCTGCCCTGCGTATGCCAGATCACGCCGCTCTGGCGATTGCCGGCGGCGTCGTCGGTATTGACGGTCCTGATGATCTCTTCCACGGCAAAGAACTGCTGATAGCGGCAGATCTTCTTGACATTGGCGTCGTAGATCACAAAAAACTTCGTCAGCTTCATCAGCCGTTCCGGCGCCAGGAGGGAGATCAGATCCCGATCCTGGCGGGTGGGAGTGCGGCCTGCTACATGCTGCTCAACCAGCTTGTCCAGCCACGCGGTATCCTGCTCTTTCCAAATGCTCCAAAACCGCTTCCCGGTGCCGCAGGTGGCATACTTGACCGCATTTTTATTGGTCGCGACGACGATCTGCGCGAATTTGAACAGTTGGGGGATATAGTCCTTGCCTTGGTTGCGGATCATCTGTTCGACTGCCTGCTCCTCGCTGACCATCGGCGCTTTGCACTCGATGACCGCAAAGGGAATGCCGTTGACGAACAGCACAATATCGGTGCGGGCATTCTTCTGCCTGTCCCAACTGTCGCAGGAATACTCCTCTGTCACATGGTAGACGTTGTTGTCGGGGTTATCCCAGTCGATGTATTTGAGGTTGAAGCTCTTGGAGGTGCCGTCCGATAGCTTTTCCGGATAACTCTTGCCCAGCATCAGCGCGTCGTAGATCTTCTCGCTGGTGCGGATCAGCCCATCCGTCAGCGGCTCGTCCAGATCGGACACAGCCTTTTCGATATTGTCCGCGGTGAACTTGTAGGTAACACCGCCGAACTCGAATTGGTTGATGCGGCTGAGCTGCTTGCGCAGGATATCCTTCAGCAGTACGCCGGTCAGCGTTCCCCGCTCCCGCATGCACTCTTCGGGAGAAATATAAGTATAGCCCAGCTTGCACAATAGCTCGATAGCCGGATACTTGCTGACATTGTCCTCCAGATAGAGGTCGGATTGGGATTTGTAGCTCATTGCTGCTGCTCCATTATTCTAGGTTGCCTTCGATCATGGATTTGATTTCATCTAATCCAGAGTTGAGTTTCTTCCTCTCCCGGTCCGGAACTTGCTCTGGCGGCATTTCAAGCATTTGTTCCATTCCTCGCGCAAGTTTATAAAGGTTTGTGGGAATCTCCAGGATTTTCTGCTCTCTTTTCATGGCTTCACGGGCAGCGATCTCATCAACGATCTGCTTCATATACTTGGTGAGGTTGCTCCGTGCGCTGTAATCTGCCGGTGCGTAGAAGCTGATACGGCCATCTGTATATAGTTGATAGACCTTTCTCCGCTTATCACTGGCCGGGTCAAAAACGCCGACCGAATAACCGCCTTTGCTTTTCACGAGCCGCATACAGGGGATATCCGTGGCGCTGTCTCCGATGTAAACAATGTTTTCATAAGGAATCCTCAGTTGTGCATCCGGCATGCTGTCATTCACTCTCTCGTCATACTCTTCCATAAAACCCTTTGCAATCCGGAAGATATACTGCGTTTTAGTCGTGTAGTTAATGGCCTGCGCTGGCCATTCTGCGACCCCATCGGCAGTATAGAGATAAGACGACGCATAGATTCTTTTGAACTGTGACGCGATCCCGCTTCCCTCGATGATCTCTTTCAGGCCGGAGGAAATGATATAGTGTTCCAGCTCAATACCCTTTTTCGCGGCGTATTGATTCAGCCGTTCAAACCATGTTTCCACGCCTTTGAAAAGCGGAACATCCGCTCCGATTTTCCGGAAGTATTCCTTCCGAATGGGAAGCCTTTTCAATCTGGAGTAATTGAGCAGCTGATACATCCACGCCAGATTATTGTCCATCAGGTTATTCTTGGCCAAAGCATTCGCTTCGTCCCAGAATGTTTGCTTATCGACGCCGAAGGACGGGATCAGCGTGAAGGTCTGCATATCGTCCGGCGACAGGGTTTTGTCAAAATCATAACATATTGCCATTCTGGGCCTCTTGTCCCGAATTTCCTGAATCATGTCCTCGTACATAGATAAGCACCTCCGCTCTATTCTCGCACGATGCCCGTCAGCAAAAGCTGCATCAGGGCTTGTTTCTTTCGCTTTTCTTCATAACATTTACGCTGATGAAGGGTGATAAGGTTGTCGATAGATTCCAGATACTCCCCGATGGCTCTCTGTTCCTCAACGGAAGGAAGAGATACCATAGTGTTTCCTACCAGCTCTTTATTCAAGTTATTGACCGTACTTCCGGCAGCAAACATCCTATACTGATCAAGCATTTGATCCGTTCCGAGCATATGGCAAAGGAACTTCAAATCGAACCTGCTTTGAGTATCTCGGATAAGGAGCCAACCGTCATGAATACAGCCATTTATCCCCATAATGTAGGGCTTTCCGAAGCTCATAGAGTTGGAAAGGATCAAGTCTCCCGGCTGCACTTGCCTTGTTTTTGTAAGACCTTCCGGTTTGATTTTTTCAGCCGTTTTGGTGATGTATCTACCTTGCTCTGGCGCGTCTCCAATCTTCACCCAATTCAGACCATCAGGTGCGTCGGTGATATAATCATCTATCGGTCTCGGCGATCCACCACGCTCAATCAGCACCAAATCTGAGAACTTACGCTGTTCCCAAGGGCCAGCAAACCCAGAGAATCGAATCTCCGGTACACTGCTTCCTGCCCTTGGAAACAGTTTTTGCATATAGCTCTTTTTCAGAAGCTGAAGCTGTTCTACTTTCTTCTCCAGGAGTTCGATGATCTTGTCCTGTGTGGAGAGGATTTCAACGATGCGTTTCTGCTCGGCAATCGAAGGCAAAGAAACCTGGATCTGTGCAAAAGAATCCCAATACAGGCGCAGGCGAAAATCTGTCACACCATAGGATTGCCGGTGGATCATATTCACCATGCGAGGCTGCTTCATGTAGTAGTCCATAAACAGCGGAAAGACTTCATGCTCCGGATTTGCCACGATATATGCGGGGCTGACAAGGCCATCGGAGCGAGCGACGCCGATCGCTCCCTGCCAAGCGCGCATCATGTTGAACACTAGATCTCCAGCCTTTGCGGTTTTGTATTGGGTCTTGTCCTCTATGCGTTTGACCTTTTTCCCAAGCTCGTCTTCAGTCAACGTACCGTCCGACACACCGCTGTGAATTGAAACCGTCAGAATCGGCAGCTTCGGATCGCCGGCCAGCTTTCTCTCTTTGTAGATTTCACCCAGCGAGTATTCAGCCCAGTCACACGGCACAATACCGGTCGCCCGTTTACGGTACTTCTCCGGTACCTCTCCCCGTCTAATCCGGTCTATACGACGCTCAATTGTTTGACTCATAAAATGCGCCTCGCTTTAGGAATGAAGTTCTTTATGCTTGATCCATAATGCTTCTTTCGGTTTAATAACCAGTATGTCAATAGGCTTTCCAACAGTTTTTGGAGCAATGTGAAATCGCATTGTGTCGATTGTGGTTTGAATCGCATATTCTGCAAATTCAATGCCATCCTGCAGGGTTAACAAATTCCACGCGATATTCAGTTCTGGGTGTTTTAATGCCGTATTTGGTATGACAATATGGTTTTCCAGTTCCTTTTCTTTCACTTCTCCATTTTCATTAGTATATTCAATCTTGATCCTATTAGGGGTGAACACTTGGTCATCGTTAACAACATAGCCGTTTTTAATTATTCTAGTTAAGATTTCAGTCTCTCCATCCCACCTTGCCCCGCAAACATTATCGACTACAAGCTCGTTGATCTTTAATAATGTTACCAAACGATATACTCTAAAGATATCTAGGTTATTATCCTTTTCATACCCTGCTACATGGAAAATCACAGGCTCAGTATGTGGCATACTCGAAAAGAACTCTAAGAGTTTTGATGCTGTTTCTGTTACTGAGTCTTCATTGCTATAATTGTTGTTGATAAAACTCTCGATATGACTGGCAATAGACTTTCCAATGATTGTGCCACTACCGCAAGTCGAAATACCAATCCGATTATCGCATAAAAACGTCTTGTAAACCGTATCGGTAAAGTGAACTCCAAATCTTGTTATTCCATTAGGTTCAGTTTGATTATAGGTTGAGCGGCTATCGCTTGCCATTATGATGCCTTCACTGGTACAAACAGTAATAATAAGTGACATATCGATTTCTCCTTTTACAATTCGTAAACGCAAACGCCTACAGTCCCAATTCCTCCATGTACTTCTTCATCTGCGCCTGCACCGCTGCCAGCTCCGCTTCGATGTCCGCGATATTCCGCTTTACCTCTTCGAGGTCGATCAGCGGCTCCTCCTCATAGGTGTCCACCTAGCGCGGG
>JAEEGI010023007.1_pt1 | contig 12269 bp, 7 predicted proteins | sample 8958751 | NCBI WGS metagenome assembly JAEEGI01 (sample SAMN16246545, study PRJNA631951) | gut metagenome | biome: gut microbiome; feature: rumen; material: KS-attached | host: Bos | place: Iran: Karaj | collected 2018-10 | reverse complement strand
TTAGCCGACGGACTGCCACGAACAGGCTAGCCACCGATGATAATTAAATAGGGTGAAGCGAGTAATACTGGTCATAACATTGTTGCTGTCGTCGGTGTGCCACGCACAGACCGACACGGTGTTTTGGTTTGCCCTGCCACCGACACCTGACCCAGGGCGTTTTGTGTTTCACACTTATGACCAACCCGCTGACGTTACCGTCTCACAGCCAGGCAACCCTTATATGCCTGTGGCATCCTTCACGATTATGGCACACGACCACACCATATATACTGTCAGCAGCAGCGAGTATGCCAACAGTGTCACTGACCCATATAATACCGTCCTCAATCGCGGTTACTGCATCACTTCTACCGCCCCCATCACTTGCTACTACCAAATCACAACAGCACAGCGCGAGACCTTCACACTGAAGGGGCGCAACGCCCTCGGTACCGACTTTCAGGTGTTGACACCAAACCCCTACCGCCTTTCTGGCGAAGGGCAGAGCATCACGATGATAGCCACCGAGGATAGCACTCACGTTCTCATTGTCGCCCCCCGTTGGGTCTACAGAGGCAGCATTGCCATGCTGGACAGCATCGGCTTGGGCGACACCGTGACTGTGACACTCAACCGCGGACAGTCCTACGCCCTCAAAAGTCCTCCTGAAGCCTATGGTTTTATGAAAGCCAAAATACACGCTTCGCAGCCGATAGCCATCAGTTTCTCGGACAATGATATGCGGTCACGGACCAGTGCCAGCCACTCCAACCCCGCTGGCGAACAGCTGTTACCTCTCACACACTGGGGTACGGAATATGTGAGAATCAATGGCTTCACCTCTTCCGATATGTTCCGCGCAACCGACTACATTGACACTGGAACTTATCGTATCTGGCCTGGAAGGGGAGCCAACACAGGAGGCATGGACTGGAATGTAGGATGGGCCAATTTCTTCGATTCGGTACAATACTTTCGTAGTGAACGCTCTTTAGGAATGATGCACCAACAGGCTCCCAACGATTTGATGGCCGCCACCGTGGTTCCCCATCTGGTCGGTTCGGGTTCGCACCAGATTTCATACCTCCATGCCGACAGCACCAGTTTGGCGATTCATATGGTCATTCCCACACGTGCCGTGGGCGACGTACTCTTCAATGGCAATCCTTCCATTCTCTCCGCCGACAGTTTCCGCCCTGTGCCGCAAAAGCCTGAGTTCTCGTGGTGCAACAAGGATGTCAGCTCCTATGTGCCTGGGGATTCAGTGATGACCGTGTCGTGCAACTTGGTCAAGTTTCTTTTGGCCGTTATCGAAACTGACAGCCTCCGCGGAACGGCCTACACCTACCTCACCGACTATGCTCCTGCAGGGTACGTCCTCTTTGATATGGACACTGCGTATTGCGAATATGACAGCATCACATTCATATATCGAATCAATCAGGCAGACAGTGTGGCGTTGCATTGCCCTGACGGGCATACCATCACTCGCCCGCCATTTCTTATTCTCCATGCCGACAGCACTGCCGAGGGTGCCTATATCATTGAGGCATTTGACACGATTAGAGACATCGTCTATACAGACAGCATTTATATTCATATTCATCCCCCTTCGGTGACTGAGTACAGCGACACCGTCCTTGAAAGCCAATTGCCTTGGAGTCGCTTTGGCTTATTATTCTATGCAGAGACCGACACTGCCATACAGCGACCAGACCCCTATTCGATGTGCGACAGCCTGATAATATACCACCTACACATTTACGACACCATTCACGACACAGTACTCTACTACACCTGCGAAAGCGACCTGCCTGTGCAATACGATGATTCCTTATTCTATCAAGAAGGGCTGGGGCACTTCCATTACACTGGCAGCCACGGCGAGGACAGTCTCGTCACCTTCATCCTTCATGTCATTCCTAGCAGCGACACAACCATCTACGACACCATCACCGAAGACCAACTGCCTTGGTTCGCCCTCGACACCCTGTTCAACGACACTGTATCGGACTATATTTACCACCTCTTCAATGAGGCAGGCTGCGACAGCCTCATCCACTACAACCTATATATCTTCTGGAACGGCGACCACTGCGACACAGCCCTTTCTTACCCCAACGTGGTCACACCCAACGGCGACGGCGTGAACGACCGCTTCGTTATCGGCGGACTGATAGAGAACAACTGCTTCAAGTATAGCGAGCTCACCATCTACGACCGCTACGGTCACTGCGTCTACCACAAGCGCAATATCGCCAACGAGTCTGACTGGTGGAACCCTGCCGCACAACGTGCCCCCTCAGGCACTTATTTCTACTACTTCAAAGCCCACGGCGTGAACATCTGGACCCAGCACCGAGGTGTCATCGAAGTGCTTCGTGATAAATAATCGCCATATCTTACAATATTTGACGTTTCCTTTCGTTATAGGCTTTATTAAAATTGTAAAGTCATTAGAACTATAAACCATAAAGCACTTGTAGCACTAGTCCTGCTACTGACCAGCATTGTGTGTGTGGGTCAGGAGACGGTGACTAGCGTCGTGATGAATTCTCATAGTCGCGATACTGTATGGATTGCCCCTGGAGAGTGTTACACCGTATATGACCCCGGTGGCTTAGGCGACTATTACTCTAACGACACATCTACCCTTATTATCATCTCCACCACGGGTTTGGGATTCCGCCTGCACGGCTATGCCGAAGTGTCCGACCTACTTTCGTTCAACAGCGACGGGACAGGAGGAGAAAGCACATGGGGAGAAGTGGACAACTACTACCCCGATGGAATAGCCTACTTGACCCTCATCAGTGACGAAGACAGTAACAGCTCAGGGTTTGCTTTCCACATTTCTTTTTATCCTACCATCCACTCCCTCGACACCCTTTGGCAGACCGACACAACGATGGCCGTTACATGGCAAGATACCTCAGCTGCCACGAGGTGGACTATCGTCTATGGAACAAATATTGATTCGTTACGTACTACGACCACTATTACCAACCAAGTCATCCTCACTGGCCTTGAGCGTAATGCGCAATGCTATCTGCAAATAGAGAATGACATAGGCTCTCCAAGCTGCTTCATTCCCTCAAGATATGGCATACGCATGCCGCATGACAACGATACTTGGCTCATACAATATCACAACACCCTTCTTGACATTATAGGTCTCCACTCACTTGTCGAGCCTCACGACGACACTTTACCGCTCACCGCATGCCTTCACATCTACGACCCAGGTGGACACTATCCCCCTTTCCCTGATTGCACTACTGACCATGATTTCTCTACGGTTGGCGGCCATGCGGTTGCGTTAATGGGTGGTTACAATCTCGGCTCGAGTACGCTCCATATTAATAATGGCGATATCGCTACGGACTATAGCGGAGCCGACAGCACTTCTATTTGGTCCGATAGAGGATACCTCTGTTTCATTTATACCACCGATACCTCGGACTATGGCGAGGGATTCGACTTGGCCGCTCTTGTCACCCCTTCGATTTATCAAATCACTATCAGTCCGGTTGCGTGTAACACTGCCACCCTCACATGGGCTGATACTTCGGATGCCACCTGCTGGTGGATAGCTTATGGTGAAGACGAACGTCGGCTCGACACCGTCACCACTACTTCACGCTTATACAGTATCACCAATCTCGTTCCCGATCGCCAATATGTTTGTTACCTTTGGAGCAATGAAACCCTTCCTATGTGTAGCGGCCCCATCAAAGAAAGTTTTATCACTCCGTGCGACACTTCGATCATTATAATGCCCTATAATGAGGAATATTCTCGTACACTTGATTTCAACGAATGCTATACTATTCTAGATCCAGGCGGCCCAAATAACTACCATCTTCATAGCAATCAAACTTTGCATCTGCACTCCATCATGGGTGTCCCAATGGTGCTACGTGGCAAGGCCCACGTCCATACTGACGACTACTTGACCATCTTTGATGAAGGAGCTTGGATTTGGTATTATTTGAATTGGAATGGTGACGACGACCCCATCGAGATCCATTCTTCAACAGGCAATATTTGTATTCAGTTCTCGAGTAATGGTGACACCCTCACCGACTCGGGTTTTGAGTTCCAACTGTATTTCCAAACCATTAGTAATATCCACGCTGACAGAATGTCAGATTCGACCTACCGTATCAGTTGGGACGACCTTAGCTCCGCCACCCAATGGACCCTCTGGTATGGAAGCGACACCGACCACATGGACTCCATCTCTACCGACACCACTGTCGTATACTTACAAAACCTTATCGACTGTGAGAGATATTATGTTCGTATTGCTACTAATTCTGGCGAATGCATTGATACTGCCGACTATCAATTCTGTGTCAGCGCTTCATCTTGTGCCCAGTTCGACATGGTTATGGATACTATATATTGTATTGGCGACACTATCCAGTTCGGTGTGTCCAATATCGACAGCATAGTCGTATACGGTCCTAATGGTTTGGTGCTTAGAGAGCCTCCCTATACTATTCCCAATGCCGACAGCACAATGAGCGGCACCTATATAGTACAAGGCTTCAGCCCAGAGGAATGCCATTACCTGCTGACAGACTCAATTAGGATATATGTGTATAAATCTCGGCACTTCGACACATACGACACCATCGTGGAGAACCAGTTGCCTTGGAGCCAATTCGATACACTTTTTTACGGCGAAACCGACACCGTTATTATTCGTTCTTACTCACCGTCATCGTGCGACAGTATTTATAACTATCATCTACGTGTTTTTTACAATGTTGAGGATACTGTGCTCTACTATTCCTGCGAGAGCGACCTGCCTGTGCAATATGACACTGCTTGGTTTACACAAGAGGGACAAGGGCTATTTCACTTCATAGGCAGTCACGGCGAGGACAGCCTCGTCACCTTCATCCTTCATGTTATTCCTAGCAGCGACACAACCATCTACGACACCATCACCGAAGACCAACTGCCGTGGTTCTCCTTCGACACCCTGTTCAACGACACTGTATCGGACTATATTTACCACCTCTTCAACGAGGCAGGCTGCGACAGCCTCATCCACTACAACCTATATATCTTCTGGAACGGCGACCACTGCGACACCGCCCTCACCTATCCCAACGTGGTCACACCCAACGGCGACGGGGTGAACGACCGCTTTGTAATCGGCGGACTGATAGAGCACAACTGCTTCAAGTATAGCGAGCTCACGGTCTACGACCGATCGGGCCGACAGGTTTATCATAAGCAGAATATAGCCTCTGAGACCGACTGGTGGGACCCTGCTGCCCAGCGTGCCCCAGCAGGTACTTATTTCTTCTACTTCAAAGCCCACGGCGTGAACATCTGGACCCAGCACCGTGGTGTGATAGAGGTGCTCCGAGATAAATAGTCAGAGTACTTTTAATATCAGTTCTGCCAACCCAATCTTATATCCCGTATTGTGCATAAGGATAGTGCCATCCTTGTTGACCACTACCACTAACGGGTATTCATAGTTTTCCAACTTCAAGGCTTTTGCCACTTTTACTTCCAATGGGTCCTTCTCGCCCGTGGCGAGGGGCACGATGTCGATATTCTTCAGTTGACGCAAGTCTGCATTGTCGGGGTCGGTTGTGGTGCAATAGGTCATACCACCCCAATGGTGGAAGTCGGCAGCATGCTGCAACATCTCTTTGACGAGATGTTTGGCGGGCTCGCGATGTGGCCCCATGAAGGCAAATATAGCTCCCGTTCCGTCGGCATAGTCGGCGAGAGTGACACCCTCCATCACCTCGGTTGAGGCAGGAAGAGAGGCTTCGGACTGCGTGGCTTTCTCCACAAGCGGACGGATTACAATCTCTTTGGTCACATGCTCACCTTCAGCAACGGTGAAGAACTCCAAGCGGTTGAGCACCTCGCCGTCGGGGTAGCGGTTACCAGTGCTAAGGCAGTAGGTGCCAGGCTCCAGCGGGATGGTGGCAGGGAAGGTGGCCATGCGGGGGTCGTCCTCGAAGTCGAAGGTGCGGAAGTCGCCGTCTTCGAGCTTTTGTAGGGTGAAGTGGGGGTAGTAGATGGGGGTGGCTGGCTCTTTGCCGTGGTAGGTGAGGGTTAATTGAGAATTGAGAATTGAGAATTGAGAATTATTGGTGGCAGATTCATCATTGAGGTCGGTCTTTTGCCAGGCGGTGCCGTCCCAGACGTAGATGGTGTTGGTGGCGTTGTCGAGGTAGGCGGGTATGTCAAATGCACGGCAGGCTGCTACAAAGAAGATATCGCGGCTGTGGGCATCGGCATGGCGCAGGCGGTACACGCCCATGGGCGAGATGGGGCAGTTGTAGTAGTTGCCTGTGTCGTCCACCGCAATATTCTCAATCGTCCAATTTCTCAATGCCTCATAATCTTGCTTATACGCCTCTGGCTGCATTCTCTGCTTTAGATACGTCCTCCCATTATCGGACAAATCAACCCAGTTTGCAAAATCGGTCATTCCTTTTAACAACGGCTGCCGCCAGTCGCGCACCAGCTCGTTGCTGATGCGGGCAGGGAGGATGCCCTTCTTATACACGTCGTAGGTATAGAGGGCATTGGTGCAGGTGCCTTTGGTGTGGTCCAGCCAATCGAAGCCTGTTTCATGGGCTTGGAGCACATCGGCGGTGATGTCGCGTAGGTCCTTGTCGGAGTAGGACTTGAGGTAGTCGTAGATATGCTCACCTGAGCGGTATTGGCCTGGCCAGTGCTCAAAGTATTTGTAAATCTCGGCGTAGTTGCCCTCGGACTTTTGGATGATTTCCCACACTTGGGCATCGGAGAATAGCTTCTGGTTCCAGAGCCAGTCTTTGGGGAGGTAGGACTTGAAGTTGTCCTTGGTGGGGAAGGTGGCGGTGTAGGCGTTGCGGAGAGAGTCCTCGTAGGCGATGCGGCGGGCGTTGGCAGCGACGGCTTCATCGGATGGGGTGACTTTGGCGGTGCCGGGAGCTGGAGGGACGATATCGAGGTAAATGTTTTTTTCGGAGTTTTCTGAATTTTCGGAATATTCGGAGTTTTCGGAGAGGGTTAGTGTTAGGGTGCTGTCTTTTCTTACATCGAGTTTGCTGAAGGCGTAGCGGGTGCCGTCGGTGGCCCAGACGAGGATGTCGCCGAGACCGGTGGTGAGAGAGGCTTGGCCTTTTGCATCGGCCTGATAGGTGGCCAGGGTGTAGTATTCAGCGTAATTGTACATCTTGAACTTGATGTCGGCACCGGACAGGGGCTTGCCCTGGGGGTCGGTGACGGTGACTGTGACACGGCGTGTGGGGGCATAGTGGCTGAGGAGGTTGAGCTCGCTGTAGAGGGCGGTCTGTTTGACAACCTCTTCGTCGCCGTGGTAGCGGCCAAAGGCTTTGCTATGCACCATGAGGCAGCGGGTCGAAGGCACGGCGAACCATCCCATGTTGAGCTCGGGGTCGGGCTCACAGGCACCGAGGAACTTCCATTCGCCGCCTTTGCCGTCGGGATTGGCTATCCAGACTTCGACCCAGGCGTGGTTGTCGTCGCAGTGCGCCCAACGGGGTGTGTAGCACTGGCGGGCAGGGATGCCCACGGAGCGGAGGGCGGTGACGGCAAAGGTGCTCTCCTCACCGCAGCGGCCCAGGGAGGTGCGCATGGTGGCGAGGGGTGCAGAGGTGCGGCTGTCGGCAGCATGGTAGGCTACATGCTCGTGGCACCAGTGGTTGACCTCGAGGGCGGCCTGCTCCATGGTGAGACCTTTGACGCGGTCTTTCAGTTGGCGGTAGAAGGCCATGCGGGCGGTATCGAGGTTTTCATTATTGACGCGATAGACCAGTACGAAATGACGGAAGATGTCTTCTGGAACAGATTTGCCCCACGGCATTTGCTCGCGGGCGGTGAAGGCATAGCGCACCTGCTGAAGGTAGAAGTCGGGGGTGTAGTCAGCGAGGTCGCTATAAGGCATGTAGGCGTAAAGGAACTGCATGGCCTCGCGCTCGGCACGGCTGAGGGTGTCTAACTGCAATTGAGAATTGAGAATTGAGAATTCAGAGAGGCGGGTTTCGTAGTCCTGTTCCACCTGCTGGCGGTAGGTACGGTCGGTGAGGAAGTGGGGGTTGCGGTGGCAGGAGGTGAGAGAGAATAGAAGGGATAGAAAGAATAGACAGGATAGACGGAGGGGGCTGGTTGTTTTCATTGGGATATGGATTTGATTAATTGTTCTACTATTTTGGGGTCGGTTTCGACGGTGCCGTCGAGCAGGGTGTGCTTGCAGGAGCCGTGGATTTCGGTGACGCCTGTCTCCTTTATGATACGGGCCGCGTTGGCAGGTGTGACGCCGGCACCGGCAAGGATAGTGATGCGTCCTGCGGCAGCGGCTTGGAGGGCACGGAGCGTGGGTATGCCCTGCTCGGCACTGGGGCAGCATCCCGAGGTGAGGATGCGATGGCAGCCGCAGCGTATGACGGCCTCAAGGGCTTCGAGGGGGTCCTGGTGTATCTCGTCGAAAGCGCGGTGGAAGGTGACCTGCATGGGTGCGGCGAATTGCACGATGTGGCGGGTGCGTTCCTCATCGATGCGGCCGTCGGGGGTGAGAAAGCCCACCACCACGGCGTGGGCACCGAGTTGACGACACAGCCCCACGTCGCGGCGTATGATGTCGTATTCCTCGAAGGAATAGCAGAAATCGCCCTCGCGGGGCCGCACCAGCACATGGGTGCGGAGGTTCAGCTGATGGACACAGAAGTCGATGTCGTCAGGCGACGGGGTGAGGCCGCCGACATCGAGACGACGGCACAACTCGATTCGCGTGGCACCGCCAGCAAGGGCGTTTTGTGCCGACTGGCGGGAGTTGGTGCAAATCTCTATTTCCATGATTACAGGGGATTAAAAGTTAAACTTGGTCTTGTGCATGCGGTCGAGGAAGGAGACATTTTCGCGGACTATGCTGTCAACAGATTGGTCGAAGTCGTAGTCGGGAGAGGGCAGGATGCAGATTTTGATGGGCAGATAGTAGATAGGCAGTCCCGCCATGGCTTCGGCACTGGCAAGTTCACGGAACCGCACCGCATCCTTCTCGGTGGTGAGGATGAGTTTGCGGTTGCCCTTGAGCTGCTCGAAGGCCTTGCGTATGCGCTTGATGTCGGAGACGGTATAGCGATGGTGATCGCCAAAGCGCATCGGGGTGACATCGCAATGGGAAGAGACATATTGAAGCATAGACTCGGGATGGGCTATGCCGGTGACGGCAAGCACGTTGTCGATGGTGTCAAGAGGCAGCTCGGCCGTACCCATAAGAGGCAGCGGGTTAAGATACTGTATCTGGCTGAAGAAGACCTTCTGGTAAGACTTAAGTTTGAGACGGGTAATGAAGTTGTGGCGGTCGATGGGGTTGATATGGTCAGGCGCCTTGGTGACAATGATGATGTTGGCACGACGGTAGGCGGAACGGAACTCGCGCAGGTCGCCGAAAGGCATGATGCAGTCTTTGAAATAAGGCTTGTCGTACTCGGTGAGAAGGATATTGATGGTCGGCTTGATGTAACGGTGCTGGAAGACATCGTCGAGCACGATAAGCTGAGGCGACAGGTCACGTGCAAGCAACTGCTTCACCCCCGCCACGCGCTTCTCGCAGACGGCCACGGTGAGGTTGGGGAACTTGTAGCCAATCATGGCCGGCTCGTCACCCAGCCGGGAGGGGCTGTGGCAGCCGTCGTCGAGGACGAAGCCGGAGGTTTTGCGGCGATAGCCACGGCTGAGAAACGCCGTCTCGAACTGGCCGGAGAACAACCGAATCAGATATTCGGCAAGCGGGGTCTTGCCGGCACCCCCGGCACAGAGGTTGCCCACACCAATGGTGGTGACAGGCGGCGCCACCTGCTTCTTGATGCCAAGAGAGAATAACAGATTACGGAACCATACACCTATTGCATACCACATCGTCAGTGGAAAAAGAACCCATGATATTGTTTTACGGAACGACATAAAAACTGTTTTTATTTGACTGCAAAGATACACAAAAAAAATGATTTGGAGAGCAAAATAATCTTTTTTAAACAAAAAACATTGTATATACGAAAAAAAACGTATCTTTGCATTCTTCAATTACCTTAACAAAAATGCATAATTCACGACAGATAAACCAAGACCTCCACTATGTGGGCGCCAGCGACAGAAAGCTCGCATTGTTTGAAAACATCTATCCTATCCCCCGCGGAGTATCGTACAACAGCTATATTCTGCTGGATGAAAAAACCGTGCTACTCGACACGGCCGACGCGGCTGTAGGCGGGCAGTTCTTTGAGAACGTCGAAGCCGTTCTGGCCGGACGCAAACTGGACTACCTTGTGGTGAACCACATGGAACCCGACCACTGCGCCCTGATGGAAGACCTGCTGCTGCGCCATCCCGAAGTGACCATTGTCACCAATGCCAAGGCGGCGAACATGATACGGCAGTTCTTTGATGTGGACATCGACAGCCGTCTGCAGACCGTGTGCGAAGGCGCAACCCTATGCACAGGCCGCCACACGCTGACATTTGTCATGGCACCCATGGTGCACTGGCCCGAGGCCATGGTGACCTACGACACCACCGACAAGGTGCTCTTCTCGGCCGACGCCTTCGGCACCTTCGGCGCGCTGAACGGCAATATCTATGCCGATGAAGTGAACTTCGACCGCGACTGGATGGACGACGCCCGCCGGTATTACATCAACATCGTGGGCAAATACGGCATGCAGGTGCAGTCGTTGCTGAAGAAGGCCGCTGGTCTCGACATCCAGATGATATGCCCACTGCACGGTCCCATCTGGAGAAAAGACCTGGGACATTTCATTGACAAGTACCTCACCTGGAGCAGCTATAAACCCGAAGAGAGAGGCGTGCTTATCATATACGGCAGCATCTACGGCCACACCGCAGCCGCAGCCGAGAAGATGGCCTCGCTGTTGGCAGAGCACGGCATAAAGGGCATAGCCATGTACGACGCCAGCCACACACACGTAAGCCAGTTGGTGAGCGAGTGTTTCCGCTACAGCCATGTGGTGCTGGCCTCATCCACCTACAACGCCGGCATCTTCACCCCCATGGAGGACCTGCTCCACGACCTGAAAGCCCACGCCTGGCAGAACCGCACCGTGGCCATCATCGAGAACGGCACCTGGGCTGCACAGAGCGGCAAGCAGATGCGCACCCTGCTCGAGGAGATGAAGAACATCACCATCCTCGGCGAGGACATCTCGCTCAAGTCTGCCATGAAAGAGAACCAAGTGGAAGACATGAAATTCCTAGCCGACCTCATTGCAGTGAATTTGAATAACGAATAAAAACCATAGTCAAGATGAACACTCTTAACCAGAACGCATTGTTCAAACTGAGCTACGGCCTCTATGTCCTCACCGCCCGCGAAGGCGACAAGGACAACGGCTGCATCATCAACGTGGCTCCCCAGCTGACCGACACCCCGCTGCAGATGCTCGTATCGGTCAACAAGCAAAACTATACCCACGGCATGATAGCCCGCACGGGACTGTTCAACGTGTCGCTTCTCACCGAGCACACCCCCCTGCACATCATTCAGCATTTCGGTTTCCAGAGCGGCAAGGATGTGAACAAGTTCGAGAACAGCCTGACCGACATGCGCTCCAGCAACGGCCTGCGCTATGTGCCGCGCTACACCAACGCCTACCTCAGCGGCAAGGTGAACCAGATGGTTGACCTCGGCACCCACACCCTCTTCATTGCCGAAGTCACCGAGTCGGTGCTGCTCAACAACGACCCCTCCCTCACCTACGAGTACTACCACCAGCACATCAAGCCCAAGCCCGCAGCCATGGCAGAGCCCACCGGCGACGGAAAGACCCGCTGGGTGTGCCAGACGTGCGGCTACGTGTACGAGGGCGACGAGATGCCCGACGACTTCATCTGCCCCTGGTGCAAACACGGCAAAGCCGATTTTATCAAGATTACCGAATAATATCAACCAATTAAAAACACATAGCAATGATTAACAAAAAAGTAGCCGACCTGCTTAACGAGCAGATCAACAAAGAGCTCTACTCTGCCTATCTCTATTTGGACATGAACAACTACTTCCAGCAGCGCGGCCTCAACGGCTTCGCCAACTGGTACATGATTCAAGCCCAGGAAGAGCGCGACCACGCCATGCTTTTCTACCAGTACATGCAGAACAACGACTGCAAAGTGACCCTCGACGCCATTGCCAAGCCCGACAAGGTTTTCAAGACTGACATGGACGTGCTGAAAGCCGGTCTGGAACACGAGGAGTATGTCACCGCCAGCATCCACACCATCTA
>JAEEGI010023003.1_pt1 | contig 12271 bp, 11 predicted proteins | sample 8958751 | NCBI WGS metagenome assembly JAEEGI01 (sample SAMN16246545, study PRJNA631951) | gut metagenome | biome: gut microbiome; feature: rumen; material: KS-attached | host: Bos | place: Iran: Karaj | collected 2018-10 | reverse complement strand
TGGCACGCCTGACGCGCCTCGAACGCACGACCTTCTGCTCCGGAGGCAGACGCTCTATCCAACTGAGCTACAGGCGCATTTCGCATCCGGAAGCGCCGCTCCCGGAACGCCTGATTATTATAGTATCGTACCGGGCGTTTGTCAAGCCCCGGCGCGGAGATGCCGCAAAAAGCTCCGGAGGCGGGGACGCACAGGCAAAAAAGTTGCGGAACCGGAAAAAATTCGCGGAAATATCCCTGAATACGCCTTGAAAAATCACAGACTTCGGGATACAATGGCCGGGCAAGAAAGAGAGAAAGCGGAGGGAAAAGCGTGATCAACATCGTGCTGGTGGAGCCGGAGATCCCCCAGAACACCGGCAACATCGCCCGGACCTGCGCCGTTACCGGAGCGCGGCTGCATCTGGTGCGGCCCCTGGGCTTCGATATTTCGGACAAGGCGGTGAAGCGGGCGGGGCTGGACTACTGGTTCCTTCTGGATCTGCGGGTCCATGATTCCCTGGAGGATTTCCTGCGGGAGAACGGGGACAAGCCCCTGTGGCTCAGCAGCACCAAGGGGCGGAAGCGGTATACGGAGGCCCGCTTCGAGGAGGAGTGCTTCCTGCTTTTCGGCAAGGAGACGGCGGGGCTCCCCGCCTGGCTCCGGGAGAAGTACGCGGACCGGTGCCTGCGCATCCCCATGGTGGACGAGGCCCGGAGCATGAACCTGGGCAACAGTGTGGCGATCCTGTGCTATGAAGCCCTGCGGCAGAGGGACTTTGCCGGCCTGCGGGGTTAGGCCTATAACAGCGATAAGGAGGATACGATACGATGCAGTACGCAAAACGGTCCGTGCGGGAGACGGACGTGGCGGGGAAGCGGGTGCTTCTGCGCTGCGATTTCAACGTTCCCATGAAGGAGGGGCGCATCCAGGACGATACCCGGATCCGCGCCGCCCTTCCCACCATCCGGTATATCCTGGATCAGGGCGCGGCGCTGATCCTCTGCTCCCACCTGGGCCGCCCCAAGGGCCAGGTGAAGCCGGAGTTCAGCCTGGCCCCCGTGGCCGCGCGGCTGAGCGAGCTGCTGGGGCAGCCGGTGCCCCTGGCCCCCGACTGCGTGGGACCGGAGGTGAGCGCCCTGGCCCTGGGCCTGAAGCCCGGGGAGGCCCTGCTGCTGGAAAACCTGCGCTTCCATCCCGAGGAGGAGAAGAACGACCCCGCCTTTGCCAGGGCCTTGGCGGACCTGGCCCAGATCTATGTGTCTGACGCCTTCGGCACGGTGCACCGGGCCCACGCCTCCACGGCGGGGGTGGCGGCGTACCTGCCCTCCTGCTGCGGCTTCCTCATCGACGCGGAGCTGAAGGCCCTGGGGGAGGCCATCGAGAACCCCCGGCGCCCCCTGGTGGCGGTGCTGGGCGGCGGCAAGGTGGCGGACAAGCTGGGGGTCATCGACCACCTGCTGGACAAGGCGGACACCCTGCTCATCGGCGGCGGCATGGCCTATACCTTCCACAAGGCCCTGGGCGGGGAGATCGGCCGCTGCATGCTGGATGAGGAAAAGCTGCCCTACGTGAAGGCCATGATCGAAAAGGCGAAGGCAAAGGGCGTGAAGCTCCTGCTGAACGCGGACACCATGGCGGTGAAGGAGATATCCCCCAACGCGGAGTACGTGATCTGCCCGGCGGACCGCGTCCCGGCGGACCGGGAGAGCGCGGACATCGGCCCCAGGACCCGGGAGCTCTTTGCCGCGGAGATCGAAAAGGCGGGCACCGTGGTCTGGAACGGCCCCATGGGCGTGTTTGAGACGGAGGGCTTTGCCGGGGGCACCGAGGCCATCGCCCTGGCCATGGCCCGCTGCCCCGGCGTCACCATCGTGGGCGGCGGCGACAGCGTGGCCGCTGTGCAGCGCCTGGGCCTGGCGGAGAAGATGACCCATATCTCCACCGGCGGCGGCGCCTCTCTGGAATTCCTGGAGGGGAAGGAGCTGCCGGGCATCGCCTGCCTGCCGGACAAGGAGGAAGCATGAATACAAGATACCGCAAGACCATCCTGGCGGGGAACTGGAAGATGAACCTGCTCAGCGGGGACGTGAAGCCCTATGCCCAGCGCCTGCGGGAGCTGGCGGAGCGGCAGCCCCGGCGGGAGGTGGCGGTGTGCGTGCCGGACCTGCTGGTGCCCGCCGCCGTCCGGGCCTTCCGGGGCTCCTATATCGCCGTGGGGGCCCAGGACCTGAGCGAAAAGCCCTCCGGGGCCAGGACCGGGGAGACCTCCGGGGCCCAGCTCCGGGACGCCGGGGCGAAGTACGTGATCGTGGGCCACAGCGAGCGCCGCCAGTACCAGGGGGAGACGGACGCCGTGGCGGGCCGGAAGCTGCGGGCCGCCCATGACCAGGGCCTCAGCCCCATCCTCTGCGTGGGGGAGACCCTGGAGCAGCGGGAGGCGGGGATCGAGCGGGAGCTCATCCGCATGCAGCTGAAGCTCGCCCTGGGGGATCTGCCGGAGGAGCTGATGCGCCGCACCGTGATCGCCTATGAGCCCATCTGGGCCATCGGCACGGGCCGCACCGCATCCCCGGAACAGGCCCAGGAGATGTGCGCCGTGATCCGGCAGCAGCTCCGGGAGCTGTACGACGCCCGCACCGCCAGGGCCGTGTCCATTCTCTACGGCGGCTCCATGAACGCCGAGAACGCCGAGGGCCTGCTGCGTCAGCCGGACGTGGACGGCGGCCTCATCGGCGGCGCCTCCCTGGACCCTGAGAAGTTTTCCCGCATCATCGACGCCGCCGGCCGCGTGGAGGCCGAGCAGCGCGGCACTATGTGACAGAAGGAGCAGTAAAGATGAGCAAGTATCTGGAGATCCGGGAGATCCTGGGACGGGAGATCCTGGACAGCCGCGGCAACCCCACCGTGGAGGCGGAGGTCACCCTGACGGACGGCACCGTGGGCCGGGCCGCCGTGCCCTCCGGGGCGTCCACCGGCGCCCACGAGGCCTGCGAGCTGCGGGACGGGGACAAGACCCGTTACCTGGGCAAGGGCGTGCTGAACGCCGTGGAAGCGGTGAATACGGAGATCGACGAGACCGTCAGCGGCATGAACGCGCTGGAGCAGCCCCTGATCGACAAGGTGCTCCGGGAGCTGGACGGCACGCCCAACAAGTCCCGGCTGGGGGCCAACGCCATCCTCAGCGTGTCCCTGGCCTGCGCCAAGGCCGCGGCAAACGCCCTGGGCCTGCCCCTGTACCAGTATATCGGCGGCGTGAACGCCAAGACTCTGCCGGTGCCCATGATGAACGTGCTGAACGGCGGCGTGCACGCCCCCAACTCCGCCGTGGACATCCAGGAATTCATGATCATGCCCGTGGGAGCCCCCAGCTGGAAGGAAGCCCTGCGGATGTGCAGCGAGGTATTCCACGTGCTGGCCAAGGTGGTGGGCACCTCCAGCGTGGGGGACGAGGGCGGCTATGCGCCCCCGGACCTGAAGAGCGATGAGGAGGCCCTGGCCGCTCTGGTCACCGCCATCGAGCGGGCGGGCTACGTGCCCGGGCAGGACTTCCTGCTGGCCGTGGACGGGGCCGTGTCCGACTGGTACAGCAAGGAGGACGGCCTGTACCACCTGCCCAAGCGGGGCACGGTGATGGGACCGCAGGAGATGGTGGATATGTACGTGCGCTTTGCGGAGAAGTACCCCATCATCTCCATCGAGGACGGCATGGCGGAGGACGACTGGGAGGGCTGGAAGCTCCTGACGGACGCCCTGGGCAAGCGGGTGCAGCTGGTGGGGGACGACCTGTTCGTCACCAACGTGGACCGGGTGAAGATGGGCATCGAGAAGGGCGTGTGCAACAGCGTGCTCATCAAGGTGAACCAGATCGGCACCCTGACGGAGACCCTGGATACCATGGCCCTGGCGAACCGGGCGGGATATACCACCGTGGTGAGCCACCGCAGCGGCGAGACCGAGGACACCACCATTGCGGACCTGGTGGTGGGCCTGAACGCCGGGCAGATCAAGACCGGCGCCCCCAGCCGCACGGACCGGGTGGCCAAGTACAACCAGCTCCTGCGCATCGAGGAGAGCCTGTATGACAGCGCCGTGTACCCCGGAAAGGCCGCCTTCTTCAACCTGAAGGAGATCTGAAGCCCCGGGAGGCCGTATAGAAATCCCCGTTTCGGGAATACTCCCCCATAGAGGGAACGCCGCGGAGAGCTCCTCCGCGGCGTTTTTCCGTCCCCACGGCCGGAAAGGCCGGGGGTACGTATGGGGGTGAAGCATTTGCGCAAGCAGAGCAGTCCCGAAGGCGAGCCGCTTTGGCGGCGGTTCTTCGCCTTCCTTGGCCGGCAGGGCTTTTATCTGACCCTGCTGCTGTGCGTGGGGGTCATCGGGCTCACCGCGCTCATCTTCTCAAGCACCTGGCGGAAAGCAAGCCGTCCCGCGGCGGAAACGGGCATGAGCGTCCGGCTCACCGCCCCGCCGCTGACCACCTGGCTCCCCGCCGACGCCGGGACGGAGGAGCCGGCGGAGACCTGGAGCGGCCTGCCGGAGGCGGCGCCGGAGCCGGAGGACCCGCCGGAGCCCGGCCTGCCGGAGACGGAGGACCCGGATGCGCCCGCCGCGGCGGAGACCATGGCCCAGGTGTTCCGCTGGCCCCTGAGCGGCGAGATCGAGCGGGGCTACGCCTGGGACAGGCTGGTATACGACCGCACCATGGGGGACTGGCGCACCCATGACGGCCTGGATATCGCCGGGGGCCTGGGCGCCCGGGTCTGCGCCGCTGCCGACGGGGTGGTGGAGCAGATCTATGAGGATGAGCGCATGGGCACCGTGGTGGTGCTGTACCACGGCGGCGGCCTCCGGAGCCTGTACGCGAACCTGGCCGCCGTGCCCACGGTGCAGGTGGGGGACGAGATCCGCGTGGGGGACGTGCTGGGCTCCATCGGCACCACGGCCCTGGCGGAGCGGGGAGACGTGACCCATCTCCATTTCGGCATGTCCGTGGACGGGGTGGACCTGGACCCCACGGAGTATATGCCCAGCAAGTGAAAAAACACGCTGTCCGCCGCCGGACAGCGTGTTTTTTTCACAGGAATTTCAGCAGGGGAAAGGCCAGGAGCGCCGCAAGGGTCTTTGGGTCCGGCGGCAGGTTGAAGCTTGCCCGGAGGCAGAGGGACGCGCCCTTCACCTCCCCCAGCTCCCGGGGAACGGGTCCGGCATAGGGACGCAGGATGCCGATGATCCTGCCGTGCTGCCGGAAGCCGTACCACAGGTCCCGCTGCTCCAGCGTGACGTCCGCTCCCGGCCCCCGGAGGGTCCACCAGGTCCAGCCGCCGCAGATGAGGCGGAACACCTCCTGCTGCGTCTCCGCGTCCAGGATGGAGCGAAAGACGCCGGGGACGAGGGTGACGTCCGGTTCCATGTGGCTGACCCAGTCGAAGCCCGGGCCCGAGATCCACACCGGCGCATTGGACTTTTCCGGGGCGCTGGCGGAGCATACCCGGCCGAGCTTGCTGCGGAACTGCAGCCCCTGGGTCCCCTGGGTGCGGAAGCCGAAACCGTAGATGGCCGCCATCAGCTCTTGCGTTTGCCCTCCAGCGCCTTGTAGACCACAGCGGCCAGGGCCGCGCCCACCAGCGGGCCAACGATGAAGACCCAGAGGCTGCCCAGAGGTCCGCTGTTCCCGCCGATGGCCGCCGCGACGGCGGGGCCGATGCTCCGAGCGGGGTTCACGCTGGTGCCCGTGAGACCGATGCCCAGGATGTGCACCCCCGTGAGGGTCAGGCCGATGACCAGGCCGCCGAAGGAGCCGTGGCCGGACTTGGAGCTGGTGACCCCCAGGATCGCCATGACGAAGATGAAGGTGAGCAGGATCTCCACCAGGAGACCCGCGGCGGCGCTGCCGTTCACGCCGGCAAGGCCGTTTGCGCCGAAGCCGCCGGTCATGTCCGTCACCTTGCCCATGCCGAAGACGAGGGCCAGAAGCCCGGAGCCCGCCAGCGCGCCCAGGATCTGGGCAACGATATAGCCCACAAATTCCCCGGCGCCCTTCATGCCGCCGCTGAGAAAGACGCCCAGGCTCACCGCCGGGTTGATATGGCAGCCGGAGATGTTGCCGATGGAGTAGGCCAGGGCCACGATGCTGAGACCGAAGGCCAGCGCCGTGAGGATGTACCCGCCGCCGCTGGCGGCGTCGCAGCCCACCAGCATGGCGGTGCCGCAGCCCAGGAGGACCAGAACGCAGGTCCCGATGAATTCCGCGATGTACTTTTTCATGAATGCCACCCCTTTCCGAAGATACCCCTATGGTACCACCGAAGGAGCCGGGATGCAAGCCGCTGAAGGGGATCCGGGCGGAGATCCCGCTGATTCTTTCCGAAATCGTCTTGCATTCGGGCTGAACGCCATGTACTATCATAGTGACAGACTCTGCGCGACAGGGCAAGGGGGAGTGAAGGTGGAACGGGAAGGCAGCGGGATCCGGCGCGTCCGGACCGGAGGGATCGGGTATCTGGCCCCACTCCCCGGGAGCGGGGAGTGGTACTGGGGCACGGACTATACCTCCGGGGACCTGTATGAGGCGGAAGAGCTGTACCGGCAGGGACACCGCATCCGGCAAAACCGGCTGATCCTCGTCCGCCGGGCGGACGGCCTTGTCGCGGAGCCGGTGCGGGCAAGGCCGGGGCAGTATTTCGGCAGGCCCGTCTGGGACGGGACCGGGGCGGTGATCCTGCTGGCGGACTTCCCCGCGGGGGAGCTGCGCCTGGTGCGGTATGACGTTCAGGCGGACCGGGTGACGCCCGTCGTCACCCTGCCCAGGGATTCCGCGCCGGACTGCTATAACCTGATGCCCCATATTTCACCCCTGATGCTGTCCCGGCAGACGGCGGAGCGCTTCCAGATCCTATGGCCGGAGAGGACGGAGTTTTCCATCCACCCTGCGGAGAGCTTCTGCTTCCGGGAGGGGGACAGGCTGTATTTCAGCCGCTGGTACGAGGACCCGGACTACCGGGAGGAGGTCGTGGTGCGCCGCCCGGAGGACGGGGCGGTGCTGGAGCGGTACCGGGGCTCCCTGAACGAGATGCCGGACGGGCAGCGGTGGCTGCTGACGGAGTGACGGCCCCGGGGCCGGAAAGGTGACAAGGCAGGAATACATATATATCTGACGGAAAAGGAGAGGACACATGGAAACGGGAAGGAAGTACGCGCATATCCTGCAGCCCCTGCGGATCGGGAACACGGTGTTCCGCAACCGCATCTTTTCCGCCCCCACCGGCCTGTATGACCTGACGCCGGCGGGAGCGCCCACGGACGACTACATCGCCTATTATGAGCGGAAGGCAAAGGGAGGCTGCGCCTCCATCAACATCGGGGAATGCAATATCGACAGTGAGGGCGTGGGCTCCCCCAACAGCTATGAGATCCCCGATCTCTCCGAGCACAAGTGGAACAAGGAGGCCCTGGGGAAGCTGGCCAACGCCATCAGCCGGAACGGGGCGGTGGCCACCATCGAGCTGCAGAAGACCGGCCGGATCAAAAGCGACACCCCGGGACAGATGCTCCTCCTGAGCCCCAGCGACGGCTTCCACCCCTATGACAGCCGGGTGAAGTGCCGGGCCATGACGGAGGAGGAGATCCTGGCCACCGTGGACGCCTATGCCTCCGCGGCGGAGTACGCCAAGGGCCGGGGCTTCGGCATGGTGATGGTCCACGCGGGCCACGGCTGGCTGCTGCACCAGTTCCACTGTCCCAGCTCCAACCGGCGGACGGACAAGTGGGGCGGCAGCCCGGAGAACCGCTGCCGCTTCACCGTGGCCGTGGTGGATGAGATCCACCGGCGCTGCGGCCGGGATTTCCCCGTGGAGGTGCGCATCAGCGGCAGCGAGGCCTTCGAGGGGGGCTACGACGTCCGGGAGGGCGTGGAGATCGCCAGGCAGCTGGACGGCCACGCGGATATCATCCATGTCTCCTGCGGCAACCTCTTCTCCCCGGGCACGGACTTCCATACCCACCCCGGCATTTTCCAGGAGGAGGGCATGAACGTCAAGTACGCGGCGGAGATCAAAAAGCACGTGAAGCAGTCCTATGTGGCCACCATCGGCGGACTCTCCGACCTGGACGTGCTGGAGGAGATCGTGGCCTCCGGCAAGGCGGACATCGTGGAGATGGCCCGGGGCCTCATCTGCGACCCGGACCTGCCCCTCAAGGCCCGGTCCGGCAGGGAGCGGGAAGCCCGGAAGTGCCTGCGGTGCTTCAAGTGCGTGGGCCAGGACTACCAGGACGGACGGCTGTTCTGCGCCATCAACCCCGCCTCCGGCAAGGAGCGGGAGGCCGCCCGGCCCCCCCAGATCCAGGGGAAGCGCCGGGTGCTGGTCGCCGGGGGCGGCGCCGCGGGCATGCAGGCCGCCATCACCGCCCGGGAGCTGGGCCATGAGGTCATCCTTTGCGAAAAGGAGGGCGAGCTGGGCGGCGTGCTGCGCTGCGAGCGGGACGTGCCCTTCAAGAAGCGCATCGGGGAGTACATCGAGAGGCAGAAGTACATGCTGGAAAAGCTGGGGGTGGAGGTGCGCCTGAACACGCCGGTCACCCCGGAGCTGTGCCGGGAGCTCCGGCCCGACGCCGTGGTGGCCGCCCTGGGGGCCGCCGCAGCCCTGCCGCCCATCCCGGGCATCCGGGGCGGCAGCGTGATGGACGCGGTGGACGCCTTTGCGGACGCCTCCCTGATCACGGGGGACTGCGTCATCCTGGGCGCCGGGTCCACGGGACTGGAGCTGGCGGTCTATCTGGCCTCCCTGGGGAAACGCGTGCGGGTGCTGGAAAAGCGCAGCGCCCGGGAAGCCCCGGCGGGGACCTACGCCATGCAGCTGAGCCGGTACGGCCTGAAGCCGGAGTACGGCGCGGAGGTGCTGGAGATCCTTCCGGAGGGGGTCCGGGTGCGCATCGGGGAGGAGGAGAGCTTCCTGCCCTGCGCCGCCGTGATCAACGCCATGGGCAGACGGCCCCTGTGGGATGAGGCGGACGCCCTGCGCTTTGCCGCGCCGGAATTCTGGCAGGTGGGGGACTGCCTGAAGGTGGGGAACCTGATGGCCGCCACCGGCGACGCCTGGACCGCCGCCAGGAACATCGGCTGCCGGTAGACGGCCCCGAAGAATGAAATCTGCCCCTCTGTCCGGAAGGACAGAGGGGCAGAGCTGTTTTCCGTTCAGGCCTCGAAGCCGATGCCGCAGACCTCAACGCCGAATTTCTTCCGCAGCTTGTCCAGCTCCCCGGGCTCCTGCAGCCGCTGGGGGGCGTAGGTGCGGATGGACTCCAGATCCTGCAGGAAGGCGAACCAGTAAGGCTTGCCGCCCATATCGTAGATCTCCGTGTCCTCCAGGGCCCTGAGGCTGTGGGGGGCGAAGCGGGGAATGTTCACCAGGCAGCCTTCCTTTGCGATATGCTTTTCCCCATAGACGGTGAACTCCGCAAGGCCGTGGCGCACGTAGTACAGCTCCCGCTCCAGGGGATAGGGGTTCCACTGGGCGGTGAAGCCCTTCTTCATCCGGGCGCAGATCATCTCGTTGACCCCGGCGTTCTCCCAGCGGGTGGTGATGACCATCACGGTGCAGCCGGGGAATTCATAGGAAGCGTAGGGCCTGTCGGGGTTCTTGACGGCGGATACCTGCTCCGTGGGCACCTCTTTATATACCGGGCGCTCCCGCAGGATCATGTCCATGCCGCCCACCTCCATGCGGGCCTTCTGGAACTCCGGGTCCTCGGCGGCCTGGGGCATTTTGTCCTTCAGGTGCTGGGCCACCTCCGCCATATCCAGGGAGCAGAGATCGTGGAAGAAGCCCCGGTACTTCACGTCCTCCATGAAGGCCATGGCGTGCTGCTGCCCGGCCTGGAGCTGGATGATGTCTCCGGGCAGGACCTTGCACTTCCGGCCGTCCACATAGAGGTACATCCAGCCGCTGTCCACGAAGAAGGTCTCAAAGCCGTTCTTGTGGGCGTGGCTGAAGGCGGAGGCCTCGTCCGCCGTCTGCTCCGGGCGCTTGGCGCACATGATGGAGTCCGTCACGGAGTATTCCCGGTGGGGACCCTCCCCCATGAGGATGGTGGACTGGTATTCCCCCACCCGACCGTCCGGGTCCCGCTGGACGAAGGGGATAAGCCAGCTGCTGTCGTGGTCGTTCAGGTCGATGACGATGCGCTTTTCCAGGATCATAAGGCGTCTCCTTTCTTTGGGCGTCCTGCGGACGCCGGTGTGCTTCCGGCTCCCCCGGGAGCCGTTTCCCGTGTACCCAGTATAGCCTATCCGCCCCGGGTTTTCAACGGGATAAATAAGGACCCCGGGACCGGCGACGGCCCCGGGGTCCGGGTGGTTAGTGCTGCAGCTCGGGCAGGGCGTCGATCTCCGCCTCCGCCCGGGCGAGGATGGCCTCCGCATCCGCACCGTCCAGGTCCAGGCACTCTGCCTTGATGAGGCGGGTCTCCGGGATGCCCCAGAAGCCCCGGGCCAGGGCGTCCACATAGCCGAAGCCGAATTCCGGGGTGAGCAGAGGGCCGCCCGCGGTGGTCACATAGTACAGGCGCCGGGCCCTGCAGAGCCCCCGGGGTACGCCGTCCGGGCCGTAGACAAAGGTGACGCCGGTCACGTTCACCTGCTCGATATACTGCTTCAGGGCGGCGGGGAAGGACAGGTCCCAATAGGGGGCGGCCATGAGGATCGCGTCCGCTTCGGCAAACTGCCGGGCCGGAGCCAGCAGGGGGTCTGCAAGGGCGCCCTGCCGGACCAGCTCGTCCCGCCGCAGCAGGAAGCTCTCCTCCGCCGGGGGAAAGGCCATGTCCCCGGGCCGCACCTCCTGCGCCCGGCCCCCCAGACGGGCCAGCAGACGCTCCGCCAGCCGCCTTGTCCGGGACTGGCCGCGCACGCAGGCGTTGATATACAGGAGCATTGCCCCGCCTCCCGTCAGGCGGCGGGCCGGAGTGCGCCGCCCCCCGCCAGGTAGGTGACGCCGTCCCCGTAAATGGTGGTCCAGTCGTTTTTCATGGAAACGGGGATCCAGCCGTACTCCGCGCACAGGTCGTACATCTTCTGCGCCTTGCTGAGGTTGCCGTTCTCCCGGACCAGATCGTCGCAGCACAGCAGGCAGGACAGGCTCCGGTAGGGGTTGTTCGTGATCACGTACTCCGCCATGCTGCTGTCGCCGGTGCTGTTGCCGAAGCACAGCACGGGCTGCTGGCCGATCTCCTGCATGATGACGGAGACCTTGTTCATTTTCAGATTCTTGATGAGGAAATCGCCCCCCAGGATCAGGCTGTCATCCTCGGTGAACACATAGTTCAGCCCGTCGGCGTCTCCCTGTCCGCTGGCTACGATGGTCTCGTCGGAGCCGATGATCTGCCGCGGGGGGATGTTCAGGACGCTGCCGTCCAGGATGCCCCGGACGATGAGCCGGTCGGTGCCGCTGACGACGTAGACGGTGAAGCCGTATGCCTGCAGGTAGTTCACCACCTGCACCATGGGCTGATAGAAGCCCTCGCCCCGGGTCATGCCCTGGTAGCTGGGCATGGGGAACTTCTTGAACTTCTGAATATAGTCGTTAAACTCTTCCAGGGTCATTCCGGCAAAGGCGGAGGCCACGGCCCTGCCGTGGTCAACCTCCAGGCCGGAGAAGGAGGCGCCGGTCCGGTTCTGCTCCACGATCTTCTCCGCCACCTCCCGCTCAAAGGCGCTTGCCTTGTCCCGGTAGTCCGGGTCGTCCAGCACCCGGTAGGCCAGGAGGGTGTAGTCGAAGTAGTTGGGGTCCGTCTCGCAGAAGAGGGTCCCGTCCAGGTCGAAGACGGCGATCCGGTCCTCCACGGGGATGTAGTCCGGGCTTTCCTCGTCGGTGATGGCGGTCATGTAGGCCTCCAGCGCCGTCCTCGCCGCGGCGTTCTCGTTCCACAGGGAGAGGGGATGCTGAGCTCTGGCCACGGCGTCATAGCGCATCAGCATGGTCGCGGCCTGGGCGCGGGTGAGAGAGCCCTGGGGAGCGAGGGTCCCATCCCCCATGCCCTCCATGACGCCGGCGCCCAGGGCCCACTGCAGGGCGGACGCCGCCCCCTCCGGGATGTCGAGGAAGTCGGTATAGCTCAGGATGTTCGTGGATTCGCCCACGCTCACATCCAGGCCCCGGTATTTCGCCCAGTTCCACAGCAGCGCCGCCGTCTCCGCCCTGGTCAGGGCGGCGTTCGGCTCCAGGTTTGCCCCTTCTTCGCCCCGGACCAGCCGATTCGCCGTCGCCCAGCGCACGGCCTCCGTGTACCAGGCCTCGGC
>JAEEGI010023002.1_pt1 | contig 12271 bp, 15 predicted proteins | sample 8958751 | NCBI WGS metagenome assembly JAEEGI01 (sample SAMN16246545, study PRJNA631951) | gut metagenome | biome: gut microbiome; feature: rumen; material: KS-attached | host: Bos | place: Iran: Karaj | collected 2018-10 | reverse complement strand
CACTGATTTCAAGACAACTGCATGACACAAATAGTCTTAGGGACAAAATAGTCTTAGTTACTATGTTTGCAGTCGCTAACGGAATGAGATACTGAGTAGGCAGACGCTTTCGGGGGCTGCGAGCCCCCTGCCGCGAGGCACCCCCTCGGTGTTTTTCATAGATTTTTCAGAGGAAAAAGTTGGTACGATAATAATTGGTTTGTATTTTTGTAACTGCAAAATAAACAAAATACATTTAACAATTAAAACCGTACCAGTATGCAAAAGTACAAAGTTTCCTTCAAAGGACAAAACATTTACGTCGGAATTGACGTACATCTGAAGACGTGGCACGTGACAACGCTCACGGAAAGTGGCTGCAAGTATTCATTCTCTCAGCATGCAGATGCAAAGGAGCTCTTTGACAGACTGAACAAGAAATTCCCTGAGGCCCACTTCAAGTCGGCCTACGAGGCCGGCTTCTGCGGTTTCTCCGCTCATTATGCCTTGACAGAGCAGGGCATTGAGAACATCGTGGTCCATGCTGCAGACATTCCCACAACGGGCAAGGAGAAGGCGTTGAAGACGGATGCCGTGGACTCTGAGAAGATAGCCTGGGCTCTGAAACGTGGCGAGCTGACAGGCATCTACATCAAGGACAAGCGGTATATGGACGATACGAACCTGATGCGCCTGCGCCAGCGTTTCATCATGGACCTCTCCCGTCAGAAGAACAGGACGAAACACCTCCTGTATACTCAAGGTGTGACGTATCCTGAGCGTTTCAGGAAGAACAGCGCCCATTGGTCACGAAACTTCATGAAATGGCTCCGTGAGGAAGTGGAGCTGCTGTCAGAACAGAAGATGTCACTCATATTGCTCTGTGAGCAGGTGGAGAATACCAGGAAGGCCATCCTTAAGGTTACTCGCGAGATCCGTCGTTTGAGTACTACAGACAGGTACAAGGAGAATTACAATCTTCTAATCACTGTGCCAGGGCTAGGCTTAATAACATCCATGTCAGTGCTGACAGAGCTGGACAATAATATTATGCGATTTCCAAATGAGCGTAGTTTTGTTGCCATCCTCGGGCTTATTCCTACCTGTCATGACTCTGGTGACAGGAAGGTCAGCGGAGAGAAGATAAACAGGGGTAACAAGCATCTCGGCCCACTCATCGTGGAATCCTGCTGGATTGCCATACAGAGAGACATCGAACTATCGGCATATTACTCCAAATGCTGTCAGAGCATGAAGCCACACAAAGCCATCATCAAAGTAGCAAGGAAACTGGCTTGCAGAGCATATGCCGTTTTAAAGACGAAAGCAAGATATGCGCTACCATAAAGGTAACATCACAAATATGCATAACAACGGGAATTTAAGTCGGACAGACTTCTCATATTACAATGACCACTCACTGTCCCTGATGAGTCTGTAAGACTACATCTAGTCGTAGGTTGTGGCATTATACTCCAAGATCTGAAGAAGTAATCTGATGAGTGGCTACGGCTCACTACATCTGATAGAAGTTTGATCCGGCATTCCTGTTGCTTATGCAATTATCCAGACGCAAAAGGAACGTGTCTGGAAGGGGATTCCTTGACAGAATATTAGTAAATTAAAGTGAAAACGATAATAAAACAATTAAACAATGCTAAAATATGAACCAATTATTTGGTTTGCAACATAGAGGGGACAGGTACCTGAGTCATAGCAGTCATCATACCCAAGTACCTGTCCCAGTGACTAAACATTCGAGACAAAGAATTAGGAAGAACTACGGAAGAAAGAGATATACAATCTGCAAATGCATAAGTATGTATGTCTGTTACACTGGAAGGTATGGTAAGGTTGGTAAGACCACTGCTACGAAATGCATAATCTCCAATCAGGGTTACACTATTAGGTATAGATACTGAGGAAAGATTACTGCAACCATAAAAAACATCATCTTCAATGGTCGTCAAATTATTGGGAATAGTTATTGACTTTAAACTAGTACAGCTCATGAAAGCAGAACCTCCGATTTCCTTCACACTATTAGGTATGAATATGTTTTTAAGGCTGCCACATCCACGGAATGCTTCAAATTCGATACTTGTAACGTTATTAGGGATATTAATAGTATTTAATTTACTACATTCTTCGAACATTTTCATCGAGATGTTAGTAATGCTGTTGGACATTATGACAGAGGTAAGTTCACTACAGAAAGAAAAGGCTCCGTCCTCAATCGTCATTACGCTATTGGGAATAATTATGGAGGGTAACTTACTACAACCTTGGAAAGCGGCTTCTCCAATAGCTGTCACACTGTTAGAGATGACTACAGAAGTTAAACCTGTACAATAATGGAACGCCCCCTTTCCTATACTCTTTACACTATTAGGTATAGTTAAGGAAGCCAGACCACTGCAACGATCAAATGCATTATCTTTAATACTCGTTACATTACTGGGTATTACTAAATCCGTTATTTCCGTGTTCCATTCATCATATAGATGATGCGCATAATAAAGTGGATTTGCACTATAATCACCAAATTCTATATTGCACCAAGATGCAATATCATTTATAAATACCTTATTAAGGTTTTCGCAAGCATAGAACGCCTCCTTCCCAATGCTTGCCACGCTACTTGGAATAGCTATGGACGACAGTCCGTCACAATTTATAAATGCCCTTTCTCCTATATTAATTACACTATTTGGAATGGATATAAACGTCAAACCCCAACATAATTTGAATGCATCTTCGCCTATTGCGGTTACTTTATATATTTTATTTCCATATGACACGGATTCTGGTATTTTAATTATGCCTGAATACCTTTCGTTTTGCATATTACTTGTAACCTCTAACTCCGTCCCATTGTTAATGAAGTTATAATAAATACCTATTCCATCTTCATTTATAACCGCAATATCGTAAGCGTATACCTCAATGGAAGCCATGCTGACAAACATAGTCAGTAATGATGATAATATTGTTTGTTTGTTCATAATCGTTCCTTGTATTTAGTAGTTGTTGTTTGAATTTACACAAAAAGAAAACGTGGACAATTTACATCGTCTACGTTTCGGAGGTATTGGGGAAAACCTTGTAATCTTAAACGAGTAAATGCCCACGCCGAACGGCGCGAACTCTCTACTTCAGTTCTTGATTACGTTTCTTTCAATTCCCCAATTGTCCGAAACAAGAATCAAAAGTGGACGTTCATCTTATGTCCTTATGTTTGTTGCTATGTTACCATACGCTATTATGTTTTGGATTACACATTATTATTAATCAATTTTTCTATTGCTTCAATAAACTGACGAACGAGTTCGACGCTATCAGCAATATCTTGTTCTGTCACTTGATAAAAGCAGTTATAGTCGCTCTTTTCCCTTAAAGTCTGGAGGTTATTATAGAGTCGTCCATAATCTGCCGGTAGTTTGCCCGTCTTAATATAGTTCAAACTGAAAAGTGCGTGAGAAGCCTTATGTCGACTGGATTGTATGCCATCATTGATAAACAATGCATTGACAGCATGGAAAACAGAATAGTACACACGATTGGCTGCTCCATTCCATTTCCCTGCCTGTCGAAGAATCTCTATCTCCTCGAAGGTGTCGTGTGCCTTCTCCAGTTCCAAGCGCACTAAGGTCGATCTTTCCTCGTCTGTCATACTCATAACAATACGATTTTGTCATGTTCAACATTCTTATGGAAAGGGGAGAACTCATAGTCTTTCCATTCCTTCTTGGAATAAACCTGCGGGTTGATTTCCTCGTTGATTTCCCAACCCAATTCCCTAAAGGGATAGCCGACGCTGTAATCATTGAAAGACAGAGAAGCCTTGTCTAAGAGAATCAGCAAGTCCCAATCAGAGCCCTTATGGTTGTCGCCTCGGGCACGAGAACCATAAAGAAGCAACGTACTGCTGGGTGGCAGCGTCTTCAGTGCCAATGCTTTTATACTGCTTAAAACTTCTTCTCTTTTCATATCGTGTGCAAATATAAGAAATGTTTTCGATATTCAAAAGAAAAAGCCAATTTAATTTCGAAAAAAGGCTGGGAAAAGTTTGATTATTCAGAAAAATGCCGTATCTTTGCAGCGGAATAAATACAGTTAACGATATGAGTAAGCAAGAGAAAGAAGCAAAGGTAAAAGAGTTCTGGGAGTATTATGAAGCTACACAGGGCACTATCACCATTACTGATCCTGTTGTACTTGACTAATGCGCCTACTGCTTGACACCAATATTTATGTTTATATGGTCAGCGACCGTAAATCGTTGACAAAAGATGTATGTACTTATCTTGAAGACCCTGAAAATCTGAAGTATCTAAGTACAGTCAGTTTGCAAGAGTTGATAACAGCATTTAGGACAAAGAAGCTTCTTTCGAACATTTGGAAGACTGAGGCTGAGATGATTTCGTTTGTCCTTAATGATCCATCTGTAGAAATAGACAATACAGACGTGAATGTAATCCGTACCTTGGCTGCATTACAGATAAACGAAGCTCAGGACCACAAAGATCCTTTTGATCATATCATTATAGCCCAAGCTATATCGCATAAAATGACGCTCGTAAGTTCTGATACGAAGTTCCCTTTTTATCGTAAGCAGGGATTACGACTTATTGAGAACTTATAATCGAAGACAGCGATATTTCCTCGTCTATCATACTCATAACAATATGTCACGTTGGGGTCAGGACAATCTGTGACAGTCACAAAATGTCCAGACCCCAGCGTGACACAAAACAGTCTCGCCGCCGATCAGCAACGAGACTCGAATAACGAATGAACCGTCGTTAAATAAAAGCCATGGGGTCTAAGGACACAAAAGTGCCTGACCTTTCCGTGTACAGTAGGGTCGGTTCCTACTGTGTACATGGCTCCATCAAATCTATACCTAAATACTTCTTTATCACAAGAAACACAGGTATATTACTATTTACGAGCATTTCTTTCAATTCTTTTTCCGTTTCAATATATCGATGATTGGAAAAATCCTTACTTATCAAACCTCGTAATATTTTTACTCTTTCATCATCAGAGACATTGGATTCTAGATCACACATTTTGGATAATAGTTTATAATTACTATACTTAATATCTCCAAAGCATTCATTTTCTCCAGGGGAATTACTATGCATTTTGTTTATAATATAGTAATCATTAAAGTAATACAATTTACTGAAGGATGATTTTTGCAAATACACCTTCATAGAGATTTCTTCTGCTTTTCTTATCCAAGAATTAGTTCCTTCTTTTTTAAATCCAAATGGAGCTAAAATATCTGTTATAGTCTTTTTTAATGTTGTATTATCCATATGTTGCTTTATAAACGTAAAAATGTCACGGTCAGGACGCAATGTGAATCACATTGTTCTGCGTTTATTGTTATTTTGTGTCACACTAGTTCCTGTCCCTTCTGTGTCTCGAAAGACGATGTCTATTTGCTGACCGGCTACAAAAAGCATTTCCCCAAGAAGCCTATCGTGGATTCCCCAGCAGACTGCTGGAGATATTGGGAAAGCAAAAAGGTGAGCGACGTTATAGATGATTCTTGTCTCAGTGATGGGCTTCTCCCAAAGAGTAGAATGTTTAAATAGTAGACCTATTTTGATTTTTCATAATGTAACTTATTGGGTTTAAAAGTATATTAAAGAACTTGATATGTGAAAGAAGTATTAATCCCATAGTTAATATGACAGACATAACAATTAACATCCATTCTATTTGAGGAAAATAACCAAGCTTGATAGCCAAACGTAATGTCTCTATAGCAAATGAATGGTAAATGTATATAAAAAGCGTAATACAGCCCCATTGAGATAATCGTGGTTTCGTTGGAACAAGGCGCATCACCATGGTTCCCATTATAGTTGCAGAGAAAAGAAATAAACCGCGTCCGATACAGAGTTGGAATGGCGAAATATTATCTACAGACCAATATGAGGTTTTGCCATGTAATACAAAATTAATGGGTTCGCTAAGTGCAAAGAAGTATATTAGAAAAATAGAAAACAACACTGTAAATGCTACCTGATATGGAATCTTGGCAATATAACTTTTCAATTTGATGTTTCTTGCATAATAGCCCATAAAGAAAAAGGGCAGGAAAGTTATGCTCCGTTGTAGAGAAAATTCGCCCCCAATAGGAATAAATCCTCCTAATAAGCTGATTAACAAGCAAATTAACAAAACTTTGGCGGGATGTTTGTTAACAAGATCCTCTGGAATGATGAAAACCAAAAGCCGCCAAATGATAAGACTTAGTAAATACCATAGTGTATAGCGCGGAACAACTAAAACAGAAATGATAGACTTTAGAGTTATACCACTAATTAATATATACATTATTCCCTTGATAAATTGGAAAACTATATAGGTTTCCAATATCCTAATGATTCCCAACTTATACTTACTTCGGTCTGTTGTATGGGTAAATAGTCCAGACACAAAGATGAATAAAGGCATATGGAACGTGAAAATAAAATTGTATAGAGCTATATTTATACCTCCATTTGGTGTATAACTCTCAATACAATGTCCACAAATAACTAGGAAAATTAAAACAAATTTTAGGGAGTCCCAATACGCATCTCTCTTCATACGGCAAAACAATTCTAAACCCGATAGACACCCGATACGGACAGTTCATCTCTATTCGTTAACTACACAAAAGAAAAGCGGGGTATCTAGCCTCTGCATGTCCGCTTTCTGAGGTCGTAGGAAACCCGTACAGTAGACCAAACAGATCGATACCCACGCTGTTGGTATATGTAATACGCCCCTAAAGGTGTGCGTGATGACTTTTTAAAGTCATCGGCACACCTTTAGGGAACGGTTATATACCTACCCGTAGCATCCACCTCTGCATAGTTCCAGACTGTACTTTCTTGAATTTCCTACGTTCCAGAAAGCCTAAAACAGTGCGTTAGCAAACGCATCCTAATATGTAGTGCTCCTTACTATAGCCGCTCCAACCTCTTACAAGGTGGCTCAGCGTAAGTTTGCGGGTGCAAAGGTACAGATTTTTCTCCAAATACCGATATAATTATTTAATTATTCTGACACTAGTGTCTCTTAATATATGTTAATCATATTTGAAGTCCAGATAGAGTCGCCCATCATCAGGCTTGATGGTCTCTTTGAGCGGCTTGAGCAGGTCATGGATGTTATCCATGGTGAGCGAAGACTTACCAAGGATACGCATGACTTCGAAGACAGGCCTGCCAATCTTGAGGTCGTGCTCGATAATGGCAATGAGGCAGTAGGAGATGATGGCCACGTGTATCTGTATTCGGACTGCATTTTCAGATTCTCCCCAGAAACGCTTGACTTGGAGGTGCTGCTTGATCCATTTGAAGAAGAGTTCCACCTGCCACCTATATTTATAGAGCAGGGCAATGTCCTTTGCGCTGAGGTAGAAGTTGTTCGTGTAGTAGACGAAGCTTCGATGAAGCCCTGGCGCATAATAGACAATTCTTCTGATAACACCGGGATACTTCTCCTGATTATCCTTCTACAGATCAGGGGACGGTTCTCTGACCCACTGATGAGAAAAAATACCGCCCGAAAGCCAATGTCACATGGGTCAGATACTTCGTGACTGTCACAGATTTCCTGATTAATGTGACATATCATAAATAATCCCAATAATCACTGCCGCAACAACCATCGTCGTGACTGCCAATAGTAAGACGACTGCCAATCGCCACAAAGTACCCCACCAGCCATAGCCGAAGAGCTGGCGGTAGGTAATATACATGTAGATTATCCAAAGTACGAGTTCGAGATTCTCGTTCAAGTAGGCAAAGAATACTAAGAGAAGACTCAGGACGCTCAGGTATACTTGCAGGAAAAATCCCTCGGGCAACGTATGGCGAGGGTAACTTGGGGCGAAGCGGAACACCAACCATGTAGGCAGGATATAGAAAGATTGGAGGAACAGCGTTGCCCAACTTTTCTGAGCATTTATCCATCTGACAATTTCGTCTAACTTCTGAATGTTGAACGTAATTCCCAAGACATCATTCTTCACATGGAAGACCGACTCGAAAATAACTACGAAGAGACAGACGATGACCAGCATCTTGACGGGCGGGAACGATACTTGGCGATGACCACTGATGTAGTCTCGCACCAGATAGCCCGGACGCCCCAGCAACTGGACGAGCGTATAGGTGAGCGAGCGGGAGTCCAGTCCCCAGAGGATGGCGATATTTTCTTTGATGGACTTCCACCCCACACGTCCCACTTCAGCACGCTGGCCACAGCGCGGACAGAAGTTGTCGGTAAACTGGGTACCGCAGTTATGACAATGCTGGACGATGTCCTGATGACGATTGACATAATGCGGTTCGGCCTGTTGCCAGCGGCTGAAGCGGTGGTAATTCTTTATTACCTTATTTTGATAAGCTTTGATAAGTCGCAATTCTTTTGGCTACGTTTTCCTTGAGGTTGTTGTAGAAGAATGAGTAGTCGTTTTCGTGGAAGCTGGCCGGGCCGAAGTAATTGGGCATATCAGTGACGGGAGCAGTGGTGTTAGTCACGATGACGCCGCGAGCGAGGTTTATCTGTGCGTCCACACCGAGGTCAACGATCTCACGAGCACCAGTTTCCTGATTCAACACGAGCGAACCCTTGTTCTCGCTGGCAGACGCATACGTCTCGTCAAGTTTCCAGTTCAATGGGTTGATGCTGATGGCACCTGGCAGAACAACGACGTTATGGGCGTTCTCCGCTACGTTCTTGGGACCTTCTGTGTTATAGCTGATAATGACACCCGTGTCGCTCTCGCCGGTCGCGAACTTCCAGTACGGGTAGGCTTCGAGGTCATCCTTCGTGATGGCGTAACCAATAGCGTAGGCAGCAACCATTCGTTTGTAATAGTCGGGGTGTTCCTTGAAGTAGTTTTTCAATATATACTTAACCATGGCCGAGCCTTGGCTGTGACCTGCGATGATGAACGGACGACCGTTGTTGCACTTCTCGAAGTAGTAGTCGAGTGCGGCTTTCATGTCGGTATAGGACACACCGGCAAGCGCTGCGTCGATGTCCCCAGTCTTCGCCGAGACTTCCCCGGCATATTTCATGCCGGATTGGCGGTACCACGGCACAAACACATTGCACGACTCCTCGAACACACTTGCATTCGTCTCATATTCGCCCAGCGCACCAAGTATCATCTCGAGGCTGTTGAGCGGCGCGTAATCAGGGGCTCCCTCTTCGTAACTCGACTCAACGTACACTGTCGAGTAAACGTAGAAAGCATCAACGTCTTTAGTGACTTTCGGAAGCGAAAGCCAGTTGGTCTTGACGCTGTAATCGGTAGCTGTAGTCTTCTCCTTATACGCTGCGATACGCTTCGCCACGTTATCCTTGATGTTGTTGTAGTAAAGACCATAGTCGCCATTGTGGTAGCTGGCAGGACCAAAAACTGCAGCAGGTATGGGTTCCATGGCTGTGGTTGTTGTAATAATTACACCCCTCTTTAAATTCACTTGTGCATCGGCAGCATGAGGAACAACCTCCATTTTCCCAGTCTTTTCATTTAAGATGTAGCCGCCTAAGTTTTCCTCCGCCGAAGCGTATGTCTCATCTCGCTTCCAGTTCAGGGGATTGATGCTAATGGCTCCTGGCAGGAGAACTATGTTTTCTTTACCCTCGTTAGTAGGCCCCTCCGTATTATATGATATGATTACGCCTGTATCGTCGGCTCCCTCTGCAAATTTGAGGTGTGGATTCTGTTTCAGATAATCCTCGGTAATCGAATAGCCGATAACGTATGCTGCAATCATACGCTTCAGATACTCAGGATATGCCTTCATGTATTCTGCAAGTACAAAACTCTGCATGGCTGAACCCTGGGAGTGGCTTGCGAGGATGAAGGGTCTTCCGTCATTCAGGTTCTCAAAATAGTAGTCGAGTGCTGCGAAGACATCTTCTTTGGGAGTGCTGGCGAGTGTTTTATTTCGCTCCTCAGGAGACAATGTGGCCAGTGCTGCCATATTGGCCTGCCTGTAATAAGGAGCGAAGACATTAGTGGATTCCTCGTATGCCGTTCCTTGCATCTGATAGACACCCTCCCACAACTCTCTCAAGGACTTATCGTTGATGTCGGCGAACTTAGATGCCCCTTTGGAATCGTCGGAATATTCCGTAGGATAAACATAAAAACAATCGACGGCCTTTCTTATTTTAGGCTGTCTCAGCCAATTGTTCTTATCACTATAATCGACAGCCTTGGGTTTCTCACTGTCGGAATCCTTAGGAGCCGGGTTGTCGTCGTATGACGAGCAACCGACAAGCATACCAGATACGATGATAACGCTCATTACTGCGATGCATGATAACATCTTCTTACTGATTCGCATACAAATTGTCTTTTTCTGTTTCATAATAATAAAGTTTTAGTGATTTCTGAATGCAAAGATAAGCAAATCCCTCCAAAACAACTTTGCACAAAGTATCTGGCGAACCTAATTTTGTAGATTCTGCCACTTTTTTTGTAGATTCTGCCACTTTTGGCGAAATCTGCATGCTTTTATATGATCGCTTATTGCTGAGCTTTTATCCAGGTAGAGACCGACTGGTTCATTACACGTTTGAAAACATCGCTAAACGTACGGTAACTGTGGAAGCCACACTCATTGGCCAACTGCTGGGCGGTGAAGGAACGTTGTGCAGCTACTGCCTCACGATATAGACTGACGAAATGCTGGATGCGTAGTTGGTTGATATAGGCATTGTAAGTGATGCCCTGACTGGAGAAATACTGCGCGAGATAAGTACGATTGGTTCCAATAGCTTTACAAAGTTCCGCAAGGGTCAGGTCATGTTGTAAATAGAGTTGCTGTTCCTCGCAATACCGCTTTAACAACGGTCCAATGTCGTCGCGAAGCGTTTGCGACAGGGCAATTGGAAGAATCTGCATCTGGTGAATGCTAAGGTCGCTCAGCGTTTCTACCCGCCATACAAGATAGCACACAACCACAATGCCGAGCACTTGAACGATGTAATCGTAAGCTGGCCAACTGAAGCCAACCTCATAAATGCCTGATATCAGCAGTAAGAAGGCCATCACCACAATACTCTGCCACACCTCCTTGTGTTCCAAGTCGGCATAGTTGTCGCGAAGCCAGCATCCATATTGCCTAATCGCACGTATCATATATATCAATAAACCAATGCCCAACAACAGAAAATAGGCAAGAATTATCGGCAAAGGAGCATAGCTCAGGTTGGCAAGGCATACCGCCTTTCCAATAATGAGCGGTGCTACCATCACCCAAGCTAACCACAGCGGCCGCCTGTGATCTTGCAACATACAGAACATGATAACTATCGACAAAGGGAGTACCGTCATGCAATCGAGCAGCCCGCCCACAAGATCATGCAGCATAATATCATCGTCTGAAGTGAGAAAGATGCCCGGCAAATACCATGCATGGCTCAAAGTCGTGGAAGCGAAAAGGGCTGCCGTCCACCGCCGCAAACGTATTGGCGGTGTAATGTCAGGAGCAATGGCGTTAGCTCGCCGGAACAGCAGATAAAAGCTGGCTATCAGAGACAACACAGCTGCTCCTGTATATAACATATAAAAAAGAAGCTCTTCTTGGCCTGGCTGCTTGTACATGATTGAATGATGTTAATATTATTGTGTTTGAAACACGACGCAAAATTACAAATAATAATCCAAAAGAAAAAATACCATCAAGAAAAGATTTCGATACTCAAAAGAAAAAGCCAATTTTATTTCAAAAAAAGACTGAGAAAAGTTTGATTATGTAACTGAGGGACGGTTCTTGCGTCTCTTCGGTAGCATGAGCGGGCAAGCCCGAGCGCTTTTGTTATATATTACTGATTTGGTGAAATGGATTCTATGATGGCAAAGGGATAATCTGTATTATATGGTTGCTTGACATTCTCAAAGAACTTGACTCGAATCTTGATTTCTTCATTGGGAGTCCTCTCCTTGTTCTTCATGTAACTCAAGTCGCAATCATTGCTGATACTGATGTGGTAGAAATTAGCATGATAGAGAAAGTTCAATGTGTTTTGTGGCACTTCGCTTTTTTCCATAATCAGATTCATGTTCTCTTCCATATTGCCCTGCAGAATATTTCCCTCGATGTGACCAAATTCTACCACAAAATCCCTGACACAAATACCATCTTCAAACTTCAAGTCATAGTACAAACCATTCCTTTTTGTTGGATCTATGATATAACCATTTGACAGTTGATTGAGTTGATTGTAATTGTACCTGTCAATATCATCCTCTTTC
>JAEEGI010022909.1_pt1 | contig 12273 bp, 15 predicted proteins | sample 8958751 | NCBI WGS metagenome assembly JAEEGI01 (sample SAMN16246545, study PRJNA631951) | gut metagenome | biome: gut microbiome; feature: rumen; material: KS-attached | host: Bos | place: Iran: Karaj | collected 2018-10 | reverse complement strand
CATCTTCTCCAAGGACATCAAGAATGCTGCTGATCCGGTCGCTGAAAGAGCGAAAAAGATCGGTGAATACCAGGATCTGATGATGAACCCGTACGTCGCAGCTTCCAGAGGCTATGTTGACGATGTCATCATGCCGCATGAGACACGTAAACACCTGATCGAAGCCTTCGCTTCCCTGAAGGGCAAGAGAGTTTCCCATCCGTTAAAGAAACACGGCAACATGCCTTTATAAGGAGAAGTTATGTACGGAGATGTAGTAACGATCCCTCAGGCAATCACTGTCTGCCTATTCTCGATCGGCGTCGTCTTCTTCGTCCTGTTCCTTATCTCGGTCCTTATCAATATCGTCGCCAAGATCATCAACGGCGCGCAGAAAAAAACGGAACCGGCACCTGTGAAAGCAGCGCCGGCACCGGCTGAGACCGAAACAGTAACAGCAGAAACGGAAGACGATACCGTCCTGACCGCTGTTGTCGCTGCGGCAATCGCTGCCGCAACCGGCAAGAGCGCAAGCTCATTCGTCATCAAAAGCATCACCCCTCTTAACCAGGAATCCGATTGGAGCCGCATCAGCCGCAGCTCATCCTTAAGATAATAGAAAGGTACAAAAGAAAATGTCTGTTAAAAAATTCAATATCACCGTTGACGGTGTTACACATGTCGTAGAAGTTGAAGAAGTTGGTTCTGTTGCTTCCGCTCCGGTTGCTGCACCGGTCGCTCCGGTCGCACCGGCTCCGAAGGCAGCTCCGAAAGCCGCTCCGAAAGCCGCTCCGAAAGCAGCTGCTGCCCAGGGCGATATCACCGCGCCGCTGCAGGGCACAGTCCTGTCCGTAAACGTCAAGGTCGGTGATTCCGTCAAGGCTGGTCAGACACTGGTCGTTATCGAAGCCATGAAGATGGAAAACGAGATCGTCGCTCCGGCTGACGGCACTGTTACCGCTGTTAAGTGCAATAAGGGCGAGTCTGTAGCTGCTGGTGATCCGCTGGTAACCCTCGGCTAGGAGGTTAGCCAATGCTCGATATACTCTTTGGTTTCTGGGAGAGTACGGGCTTTTCACAGATCTTCCGTTTGGACACAGTGCTCTTCGGAATTCCGCTTCCGGGACACTTCGTCATGATCTGCCTGGCCTGTCTCTTCCTCTGGCTTGCAATCCATAAAGGCTTTGAACCGTATCTTCTGATCCCGATCGCGTTCGGTATGCTGCTGGTCAACCTGCCGCTGGCAGGCCTGATGGACCATGCGACCGAATCTGCGAAAGGCGGTCTTCTCTACTACCTCTACCAGGGCGTCGATCTCGGCATCTATCCGCCGCTGATCTTCCTCTGTATCGGTGCCGGCACAGACTTCGGTCCGCTGCTCGCTAACCCGAAGAGCCTGCTGCTCGGCGCAGCTGCTCAGCTCGGTATCTTCACCACCTTCTTCGGTGCGATCGCCCTGGGCTTCACAGGTCCGGAAGCTGCATCCATCGGTATCATCGGCGGTGCGGACGGCCCGACTGCTCTGCTGCTGACTTCCCAGCTCGCTCCGAACCTCCTTGGCGCGATCGCGATCGCTGCCTACTCCTACATGGCTCTGGTTCCGGTCATCCAGCCTCCGATCATGAAGCTTCTGACAACGGAAGAAGCGAGAAAGATCAAGATGGAACAGCTCCGTCCGGTCTCCAAGACCGAAAAGATCGTGTTCCCGGTCATCGTTACGATCTTCGTATGTCTTCTCCTTCCGGATGCTGCACCGCTGATCGGCATGCTGATGCTTGGCAACCTTGTCAAGGAATCCGGCCTTGTTCCGCATCTGGTAAGTGCTCTCCAGAACTCTCTGATGTATATGATCTCTATTTTCTTAGGCGTAACTGTCGGCGCGAAGGCGACTGCAGAAATGTTCTTAAGAGCTGAGACGATCAAGATCATCGTCCTTGGTATCCTGGCGTTCTCCCTCGGTACAGCCGGTGGTGTCCTGTTAGGAAAGCTGATGTCCAAACTCGATGGCGGCAAGACAAACCCGCTGATCGGTGCTGCCGGTGTCTCTGCAGTCCCGATGGCTGCCCGTGTCGTCCAGAAGGAAGGACAGAAATACAACCCGTCCAACTTCCTGCTCATGCATGCTATGGGCCCGAACGTTGCCGGCGTTATCGGTTCCGCGGTCGCGGCCGGTATGCTCTTACTCTTCTTCGGCAAGTAATTTCTGCTTGCTGTCCAACGATTTCTTAGCGATATAAAACTCCCCTTTCCACCTTTATATTTGCTAAGCAGAAGGCGGCCTATGGCCGCCTTCCTCGTCTATCATCAATCATTCCAAATGAAAGGAATACCCATGCAACTTACTGAAAAAACGCAGTTGACTTCACGCGAAAAAATCCGTGCGATGGTAATGACAGCGCTTGGTGCAGCGATCATTTCCGCTCTTGCGCCGATCGCGATCCCGCTTGGAAATTTCGTTCCCATCTCCCTGGCGACTCTCGGTGTTATGCTGTGCGGCGCTGTTTTGGGCAGAAGAATGGGCACAATGGCGACCCTGATTTATCTGATCCTCGGTATGGTCGGTATGCCGGTCTTTGCCAATTACTCTTCCGGTGCCGCGATCCTGATCGGACCGACAGGCGGATATCTGGTTGGTTATCTGCCGCTGGCATACCTGACGGGTCTGCTTGCCGAAAAGGAAAACAAGACGATGCTGATCGCCGGCATGGTGATCGGTACCGCTGTTCTCTACGCTCTCGGCACAGTCTGGTTCATGCATGTGACCACGATGGATCTGAAGGCCTCTCTTGGTCTCTGTGTCATTCCGTTCCTTTTCGGTGACGCCTGCAAGATGATCGTCGTCTTCCTTCTGCGTGACGCCCTCAGGCGTTTTTCACCCGGACGATTCTAATCAGTCATTTCCTTCCCGTAAAAAAAGCCGGCGGCTGCTTCAGCAGTTACCGGCTTTTTTATTTCCAGTTTTTCAGGGAGATCTCTCCGGAGGCAAGCACGTCTTCGCCTTCCTCTGTTAAGACGACAAGGTTTCCCTTTTCGTTGATATCTGTGACCCGTCCGCTCTTTTCCCGGCCGTTGATCTCGTAAAGAACTTCTCTGCCGATCAGAAAGGAGCGGTGTCTGTATTCTCTGAGAACTTCTTCCTCCGGTGCACTAAGCCATTTCAGCAAGGCGTCTGACAGAAGTCCGGCAAGCCGGTTCCGGTCGATTCCTCCGAGCCGGACGGCTTTGTCTTTCAGTTCCTCGGGGAAAGGGTCTTCGGAAACGTTGATGCCGATCCCGATGATGACTTTTTTCAGTGTGAAGTCCTCATTTGAACGGATCGCCTCGCAGAGGATCCCGGCGGCTTTCTTTCCGTTCTGATACAGATCGTTGACCCATTTGATCTCCGTTTTCTGTCCGCAGCCTTCCAGTGCCTCAGCGGCGGCTACGGCGCATACGAGCGTGTAGAGGATCTCCTTGCCGGAGACTGCGTTGACGCACATCGAGAAGTAGAATCCGTGATCAGGCGAGTAGAAATCCCGTCCGCGCCGTCCTCTTCCGGCATTTTGTTTCTCCGCGAGAAAGATGAAGTCTCCGTCATACTCCTCCGCATATACCCGACAGTCCGCATTGGTCGAACCAGTCTCCGCTTTCAGGAAGAAGGGGAGCCGGTTGCTTCGCCAATGATCGATCTTATTCAGTTCCAGCATGTTTTCATTGTAGCAGAAATGCACAGAGGAAGTCTGAAAAGACAGTTTTTTTTGGAATATACTGAATTTTCTGTGAAAAAAAAGAAAATATATCTTTTTTTACATAAATTTTATAAAATAAAATTGCTTAAGGTTGGAGGTAGTTTATGCAACTGAATGCGGCGTCGGATTATGCCCTGAAAGCCATGGTTTATCTGGCAAATCGGGACGGAGTGACCAACACATCAGAAATCTCCCAGGAGATGAAGATTCCAACTGCTTTTCTTTACAACATTCTCGGCAAATTGCGCAAAGCGGGCCTGATCGAAGCTTCGCGCGGTGTAAAAGGAGGATGGAAGCTCCTCAGAGAGCCTGGAGAAATCACGGTCTACGATATTCTTTCCACTTCGGAAGAAACTTTGCTGATAGACAGAACACTGGCCGGAAAAGCCCCGAAAACAAAAGCGGAACGCAAAAAGGAACCGTTCTACGAGCTGTTCGCAGCGCTTCAGAAGGAGTTTGAAAACAATCTGAAAACACATACGCTGGCGGACGTTCTGAAATTCTACGAAAAAGCAATAAACCAGTGAACAAAGAGTGTGAGTTATCGCACTCTTTTTCATTTTGCATATAATAACAGTGGAGGATGATCCACTATGTACAATGCTCTTCGGGGACAGAAAGTCCTTTCCAATCTGAGAAAAAACAGCCTGCGCCAGTGCCTGCTGAGCGATCCGTACGCAATCTACTACCTTTGCGGCAGATGGATCTTTCCGGGCGAGCGTTTTCTGGCGCTGATCATAAAAGAAGACGATAAGCCGGTGCTTGTGCTCAATGAGCTTTTCCGTTTTGAGGAAGAGATCGGCGTCAGCAAAGTCTACTATAAGGACGGTCAGGAACTGACCTCTCTTCTCAGACCTTTGCTGAATGAAAACGAAGCGCTCGGTGTCGACAAGAACCTGCCTGCCAGATATCTGCTGCCGCTGATCGATGCGAAGCTCGCGTCTGCGTTCGTCAACGCCTCCTGGGCGGTGGACGATGCCAGAGCCCTCAAGGACGAGGAAGAAAAGGAAAAAATGCGCCGTGCCAGTCTGGTCAACGATCAGGCGATGGAGCGTTTTACCAAACTTGTAAAAGAAGGGATCACGGAAACAGAGATCGCCGACCAGATGCTCGGCATCTATAAAGAGCTCGGTGCCAGCGGCTATTCTTTCGAACCGATCGTCGCATTCGGGAAAAACGCAGCGGATCCGCACCATATGCCGGATGATACAAAACTGATGAAAGGGGACGTTGTCCTCTATGACGTCGGCTGTGTCGTCGATGAATACTGCTCGGATATGACCAGGACCTTCTTCTTCCTGGAAGAGCCGGGCGAGGAAGCCAGACGGATCTATGAACTGGTAAGAAACGCAAACGAAAGCGCGGAAGCTTTCTGCGCTCCCGGAAGAAAGATCGCAGATATCGACAAAACTGCCCGGGACATCATCGCCGAAGGCGGCTATGGCAAAGACTTTACGCACCGTCTCGGCCATTTCATCGGCATCGAGACCCATGAAGCCGGAGATGTTTCCCAGGCCAACCCGAATACAGCCGCAGCCGGCAACACTTTCTCGATCGAACCGGGCATCTACTCTCTGGAACAGGGTGTCGGTGTCCGCATCGAAGATCTCGTTCTGATCACCGAAGACGGTGTGGAAGTATTAAACCATTATCCGCATGATATCCAGATCATCGGATAGAAAGGAGAACTGTAATGAGTGAAGTATTGAACAACATCTACCAGCGTGTATCCTGCCGTTCCTACACGGAGGAGCCGGTCAGCAAGGAAGACCTTGAAAAAGTCGTGAAGGCCGGTCTTGCCGCTCCGACGGGGATGAACAGACAGACCCCGATCTTTCTTGTCGTTCAGGATAAAGAGACCCGCGACGAGCTGAGCCGTGTCAATGCGGAGATCATGGGCCGTGACGGCGATCCGTTCTACGGCGCTCCGGCGGTAGTCGTCGTGCTGGCGGACAAAACGTTCCCGACCTATCTTTACGACGGTTCCCTGGCCATGGGCAGCATGATGCTGGCAGCGACCGATCTCGGTCTGGGCAGCTGCTGGATCCACCGTGCGAAAGAGACCTTTGAAAGAGAAGAAGGAAAAGCGCTGCTGAAGAAACTCGGCGTTGAAGGCGAGTACGAAGGCATCGGCAATCTGATCCTCGGCCACCCCAAAGGCGAACTTCCGCAGCCGAAAGAAAAACGTGAAGGACGGGTGTTCTGCATCTGATGGCGCAGGACAGAAGGTTTACCGACGGCGGAACGCCGAAGACCTTTTTCAGCGGTCTCCGGGCACCGACTCTGGGCTATCGCCGTAAACGTCTCGCTGAATGGGCATTGTCGCTGACGCAGACAGAGAACCGTCACCATGTTCTCGTTCCCGGATGCAGCGGCGGAAGCAGCGTGCTGACGCTGCTGAAAGTCTGTCCCAAAGCCAAGGTCGCCGGCGTCGATCCGTCTCAGGTCGCGATCGAGAAAGCAGGAAGGATGCTGAAGGAAGAAGTGGAAGAGGGACGCTGCGAACTGATCTGCAGCGAACTGGAAAAACTCCCGCTCCGTTCCAGAGCTTTTGAACTGGCGGTATCTCCGGATAATATCGAGACATATCCGGAAGGGGCACTGAAGGAAGTTTACCGGGTCCTGAAACCCAGAGGGATCCTGCTCGTCTACGCACTGGACGGCGAAAGGACCGACAAGTCCATCGTTCTGCAGGAAGTCATGAAAGCCGGATTCTCCGAGATCCGCGATTTCAGTGATTCCCGGCAGGGTTATATCGGCGTCGTTGCCTGCAAGCGCTGAACAAGATAATACGGCCGCCTTTCGGAAGGAAGGCGGCTTTTTTCTGCGCTAAACAGATATTTCCGCTTCTGCTAGAATAAAGACAGATGAATACCTTTAACGAAAAAACACACGCGCTGGTCGCCGGACTCTATTACCGGGAGCTCACTGCACTGGATGCTCAGAAGGGAAAAGAAGCCTTTGCGTGCGGAACGGTCCTGCACGGCATGAGCCGGGGCAGAAGAATGAGAGAGAGGGTCCTGAAGGACGGAGAAAAACCGGATTTTCGGAACTATTTCCGTTACGGAGAATGGCGTCCGAGCGAGTATTCCAAAAGTCTCGGCAGACCTGCCGCCGAAGTGCTTTCCGTTTCGCCGGACCGGGTCCTTTCCATACCGAATTGTCTGTGGCATGACCAGTTTCAGGAAATGGGGCTTGGGGAAGCGGAGCGGATCTACTGCGCTGAGATCGACCGGGCGATCGTCCGCGGTTTTTCGCCGGATCTGGAATACCGGACTGAACAGACACTGCTGGACCATCCCTGCTGTATACAGCGGGCGGTCAGTGCCGGACTGAAAGAAGGGGAAACTCTTGACCGCAAAGAGGAGTATGTAAAGGATTTCGGATTTCACTGCGCGAATTCCTTCTATGCCTACCGGCAGGCAGCGGAGCGTTTCTTTCCCGGAAAAGGGGAAACAGCCGCGCAGAAAGTGTTAGATAAGATAGAGAAGGAGCTGGGAAGGGAAGCTGCAGAGCTTCTCGACAGCTACCGGGGATATGATTTTGACCATATCGGGGAGGAAGATCGGTGAGTAAAGGAAAATACAGTATGAGTTTTCTGAACGGCGCCCTTGAACTGGCGACGAGACTTTCGGTCAATATGGGTCTGGATGACGCGATCGTTTTCAGTCTGCCGAAAGAGGGCCTGATCGAAGCGTTCAAGAAGGAATTCCGCTGTCAGAAGTTTGCGCTGGAACTTGAAGAGACGGATATCAGCCTGAGAGAAGCTCTCCGGGACTTTCTCTGCATCGATCCAGACGGTGCAGAACTCTCTGAAAAACTTGCCGAACTGACGGAAAGACACTTCGGAAAGACGGAAAAGATCTGTTATCCCCGCGAATACGGAAAGTTCCGTGACAGCATCGGCGGCCGGAACGGTCCGTTCTACAACATTTCCGACGTTTTCTTCGCCTTCATGCCGGAGGAAGTCCTTTGTTTCTTCTCCGGAAACTTCGAATGACTGAAACTTAAGCGATTCTTCAACTCTTCCGATTCTGCGTTTGTTAGAATATCCATTGAACTATGATAGATAAGATCCTTCACCGGCTCTCGCCGTATTTTCAGCCGATCTACTGGGCCTGCGTATTGTTCCCGTTCATCGCGGGTCTTTTCACATTGCCGTTCATCATCCGGCATTACCGGAAATACGGCGGCATCGCCGTGATCCGGGTCATGATCGTTTATTCCTTTATCCTTTACTGCATGTGCGCGTATTTTCTGACGATCCTGCCACTGCCTTCAAGAGAAGCGGTCGCGGCCAGCGAACCGCTGCCGATCGGCTGGATCCCGTTCCATGACATCTACATCGGCATGCAGAAGGCGGGCTTCGATTTTTCAAATCTGTCCACTCTGAAAGACACGTCGCTATGGCTGCGCTTTCTCAAGAGCAGCGATCTTTTCACCGTTCTGGCAAACGTGGTGATGATGGTGCCGTTCGGGTTCTATCTGCGCTATTATTTCCGTTTCAGTCTGAAGAAGACGATCCTGCTCGGTTTTCTGGCAAGTCTTTTCTTTGAACTGACCCAGCTCAGCGGACTTTACGGTATCTATCCAAAACCCTACCGCTACACAGAGGTCGACGACCTGATCGCCAATACACTCGGCACCGCGATCGGCTACTGGATCGCGCCGCTGCTGATGTTTTTCCTGCCGAGCCGGGACGAGATCGACCAGATCTCCTACCGCAAGGGGAAACGGGTCACGTTCCTGCGCCGGGTCTTTGCGGCCGGATTCGATGTGATCTTCGTGTTCCTGCTTACATGCCTGATCATTGCCGTCTTTTCCGGTGCAAAAACTCTGCTTGCCTTTGCGTTCATGCTGCTGACGTACTTCGTGCTGGTCCCGCTGGCATTCCGGGGAAGCACCCTCGGGCAGGCGGTCCTCAAACTGCGGACTGTCAGTGCTGACGGCAGTCCTGCAGGTTTTATCCAGCATTTCATCCGCAACTTCGTTCTCTACGGCATAGAACCGGTGATTGCGGTGCTGTGCGGTGTTTTCCTGGGGATCCTTCTGTTCACGCTGATCAGCAGCGATGTCGAATGGGGCGGTTTCCGGATCTTTGCGATGGCGCTGTCTGCCTTTTTCCCGGCGATCGCGTTTGCCTGGCTGCTGCACAGCCAGAACCGTTACGGCTGTCTGCCGCATGACCATTACGCGCGCACGGTCCTGGTCGGAAGGGGAAATCAGGAACCGGTATCTGCAGAGTGAACCTGCGGATTGTTTCCTCTGCCTAAATCTTCTACAATAAAAAACGGAACAGTCCCACGGAGAAAAGAGACTGCTTCCGCTGAGGAAAAATAAGGAAAATGCAGAACAGTTTTTTATTTGTGATCAACAGCGTGCTCTTTGGCGTTGGCCTGGCGATGGACGCTTTTTGTGTTTCCGCCGTCAACGGACTGAATGAGACGAAGATGCCGGTCCGGCGGATGTGCCTGATCGCCGGAGTCTTTGCGCTGTTTCAGGCGGCTATGCCGCTGATCGGCTGGACAGCGGTCCGCTGGATCGAAGATACTTTCCGTTCCTTCCAGAAAGCCGTTCCCTGGATCGCACTGCTTCTGCTTCTTTATATCGGCGGCAAGATGCTGTATGAGGGGATCGCCGGCGATCCGCTTGAAGGTGAGAAACCCGCGGTAGATTTCCGCAGTCTGCTGCTGCAGGGCATCGCCACTTCGATCGACGCGCTTTCTGTCGGCTTTACGATAGCAAACTATAGATTTGTTTTAGCTTTTATCGAAGCGCTGATCATCGGCGCCGTGACCTTCGTGATCTGCCTTGGCGGGATCCGCATCGGCAAGCATTTCGGATCCAAACTAGCGAAACGGGCCTCTCTGCTCGGAGGCGTTATTCTGATCGCGATCGGGATCGAGATCTTTGTAACAGGTGTCTTTTAGGAGTATAGGGGAAAGATATGAACTGTGTTGTCAAACGTTTCGGGGAACTGACGACCGACGAACTGTATGACCTGCTGCAGCTGCGCTGCGCGGTCTTTGTCGTCGAACAGAACTGCCCGTATCAGGATGTCGACGGGATCGACAGGGAAAGCACACATCTCTGGCTTGAGGAAGACGGAAGGATGCTGGCATATCTGCGCTGGTTTCGGGCTCCCGAAGATCCGGAAAAGCTGCATATCGGCAGAGTACTGAGTGTGGAACGCGGAAAAGGCTGGGGTGCAAGAGTCCTGAGAGAGGCGCTGCAGCATATCGACAGCGAATCACCGGCAGAGATCGAGATCGAAGCACAGGTTTACGCCCGCGGATTTTATGAGAGAGAAGGCTTTGTCGCCTGTTCGGAAGAATTTGATCTGGACGGTATTCCGCATCTGCGGATGGTCCGTCCGAGAAAGGAAGATGAATAATATGAAGCGTTTTGACGGATTTCAGCACGGGATCGACCTGGGCGGCTGGCTGTCCCAGTGCGACCACACACAAAAGACATATGACACCTTTGTCACCGATGCGGATTTTCCGCTGATCGCGTCCTGGGGACTGGACCATGTCCGGATCCCGCTCGATTATGAACTGTTCGAGGATGAAGAGGGCAATTACCGCAAAGAAGGTTTTGCCCGTCTGGAACATGCCGTCTGCGAAGCGGAGAAGTGCGGTCTGAACACGGTGCTTGACCTGCATAAGACATGCGGCTTCAGTTTTGACTCCGGCGAGAATGAAGAGGGCTTCTTTACGAACGAACAGTACCAGGAACGTTTTTACCGTCTCTGGGAAGAGATCGCCCGCCGATTCGCGCATCACCGCGGACGTATCGCGTATGAGCTTCTAAACGAGGTCACGCATAAGGAAGTATGTGATGCCTGGAACCGCATCTCGAAGGAATGCGTTGCCCGCATCCGCCGCATCGAACCGGAGATCCCGATCCTGCTCGGCGGCTACTACAACAACAGCATCGAAGCATTGAAAGACCTCTGGATCCCGGAGGAAAAGGACAACGTCGTCTACAATTTCCATTGTTACGAGCCGCTGGTCTTCACCCATCAGGGCGCCTACTGGATCCCCTCCATGGACCGTTCCTTCCGCACGGGGATCGATCTGACTTTCGGTGAGATCCGTGAACTGACAAGACAGCAGCTGGGTGATCATTATGCCGCTTCCTATGAAGCACCGGATGAAGAAAAGCTGAGCAGCGCCTTTTTTGACGCGCTCTTCAGCGAAGCGGTCAGCGTTGCGGAAGCACGCAATGTTGCCCTTTACTGCGGTGAATACGGCGTGATCGATCTGGCAGATCCGCAGGATACGCTGGTCTGGTACCGGATGATCTCGGAGACTTTCGAGAAGTACGGGATCGGCCGGGCTGCCTGGAATTTCCGCGGCAAGGATTTCGGTTTTGTCGATGCCCATATGCAGCCGGTGCTGGATGAGATCGTTCATCTTCTATAAGAGCATTTGACACGCGGTTCTAAAGACCGCGTGTTTTTCTTTTGAATCTGCTATACTTAATAAGATATGGGAGGACGTCAGTGAAGTTCAGTCTGAGCAAACTCTTTAATCGTCAGAGCTCCAGTGCCAGGATCATTCTGGCCTTTTTCCTTTCTCTGATCCTGATCGGCACGTTCCTGCTGATGCTGCCAATCGCCAGTGTCGGCGGTGAAGTAGACTTTATCGACGCGTTGTTCACATCGGCTTCGGCAGTCTGTGTTACCGGTCTGATCGTGCAGAATACCGCCAGTTTCTGGACGCCGTTCGGCAAAACGATCATCATCCTGCTGATCCAGATCGGCGGTCTCGGTATCCTGACTTCCGTCCTGTTCATGGTCGCGTTCCTGCGCCGCAAGGACAATTCCATCATGCAGCGGAGCATTCTCCGGGATGCGATCTCAGCGCCGCAGATCGGCGGTATCTACAAACTGTCGGGCTTTATCCTGATCGTCACATTTGTGATCGAACTTACCGGCGCCTGTCTGATGATGCCGGAATTCTGCAAAAACTACGGGAATGTCGGTGTACTGTACGGACTGTTCCATTCCATCTCGGCATTCTGTAATGCCGGTTTCGATATCCTGCCGGATACCGCACCGTTCTCTTCGCTCGTCTCTTATCAGTCGGTGACTTTGGTCAACATTACCCTGATCCTGCTGATCATGATCGGCGGTATCGGTTTCCTGACCTGGGATGACATCGCGGTCCATCGCTTCGATTTCAATAAATACCGTCTGCAGACCAAACTGGTCCTGCTGTTCACTTTTTTCCTGATCCTGATTCCTTTCATATATCTATATTGTTTCGAATTCCGGGAACTTCCCGGGAAGGAACGGTTCCTGGCTTCGCTGTTTCAGGCGGTAACGCCCCGAACGGCAGGGTTCGCGACAGTGGATTTCGGACAGATGAGCGAGACCGGACTGTTTATGACGATCATGCTGATGCTGATCGGCGGCTCTTCCGGTTCTACAGCCGGCGGTATCAAGGTCACGACTTTTGCCGTCGTTGTCATTGCCACGATCGCTGTTCTGCGCCGCCGGGAAGATGCGACGGCTTTCAACCGCCGTGTTGAAAAGTATATCGTAATGAATGCATTTGCA